>Ga0308159_1003071_pt1 | contig 17747 bp, 18 predicted proteins | sample PhyCR1_FD_201040 | JGI IMG/M metagenome (GOLD analysis project Ga0308159, IMG submission 201040) | Phyllosphere microbial communities from UC Gill Tract Community Farm, Albany, California, United States - DLSLC.R1 | ecosystem: Host-associated > Plants > Phyllosphere > Unclassified | place: USA... | reverse complement strand
GCTTGCGATCGCTGTATTGCTGCTCGGACGGCGTGCGTGGTCGTGGCGCTCCCGTGACGTACCTGTCCCATACGGCATCCTTCCATTCCAACGAAAGGATCACACCATCAAACCGTGGGATCAAACAGCTAGGCCCTGGTCGCAACGGCCCGACATGTCGATCGCGCCAGCCATGAGATGGGAATGCTCGCGCTCGATATCGCCAGTCTGCAGGTCGTGGGGGCGTTCAGCAATCTGCTGTCCGGGGCGATCCATCTGATTCCCGGCGTGACCGGGTCCGAACGCCGGAAATGGGCGCTGTACTGGGGCAGCGGCAAGCTGCTGATCGGGGCGTCCAACGTGCTGATCCTGGCGATCGGCAACGGCAATACCGCGTTCTGCGAGCGGCTTCTCAACATCGTGATGATGATCGGCCTGTGCCTGAGCCTGCACAGCGTCGCGGTGTTCGGCGAACGCGCCGTACCGCGCCTGCTGGTCGCGATACTCGCCGCGCTGATGCTGGGCGCGGTCGCGCTGACGATCGGCGATGCCCAGGAATTCCGCTGGACCTTCGTCACGCTCGGTCTGACGCGCGGCCTGAGCTATCTGGGGATCATGGCGCTGGCGATCGGCATCGCGCGGCGCGAGCGGTTGCGGACCGGATGGATCATGGCCGCCCTGTTCGCCGCGGTCGCGCCGATCTTCCTGCTGCGCGCGGGCACGTTGATGGTCACGTTGATCCTGCCGTCCTGGTCGATCGAGGGCCAGCTGGTCGAGGAATGGATGATCGGCGTCGGGCTGATCCTGCTGACGCTTACCCATTTCTCGCTGCTGCTGATGGAGTCGGAACGGACCCAGGCCCTGTTGCGCGAGCAGGCCAGCCGCGACAGCCTGACCGGCGCACGCAACCGGTTCGCATTGGGCCGGATCGAGGCGGGGTTGCAGGGCCCCTGCGCGCTGGCGCTGATCGACATCGATCATTTCAAGGCGCTCAACGACGGACAGGGGCATGCCACGGGCGACGCGGTGCTGCGGCTGCTCGCCGATCTGGCGCAGCGCGAACTGGGCGAGCGGGGCATGGTGATCCGGCTCGGCGGGGACGAGTTCGCCTGCGTCCTGCCGGGGGCCTCGCAGGCGGCGGCGCAATCCGTCGCCGCGCGGCTGTCGGCCCGGTTCGACCGGGCGGTGGCGGCGACGGTCGACGGGCCGCTCTACCCCTCGCTCAGCATCGGGGTGGTCGTAGGGCTGGTCGACCGCGACCTGGACCGGCTGATGGCCGAAGCGGACCGCGCGATGTACGCCGTCAAGCGCGCCCGCCATCCTGCCCACCATTCCGGCCGCCAGCCCGAAGGCCGGCGGATGGCGGCGGCGGGCTGATCGACCCGTCGCCGCCAGGCATCACACCGCCTTGGCCGAACCCGGCGTGTTGACGCCCATGGATTGCAGATAGCGCTTGATGTTGCGCGCCGCCTGGCGAAGCCGCTGCTCGTTCTCGACCATGGCGATGCGCACGAAGCCCTCGCCATTCTCGCCATAACCGACGCCCGGTGCGACCGCGACCTTGGCCTCGGTCAGCAGCTGCTTGGAAAATTCCAGGCTCCCCAGATGCGCGAGTGCCGGGGGCAGCGGGGCCCAGGCGAACATCGAGGCGCGGGGAGAAGGAATGTCCCAGCCCGCGCGGCCGAAGCTCTCGACCATCACGTCGCGGCGCTTGTGATAGAGCTGGCGGTTCTTCTCGACGATATCCTGCGGCCCGTTGAGCGCCGCACAGGCCGCCGCCTGGATCGGCGTGAAGGCGCCGTAGTCGAGGTACGACTTCACCCGCGTCATCGCGGCGATCAGCTTGCGGTTGCCGACCGCGAAACCGATTCGCCAGCCCGCCATCGAATAGGTCTTGGACAGCGAGGTGAACTCGACCGCGACGTCCTTGCCGCCCTTGACCTGAAGGATCGAAGGCGTCGGATTGCCGTCATAGTAAAGCTCGGAATAGGCGAGGTCGCTCAAGACCCACAGCTCGTGCTTCTTCGCGAAGGCCACGAGGCGCTCGTAAAAGGCCAGGTCGACCGTCTCGGCGGTCGGGTTGGACGGGTAGTTGACGACCAGCACCGAGGGGCGCGGCACGGTGAAGTGCATCGCGCGCTCCAGGCTCTCGAAATAGGCTTCGTCGGGCGTGGTCGGCACCGCGCGGATCGTCGCGCCCGCGATGATGAAGCCGAAGGTGTGGATCGGATAGGAAGGGTTGGGGGCCAGGATCACGTCGCCCGGCGCGGTGATCGCGGTGGCCAGCGACGCGAGGCCTTCCTTCGACCCCATGGTGACGACCACCTCGGTCTCGGGGTCAAGATCGACGCCGAAGCGGCGGCCATAATAGTTCGCCTGGGCACGGCGCAGGCCCGGAATCCCCTTGGACTGGGAATAGCCATGCGCGTCGGGCTTCTTGGCGACCTCGACCAGCTTGTCGAGGACATGGTCGGGCGGCGGCAGGTCGGGATTGCCCATGCCCAGGTCGATAATGTCCTCGCCGCCCGCGCGCGCCGCGGCCCGCATCGCGTTGACTTCGGCGATGACATAGGGCGGCAGGCGCTTGATGCGGTAGAACTCTTCGGACATGGGTCCCTCTGTGTAACGATTTGGGACCCGGACCTTAGCGTCTTTCGTTTCCCGACGCGACCCGACATGACGGCGCAATATCCTGACGCTAAGACGGGGTCATACGAACGAGAGGATGCGATGACGGCCCGCCCCGCGACAGCCCCCACCCTTCCCACGCTGGAGGAGTTGCAACACTGGACCTGGGTGATGGGCCGGGCGCAGCAGATGATGATGGAGGCCGCCCTCTCGCCCCCGCCGCAGGGGGGGCCGGTGGTGCCGGGCTTCAACGATCCCGCGACGATGGGCCGCGTCCGCGACTTCTGGTCCGATTCGATGAAGCTGTGGCAGCGATTCGTCGACCCCGCCGCCGAACCCAGCACCGCCCCCAAGCCGGATCGTCGGTTCAAGGCCGAGCAGTGGCAATCGCCGCTCTTCGACTGGATCCGGCAAAGCTATCAGGTCATCTCCGACCATATGCTGCGCGGCGTCGATGCGATCGAGGGCGTCGAGCCGAAGCAGAAGGAGCAGATCCGCTTTGCCGCGCAAGGGTTCATCGACGCGATGAGCCCGACCAACTTCCCCGCGACCAATCCGGAGGTGCTCGACAAGATCGTCGAGACGCGTGGCGAGAATCTGCTGAAGGGCCTGCAGAACATGCTCGCCGACCTGGGGCGCGGCCAGCTGACCCATAGCGACGCGCGCGCGTTCGAGGTCGGGCGCAACCTGGCCGCGACGCCGGGCAAGGTGGTGAAGCGGACCCCGCTCTACGAACTGATCCAGTACACGCCCACCACCGACCGGGTGGCGGCGGTGCCGATCCTGATCTTTCCGCCCTGGATCAACCGCTTCTACATCCTCGACCTCGCGCCCGAGAAAAGCCTGATCAAATGGCTGGTCGATCAGGGGTTCAGCGTCTTCATGGTGTCGTGGAAATCCGCCGATGCGACGATGAAGGACGTGATCTGGGACGATTACGTCACCGCGCAGGTCGAGGCGGTCGACACGGTGCGCGACCTGCTGTCGGTCGAGTCGGTCCACACGGTCGGCTATTGCGTGGCGGGCACGACGCTGGCCGCGACGCTCGCCTGGCTCGCCGCCAGGGGCGAGGCGGAGAAGGTCGCCAGCGCCACCTTCTTCACCGCGCAGGTGGATTTTTCCAAGGCGGGCGAGCTGCTCCACTTCGTCGATGACGAGCAGTTGAAGCTGATCGGCACGCTGTCGCCCGAGGGGTATCTGGACGGGCGCTATCTGGCGATGACGTTCAACCTGCTGCGCGGGCGTGACCTGATCTGGAACTACGTCACGAACAACTATCTGCTGGGGCGCGATTATGTGCCGTTCGACCTGCTCCACTGGAATGGCGACGTCACCAACCTGCCCGCCAAATGGCATCTCAGCTATCTGACCGACCTGTACCGCGACAATCTGCTGGTGAAGCCGGGCGCGATGGCGGTGGCGGGCGTGCCGCTCGACCTGGGCCGGGTCACGACCCCCGCCTATGTCCAGGCGGGGCGCGAGGACCATATCGCCCCGCCCGAAAGCGTGTGGAAGATCACCGACGCCTTTACCGGCCCCTTGCGCTTCGTGCTCGCCGGGTCGGGGCATATCGCGGGGGTGGTCAACCCGCCGGCGGCGGGCAAATATCAATATTGGACCAACGACCAGCCCGCCGCGACGCTCGCCGAGTTCGTGGCGGGGGCCCGCGAGACCAAGGGGAGCTGGTGGCCGGACTGGGCCGGATGGCTGCGCGAGCGCGACTCGGCGACGGTCGATGCCACCGGCGCGCGCATACCCGGCCAAGGCCCCCTGCCCGCACTGGACGACGCACCGGGACGCTACGTCCGACAGCGCTAAAATCGATTGCTGCACTGCACAAAGGCTGTTGATAACTTCGGCCGAAACCATTATTGTGCAGCGCAGCAAATCGGGAGAGTGGTGTTGGATAAGAGCAAGCCGACCGTTCCCGCCGCCAAGGCGGCGGCAAAGCCGCGTCGCACGACCAAGCCGGTCGCGGCCAAGACACTGCCCGGCCTTCCCTCCGACACCGCCGTCGTCGCCCCCGCCGCCAAGCCGGTGGTCGCCGCCCCCAAAGTCGCGGTTCGGGCGCCCAAGGCTCCGACGGTCGCCCAGGCGCCCGAGCCTGTTCCGGTGACGCCCGAACCGGCGCCCGCGGCGGTCGCGCCCGAGGCTCCGGCCGAGTCGCCCGCGCCCGCCCCGGCGGAGCCTGCGCCCGACGCCGCGCCGACCGCTTCTGTTTCTTCCCCGACCGCCGCGGTTTCGGCGGACTCAAAGCCCAAGGAAATCATCATGGACGCCACGAGCACCATCGAAAACGCGACTGCCAAGACCCAGGCGATGTTCGGCGACGCCCAGGCCCGCACCCAGGCCACCGTGGAGAAGAGCGCCAAGCTGTTCGAGGACATGGTCGCCTTCAACAAGGGCAATCTGGAAGCGGTCGTCGAATCGTCGAAGATCGCCGCCAAGGGCGCCGAGACGCTGGGCCAGGGCGCGGCCGACTATGCCAAGCGCGCGTTCGAGACCGCGACCCAGACGCTGCAGACGCTGTCGTCGGTCAAGTCGCCGACCGAATTCATGAAGCTCCAGTCGGACTTCGCCCGCTCGTCCTTCGACTCGCTGGTCGCCGAGACCTCGCGCTCGACCGAGCACATGATCAAGCTGGCCGGCGAGATCGCCCAGCCGCTGAGCAACCGCTTCGCGGTCGCCGCCGAGAAGATGAAGACCGTCGCGTAAACGCTGCGGTTTCCTTTGCGGAATGGAAGGGGGCGGTCGCTGCGGTGGCCGCCCTTTTTCGTGCTGTTCCAGGCGGCATGGTCTGGGGCCTTCCCTCCCCCACCCCCTCCCGCCTGCGGGAGGGGAGCGGCAAGATCAGACGGTGCGGCCAATCCGCGAACGCCGTCCTTGGCACGCCCCTCCCGCAGGCGGGAGGGGATGGGGGAGGGCCAAGGGGTCTCACCGAGACCGACCCGTCCCCACTGGCGTCCCAGGCCCGCAACGCCTATCTTCCCCCGCATGTCGTTCTTCGGCCGCTTCTCGCCCGTCCGCGCCATTCGCGACCTGCGCCTGTTCCTGTCGCAACGGCATCCCTATGAACTCGTCTTCCTGATGATCGCGGTCGGCATCACCGGCTTCTTCATCTATGCCTTTGCGCGCGACGATTATGTGCCGGTGCCGTACAAGCCCGACATCATCTATGTCGAACAATGGCCCGCCGACCGCACCGATGTGCAGATCAAGGCGCAGCAGAAGATCGACTATGTGAAGAAGAAACAGCGGATCGCCGAGGAAAAGGCCGCCAGGGATCAGCGCCAGGCCGAGTTCAAGAAGGTCGACGACGCGCTGAACAAGTGGGGCATCTGACCGATCATCGCTGGATGGGGGCGGCGCTGGCACTGGCGGATCGCGGTGTCGGACGGACCGCGCCCAATCCCAATGTCGGCTGCGTGCTGGTTCGCGACGGGCGGGTCGTCGGGCGCGGCTGGACCCAGCCGGGCGGCCGCCCCCATGCCGAGGCGATGGCGCTGGCACAGGCGGGCGAGGCCGCACGGGGGGCGACGGCCTATGTCACGCTGGAGCCCTGCGCGCATGTCTCGACCCGTGGCCCCGCCTGCACCGACCTGCTGATCGCCGCCGGGGTCACACGGATCGTGGCGGCGATGGGCGACCCCGATCCGCGCACCGACGGCATCGGCTTTGCCCGCGCCCGCGCCGCCGGGATCGCCGTCACGACGGGCGTGCGCGAGGCGGAGGCGCGGGGCATGATCGCGGGCTTCCTGATCCGCCGCGCGAAACGCCGCCCCTTCGTCACGCTGAAGCTCGCCACCTCGCTCGACGGCCGGATCGCCCGTCCCGATGGCGAGAGCCGCTGGATCACCGGGCCGCAGGCGCGGGCGCATACCCATCTGGAGCGCAGCCGCCATGAGGCGATCCTGGTCGGGCGCGGCACGCTGGAGGCCGATTCGCCCCGGCTCGACGTCCGCCTGCCGGGCCTCGAGTTGCGCTCGCCCCGCCGCATTCTCCTGACGCGTAAAGCCGAGCCCGGTTGGGAGACCATCGCCTCCCCCCATGCCATCGCCGATCTGGCGGGCGTCGACCGGCTGATGGTCGAGGGGGGCGCGCAGACCGCATCCGCCTTCCTGGCCGCCGATCTGGTCGACCGGCTGGTCCTGTACCGCGCACCGATCCTGATCGGCGAGGGCCGCGCGGCGATCGGCGCGATCGGGCTGGCCCGGCTGGCCGACGCGCATGGCCGCTGGCGCATGGCCGACTCGCGGATGCTTGGCAGCGACCGGTTGGAGGTCTACGAGCGCGACTGATATGTTTACCGGGATCGTCACCGACATCGGCTCCGTCACCGCCGTCGAGGCGCGCGGCGACACGCGAGTCGTCATCGCCACCGCCTATGATACGGCGACCATCGACCTGGGCGCGTCGATCGCCTGTTCGGGCGTCTGCCTGACCGTGGTCGAGAAAGGCCCCGACTGGTTCGCGGTCGACGTCTCGGCCGAGACGATCGGGCGCACCGCCGACCAGTGGACGAGCGGCCGGCGGCTGAACCTGGAACGCGCGATGAAGCTGGGCGACGAGCTGGGCGGCCATATCGTCACCGGCCATGTCGACGGCGTCGGCACGGTGGTATCGGTGGCGGAGGAAGGCGGATCGCACCGCGTCTTCGTGACCGTTCCGTCCGACCTCGCCCCCTTCATGGCGACCAAGGGGTCGGTGACGGTCGACGGCGTCTCGCTGACCGTCAACAGCGTCGAGGACGGCTCCGACGGCACGGTCATCGGCCTGAACATCATCCCGCACACCGCCGCCGTCACCACCTTGGGCGGCATCGCCGAGGGCCAGCGCGTCAATATCGAGATCGACGTGCTCGCCCGTTACCTGCAGCGCATGGAGCATTATCGTGGCCGCTGATCCCGACGCCTTGGCCGGTCTGCGGCGTGGGTTCCTCTCCAGCCCCGAAGAGATCATCGACGAGGCGCGCAACGGCCGGATGTTCATCCTGGTCGATGACGAGGACCGCGAGAATGAAGGCGATCTGGTCATCCCCGCGCAGATGGCGACGCCCGAGAAGGTCAACTTCATGGCGCGGCACGGGCGCGGGCTGATCTGCCTGGCGATGACGCGCGAGCGGGTCGACACGCTCGGCCTGCCGCTGATGAGCCCGAAGAACGGGACGCGGCACGAAACCGCCTTCACCATCTCGATCGAGGCGAAGGAAGGCGTGACCACCGGCATCTCCGCCGCCGACCGCGCGCGGACCATCGCGGTGGCGATCGACGCGAGCCAAGGCCCCGAGTCGCTGGTGACGCCGGGCCATGTCTTCCCGCTGGTCGCGCGCGACGGCGGCGTGCTGGTGCGCGCCGGACATACCGAGGCGGCGGTCGATGTCGCGCGCCTCGCCGGGCTCAACCCCTCGGGCGTGATCTGCGAGATCATGAACGAGGATGGGACGATGGCGCGGATGGACGACCTCGTCTCCTTCGCGCAGCTCCACAACCTGAAGATCGGCACGATCCGCGACCTGATCGCCTATCGCCGCCGCTACGACCATCTGGTCGAATTGCAGTCCGAAGCCACGTTCGAGAGCGAATGGGGCGGCACCTGGACCGCGCGCGCCTATCGCAACAAGGCGACGGGCACCGAGCAGGTGGCGCTGGTCAAGGGCAAGCTCGACACCGCCCGACCCGTGCTGGTGCGGATGCACGCGCTGTCGCCCTTTGCCGATGTGTTCGGCGAGGCGGGATCGCGCGGCGCGCTGCTCGCCAAGTCGATGCGGATGATCGCCGAGGAAGGCTCGGGCGTGATCGTCGTCATCAACCGCCCGCGCACCGACGCCTTCACCACCGCCGTCCGGCTGAAGGCGGGCGAGGAGGTGCAGATCGACATGGAGGAACTGCGCGATTACGGCGTCGGCGCGATGATCTTGGCCGAAATGGGCGTGCAGGACATGGTGCTGCTGACCAACACCCATCACACGCTGATCGGGCTCGACGGCTATGGCCTGTCGATCGTGGGCGAACGTCGCATCGCAAATTTTGAGGGAGACGCCTGATGGCGCATGTGTTGATCGTCGAGGCGCGCTTCTACGAGCATCTGAACGACCTGCTCCTGTCGGGCGCGCGCGCCGCGATCGAGGAGGCGGGCCACAGCCATGAGACGATCACCGTCCCCGGCGCGCTGGAGATTCCCGGCGCGGTGGCGATGGCGGCGGACACGGGCCGCTACGACGCCTTCGTCGCGATCGGCGTGGTGATCCGTGGCGAGACCTATCATTTCGAGATCGTGTCGAACGAGAGCGCGCGTGGCCTGATGGCGCTGACCATGGACGGCCTGCCCATCGGCAACGGCATCATCACCACCGAGAACGAGGCGCAGGCCCTGACCCGCGCCAGGCCGACCGAGAAGAACAAGGGCGGCGAGGCGGCCAAGGCGGCGCTCGCCATGCTGGCGCTGAAGGGCCGGTTCGGGTGACATCGCCCGTCCTCCAGACCGAGCGGCTGACCCTGCGGCTTCCCTCGGCGGAGGATTTCGAGGCCTGGGCGGCCTTTCATGCCGAGGAGGACACGATGCGCTTCCTGGGCGGCGTGCAGGCGCGCGGCGCGGCGTGGCGAAGCCTGTGCACCATGGTCGGCGCGTGGAGCGTGCGCGGCTTCGCGATGTTCTCGGTGATCGAACGTGACACCGGCCGCTGGGTCGGGCGGATCGGGCCATGGCAGCCCGAAGGCTGGCCGGGGCGCGAAGTGGCATGGGGCGTGGCGCGGGAATTCGCCGGGCGCGGCTATGCCCATGAGGCGGCGGTCGCGGCGATCGACTATGCGGTCGATGTGCTGGGTTGGGACCATGTGATCCACACCATCGACCCGGAGAATAGGGGCTCGATCCGGCTGGCGCAGCGATTGGGTGCGGTGAATGAGGGGCCGGTCCGGCTGCCCGCACCGCTGGAGAGTTTCCGGGTGGACGCCTGGGGCCAGAGCGCCGACCAGTGGCGCGCCCGGCGGGGTACAGCCACCGCATGACCGACATGCCGCCCACCCGCTTTCGCGTCGTCGAGCGGGGCCGGCGGCTGGAGGTGATCGACACGCAAGGCGGCAAGCCGGTGCGCAGGACCGGAACGCCACGTCCGGCCACCATAGCAGGGAAACCGCGCTTCCGGCTGCCGCAAAAGTTGCGCTTCGACGGCGGAGGAAGCTGGGCGACCGACAGCTTCTACGACGCCAGGGGGCCACGCACGCTGACCCTGGATCCGGGCGCGATGCGGAAGCTGCGCTATGCCGGGGCCGGGTTGGTGGCGATGATGGTCATCTGGGTGGTGCTGGCATTCGCCATTCCCATCGTCTGGGGAGCCCCGCTGCTGCTGTTCAATCCCAAGACCCGCGAGACGGTGCGCGATCAGGTGACCGCCTTTCTCGACGGGCTGGATAGCGCCGAATAACCCACCTCCGTTCGCGCTGAGCGAAGTCGAAGCGTACGCTTTGGGCTCGCGGCTTCGGACTCCCTTGGCCTTCGACTTCGCTCAGGCTGAGCGGAGCAGGGAGTATAGGTCAGGTGAGATGCTGCGGGGGCGGGATAAAACCCCGCCCCCCATCACTCACGCCGCGCGCGCCTGCTCGTCGAGCGTGGGGTAATCGATATACCCCTCCGGCCCCTGGCTATACCAGGTCTTCATGTCGCTCTCGTTCAACGGCGCATCGGTGCGCAGCCGTTCGGGCAGGTCGGGATTGGCCAGGAAGGTACGGCCGAACGCGATCCCGTCCGCCACACCCGAATCGAGCGCGGCTTGCGCCTTTTCCCGGCTGTCGAAATCGCTGTTGAGGATCAGCGGACCGGTAAAGACCTCGCGGATCTGCGGCGACAGCTTGGGCACGTCGGTGCTGCCATAGGTGCCGTCCGGGCCGATCTCGCGCAGTTCGAGGAAGGCGATGCCGAGGTCCGACAGCATTTTCGCCGCGGGCACGAAGACCGAGGCCGGATCGCTGTCGTCCACGCCCTGGCTGTCGCCATTGGGCGACAGGCGGACACCGACGCGCTCCTTGCCCGCGACCGCGATCACCCGCTCGGTGATCTCGCGGAGCAGGCGGATGCGGTTCTCGGGACTGCCGCCATATTCGTCCTCGCGATGGTTCGCACCGTCGCGCAGGAATTCGTCGATCAGATAGCCGTTGGCGGCATGAATCTGCACCCCGTCGAACCCGGCGGCCAGCGCGTTGCGGGTCGCATGTTCATAATCCTCGAGCAGACGCGGGATCTCGGACAGTTCGAGCGGCCGGGCGGTCTCGAAATCCTGCTTGCCCTCGAAGGTATGCGCCTGCCCCTCGGTCCGGGTCGCGGAGGACGAGACCGGCTGCATCCCCGTCACCGAGCTGTGCACCTGGCGGCCCATATGCCAGAGCTGCGCGACGATCCGGCCGCCCGCCTTGTGCACCGCCTCGGTCACCGGCTTCCAGGCCGCAACCTGCTCGTCGGTCCACAGGCCCGGCGCATAGGGCCAACCCAGGCCTTCGCGGCTGATGCCGGTGGCTTCAGAGATGATCAGGCCCGCGCTCGCGCGCTGGGCATAATATTGCGCCATGATCGGCGTCGGCACCGCCTGGCGGGTGGCACGGGCGCGGGTGAGCGGCGCCATCAGGATACGGTTGGGGGCGTGGATCGCCCCGAGATCGATGGGATCGAACAGCGTTGGCATCAAAATGCAATCCTTCTGCGGCCTTTCCGGCCTGACGCAACGCAGATAGGACGTTAAGGGAGCCCATGCCCGTGTCCGCCCCCGCAAGAAAAAGTGAACAGACTGAAAGCGATCGTCTGTCGGACCGGTCCGGAACCAATGCGCCCGCGCCGCTGGCCTTCGCCGCCGTCATCCTGGCCAATGTCGCGCTCGCCTTCGGCCCGCTGCTGGTGCGGATGGCCGATACCGGGCCGGTCGCCTCCGCCTTCTGGCGCATCACCCTGGCCGCGCCGGTGCTGGCGCTGGTCGCGCTGATCGGCCCTTCCCGCCCCCGTATGCCGGGCAAGGCGCAGGCGGGGCTTTGGGGGCTGCTGCTGATCGGCGGCATCGCCTTTGCGGGCGATCTGGGCGCCTGGCATATCGGCATCCGCCAGACGACGATGGCCAACGCCACGCTGTTCGGCAATTCGGCGACCTTCATCTTCCCGCTCTACGGCTTTCTGGTCGCGCGCGCCTGGCCGTCGCGGAGCCAGGGGATCGCGCTGATCCTGGCGGCGGCGGGGGCGGGATTGCTGATGGGGCGCAGCTATCAGGTCGATCCGCGCCATCTGGTCGGCGATCTGCTGTGCGTGCTCGCGGGAGTGCTCTATGCGGTCTATTTCATCCTGATGTCGCGGGTGCGGGTCGCGATGCCACCGATGCCCGCGCTCGCCTGGTCGACCATGGCCAGCATCGTGCCGCTGTTCGTCTTCGCGGTCCTGCTGGGCGAGCGGGTATGGCCCGATCATTGGAGCCCGCTGATCCTGCTGGCACTGGGGAGCCAGATCATCGGCCAGGGGTTGATGATCTATGCGCTGGGGCTGCTGAGCCCGCTGGTCGTCGGCCTGGCGCTGCTGGTCCAGCCGATGGTGGCGACGGCGATCGGCTGGATCGTCTATGGCGAGACGCTGGCGCTGCCCGATCTGGCGGGTGTGGCGATGGTGGCGGCCGCTCTGGTATTGGTGCGGCGTGGATCGGCCAGGGCGGTTGCCCGGCCGGACGATAGGAACGACGGGAAACGCATATGACCGAGGCTGCCATGACCGATGTTCAGGACCTGACTCTCGACGAGGTGCGCGTCGCTCTGGCGGAGGGCATCGCGTCCAATGCCGCGTTTGACGGCTGGGGCGACGAGGCGCGCGACATGGCGGCGGATGCGGCGGGTATCGACCGCGACATCGCGCGACTCGCCTTCAAGGACGGCGCGGTCGCGATGATCGACGCCTGGTTCGCCCGGATCGACCAGGCGATGGTCGAGGCCGTCCCCGCCGAACAGGCCGCCGCAATGAAGATCCGCCAGCGCATCACCGCGCTGGTCGAGGCGCGGCTGGCGGCGGTCGCCCCGAATCGCGAGGCGCTGCGCCGCGCGCTGACGATCCTCGCCATGCCGCAAAACGCCGCGAGCGGGGCGCGACTCGGCTGGCGGACGGTGGATGCCATCTGGGCGCAGGCGGGTGACACCGCCACCGACTATAACCACTATACCAAGCGCGCGACGCTGTTCGCGGTCTATGGATCGACCATCGCGGTGTTCCTGAACGACGATAGCGAGGGTCATGCCGACACCCGCGCCTTCCTGGCCCGCCGGATCGAGGGGATCATGCGGTTCGAGAAATGGAAGGCGGGCGTCGCCAAGCGGGGCGAGAATATGCCCAGCCTGTCGCGCTTTATCGGGCGGCTGCGCTATCCGGCGGTGTGATGGGTCGGGGGGGGATTCCCTTGGCCTTCGACTTCGCTCAGGCTGAACGGAGGTGGGGGGTGCCAAGCTTCCAAACCTCCGTTCACACTGAGCGAAGTCGAAGTGCACCCCCCGAACCCCGCCCCAAGCCTGCCTCCCAACCCGTCACCCATTTCATCAACGGGTAATTGATAATCAATCGCATGGCGGTTATGTATCGTCCATGGCGATGCTCAGCAGTCTCGAAACCCTTCCCCGGCGGCAACCGGCGACCGTGGCCGCGATCGACTGGACCCAGCTGGCGCTGCCCGAGGCGCGCCGCCTGCGCGAACTGGGCTTTGACGAGGGCGTGGGGGTCGAGGTGCTGCACCGCGCCTCGCTGGGCGGTGGTCCCATCGCCTGCCGGATCGGCCGGATGACGGTGGCGCTGCGTCGCCGGGTCGCCGCCTCGATCCGCGTCGCGACCGGCGCCTGAATTTTGAGGTTCGCCTGATCTGATGAACGCCGCACCGCTGGTCGCGCTCGTCGGCAATCCCAATGCCGGCAAAAGCGCCTTGTTCAACGCGCTCACCGGCGCGCGGCAAAAGGTCGGCAATTATCCCGGCGTCACCGTCGAGCGGCATTCGGGCCGCCTCGTCCTGGACGATGGCCGCCCGATCGAACTGGTCGACCTGCCCGGTGCCTATAGCCTGGACCCCGGCAGCCTGGACGAACAGGTCACGCGCAACGTCGTGATGGGGTCGCAGGCAGGCGAGCGGCGTCCCGATGCGCTGGTCGTGGTGGTCGATGCCGCCAATCTCGACAATCACCTGCGCTTCGCATTGCAGCTGATCGCGCTGGGCCTGCCGGTGGTGGTCGCGCTCAACATGGTCGACCTGGCCGAGCGCGACGGCCTGACGCTGGATGCCGACATACTGGCGCGCGAGCTGGGCGTGACGGTGATCCCGACCGTGGCGGTGCGCCGCCGTGGGCTCGATACGCTGAAGGCCGAGATCGACCGGCTGGTAACGCAGGAACGCGCACACACCGTCGCCGCCCCCGACCGGATCGACGACATCGTCACCCTGCAACGCCGCGCTCGCCAGATCGCCGCGGCCGCGACCGTGGCGGAGACGCCGGTCCGCCGCTGGACGAACATACTCGACTCGGTCGCGCTGCATCCCATTATCGGACCGATCCTGCTGGTCGGCCTGCTCTTCATCATGTTCCAGGCGGTCTTCGCCTGGTCCGAGACGCCGGTCAGTTGGATTGAGCAGGGCTTTGTCTGGCTGGAGGCGCAGGTCGGCGCATTGCTGCCCGAGGGGTGGTTCCGCAGCCTCATCACCGACGGCCTGATCGCCGGTGTCGGCGCGGTCATCGTCTTCCTGCCGCTGATCCTGATCCTGTTCCTGTTCATCTTGGTGCTGGAGGCGAGCGGCTATATGGTCCGCGCCGCCTTCCTGATGGACCGGCTGATGGCGCAGGTCGGCCTGTCGGGCCGTGCCTTCATCCCGCTGCTGTCCTCCTTCGCCTGCGCGGTGCCGGGCATCATGGCCACGCGGACGATCGATGACGAGAAGGACCGGCTGACCACCATCCTGATCGCGCCACTGATGACCTGCTCGGCGCGGCTGCCGGTCTATACCATCATCATCGGCGCGTTCATTCCGGACCGGCAGGTCCTGCCCTTTGTCGGACTGCAGGGGCTGGTGCTGCTGGGCCTGTATCTGATGGGCATCGTCGGGGCGTTCGTCGCCGCGCTGCTGCTGCGCCGCACGGTCACCAAGGGCGCGTCCTCGGGCTTCATGATGGAAATGCCCAAATATCAGTGGCCGCATGTCCGCGACGTGCTGCTGGGGCTGTGGAGCCGCGCGCTGATCTTCCTGAAGCGGGCGGGCACCACCATCGCGCTGACCACCGTCATCCTGTGGGCGCTGCTCTCCTTCCCCAAGCCGCCCGAGGGGTCGGGCATCTCGCCGGTCGACTATTCGATCGCGGGCCGCATCGCCAACGGCATCGAGGTGGCGGTCCGCCCGATCGGCTTCAACCGCGACATCGCGCTGGCCCTCGTCCCCGCCATGGCGGCGCGCGAGGTGGCGGTGGCCGCCATCGGCACCGTCTATGCCATCGACGATACCGAGCATGAGGGCGGGCAGAAGGCGATGACCGAGAAGCTGAAGCGCAACTGGTCGCTGCCCACCGCGCTCGCCTTCCTGATGTGGTTCGTCTTCGCGCCCCAGTGCATCTCGACCATCGCGGTGACGCGCAGGGAAACCAATGGCTGGAAGTGGCCCGCCTTCATGGTGGCGTACTTGTTCATCACCGCCTATGTGATGGCAGGCATCACATATTGGCTGGCCGTTTTCGCCGGCCTCTGAACCAAGCACGGGACTGAATACATGGCGGGCAGCGTCAACAAGGTGATTCTCGTCGGCAATCTGGGACGCGATCCCGAGAGCCGCTCCTTCCAGAATGGCGGCAAGGTGGTCGAACTGCGCATCGCCACGTCCGAATCGTGGAAGGACCGCAACAGCGGCGAGCGCAAGGAAAAGACCGAGTGGCACACGGTCAAGATCTTCAACGAGGGCCTCGCCAATGTCGCCGAGCGTTTCCTGCGCAAGGGTTCGAAGGTCTATATCGAAGGCGCGCTGACCACCCGCAAGTGGCAGGACCAGCAGGGTAACGACCGTTACTCGACCGAGGTGACGCTGCAGGGCTTCAACTCGGTGCTGACCATGCTCGACGGCCCCGGCGGCGGTCAGGGCGGCGGCGGCCGTGGCGGCAGCGACTTCGGCGGTGGCGATGATTTCGGCGGCGGCGACTTCGGTGGCGGGTCGAGCGGCTTTGGCGGCGGTTCGTCGGGCGGCGGCTATGGCGGCGGTGCGCGCGGCGGCGCCTCTGGCAATCAGGGCGGCGGGAACGGCGGCAATCGTGGTGGGTTCGGACAGGGCGGCGGCTTTGCCGACGATCTGGATGACGACGTGCCGTTCTGATCGGTCGCGTCCATGAGCCACGGTGCGAGGGATGGACGAACAGGAGTTTAGGACCAGCGCGTTCACGGCCCAGGAGGATGGCGAGACCCGAATGCTCCATCCCCTGGCCTGTACGGAGACGCAGCGCACCGAAGTGATCGGGGCCTATGACCTCGCCGGCTATCGCGAAAGCGGTGGGCTGGACGATCTGGCCGCCTTTGCCGCCGAGCTGTGCGATACCCCCGTGGCGCTGGTCAGTCTGGTGGAGGCCGACCACCAGCAGTTTCTGGCGGCGGTCGGCTTCGACCAGCCGCAAACGGAACGCGACACGTCCTTTTGCGCCCAGGCGATGATGGCCGCCGATCCGGTGACGGTGGTCCCCGACGCGCGCGAGGATGCGCGGTTCGCCGGTTTCTCGCTGGTCGTCGGTGCCCCCCATATCCGTTTCTATGCCGGGGCGCGGCTGCTGTCGCACGAAGGCGTGCCGCTGGGCGCGATCTGCGTCATCTCGCCCGAGCCGCGTCCGCAGGGCCTGACCGATTTCCAGCGGCGCGGGCTGGAAATACTGGCGACCGCCGTGATGGGCCGGTTGCAGGATCGCCGGGCGCAGCGCGAACATCTCCAGACGGTCGAGGAATCGGACGCACGCATCGCCGACAGCGAGCGGCGCTTCCGCACCCTGGCCGACACCATGCCGCAAATGGTGTGGTCGACGCTGCCCGACGGCTATCACGATTATTACAATGCCCGCTGGTACGACTTCACCGGCATGCCCGACGGATCGACCGATGGCGCGGCGTGGAGCGGCGTGTTCCATCCCGAGGATCAGGACCGGGCGCGGGCGCGGTGGCAGCACAGCCTGGCCACGGGCGAGCCCTATCAGATCGAATATCGGCTTCGGCACCGGGACGGCACCTATCGCTGGGTGCTGGGTCGCGCGTTGCCGATCCGTGACGCCCAGGGGCAGATCACCCGCTGGTTCGGCACCTGCACCGATATTCACGAACAGAAGCTGGCGCTCGAGGAACGCGAGATCGTCAGCCAGGAACTCAGCCACCGGATCAAGAACATCTTCGCGGTGATCTCTGGCCTGATCGGTTTCGCCGCGCGCAGCCATCCGGGCTTTGCGGGCATCGCCAGCGACCTGCGCGACCGGATCACGGCACTGGGCCGCGCGCATGACTTCGTCCGGCCGCATAGCGAACAGTCGCGCCCCCGGTCGCGGCAGGATTCGCTCCACGGCTTGCTGGACGATCTGTTCGAGCCCTATCGCGGCCGGAGCGAGGCGCGCATCCGCGTGTCGGGCGACGATGTGCTGGTCGACGACCGGTCGGCGACGCCGCTGGCGCTGCTGTTCCACGAACTGGCGACCAACGCCGCCAAATATGGCGCGCTGTCGGTGATGGCGGGCATGGTCGACCTGGAGGTCCAGCGGCAGGGCGACATGGTGCAGCTCTGCTGGATCGAGCGCGACGGCCCGGTGCTGGAGGCCGCGCCGGTCCATGCGGGCTTCGGGTCGCAACTGGTCGAGCTGTCGGCGGTGCGCCAGCTGGGTGGCGAGGTCGAACGCGACTGGAACCCGACCGGGCTGGTCGTCACGATCCGGGTGCCGCTGGCCTCCTTTCGCCGTCCGTAGGGGACGGGGCCCTGCCATTGACGGCAAAAGGGCTGCCGGACCCTGGTCGCGGCAGCCCCCCCCCCTGTCTGATGTGATGCTGGTATGAAGGTGTTGCGGAAGGGAGCCCGTCCCCCCCGAGGGTCTGGAGCCCGATAGGGAGCAAGGGTCCCTTCCGCGTTGGTCACAACCCTGAACAGTTGC
>Ga0308159_1003070_pt1 | contig 17749 bp, 16 predicted proteins | sample PhyCR1_FD_201040 | JGI IMG/M metagenome (GOLD analysis project Ga0308159, IMG submission 201040) | Phyllosphere microbial communities from UC Gill Tract Community Farm, Albany, California, United States - DLSLC.R1 | ecosystem: Host-associated > Plants > Phyllosphere > Unclassified | place: USA... | reverse complement strand
ACCTCCGCGGCCACGGCGATGCACCGCGCACCCTCGACTACCGCCTGTCGTCGTATGCGGCGGATCTGGCCGGAACGCTCCCCGAGCGAGGGGGACCCTGGGACGCGGTGATCGGGCACTCGCTCGGCGGCGCGTCGTCGACACTCGCCGCGGCTCGGAATCCCGAGTGGACCCGCCGGCTCGTGCTGATCGACCCCGCGATCGCCCTGTCGGACGAGGACCGCGAGGTCGTGCGCGTGAGCCAGGAGCAGTCGTTCGCCGATCCGAGCGTCGGCGCGGTCCGAGCGGCGCACCCCGAGTGGCATCCGATCGACGTCGAGCTGAAGGCCCGGGCGACGCAGCGGGCGAGCCGCTGGGCGGTCGAGCAGACGAGCGTGCAGAACGCCGTGTGGGACGTGCGTTCCGCCGCGGCCGCGCTCACCGTGCCGACCCACGTGGTGGGCGCCGACCCCGCGGTGCACTCGATCTTCACGGGAGACCTGGCGGCCGAGGTCCTGCGCAACCCGGTCGTCACGATGAGCGTCATCGAGGGTGCGGGGCACTCCCCTCACCGGGACCGCCCCGAGGCGGCGGTCGCGGCGGTGCTCGACGCCCTCCGCTGATCTCGCATACGCCATTTCCGGCGCGGTGCCAGCCCGGCGCGCAATGTCGACGGTGCCGAGCAGAATGGATGCCATGACCTCGTTCGACCCGGCTCGGTACCTCCCCGACGACCTGCTCGCGCGCATCCGCGAGCGGGCCGCGGTGCACGATCGCGAGAACACCTTCCCGCACGACGATCTCAACGAGCTCCGGGCGGCCGGGTATCTCGGCATCCTGGTACCGGCGGATCTGGGCGGAGCGGGGCTCAGCCTGGCCGAGGCGTCGCTGCTCCAGCAGCGCCTCGCGGGAGCGGCCCCGGCGACCGCCCTCGCCGTCAACATGCACCTGGTCTGGACCGGTGTCGCGAAGGTTCTGAGCAACCGGGGCATGGGCGATCTCGAGCACGTCCAGCGGGGAGCGGCGGCGGGCGAGGTCTTCGCGTTCGGCATCAGCGAAGCCGGCAACGACCTCGTGCTCTTCGGCAGTGACACCCAGGCCCGCCCCGACGGCGCGGGCGGCTACACGTTCACGGGGACGAAGATCTTCACCTCGCTGTCCCCCGTGTGGAACCACCTGGGTGTGCACGGGCTCGATGAGACCTCGCCGGACGGCCCGAAGATGGTGTTCGCGTTCCTCGATCGCAGCGACGAGATCGTGGCCCATGACGACTGGGACACCCTCGGCATGCGCGGTACGCAGAGCCGCACGACCGAGCTGCGCGGGGCGCATGCTCCGGCCGACCGCGTCGTGCGTCGGATCGACCCGGGCCCGCAGCCCGACCCGCTCGTGTTCGGCATCTTCGCCGTCTTCGAGATCCTGCTGGCCTCGGTCTACACCGGCATCGCGCGACGCGCGCTCGACCTGGCCGTCGACGCCGCGAGCTCGCGCCGATCGAAGAAGACGGGGACGACCTACGCCAACGACCCCGACATCCGCTGGCGGGTGGCCGACATGGCGCTCGCGTACGACGCTCTTCCGCCGCAGCTCGCTTCGCTGGCCTCCGACGTCGACACCCTCGCCGACCACGGCGGGCGATGGTTCACGCTCCTGTCGGGTGTGAAGCACCGCGCCGTCACCATGGCGAAGCAGGTCGTCGACGACGCGATCCTCGTCGGCGGGGGCTCGGCCTACTTCTCGCGCAACGAACTGAGCCGGCTGTACCGCGACGTGCTCGCCGGCATGTTCCACCCCTCCGACGCCGAGTCCGCTCACTCGACCGCCGCGGCCGCATGGCTCGGACCGGTGACCGAGTGATGGCGCGCACCCCCACCAGGGCGCTGAGCCCGGCCGATCAGGAGCGCCGCCGCGCCCTGCGCGTGATGAAGGGCGTCGCTCTCGGCGCGCTCCTGGCGATGGCCGTCGTCTTCGCCGTCTCGTTCTCGCTGCAGCGCGAGGTCGAGTGGTTGCAGTACGTCCGCGCCGCGGCCGAAGGCGGGATGGTGGGCGCGCTCGCCGACTGGTTCGCGGTCACCGCCCTGTTCCGGCATCCCCTGGGGCTCCCCATCCCGCACACAGCGATCATTCCGCGGCGGAAAGACGAGATCGGGCGTCAGTTGGGCGAGTTCGTCGAGACGAACTTCCTCGAGGGCGACGTCGTTCGGACCAAGCTCGAGTCAACGCCCCTGTCGGCTCGTGCCGGCGCCTGGCTCGCCGATCCCGCCCACGCCGATCGCGTCGCGGCCGAGGGGGCGACGCTCGCCACGAGCATCCTCACCGCGCTCAGCGACGACGACGTGCAGGGCCTCATCGAAGACCTGGCCCGCGAGCACCTGCTCTCCCCCGACTGGGGTCCCTCCATCGGCGGCTGGCTCGAACGCGTCATCGGCTCGGGCGCCCATCACGGCGCCGTCGATCTCGCGCTCGACAACATTGCGGTCTGGCTCGGCAACAACCGCGACACCTTCCAGGGGCTCGTCTCGCGGCGGCTCCCGTCGTGGGTCCCCGGCATGGCGGCCCGTCTCGTCGACGACACCGTCTACCGCGAGGCCGTGCAGTTCGTCGACGCCGTGCGCGCCGATCCGAACCACCAGGCGCGGGGGGCGATCGACGGGTACCTCGGTCGCCTCGCCGACAGCCTGCAGCACGACCCCGCGACGATGGTCCGCCTCGAAGAAGCCAAGGCCGCGGTGTTCGACAGCCCGCGTGTGCGCCAACTGGCGGCGGACGCCTGGAACACGGCGAAGACGGGATTGCTGCGCTCGCTCGCGGACCCCGAGAGCGCTCTGCGTCGCCGCGCCGCCGCAGCCCTCGCCGAGGTCGGCGCCCGTCTGCAACGAGACGAAGCCCTCCAGAAGCGCGTCGATGGGTGGATCACCGACGCGGCGGTCTTCGTCGTCGGGCGCTACCGCCACGACATCGCCTCGATCATCACCGATACCGTCGAGCGCTGGGATGCCGAAGAGACCACCGAGAAGATCGAGCTCATGGTCGGCCGCGACCTGCAGTACATCCGTCTGAACGGAACGATCGTGGGTGCGCTGGCGGGCCTGGTCATCTTCACCGTCGCGCACCTCGTATGGGGATCATGACGGTTCGCGCAACACCTGGCCGAAACGTCGCAGATCTCAGCGCCCCACGCGCGCGGGACGTGAGTAGCGTTGTGCGCGTGAGCGACGGTTCGGGCACGGAGCCCCTCTTCACGTACGGGACGCTGCAGCTGCCCGACGTGCAGCTCGACACCTTCGGCCATCGCGTCGACGGCGACGACGACGCCCTCGCGGGGTACCGGCTCGAGTGGACCGATATCGCCGACGAACGCGTCGCTCAGCTCTCGGGCCTCGACCGGCACCCGATCCTGCGCCGCACCGACGACCCGCGGGATCGTGTGTTCGGTCGTGTGCTGCACCTCACGCCCGAAGAGCTCGATGCCGCCGACGAGTACGAGGTGTCGCTGTACCGTCGTGCCTCCGTGGTTCTCGCGAGCGGTGTCCGCGCCTGGGTGTACGTGGCATGAACGTCCTCACCGTCGACGCGTGCGACCGCTCGTCCGCCCCCGTTCATCGCGGGCGCGTTCGCGGCGCGCTGACCGTCCGGGGAGCGAGCGCACCCCCGCGCGACGACGCGGTATTGATCGCCGACGACACCGGGGTCGATGCCGCGACCGGCTCCCCTGACGCTCGCACGGTGCGACGGCTCGCGCCGTGCGTTCAGAGGTTCCCGGCAGGATTGGCGGAAAGACGATGATCCAACTCATCCTCGCGCGGCACGCGAAGTCGGACTGGGCCGACGAGGGCCTCGACGATCACGACCGCCCCCTCAACGACCGCGGCCGCCGCGACGCCCCCGCGATGGCGCGGACCGTGCTGCGGAAGGGTGTCCGACCCGAGGTGGTCCTTTCGAGCACGGCCCTCCGCGCCCGGCAGACGGCTGAGGCGTTCTCCCGCGCGTTCGAGGCCCCGATCACCGAGCAGGCGGAGCTCTACCTGGCCGAGCCCGCACAGATCCTCGCCGCCGCGCGTGGCGCCGGTGCGGACGAGGTGATGGTCGTGGCCCACGATCCCGGAATGAGCGCGCTCGTGTCGCGGCTCGCCGATCGCGCCGAACGGATGGTCACGTGCGCCGTGGCCATCTTCACGTGGCACGAAGGCACATGGGACGACGTCGACGCCACCCCTCCCGACGAGTTCGAGCTGCTCACACCGTAGGTCCGTCCCACGGGCCCGGAGCCCTACCCGCGAGAGACGGCGGCACGTGCGGCCCGGGCCACCGCTCCCGAGGCGACGAGCTCGGTCACGGCCTCGATCTCGGGCGAGACGAACCGGTCGGGGCCGGGGCCCTGCACGCGCTCCCGGACGAGAGCACGGACGGCGCCCGTGACCGGCGCAGGCTGGAGCGGGGCGCGCAGGTCGAGGGCCCGGCATCCGGTCAGCACCTCGATCGCCAGCACACGCGAGAGTCCGTCGATCGCCCGGCGGAGCTTACGGGCGCCGGCCCAGCCCATCGAGACGTGGTCCTCCTGCATGGCGCTCGACGGGATCGAGTCGACGGAGGCGGGGGCGGCGAGGCGCTTGAGCTCCGACACGATGCCGGCCGCGGCGTATTGAGCGATCATCAGGCCCGAGTCCACTCCGACCTCGTCGGCGAGGAAAGGCGGCAGACCGTTACTGCGCGAGACGTCGAGAGCGCGGTCGGTGCGCCGCTCCGACATCGAGGCGACGTCGGCCACCGCGATCGCGAGGAAGTCGAGCACGTAGGCGACGGGCGCGCCGTGGAAGTTGCCGTTGGATTCGACGCGTCCGTCGACCGTGACGACGGGATTGTCGACCGCGGATGCCAGCTCGCGCTCGGCGATCAGGGCGGCGTGCGTCATCGTGTCGCGGGCGGCACCGTGCACCTGCGGGGCGCAGCGCAGCGAGTAAGCGTCCTGCACGCGCGTGCACTCGCGGCCCCGATGACTCGCGACGATCGGCGAATCGGCGAGGAACGCGCGCAGGTTCGCCGCCGAGTCGGCCTGGCCGAGCTGCGGGCGCAGTGCCATGAGGTCGGCGGCGAACACGGCATCCGTCCCCAGCTGCGATTCGATCGAGATGGCGGCCGAGACGTCGGCCGTCGTCAACAGCATGTCGAGGTCGTGCAGCGCCAGCAGCAGCATGCCGAGCATGCCGTCGGTGCCGTTGATGAGGGCGAGGCCCTCTTTCTCGCGCAGGGCGACGGGGGCGACGTGCGCCGCGGCGAGCGCGTCGGCGGCTGCCCGAAGCTCCCCGGAGGCATCGCGCACCTCGCCCTCGCCCATGACGGCCAGGGCGACGTGTGACAGCGGAGCCAGGTCGCCCGAGCAGCCGAGCGAGCCGTACTCGCGCACGACGGGGGTGATCCCCGCGTTCAGCAGGGCGGCGTATGTCTCGACGACGACGGGGCGGACGCCGGTGCGACCGGTGGCGAGGGTCTGCAACCGCAGCAGCATGAGGGCACGGATCACCTCGCGCTCGACCTCGGCACCGGTTCCGGCGGCGTGCGAGCGGATGAGGCTGGACTGCAGCTGCGCCCGGCGGTCCTCGGCGATGAAGGTCGTCGCGAGGGCGCCGAATCCCGTCGAGATGCCGTAGTGCGGCTGCGGGTCGTCGGCGAGCCCGTCGATGAGCGCCCGTGTGTCGGCCACACGCCGCACCGCGTCGGCGTCCACGTCGACCCGGAGGCCGTGCCGGGCGACGTCGACGACCTCGCGAGGGGTGAGGGGGGCTGTTCCGACGGTGACGCTTGCGTTCATACGCCGATTCCACCGCCTCGGATGCTGCGGAACGCGGGTGTTCTGGCATCCTGTGTCTGTCATGTCAGACAAATCCCGTCCCCAGATTCCGGCGGCCGATCAGACGCTGCGGATTCTCTCGCTGCTCGCGCGGCAGCCCGGACCGATGGCCGCCCAGTCGATCGCGACCGCGCTCGAGATCCCTCGCTCGAGCACGTATCACCTGCTCGCGACCCTCGAGCAGCACGGCTACGTCGTGCACCTCCCCGGCGATCGGCGCTGGGGCCTGGGAACGTCGGCCTTCGAGCTCGGCGGCGGCTACGCCCGGCAGCAGCCGCTCGCGCGCCTCGGCCGGCCGCTCATCGCGGGGCTGTCCGACCGCGTCGGAGAATCGGCGCACCTCGCCGTGCTCGTCGGGCGCGACGTGCTCTACATCGTCGATGAACGCGCCCCGCGCCGCCCCGTGCTCGTGACCGATGTGGGCGTCCGTCTTCCCGCGCACCTCACCGCGACGGGCCGGGCCATGCTCGCGGCTCTCCCCCGCGAGCAGGTGCGGGCACTGTTCCCGGATGCCACGGCCCTCACGCAGCGCCACGGCCTCGGCCCCGCCACCCCGCGCGACCTCCGCGAGGTGCTGCGCGAGGTGCGCGTCGCCGGACACGCGAGCGAGAACGGAGAGGTCACACCGGGCTTCCGGTCGGTGGCCGCCGCCGTGCTCGATCACGCGGGGTGGCCCGCCGCCGCCGTGGCGATCACATGGCCCGCCGACGGGCCCGAGCGTGATGCGGAAGTACTGGCGTCCGCGGCATGCGCGACCGCCGCCGAACTCGCCCGCCGCATCGGCCGCCACGCGTAGTCGCGCGCCCCTCAGCCCCGTGCGGGACCGTGGCGCCTCAACGCACCACCAGCCGCGGCTCCACGAGCACGTGTGCGGCCCCGGCCGTCGCGGCGCGCGGCGCGACGACCGTGCCGTTCTCGCCCATGAGCAGGTCGAGAGCGCCGGATGCCACCCTCTCGGGCAGCTGCTCCACGCTCGAGAGCCCGAGCGCTTCGACGGCGGGGGTGTTGTCGAAACCGATCACGGCGACATCGGTGCGACCGGCCAGGGTGACGGCGAGATGCGCGCCGATCGCGAGTGAATCACTCGCACAGACGATGCCGCGCACGCCGGGGTCGGCCGCCAGTCCCGCTGTGACCACGTCGCGCGCGGCGGCGACGTTCTCTTCGACGACCCATCGCGGCCCCGAAGCCGGGCTCTCGCGCCACCCGCGCTCACGTTCATCACCCGTGCCCGAACCGGAGGGCCACCCCAGGAACGCGATGCGCGCGACGCCCCGCTCCCGCAGGTGTGCCGTCGCAGCGCGGGTCCCGGCGGCCCCGTCGACATCGACCCAGAGGTGTGCGGGTTCCTCGACGTCGTCCTCGCCCCACGGGCGACCGAACGAGACGAAGGGCAGCCCCCGGTCCATCAGCCAGCCGGTGCGCGGGTCGCCGTGGAAGGTTCCGGTCACCACCACGGCATCCACTTCTCCCCCCTCGAGAAGGTCACCGAGGCGGGCGATCTCCTCTTCGGGCGTGCGCGCCGCATACAGCAGCACACGCATGTCGCGCTCTCCCGCGCGTTCGGTGAGAGCGTGCACGAAGCGGTCCAGGACGACGCCCGAGATACCACCGGCGTAGGGATCGAGATGGATGCCGATGGTCGAGCTGCGGCGCGTGCGAAGCCGGCGGGCGGCGGCGTGCGGCCGATACCCGAGCTCGGTGATCGCCGCCTCGACCCTCAGGCGCGTCGCTTCGCGGACGATGTCCGGCGTGTTGACGACGTTCGAGACGGTCTGCCGCGAAACCCCCGCGACGCGCGCGACGTCGTCGACGGTGGGCGCCTTCGCCATGTGTGCCCTCCCCTCGGTCCGCTCCGGAGAGATCCGACCCGGGCCGCAACGAGTCCGGCCAGATCGTCAGCCTAGGACGCTGGACGTCCTCTTGACAGCTAGGCCCGCCGTTCTTTAGCGTTGTCGAACCATCATTTGAACGTTCAAAAGATGGCCCTCCGAGCACCGCGGAGGGGTCGCATGCCTCATCGAAGGAGAGAGACAATGACACGGCACACCACCCACCGCCGCGCGCGAGCCTGGCTCGGAGCCGGCGTACTGCTGACCACCGGCGCCCTGGCCCTGACGGCCTGCGGGTCGGGCTTCAACGACACCCCCGGTGAAGGTCAGGCCTCCGGCGGCGGCACGCTCAAACTGCTCATCGGTTCGTCGGGCGACGCCGAGACGAAGGCCGTCACCGACGCCGTCGCCGCCTGGAGCGAGCAGTCGGGCGTGCAGGCAGAGGTCCAGACCGCCAACGACCTTCCCCAGCAACTCTCTCAGGGCTTCGCGGCCGGGTCTCCACCGGACCTCTTCTACCTCGCCCCCGAGGCCCTCGCCGGCTACGCCGCGAACGGCTCGATCGCCGCCTACGGCGACGACCTGGCCAATAAGGACGACTTCTACCCGTCGCTGGTGGACAACTTCACCGTTGACGGCAAGTTCTACTGCGCTCCGAAGGACTTCTCGACCCTCGCCCTCATCATCAACACCGACCTGTGGACGGCGGCCGGTCTTACGGAAGCTGATGTTCCCGCGACCTGGGACCAGTTGGCATCCGTCGCACAGAAGCTCACCACCGACGGCCGCGTGGGCCTGGCGTTCGGCGCCGAGTACCAGCGCGTCGGAGCCTTCATGGCCGAGGCCGGCGGCGGGCTCGTCACCGACGGCACGGCCACGGCGGACAGCTCCGCGAACGTCGAGGCGCTGGACTTCGTCAAGACGCACCTGAACGACGGCACCTTCGCGTACGCGTCCGACGTGGGTGCCGGGTGGGGCGGCGAGGCGTTCGGCACCCAGAAGGCCGCGATGGTCATCGAGGGCAACTGGATCACCGGCGCCATGTCGGCCGATTACCCGGGCGTGAAGTACCAGGTCGCCGAACTGCCCGCGGGTCCCGGTGGCAAGGGCACGCTGCAGTTCACCAACTGCTGGGGCATGGCCGCCGACAGCGACAACCAGGATCAGGCGCGTTCGCTCGTCGAGTACCTGACCTCGACCGACCAGCAGCTGGCGTTCTCGAAAGCCTTCGGCCCGATGCCCTCCATCCAGTCGGCCGCCGACGCGTGGAGCGCCGCGAACCCCGACCTCACGGCGTTCCTCTCCGGTGCCGAGTACGCGCAGTTCCCGCCGAACATGGCCGGCGCCGCCGACGTCATCACCGACTTCAACGCACAGCTGGAGTCGCTGAAGACGGGCGACCCGCAGGCCCTGCTGAAGACGGCTCAGTCCAACCTCGAGGCAATCGTCAAGTGAGCGCCCCCTCATGAGTGCTCTCACCTCGGCGCCCCGCCGCGCCGGCTCCCCTTCCCCGGGGATCCGCCGCGGCGAGGCGGCCGCCGGGTGGCTGTTCACCGCCCCCGTCCTCCTCATCCTCGGCGTCTTCCTCCTGGTGCCGGTGCTCATGGCCCTGTGGGTGAGCTTCTCGGACTGGACCGGGCGCGGCAGCCCCTTCTCATCGAACGTCGGCTTCGTCGGCCTCGACAACTACGCCGCCGTGACGACCGGGGGCGGGCTCGCCGAGCGCGACTTCGGCACGGCGCTGCGCAACAACGCCTGGTACGTGCTGCTCGTCGTGCCTCTTCAGACGGCGCTGTCGCTGTTTCTCGCGGTGCTGGTCAATCGCGCGATCCTTCGCGGCCGGGGGCTCTTCCGCACGGCCTTCTACTTCCCCTCGGTCACGAGCTCAGTCGCCATCACGGTGCTGTGGCTCTTCCTGTTCTCGGCATCCGGTGCCGTCAACGAGGTGCTGTCGTGGCTCGGCATCAACGGGCCCAACTGGTTCAGCGACCCCTCGGGCGTCGTTCATAACCTGCTGGGCGCCGTGGGGGTGAGCAGCGGCCCCGCCTTTTTGACCGGAAACACCCTGCTCGGGGTCTCGTGGTGGGACTGGCTCGCCGGCCCCTCGGTCGCGATGTCGGCCTTCATCCTCATGGCCGTGTTCACCACCTCGGGGACCTTCATGCTGCTCTTCATCGCGGGACTGCAGAACATCGGCGGCGACGTCCAGGAAGCCGCGATGATGGACGGCGCGAACGGCTGGCAGCGGTTCTGGCGCGTCACCCTTCCGCAGCTCAAGCCCGTGCTGTTCACGGTGCTGACCCTCGGCCTCATCGGGACCTGGCAGGTGTTCGACCAGATCTACACGGGCACCCAGGGCGGCCCGGGCAAGACGACACTCACCCCCGCCTACCTCAGCTACTCCTCGGCGTTCCTGTCGCAGCAGTGGGGCCAGGGCGCGGCGATCGCTTTCGTGCTGTTCGTGATCATCGTGGCGCTGACGATCCTGCAGCGGTTCGTGCTGCGCGATCGTCCCGTGTCGAAGCGACGACTCCGCCAATACGAAGTGCCCACGAAGGCAGGCCGACGATGACCGCGACCTCATCCCCGCAGACCACGGTCCTCGCCGAACAGCGCTTCGGCGGACCCGAGAAGCTGACGAAGCACCGCATGTCGCGCGCAGCCCTCCGCTGGCAGATCGGCCTCTACGCCCTTCTGATCGTGCTCGCCGTGATCTACATCTACCCCTTCCTCGTGCAGGTGGCGACGTCGTTCAAGACGGATGCCGCAGCGGCCGCCGACCCGATCTCGCTCGCGCCGCAGCCTTTCACGTGGGCGGCGTACGAACGGTTGTTCCTCAACTCCGACTTTCCCGTGTGGTTCGGCAATTCCGTCGCGGTGACCGTCTTCGTCACCGCGGGGCGCGTGTTCTTCAACTCGCTCGCCGGGTACGCGCTCGCGCGGCTGCAGTTCCGGGGGCGCGGTCTCGTCTTCGCCGGACTCATCGCGGTCATGGCGGTTCCTACCGTCGTGCTGCTCATCCCGAAGTTCCTCGTGATCAATCAACTGGGCATCTACGACTCCTACGCCGGCATGATCCTGCCGCTGCTCGTGGATGCCGCGGGCGTTTTCATCATGAAGAACTTCTTCGAGTCGATCCCGCCGTCCGTCGAAGAGCAAGCGCGCATCGATGGTGCGGGCACGTTCCGCATCTTCTGGTCGGTCGTGCTGCCGATGGCGCGGCCCGCCCTGATCACCATCGTGATCCTGTCGTTCCAGGGCTCGTGGAACGAGCTCAGCCATTTCGTCATCTCCACCCAGTCGCCCGAACTCACCACCCTCACCAAAGGCGTCGCCTCGCTCGCGAGCGGTCAGCTCAGTCAGGGCAGTCAGTTCCCCCTCAAGCTCGCGGCAGCGGCCATCATGACGATCCCGGTCGCCGTGGTGTTCTTCGTCTTCCAGCGACGCATCATGAACGCCAGCGAAGGAGCCGTCAAAGAATGACCACCGCCCCCACGACCACCTCGCCCGCCGCGACCGCCGTCGCCTCGGCTCCCCTGCAACCGCTGTTGAACGACGCCCTCATCGTGCTGCGTGCCCCGACCCAGGTCTGGTCCGACGCCACGGGCGACATCGGCCCCGCGGCCGTGCACGGGCTCTACCACGGCGACGTGCGGCACGTCCGGGCGCTGACCCTGTCGTGCGACGACTCCATGATCGAGTGGATCTCGACCGCTCCCGACGGAGCATCGCGCGTGGTCTTCGGCGGACTCCTCCGCGGGATCGACGACACCACCCCCGACCCCAAGGTGCGGCTTCTGCGTGATCGGAGGGTCGCCGACGGCGTCGTCAGCGAGTCGTGGACCCTGCGCTCTCGTCTCGACCGGCCCGTTCGCGCCACATTGCGCCTGCGGGTCGAGCCCGAATTCGCGCAGTTGCACGAGGTGAAGTCCGGTCACGCGCTCCCTCGCCGTGCCGACGTCACGATCGACGGGGCTGGTGCCCGCGTCGACGCCGGAGCGCAGGGGCTCGAACTGGTCGCTCCCGGGGCCCGGGTGGCATCCGGTGTCGACGGCGTGGTCGCCACGTGGAGCGTCGAGGTGCCCGCGTTCGGCGAGGTCGAGGTCGGCTGGTCGCTCAGGCTGCGCGACGACACCCTCGTCGTGGGCTCCGCCACCGCGCCCGCCCGATGGGATGCCGCGGGCGTCGCTGCCACAGCTCCCGACCCGCGCCTGTCGCGGTGGCTGCGGACAGCCCTCGACGATCTCGACGCTTTGCGTCTGGTGCTTCCCGAGCACCCGCGCGACGAATTCTTCGCCGCCGGGGCGCCGTGGTTCTTCACCCTGTTCGGACGCGACTCCATCTGGGCCGCGCGCCTCGCCCTTCCGGTGGACCGTGAGATCGCGGCATCCACTCTCCGCGTCCTCGCGCGCCTGCAGGGGACCGACGACGACGCGCAGACGGCGCAGGAGCCGGGCAAGATCCTGCACGAACTGCGTGCTTCCGCGCTCGAGATGCCGGGTGAGGGAATCGTGCTGCCGCCGAAGTACTACGGCAGCGTCGACTCCACTCCCCTGTGGATCTGTCTGCTCGCCGATGCCCACCGCGCCGGCATGCCCGACGGCGAGGTGCGCGAGCTGCTCCCCGCGCTCCGTCGCGCCCTGGGCTGGATCCGCGACTACGGCGACAGCGACGGCGACGGCTTCCTCGACTACATCGACCGCCTCGGCACGGGCCTGTCGAACCAGGGGTGGAAAGACTCCGGCGACTCGGTCCAATGGCGCGACGGCAGCCTCGCCGAGGGACCGATCGCTCTCTGCGAAGTGCAGGCCTACGCCTACGAGGCCGCTCTCGCCGGCGCCGACCTGCTCGAGCGTTTCGGAGGAGGCGCGGATGCCGACGACATCTCGTTCTGGCGCGCCTGGGCTGCCGACCTCAAGACGCGTTTCGCCTCGACGTACTGGGTCGAGACGCCCGAGGGGCGGTACCCGGCGATCGCGCTCGACCGCGACAAGCGCCCCGTCGACACGCTCACCAGCAACATCGGACATCTCCTCGGCACCGGCATCCTCTCTCCCGACGAAGAGGTGCACGTCGCCTCGCTGCTGCTCAGCGAGAGCATGTCGAGCGGCTTCGGCATCCGTACGATGTCGACGGACGCCGCCGGATACTGGCCCCTGTCGTACCACGGAGGCAGTGTCTGGGTGCACGACACTGCGATTGCGGCGCACGGCATGCTGCGCGCGGGACTCGTCGCGTCGGCGCGGGAGGTGGTGGAGGGGCTCCTGGATGCCGCCGAGGGCTTCGGCTACCGCGTTCCCGAGCTCCACGCCGGCGATCCGCGGTCGCACTCGTCCGTGCCGACGCCCTACCCGGCCGCGTGCCGGCCCCAGGCGTGGTCAGCAGCCGCCGCGGTGGTGTGCCTGACCGCACTCGGGCGCGCCCCCGGGGCGTGAGCCCGCCGGGCGATGGTGGCCCGAGCCTCGCCGCCCCGGCGCCCCCTCCGTGGCGGGGCACCAGAAATGGCCCCGGGGCGACCCCCGTGACCCCGGGGCCACGCCGGCCGCCGCGCGACCTCACGCCACCCGCGTGACCCTGCCGCCGGTCAGCCGCACCAGCTCGGCGAAGGTCAGCGGGAAGACGGTATGCGGGGTGCCGCCCGCGGCCCAGATCTCGGGGAACGCGGCGAGATCCTCGTCGACGACCGTGGTCAGTGGTTGCGGGTGCCCGGTGGGGGCCACTCCCCCGATGGGCTGCCCGGTGGCGGCCAACACCTGATCGGGGGTGGCACGACGGATGCCGCCGCGTCCGAGCCGCTCGGCCAGAGCCGTCGTATCGACGCGGTGCGCGCCGCTGGTCATGACGAGCAGGGGTTCATCGTCGCTCCAGAACACGAGGCTGTTCGCGATGGCCCCGACGTCGACCCCCAGGGCGGCAGCCGCGAGGACCGCGGTGGCTGCGGCATCGGGAAGCACGACGATCCGACCGTCGATTCCCGCTGCGTCCAGGGACGCGGCGACGAGACGGCTGCGGGCGGGGAGGGCGTCGGTCATGCCGTCAGCATAAGGCGGTCCGCCCGGGGCGCCCTGCCCCGGATCGCGCGGTTCCCGCGCTTCCTGTCGGCACGCCGCGCCCTCGCTCGCGCAGCACGGAGCGAGCCGTCAGAATGGATGCCGGATGCCGCAACGCCGCGGCCTCCGAGAAGCGCTGCCCACAAGGCGGCCGACGACAAGGAACGCGATGACCAACGCTCTGCCCCTGCCCGATTTCACGCACGAACGCGTGGAGGTGATCACGGGGCGACGCAGCGGTCTGCTCGTCGCCGTGGCTCTGCACTCCTCCGTCCTCGGCCCCGCTCTCGGCGGTGCGCGCCTGTGGACGTACCCCTCGTGGACCGACGCGCTCGGCGACGCTCTCCGTCTCTCGGCGGCGATGACGCTGAAGAACGCCGCGGCCGGTCTCGACGCAGGAGGCGGGAAGTCCGTCATCGGCCTCCCCGAGGGGACAGTGCTCGACGCCGACCGGCGACGTGCCGCCTTCCTCGACCTCGGCGACGCCGTCGACAGCCTCGGCGGCCTGTACCGCACCGCCGAAGACGTGGGCTCGACGACTGACGACATGCTCGTCGTCAGCGAGCGCACCCCGCACGTCGTGGGCCTGCCCGACACCGTGGGCGGCTCGGGTGAGCCCGCCGGTCCGACGAGCCTCGGCGTCTACGCCTCCCTCGTGGCGACCCTCGAGCGCGCCGTCGGCACGGGTGACGTCGCCGGTCGGCGCGTCACGATCGCCGGTCTCGGGCAGGTCGGCGGGCGCCTCGCCGAGCGTCTGGCCGCGGAGGGCGCCGTCCTGACCGTCACCGACGTGAACCCCGCCAAGCGTGCCCTCGCCGCCGAGCTCGGCGCGTCCTGGGTCGAGCCGAGCGAGGCGCACCTCATCCCCGCCGACGTCTTCGTCCCCGCCGGTATCGGCGGTGTCCTCACCGACGACGTGATCGACGCCCTCGACGCCCGCGCCGTGTGCGGCCCCGCGAACAACCCGCTGGCCGACCGCTCCGGCGCCGACCGCCTCGCCGCGCGCGGCATCCTCTACGCGCCCGACTTCGTGGTCAACGCCGGAGGGGTCATCTATCTCGACCTGGTGGCCAAGGAGCGCGGCAGCCTCGACGACATCATGGGCCGGGTCGCCGGGATCGGCGACACCGTTCGCCGCGTCTTCGACGAGGCCGCGAGCCGCGGCGTGACCCCGCTCGCCGCCGCGGAGGGGCTCGCCGCCGAGCGACTCGCCGCGGGCGCAGGGCGCACCGCGCTCGTCTAGCTCACCGCGAGAAAGAAAAAGAACCGGATGCCACCCGATCGGGGCATCCGGTTCTTTCTTGTCGGAAAGGTCAGTGCGCGGCGTCGTAGGCTGCGAGAACAGTGCCGGAAATGCGGCCCCGATCATTGATCGGATAGCCATTCTTCTGCGCCCACGCGCGCACGTCGATCAGATCGCGGGTGGGAATAGCCCGCCCCCGCGGGGTGCGGCGAGGCATCGCCGGAGCAGACCCGATCACCCGAGCCGCGGAAATGAACGGCCGAAAGGCATCGCGGAGCTTCTCGGCGTTGTCGACAGACAGATCGATTTCGTAGGAACGGCCCTCCAAAGAGAAGGTCAGCGTCGTTCCCTCTTCGATGACCGATCCGTCGAGATCGTCGATCGTCTGCGTGATGTGCTTTTTCGCCATGCCGCGACCATATGCCGCCGACCGGATGCATTCCGCGCAAAGCGGGCGGAATTCACCCGTCGACGCACCCGCTTTCACCGGCCCCGGCGTCAGAGGACGCGATCCGCGTTTCTCCGCGCCATCCGCACGCCACCGAGGTCGGGGCGCACACACCGAAATCCTCTCGGCCGGTGCGTGCGCACCCGGCCGAGAGGATAGAGACCGAAAGTCAGGAATTCGCCTCGGCGTACGCGTCGAGAATCGTCGCGGGAACTCGGCCACGGTCGCTCACGGTGTGTCCGTTCGCGCGAGCCCATTCGCGGACGGCGCCGAGATCGACGTCGTTCGACCGGCGAGCGGCGGCGCGGGGCCGACGCGCGGACGAATTACCGCGGGACACCGAACGGGCCGCGTCCACGAACGGCGCGATGGCCGAGTAGAACTTGTCCGCATTGCGGTCGGAGAGGTCGATCTCGTAAGCGCGACCTTCGACGGAGAAGGTGATCTGCTTTCCCTGTCCGTCTTCGAGAACAGAGCCGTCGAGGTCGTCGACGAGGTGCGTGATGTGCTTCATAGCCATAATACGAAAAACCTTACACCCGCATTCGATGAATTTCCCGCATAAGTCGTCTCTGATAAAAGTGGCGCCGTCCAGCCCGTCGATCGGATAGGCAGGGTGCCCATCGGGGGACTATCCTCCACGGGTGGTGTTCGCTCCCAGGACATCACTCGAGACAGAGGAAGCGTCGCGTGAGCCTTTTCCGTACCAAGTCGGTGGAGCAGTCCATCGCCGATACCGATGAGCCGGAGTTCCGCCTCAAGAAATCCCTGAGCGCCGTCGACCTGACCGTCTTCGGCGTCGGCGTCGTGATCGGCGCGGGCATCTTCACCCTGACCGGTCGCGCGGCCCATGACGTCGCCGGCCCCGCCGTGGTCATCAGCTTCATCATCGCCGCGATCGCCTGCGGTCTCGCGGCCATGTGTTACGCCGAGTTCGCCTCGACAGTGCCCGTTTCCGGGTCGGCCTACACCTTCTCGTACGCCTCCCTGGGCGAATTGTTCGCGTGGATCATCGGGTGGGATCTCATCCTCGAGATGTTCCTCGGCGCGAGCGTCGTGGCACAGGGATGGAGCGCGTATCTCGGCACCTTCCTGCAGCAGCTCGGGATCATCCTTCCGCCAGAAGTCTCGTACGGCGGGGTCGTGGACCTCCCCGCGATCCTGCTCGTCCTGGTGCTCGGCGGGCTCATGACCCTCGGCATCAAGGAGTCCCTGCGGGTGAACCTCGTGCTCGTGGCGGTGAAGCTCTTCATCGTGCTGTTCGTCATCATCGCCGGCATCCTGTTCATCAATCCGGCCAACTACAGCCCCTTCGTGCCGGCATCCGTGCCGACCGAATCGGCGTCGGGCCTCACGCAGCCCCTCCTGCAGTTCCTCTCGGGCTTGCAGCCCGCCACTTTCGGCGTGGGGGGAATCCTGGCCGGTGCGGCCCTGGTGTTCTTCGCCTACATCGGCTTCGACGTCGTGGCGACGACGGCGGAAGAGACCAAGCGCCCCCAGCGCGATCTGCCGATCGGCATCATCGCCTCGCTGATCATCTGCACGATCCTCTACTGCGCCGTGGCGATCGTCGTCACCGGCATGGTGCCCTACTCCGAGCTGAACCCCTCAGCGGCCCTCGCGAACGCCTTCGCGTTCCACGGTCAGACGTGGATGGCGACGGTCATCGCCGCGGGCGCGGTCGCCGGTCTGACGACCGTGGTGCTGACGCTGATGATCGGCGCGACCCGCATCATCTTCGCGATGTCGCGTGACCGCCTGCTGCCCGGGGCGCTCGCGAAGGTTCACCCGCGTTTCCGCACCCCGTGGGTCATCTCGATCCTCGTCACCGTGATCGTCGCGATCGTGGCGGGCGTCACGCCCATCGGCGTGCTGGAAGAGATGGTCAACATCGGAACCCTCTCCGCGTTCGTTCTCGTCTCGATCGGCGTGATCGTGCTACGCCGCAAGCGCCCCGACCTCAAGCGCGGTTTCCGCGTGCCGTGGAGCCCCGTGCTGCCGATCCTCTCGGCGCTCATCTGCACCTACCTCATGCTCAACCTCTCGGTGGAGACCTGGCTGCGGTTCCTCATCTGGTTGGCTCTCGGCTTCGCGATCTACTTCGCCTACTCGCGCAGCCACGCCCGCGTCGGCACGGGCGCTCCGCTCAAGGGGACGAAGCCGAACGTGGTCTCGCCGCCGAAGGAGTAAGAGAGCAGGCACCGGATGCCACGTCCCCGTCGTCTCAGAACGCTCGGGGTCGTGGCATCCGTCGTTATCCAGGTACTCGCGATCCCCCGATGGCCACGCCCTGGTCATCGCGCACGCGGCGTCCGAGACTGGGCTCATGGACATCACCGGCAACACCGT
>Ga0308159_1003069_pt1 | contig 17757 bp, 16 predicted proteins | sample PhyCR1_FD_201040 | JGI IMG/M metagenome (GOLD analysis project Ga0308159, IMG submission 201040) | Phyllosphere microbial communities from UC Gill Tract Community Farm, Albany, California, United States - DLSLC.R1 | ecosystem: Host-associated > Plants > Phyllosphere > Unclassified | place: USA... | reverse complement strand
AGTCTTGACCCGCCGTCGCGCGGGAACCATCGCCCTCGCCGCGACCGCCGTCGTGCTGCTCGCACTGACGCTGCGGATCGCGGTCGCCTCGCTCTCGCCGCTGCTGACGCGCATCGGCGAGGAGTTCGCCCTCCCGGCGGCCGTCGTGGGGCTGATCGGCATGGCGCCGCCCGTGGCGTTCGCTCTGGCCGGCATGGTCACCCCGGCGATCGAGCGCCGCCTCGGCCTCGAGCGCTCGGTGCTGATCGCCGCAGTCACCGCCGCGGCGATGCTGGCTCTGCGCGCAGCCGCGGTCGACGCGTGGTCGCTGCTGGGCGCGACGGCGGGAGTGTTCGCCGCGGTGGGCGTGGCGAATGTGCTGATTCCCACGGTGGTGAAGAAGTACTTCCCCGAGCGCATCGGCCTCATGACCACCGTCTACAGCACGGCGATGGCGGTCGCGACGTTCACGCCGCCGCTGGTCGCGGTGCCCTTGGCCGACGCGGTGGGGTGGCGTGGCTCGTTCGGGACCTGGGCCGTGGTGGCCCTGGCCGCCGTCGCCCCGTGGATCGCGCTGAGTCTGCGCGCCCGGGCGTCGCGGCGCGATGCGCTGGACGAGCCGCGGGCGGCCGTGCTGTCGCGGATCGTGCGGGTGCCGCAGACGTGGGCCCTCGTGATCACCTTCGGCGTCAACTCGTCGGTCGCCTACGCGATGTTCGCGTGGATGCCGCCCCTGCTCATCGATGTCGCCGGAGTGGATGCCGCGGAAGCCGGTGGACTGCTCGCGCTCTTCTCGTTCATGGGGCTGCCGGTGTCGCTGCTCGTGCCGATGCTCGTGGCCCGGCTCGGGCGCACGACCCCGTTCTACGTGGTGGCCGTCGCGGGCGGATTGACGGGGGTCGTCGGCTTGCTGGTGGCGCCCGCGGCGGCGACAGTGCTGTGGGTGGTGTTGATCGGCATCCCGCCGCTGATGTTCCCGCTGGCGCTGGTGCTGTTCGGGCTGCGTACGCGCTCCCACGAGACCACCGTCGCGTTGAGCGGCTTCGTGCAGAGCGTGGGGTACGGCTTCGCCGCTCTCATGCCACTGGCGATCGGGGTGACCCACGAGTTCACCGGCGGGTGGACGGCGGGGCTCGCGCTCATCGGAGTCGCGCTCCTGCTCGTCGTTCCGGCGGCGATCATCATGGTGCGCCGCGAGAGCGTCGAAGAAGCGTGGGAACGACGCACGGGGCGCGCCTGGTAGCGAGACATCCACCCCGCCCGAGCGGAACCTGCCGTCGTCAGTCGATGGTGATGGGGGTGCCGAGCGGCAGGAGGTTCGCGAGCTCGGTGATGTCGGCGTTGGAGAGGCGGATGCAGCCGTGGCTGGCCGACTGGCCGATGCTGTCGACGTCGTCGGTCCCGTGCAAGCCGATCTGGCCGGGGCCGCCGCCGAAGCTTGAGAGCACGTCCGAGAACGCGGACAGGCCGAACGCATACGGGCCGTAGCCTTCGTTCGTGGGCTTGAGCAGTTCGGTCAGGAAGAACGTGCCGTGCGGGGTCGGGGTGTTGCCGGTGCCGGTGGCGGCGCTGAAGGTCTTCACCGGCTGGCCGTTCTTGAGCAGCGTCAGGGTGTTGTTTTCGGTGGACGCCTCGAGGCTGTACTCAAGTTTGTGCTGCTGAACCGCGTCTGCTTTGATCCAGCCCGTGCTGCCGTTGGGGCGTTGGGCGAGGTGCACCTGCAGCCAGTCCCCCTGGGCCGCGGCCACGAGAAGCGTCAGGGGCGCGCCGGATTGTTGCGGGTTATGCAGGGTGGCTGTCACGCTGCCGCCGGGCTGTGCGTAGACCTCCAGCGTCGCGCCTGTCGCGGTGGCCGAGATGGCGGTCGCCGCGGGGGCGGTGGCCGTCGGCGTTGCGCTGGGGCTCGGCTGCGTCGCTGCGGACACCGAGGGGGCGGCATCCGGAGTCGCCGCCGGAGAGCACCCGGTCAGCAGCAGAATCGTCAGGAGCGTGGAGGCTCCTACGATGACGGATGCAGTCGTGCGACGGAACATGGAGGACTCCAGGGGTCGTGAGAAGCGGAAGCGCCGGGCCGGAACGAAACATCCCGGCCCGGCGCTGACAGGCCGGAGTGATCAGCCGGTGAAAGTGGCGGCGCGCTTGACCGGGGTGGCCGGGCCCGCGACGGGGGTTGAGGCCGCCGCATCCGCCGTCACCGTGAAGCTGAGCGGCGCAGCCCGAATTGCGCCCGCTTCGGTGAACGCGTCGAGGGTGTAGGTGCCGTCGTTGGCATAGTTGGTGCCGGCCTCGGGCACGAAGCGCAGCGTGACGGTGCCGGTCGCGTCAGCGACGGCGTCGGGACCGGCTTGATCGCCCGTTGCGGGGGTGGAGATACCGAATGAGACCGTGGCTCCGGGGGTGAAGCCGGCGAAGGTCGCGGTGACGCCGTCCTTCAGATACTCCGACAGCGACTGCGTCGCCGGAGTCACCGTCGAGGTCGGCTGCGGAACGACGGTGACCTGGGTGGAAGCATAGACGGTGAAGGCGTCGCCCACGTGCGTGACGGAGACGAGGTGCTGGCCGGGGTCCAGACTGGCGGGGATGCGTGCCGTGCCCTGGTACTCGCCGTCACTGCCGGCTGCCACGGCACTGCCGGTGACGGGATACGTGGTCAGCGGGGAGCCGTCGATGGTGAAGCCGAGGCTGCCGTTCTCAGGAAAACCCGAGGCGGTGAGCGTGATGGTGCCGCCAGCTGTCACCGTCTCGGAGCTTGCGGTGAGCTGCTGGTCGGGCGCCGCCTGAGCGGAGGCTGCTCCGACCACCGTCAGGATCGCTGCGAGAAGGCCGGCGGTGAAGGTCGCTGCGGAGCGTCCGCGATGCGAACGCGTATGCCGGGGTGTGGTCGACATGAGTGTGTCCCTGTTCTGTGCAGTGACGGCATCCGACGGAAAGGGTGGACGCCATCGGCGAGCAGAGCGTCCAACGGGATCCGAAACCGGAACGGGCGCTCCGAGGGTCATCGTGTCAGAACGGAACAGAAATCACCAATATGCGCAAAACGGGACGAAACGGTTTTTGGTGCGATAGGCGAAGCCGCGCTCACCGTCTGCGGGTACGACGATCACACGACCGTGGCACCGAGGTACGAGCGGTACGAGAACGCGCGGGAAGGTGTCAGGCCTTCTCGTTGTCGTATTCGTCGCTGTACTGGTCGGCCCACTTGTCGACGTACGCGTCTTCACCCGGAGCGGGTGCACCCAGTTCGCGCTCGAGAGCGGAGTAGTTCACCGAATAGGTGTCGTACTTCAGCTCACGGGCGATCTTGGTGTTCTTCGCCTTCTGACGGCCACGCCCCATGCGAGACCCCCTCACGATCGACGTCGAGGGCCGACTGTGGGCCCTGCGTATTGCGGTTCCGGACCGAGCCGGTAAGAGTAACAGCCAGGATATCACGGCGTATTCCGGCCGAGCCGTCGAGCGGCGGCCAGCGGGGCTTCGCCGTCGTCGAGAGGAGCCGTCATGACCGATCTGCCCCGCCCGAGCGCCGGCAACGGAGCGGTGATCGCGGGTGTCGTACCCGGCCAGTCCGTCCGGATCGTGCGCGAGGCGGCCCACTATGCGGCCCTCGCCCACACGGAGCTGATCATCGCCCACGTCGACACCACGCGTTTCGTAGCCTTCGAGGACCCCGACGGCTATGTCCACACGTCCACCGTCGACGTTGCGGGGGCGGCGGCGAATGCCGCGCTCGACGAGGTGCGCCGGATGTCTACCGAGGCGCTGGCCGACAGCGGCGTCTCGTGGACGGTGCGCCAGATCATCGGGGACCCCGCGCTGGCCCTGATCCGGCTGGCCGACGAGGTCGACGCGTCGCTCATCGTGGTCGGCACGCGCAAGCGCGGCCTCGGCGAATCACTGCGCGAGTTCCTCACCGGTTCCGTGGCCGCCCGCCTGAGCCACCGCCAGCGTCGACCGGTTCTCGTCGTCCCGCAGGGAGAACCGGTCGGCGCTGAGGACGACCTGCCGTGGGAGTGAGGCCCTAGCCGCGCATCGCCCGCGCGACGGCCTCGGAAGCCCGGCTCAATGCCGCCTCGATGTCGTCGACTCCGGATGCCGCGAGCTCCCCGCCGCGCGCCACGTGCGCCCGCAGCTCGGAGCGCACGCGCCCGCGGAACTCGTTGATCGCGGCATCGGCGCGCGACAGCTGTTCGCGGCTGCGCGATCGCGCGTCGTCGGCGGGTGCCGCGTGGGCCTGGTCGCGTTCCTCACGGGAGGCGGCGGCCAGGTCGGCGCGGAGGCTGCGCATCGCGTCGCGGACGCTGCCGCGCACCTCGTCGGCGATCAAGCGGACGCTGTCGGCGAGACCGGCCTGAATCCCCTCGAGGTCACCCGTTCGTGCCGCGACTTCGGCGCGGCCGGCATCCGTGATCTCGTAGACGGTCTTCCGGCCGTCGACGGTCTTGGTGACCAGCCCCTCTTCCTCGAGCTTCGAGAGGCGGGGGTAGATGGTGCCGGCGGACGGGGAGTACGTGCCGCCCGTGCGTTCGGTCAGGGCCTGCATGAGGTCGTAGCCGTGGCGTGGCGCCTCGTCGAGCAGGCTGAGGATGTACAGGCGCAGGTCGCCGTGCGAGAAGACGGGACTCATCACCACTCCTCCTCTCCGGCGAGTTCCTCGGGACGCAGGCCCGAGATACCGCGCCGCAGGACGGTGATCTCACCCGAGACGGTGTTGGCCCTCACGTCCACGAACTGGCCTGCGAGGGCGCCGGTCGAGCCGGTGTAGTTGGTGGGGCCGGACCCCGAGCGCACCTGGCCGTCGATCTGCACGCGGCCGCTCACCGAACGCGAGACGTAGTTCGCGGGCAGGGAGCGGTCGAGGCGGATGGTCGCCGCGCCGTTGACGGAATTCAGTGCGATCGACTGGGTGGGACCGGTCGAGTCGACGAGCATCGCTCCCGAGACGGTGTCGATCGAGGCCTTCGAGATGCGCCCCGTGGCCGCGACGTCGCCCGACACGCTGTTGGCGCTGAGTGCGCCCTCGAGCTCGCGCACCTGCACGTCGCCCGAGACGGCATTCAGGCTGACGTCGCCCTGCAGGCCGTCGACGATGATGTCGCCCGACACGGTGTTGAGCCGCACGTCGGTGCGCAGGCCCGAGACGAGGGCGCTCGCGCTGACCACGCCGAGGGTGAGGGCGACGGTCCGAGGCACCGCGACGCTGATCTCGGCTTTCGGGCCGCCCGCACCGAAGTTGCGGAACACCTCGAGGAAGTTGTCCCACCGCAGCTGCGGGTGGTCGATCTCGAGACGGCCGTCGACCATCTCGATGCGCAGGTCTTTGACGGTGACGCCGTGGACCTCGACGCGGGCGTCGGGCGCGTCGTGCGCGATGACGTCGACCTGGCCGCCGACGAGGCCGATCTTCAGCTCACGCAACGAATCGATGTCGATGACACGCGTTTCGCCGGGGTGGACGATCCATTTCTCCATGGCCTTCTCTCCTCACTCGCGATATATCGCGTTAGACCGAGTATCGCGATATATCTCGAGATCGTCAACCCGGATCTCCCCCCGGTCGTCCGGGGCAAGCGAGAGGTGCGGTGCGGTCAGAATGCCTTCGACGAGACGCCCCCGCATTCGCCGGCTCGACGATGCGAGTCATTCTTTTACGAGAAGACTGCGTTCGCCTAACATTGGTAGACAGAATACGAAAGCTGATCGCGCATCACACCGAGACGCGTCCTTGGGGGATGGGCTCGCGAGAGTTCGGCACGAATTGCTCGTCGCAACGTCCTCTGCTTGCACCATTACGGGAGGAAACGCAGGTCTAGAGGTCATACGACAGGGCGAAGGTCGCGGTGTAAGAACAAAGCAGGTGCCTGTGGTCGGGGTGCCGCAGGTTGGCAAGGGGCTGCCAGGATGAGCGATGGTCGGACGTTTGTAGGACGCGTAGCGGAACGGAGTCTCGCGGCGGCCGCTTTGAAGCGGCGGCGGAGCGTACTCATCACCGGTCCGAGCCGCAGTGGCCGGTCGCGCCTGTTGTCCGTCATCAGCGAAGATGTCGAGCGGCCGATCGTCTGCCTCGAAGGGCTCTCCTGTGGCGTGACGTGGTGTGGGCCGAACACGTCGGATCGGCACGAGGTCACAGGGCGCGACGACGTCATGGCTCTCTTGGTTGCGCTTCGCGGTACCGCCGCGCTCATGGTCGACGACCTCGACCTGCTCCCGCTCCCGGTGCTCGCACCGCTCATCGACGCCTTTCGATTGAACCGGGCGGTGTTCTTGGCGGCGACCTCCCCACGTCATGTCCTGCAATCGGGGGATGCGGAACGCTGGAATCTGCTGCGCCCGCTCTTCGAGCATTCCGCCGCCACCGCCGTCGTCGTGCCGCTGCCGCCCCTCGCGTTGAGCGAGACCGCGACGCTCGGTGACGCGCTGCGAACGACCCGCTACGGAGTGGACCGCGCCGACGATGCATGGCAGATGGCCCTGCACAATCTCAGCGGTGGCAGTCCGGCGCTCGTCCGCGAGCTCGTCGAAGCGGCGGCCGCACGCGGACGCTTGAACGCGCTACTCGCGGTCGAGCCCCAGAGAGATGCGCTCCCCAGTGACGTCGTCGCTTCCGTGACGAAGATGATCGCTCCGCTCGGCGATCGTGAGCGTCAGGTGCTGACGGCGCTGGCAGAACTCGGGCCCGTGCCGAAGGGGCACCTCGGCTCACTCGTGGCGCCCACCGTGCTCGCACGGCTCTACGACGGTGGCCTGTTGTCCGCGGGAGCCGACGCGGGCACTGCTGCGGTGAGCGGCGTGATTGCACGCATGGTGGCCGATTCCGTCGATGTGGTTGCGCTCGGCGACGTGCGACGATCACTGGCACGCGAACTGCTGTCTCTCGCCCAGCATGCCCCGGTTCTCACTCGTGGCGAGGAGATGTTCTGCGCCCGGTGGGCCGATCCCGGCGACGACGAGGCGCTCGCGTCGGCGCTTTCGCGGATCCTTCCGCGCGCTGCGATCTCGCTCGCACGGTCGGGCTCGCCTCGTGTGGCGGTGCAGGTAGCGGAGCGGGTGCGCGAGAACGGCGGCGAGACGACGGCTGCGTCCGCGACGATCCTGGCCCGCCTGGCACTCGGTGAGTACGAGGAGGCCGAGCGTCTGCTCGACGCCGCGCCGCTCCCGCGCGTCGCAGAGGATCGCGAATCCATGCTCTTGGTGCATGTGCGGGTGCTCTTCGCCACGTGTGCGCGACTCGACCTCGCCCTCGCGCGACTGGCGAAGCTGACGCGCTGGGCGCCGGACGACCCCGTCTGGCGCCTGCGAATCGAGCACGCGGTCGCTGCGCTGTCTTTGGCGAGCGGCACCACGCCGACTCTTCCCGACGGCATCGCCGCGCTCGACACGAGCGCCGACGACGAGACGCGCGTTCTCGCGGAGGCATGCCGCGCAGCAGTCGAGGCATCGCGCGGCCACCGTGCCGGCGTTCATGGTCTGCTGCGTCGACGGCACGAGACGCATGGGCTCGACGTGGAATCGAACTTCACCGTCTTCCGACTCCACGCCTTTTCTCTGATGATGATCGGTGAGGACCTGGATCTCGTTCAGAACGCCGCGCGGCGCCGACTGTTGACGGCGCGATGGGAGGATCGCCAAGACGACGTCGCCTTACTGGCTCTCATCGACGCCTCGATTCAGCTCATCCGTGGCCGGCCGGCCGACGTGTTCGCGAGCCTGCAGCTCATCGAGGTGAATCCCTCCGAAGCTGTGCGCATCTGGTGCGACGTGGTGCGGGCCGCCGCCTTCGTCACCACGGGTGATCTCGTTCACGCTGCTTCCGCTATCGAGCGCATCGACGGTGTGTCCAATGAGTGGGGCCGCGGGGGTTTCGGGGCCGTCCGCGACGCCGTCTGCGCCCTCTTCGATATGGCCAACCATCGCCCCGCCGCTGCCGCGGCCCGTGTCGAGAGGATCTTCGACCAGGCCCGACGGACGATGCCCATCCTTCTTCCCATGCTGCTGAGGGTGTTGCTCGAGGGAGGCGAACCCGTCGACAAGGTCTTGGGCCGCGCTGAGGCACTGGCCACAGAGATCGACATCGCGCCCCTCAACGCGTTCATCGATGAACTGCGCGTTCGCGTCCGTGGTTCCGTCTCGCAGTCACTCGAGCTGCTGACCACGCGCGAGCGCGAGATCGTCCAACTCGTCGCGGGAGGCCAGTCGAATGCGCAGATCGCGGCCCTCCTGCGACTGTCGGTGAGGACCGTCGAATCCCATCTGCACCACGCCCGGACGCGGCTGGGTATGGAGCGGCATGAACGGTTTTCTCGTGAGCCGCGACCGTCATTACAACCACGGGGGCGTTGAATGCGCGTCTCGTCGAGCTCCCGGACGGGGCGAGGAGGGTCCACCCGGCACCGGTGGCACGCGCTCCCCTGGAGTCACCGTTGTCGGGTGCGTTCGCTGGCTCGACAGCCGCAGTTCGGCCGCGCGAGAGGCCGCCCCTGGGGGTCAGCGAGAGCGAGAATCCTCACCCGACCACGCTGCGAGCAGCGGTTCGACGGCGAGATCGGCAAGAACCCCGACGCGATCGAATCCGCCGGGGAGGGCGAACGCGGTCGCGGCCAATCCCATCGAGATCGCCCACAAGATCTGGGCCTGATCCATGACCGCGATGGGTGGTGGGTCCGAGCGGGAGTGGGTCCACTCCGCGAGGGCTTCCTCGGCAGCGGCGATCACACCGTGCGCGGCGGCCAGGCGCCGGTCCGCGGGGACGTCGACTCCTCCCATTCCGTGCATGAAGAGGAACATGCGCCGGTGGGTTTCCGCGAACCCGAGGAAGGCGTCGACCAGCGTGCGCGGCGATCGAGTCGGGTCTTGCGTGGTGGCTTCCCTCAGCGTCGTCGCAAGGCGGTCGTAGGCGTCCACCATCACCGCATCCAGGAGGTCGGACTTGTCTGCGAAGTGCTGGTAGACGATGGGGGCCGTGTAGCCGATCTCGGCGGCGACGCGCCGGATGTTGACTGCCGAGGCCCCCTCGGACGCGACGATGTCGCGCGCTGCCAGGAATATCCGATGTCGATTCGTGGCATGCAACTGATCTCGTCGAGAGGTCACTGAGGATCGATCTCCTTCTGCGCGCCGGTGAACGACGGGACGGCTTCGCTCGGGCGCAGGTTGCCCTGCAGCCAGCATCGGACATGCCCGGCGACCAAGATCGCATCACAGTACCCCTCGGCCCCCGAGCGCCTTGCGGGCACACGCGGGCCGATCTAAAGTATCCGACCGGATCGTGGCCGGTCAGAAGCGCTTGCCGCGGCGAGGGCGCCACCGGGCGAAGGCGAGAAGCAGAACGGCTATGCCGACGCCCGTCAGGCCGAGGAACACCAGGAGCCGCACAGGCCGGGAACCGGTTTCTGCGAGGACACCCCCAGGGGTCGGAGTGACCTCTGAGCTCGCGGTGGTGACGGCGGTCGGACTCGGCGTGGGCGTCGCGCTGGGGGGAGGAGTCGGAGTCGGCGTAGGCGTCGTCGTGGGTGTCGGAGCCGGTGCGGGCGTCGGAGTCGTTCCTTCGCCGGTTCCGTCCCCGCCCTGGCGAACGACGACCGCGGTGACGGGGATGGCGGACGCGTCGCCCACCGTGATGCCGGCCCGATTCTCGTACGATCCCGCGGCGCCGCCATCTGTCACCCGGGTGGCGAACTGCACGTCGTAGAAGTGCCCCGCCCGCGTGACGAAGGTGACGCTGTCGAGCGTGGCGGAGTAGGAGCTGCGGTCGGCCGGCCCCCACGGGCCGATGACTTCGACTCCTCCGCTGTTCACGTAGGTGCCGGGTGCTTCCCAGAGTGCCGGCATCGAGTCGTCTCCGAGCGCGGTGACGAGTTGCTGACCGGGGCCGGGGTTGTCGGTCACGGTCACGGTCTCGCCACCGACCATTCCGTCCGGACCGCTGCCGATGCTGACCGTCCACCGGATGTATCCGGTAGCGGGGTCGTAGCTGCCACCCTTGGCACTGTCACGTCCGGTGAATTCGCACCTCTCGGTGCACGGTCCGCCGGGTGCAGGCGCCGGCGTCACCGTGGTCGTCACGGCGGTCCCTCCGACGTCGAAGGACACGACTTCGTCCGAGGTCACCGTTTTCGTCACCGTCACCCAGAAGCGGAAAGTGCCGCGAAGGTTCACGGGATGCGCTGCGAGGTAATCGGAGGACATCGTGCAGTCGAGCTGGGTGGCGGTGACGGTGCACTGGCCCATCGACTCGCCTTGCGGGTCCGTGAGGGGGAAAGCGTCGGAGCGGCCCTGCAGTTCGGAGGGAAGGTCGATCGTGAATCCTGCCGGAGTGGCAGGGTGGTCGGGCAAGGACCAGGAGCCGGTCAGTTCTGCGCTGGATCCCGACTGCACCGTGTTCGAGGTGAACGACAGGGAGTCGATCCGAGCGTTCGTCGCGTAGGCGTCGGCGCCGTGAGCCGTAGCCGCGGGAAGCGCGAGCGCCGACACGACAGCAACGACGCCGATGGCTCGTGCCCAGCGGCGGTAGGACCCCCCGCCGCTTTTCGAACCGGGTGGTCTTTCACGCATGCGGATCTCCTTGGGCCTTTGGGAGGAATGAAGTGAAGGGTGAGGTGGCCACCGATGACCATCTCTTCGTGTGTCCCCACCGCCCACGCGGCGGGGATGGATATCTGAGAAGGTCCAAGTCCTCACGGCGTGAGCAGGGGGCGGTCACTCGGCATCGGCCCCGTCACGACGGTGTGCATCGGGGCCGGCGGAAGCGATCCCCGTCACGACGGTTCTCCGTGGTCTTCCCATACCGCCAGAAGAGGATCGAGTGCGAGGTCGGCCAGCGCATGCACTCGATCGAATCCGTCCGCCTGGACCGAGGCGGTGAGGGCGAGACCCGTTGCGACGGCCCACAGCACCTCAGCTTGCGCTCCGAACTCTTCCGCGGACGCGTCGCCGCGGCCGGGCAGGCGTTGCTGCAGCGAGTCCAGCGTCACCACGACGGCGACGCGCGCAGCCTCGAGGCGACGAGCCGGAGAGATGTCGACGCCGCTCAGACCGTGCATGAAGAGGAAGGTCAGGGGGTTCGCCGCGGCGAAATCGAGGTACGCGTGCAGGACTTCTCGCGGCCCGTGGGGCCGGTCTCCACTCCTCGCCTGCCGCATCTGCGTGGCCAGACGCTCGTACGCGTCGAGCATGACGGCATCGAGCAGAGCCGCTTTGTCGGCGTAGTGCTGGTAGACGATCGGTGCCGTATAGCCGATCTCCCTCGCCACCCGCCGGATCGTCACGGCCTCCGCACCGTCCGCGGCCACGATCCCCTGTGCGATGGCGAACATCTGTGCCCCCCTGACGCCGCCTGTCCGTTCGTTACGACCGGTCATGGTCTTCGGACCGTGCTCGTCGGGGTGAGGTGGCGCCGACGACGGGGCGGAGCCCGCCATCGTCTGCGGGGCGATGGTGCGTCATGAATCTACCTCCGGTAGAAAATGTAACAATGATAGATTTTGCACGCGACCCTGCGTCTGGTTCGCGTTCTCTGCAGGGAATCGAGTTGTGGACCTCACGCCGATACCGACGTGCTCGTGAGCTCGAATGACTCGCCCCGACCCATCAGGGCCGCGGATGCCGTCACACCGAGCAAGCGCTCGATCGCGTCGGCGGCACGCGGAGCGGCATACCCGTCTCCGTAGAGACTGCGAGCCCCCGCCATGCGCTCACGGGCCTCTTCGTCGTCGAGCAAGGCGGCCAATTCAGCGGCGACGATCTCGCGCTGTGTGCCGATGAGGCGGGCAGCTCCCGCGGCGACGCCCTCGTCACGTTCTGTCGTCTCGCGCACGACGAGCACGGGTACGCCCAGTGCGGGCGCCTCTTCCTGCACGCCGCCCGAGTCGGTCACGACGCAGTACGCGCGGCTGAGTAGTCGTCCGAACTGTGCGTGGGGAAGAGGCTCGCAGACCACCACGCGATCGTTGTCGCCCACCGCGGCCCGTACCTCCGCGCGAACCCGCGGGTTCGGATGCGCCGGAAGAACAGCGACGACGCCGGGACGGTGGGCGAGCGTCTCGGCGACCGCTTCCACAACGCGCGACAGCGGCCCGCCCCATGACTCGCGTCGGTGCACCGTCACCACGACGACCCTGTGCCATCCGTTGACGATGTCTTCGACCACGGGGTCGTCGAAATGCTGCGAACACCCCGCCTGCTGACGGAGCGCATCGATGCCGGTATTACCGGTGACGACGATGTTCTCTGTCGCGACACCCTCGGCGCGAAGGTTGGCAGCAGCACTCTCCGTGGGGGCGAGGTGGAGAGAGGCCAAGGGGGCGATCAGGCGGCGGTTCCCCTCCTCGGGGAAAGGCGAGAGCAAATTGCCTGAGCGCAGGCCCGCCTCGAGGTGGATGACGCGTGCCCCGGCGTAGTACGCCGCCACCGCGGCCAACGCGGCGCTGGCGGTGTCTCCCTGCACGACGACCGCGTCGGGCGCGGTGCCTGACCAGCGCCGCGACAATGCCGAAAAGATCGCGGATGACGTCTGCGCGAGGGTGGCGCCGTGCCGAAGGACATCGAGGTCGGCGTCGGGGCGGATGCCGAACGACGCGTTCACCTCATCCGCCATCTCCCGGTGCTGCCCCGTCACCGTCACCGTCGTGCGAATGCCGTCGCGCCGACGGAGCTCGACGACGAGCGGCGCGCACTTCACCGCCTCGGGACGTGTTCCGTAGACGACGTCGATCCAGGGAAGAGTCATCGGTGGTCCTTTCTGCCGGGTCGGGTCCCGGGGCGGCGGCGGTCTCGGCGCAGGGGGCCTGAGGGGTCGGCGGGAAGAAGTGCCCGGGGTGCCCATTGGTCCGGCGGCGCGGTCTCGGCACGCCGGGCGGACGGCATCCGTGTCCTGTCGAGGGGGTCGGCAGAAGCCCGATGGCGCCGTGGGTCTCGGAGCGAGATGCGCAGCAGCAGCAGGATCGCGGCGATGAACCCGGCGATCACGAACAGGGAGCCGATGTAGCGATGCACGAGGTCGAAGCCGTCTCGTCCGTAGGCGCTGTACGCCCACGCCGCTGAGCCGAAGCGGACCAGGTTGCAGGCCACGGCTATCGCTATGCCGACCGCGAGGCCCAGGCCGACGCGCGCCGGCCGCGCGCGGGTGATGCCGATGACGGCGACGGCCAGGAGCACGAGGGGAACGACGAGCACGGTCGTCGAACACATCGTCGTGATCGATAAACCGATGACCTCGGGTGTTCCGATGCCGAAGTAGACGACGGAACCGGAGGCCATCGCGCGACCGGCGGCGATCGCCCCGACGAGCAAGCGCGCCAACTGCGCCTCGACGGCACGTGTGTCCGCTTCGACGGCGCTCAGCAGCCCCGCGAGGCCGGCGAGGGCCGCGGCCAGGAGCAGGCGCGATGCCCCGCCCGCTCGTGTGGGGACGACGGTCGCGCTCATGACTCCGCCGCCAGAAGGAGGCGACCCGCTTCGGCATTGCGCCGCGTCTTCGTCCACCCGCGCCGCCCGACGAGCGTGCGGCCGAAGGCACGCAGCACGCACACATAGCTCTGGTACATGTACAGCCAGTAGCCGAGTCCCCACGCAGCGGCTCGCCAGAGCGGCTGCCGCTCCTCGCGCAGCACATACACGAGAGGCCACGAGGCGAAGGGCAGGATGCCGGTGAGCACCCATAGCGGCACGATCCAGGCCGAGGCAACCATCCACCCGAGAAGGCCGCCCGGCGCGAGCGCCCCAGACACCAGCATCGCGATGCCCACCGCCGGCCACAGGACGAACCCGATCAGCTGGATGTAGGGGATCGCGAGGAAGTATGCCGCTTCGAGCGCACCGGCGTTGGTGAACGCGCGAGACGAGTAGATCCGCGGCAGGTAGCGCGCGCACTGCAGCCCGCCCTGACACCACCGCGTGCGCTGGGTGAGCAGGCGTCGTGCCGAGGGCAGTGCCTCTTGCGACACGAAGGCGTCGTGCGCGTACACCGTCCGGTAGCCGGCGAGCATGATACGCAGCCCCACCTCGTAGTCCTCGAGAAGGGCGTCACCCCAAGGAGTGCCTTGGCCGATCGCCGCGTCCTGTAGCGCGCTCAGCCGTGTGAACTGACCATTCCCGCCGAGCCCCACGGATACGGTGCGCATACGCAGGACCTGCATCGCGGCGATCGTCGTTCGGAACTCGATGTCCTGCATGCGGATGAGGTACCGCGCCCAGCGCTGGGCGAGGCGACCTCGCCTCGCGAGAGGGGCGGGGTCGTCTCGGTTGCTCATACGCACCGCCACCTGCACGGCCCCCACAGTGGGAGAGCCGAAGGCTTCGGGCCCCACCGCTTGTCGCAGGGCATTCGGTGAGATCGAGCCGTCGGCGTCGAGCACGATCACGATGGTGCGGTCGTCTTCCACGCCGTCTTCGCGGGCGGCCCGCCATTCCCGCAGGCCCCGATACGCGGCGTTGAGCGCCGCCCCCTTTCCTGTTCGGGCATCGGGGAGTCGGCGGATGACCGCGTGCACCAGAGGATCGGTGGCGGCGACGGCCGAGACGATGTCACCGGTTCCGTCGACGCTGGCATCGTCGATGATCCATACGTGCATATCGGGGAAGAGTTCGCGCGTCCTCTTCAGTGTCTCCGCTATCACGGTCGCCTCGTCTCGGCAGGGGATGAACGCGTGCCACTCGAACGCCCGCGGGTCGCCTTCGGGCGCGCGCCTGCGGCGCACGAAGGGGACGATGATGAGCGTCGTGTAGGTGAGGAACATCACCAAGAAGACGAAAGAGAGCGAGAAGAGCAGATCAAGCGGGTTCACGGTTGGCGTCGTTCCTCTCCGGATGCCGTGTCCTCGGGGATCTCTTGTCGGAGCCGCACCGATCGCCATGCGACGAGGGCGCCGACGAGTGTCGCGCCGGCTCCGACGACGACGAGCGTCGCCGTCGGAGCCGCGTAGCCCGTGATCGCGAGGAGCCCCGCGGCTCCGCCGCCCGCTGCGCCATAGCGGTACATCGCGTCAGACCCCGACGGCGCCCACACGAGCGCGGCGACGGAGAGCGAGACCCGCGAGGGCGGCCGCACCGATACCCACCAATCCGGCGGCGAGGGTGAGGGATTCGGGCCCCGCGACCGGCACCGCCAGTCGACCCGCGTTCGGTCCGACCGTGGCGTTTGCGAGGTTCACGCTCCCGAGCGAACCCGAGGGGCCGAGGCCGAGGCGCAGTGCGGTCTGGGTGAACGACCCGTCGCTACCGGTCGATTGCACGTTGACCTGCATCTGCGCGAGCTGGGTGACGGCGTCGCTGAGCGGCGTCACCAGGGTGCCGCTGATCCCACTGAGCACGGGCGAGATCGTGGCCTGTGCCGTGCTGACCGCTGTCTGCAGAGCCAGGCCGGCCGCGGCGGTGAAGATGTTGGACCGCAGGCGGTCCGCGAGGGCGCTGGCCGAGTCGAGCACGCTGTCGACCTGGGTGGTGATCTTGTTCGCCACGGCTTGCGGGACGAACGAAAGAAGGTCTGTGCCGGCGGGCAGGTCGTTCACGCTGGCGACACCGGCGGCGGCGGTCAGATCGTCGAGGGTGAGCTCGACTCTGCCCGAAGAGAAGGGATTGGTCAGTCCGGCGCCGCTGGTGTTGGCGAGGGAGATCAGGGTGTCCAACGCCGGGTTGATGATCGCCAGCACACCCGAGACCACGGTGCCGTCGACGGCGAAGTCTGCGTCCGACAGCACGTACTGTCCCGTTTGCGTGCCGTCGGCCGCCTGCTGAGCAGATGACGCAAGCACGCCGATGTCGATGCTCAGTCCGACGGGCGCTGACGACGAACCGAGACGGAACGTCGCCGACTGGTTTGCGGTGGGCGAACCCACGTTCGACGGGGTCACCGTGCTGACGCCGATCAGGCTCGGTGCGGCCGAGACGGCACCGGCAAACGCCGAGGAACTCCCGTCGTCGCGAGCCTGAGCGTATTGCCCGACAGCGCCGAGCTGAATGACGCCGTTGTCGCCGAAGAGATTCGTCGATCCGGCGGACACCCCGATCAAACCGGCGATGGCCGAGGCGTCGAGCGGCTGGTCGACCGTGACGTCGCCGCTCGCGTCCGAATTGATGGCGCGAGCTCCACGCAGGGCGAGAGCATTGTCGGTCACGTTCGTGCCGAGCAGCGACGTCTCTACGAGACGCCCGGTGCCCTGTGACACGACGTCCGCCGCGTGAGCGGCGCCGGCGGGGATGAGCAGGGCGGCGACGACGGCGGCCGTGCTCGCTGCGCGCACCGTACGCCACTTCCGTGCGGACGACATGGGTGATCGGGTGGTCATCTGTGTCCTCTTCCTCTGTTTCGCCCGTCGGCAAGCCCGCTGCGGGTCAGCGGGTTTGCGGGTCGAGGGGGACGCTATGGGGGAGCCGTGTATCGACGCATCGGTAGGCGATACGGAAGTCGTCCGCCCTGTCGCTCCGTGACGTGCTCCGTGTGCGTCGTCGACCACTGAGGTGAATCCGTAGTGGGGGCTCGAACAGTCCGCGCTCGGCCGCGACGCTTCGCCTCGGTGGATGTCGGTAGGAGAGGGGCGGGAATCGTGACCGAGGCCGCGCCGGGAATCGAGCGGCGATCGCCGGTTGGTGCCCGGACGCGTTGTCAACCCCGAGCGCGCCGCAACGCGCTCGGTCGTACCGTCGAAAATCGCGACGGAAGGAGACGGCGATGCCGCAAGGGCGAGGATCGAACAGCCTCAAGGACCCCGATCTGTACGAGGAACTCCGCAAGCAGGGGGACTCGAAAGAGAAGGCCGCGCGCATCTCGAACGCCGCCGCAGCTCGTGGGCGCGACAAGGTCGGCGAGAAGGGCGGCCATGCCGAGAACTACGAGGACCGCACCGTCGCAGAGCTGAAGAAGCGCGCGAAAGAGCTCGGTCTGACCGGGTACTCCGGCAAGAAGAAGGCGGAGCTCATCGACATGCTCCGCACCCACTGACGCGATGCCCCGACTCGTCCGCGTCCGGCCCTACGAAGATCCGGGATACCGCCGGGTACGTTCCGGTTCGGGGTTCCGCTTCGTCGATCACACGGGGGCCTCCGTCCCCGAGCGCGAGGCGGAACGGGCACGGGGTCTGGTCATTCCCCCCGCGTGGCGCGAGGTCTGGATCGCTCGGGAGCCGAACGCGCACATCCAGGCGGTCGGGACCGACGAGGCCGGCCGTCGCCAATACACGTACCACGCCGACTGGTCGAAGCGTCAGGACAAGGGCAAGTTCGCCCGGGCGCTGCAGCTCGCCGAGGCGCTGCCCCGGGCTCGGGCGCGCGTGACCCAATCGCTGCGCCGCGCTGAGGCGGACCGCGAGCGGGTGCTGGCGGTGTCGTTCCGCTTCCTCGACCTCGTCGCTCCGCGTGTCGGCAACGCCCGGTACTTCGTCACCAACGGCAGCCGGGGACTCACGACCCTGCAGAGACGGGATGCCACGGTCGAGGGCGACCTGGTCCGCCTGTCGTTCCCCGCGAAGAGCGGCAAGCGCGCCCAGCTCTCGCTTCGCGATGCGGAGCTGGCATCCATCGTCGAAGAACTCGCGCTCGGGCGCTCCCGGGCCGCGCTGCTCAGCTACAAGCGCGGGCGACGGCGCGTTCCGCTCACGCCCGGGGACGTGAACGGTTACGTCCGCGCGCTCACCGGCGGTCCGTTCAGTGCCAAGGATTTCCGCACGCTGCGCGGCACGATCCTCGCGGCCGAGTCGCTCGCTCAGGTGGGCGCCACGGGCGGGAAGAACGAACGCAAGAAGGCCGAGGTCGCCGCGGTGCGCGCCACCGCCGAAGCGCTGGGCAACACCC
>Ga0308159_1003067_pt1 | contig 17777 bp, 18 predicted proteins | sample PhyCR1_FD_201040 | JGI IMG/M metagenome (GOLD analysis project Ga0308159, IMG submission 201040) | Phyllosphere microbial communities from UC Gill Tract Community Farm, Albany, California, United States - DLSLC.R1 | ecosystem: Host-associated > Plants > Phyllosphere > Unclassified | place: USA... | reverse complement strand
CTCCCCTGTCCAGGGGAGAGGGGAAAGAAGAATTCAAATCGCCGCGCGGTGCAGCGGCTTGGCCGGAACCGCGACCCGGAAAGTGAAGATGTCGCCCGCCTGGACCTGCTCGGCCAGTTGCTCTTCCGACAGACCCTGCCGCGCGGTGGTGGCATAGGCGGTCCGACCATCGGGGCCGCCCAGCGCGATCTTGGTGATGTTGGACACGGGGAAGCGAACCTCGTCGGTCAGCACGCCGTCCGGGCCATAGCGCCGTGCGGCCCAGCCGCCGAAGAAGCCGACCCACACGCCACCCTCGGCATCGCAGATCGCGCCATCGGGATGGCCGTCCGCATCGCCGAACCGCGCGAACTCGGTCGCGGGGCCGAGCGTGCCGTCACCCAGGATCGGATGCGCCAGGATCACCTTGCCCAGCGTATCGACATGATAGAGCGTCGAGTCGTCCGGCGAGATGGCGGGACCGTTGGTGATGCACACCGCATCCGCACTGGTCGGCGTGACCAGACCGGCGGCCCATTGGAACAGGCGACCCGACAGCGAGGTCTCGTCATTGTCCATCGTGCCGAACCAGATCCGCCCCTGCCCGTCGACACAGGCATCGTTCAGGCGATTGGCGGGCAGATGCGTGTCGACCTCGGCCAGCCGTTCGAAACCGCCGGTCGCAGGATCGAAGTGATGCGGCCCCGACTTCAGCCCGGCGACGAAACCACCGCGCTGCGCAGGGACGATCCAGCCGACCATTTCGGGCGAGGCCCAGTGATCGAGCGTGCCGGCAGCCGGATCATGGCGGTAGATGCGCTGCTGCTTGATATCGACGAACCAAAGCGCGTCATCGACCCAGATCGGGCCTTCGCCCAGCGTCGCACCCACGGTCAGGCAATGTTCGGCCTGCTGCATCACTCTCTCCTTGCTCTCGCCCGGTTTGTTACCGCCAACCGGCGTCGATGAAATAATCGTGGCCGGTGCACATCTTCGCATCGTCCGATGCGAGGAACAGCACCAGGGCCGCCACGTCCGACGGCTGGATACGCCCGTCGAGGCACTGGGCCGCGACGATCTCCGCCTCTCCTTCGGGGGTATACCATTTTTCCTGGCGCGGCGTCTGCACATTGCCCGGCACGATGGTGTTCACGCGGATATTCTCGCGCCCCAGATCGCGCGCGAGGCTGCGGGTCAGCCCCTCGATCGCGGCCTTGCACGTCTGGTAGAGGACCAGGTCGTTCAGACCTAGATGCCAGCTGATCGACCCGAAGTTCAGGATCGCGCCGCCGCCTGCCCGCTTCATCGCGGGGATCACTGCCTGCGCAGCGAAGAACTGGTGGCGCAGATTGACGTTCAGCCGCTCGTCCCAATAGGCCGGGGTGACGTCCTCGATGCTGTGGCGATCGTCATTGCCCGCATTGTTGACCAGGATGTCGACACCGCCCAGCGCCTCTTCCAGATCGGCGAAGATCGCCTTCAGGCTGTCGAGGTTGGTCAGGTCGCAGTGGCGCTGGATCGGCGCATGACGCGCATCGGGGGTCAGCCGGTCGACGAGCGCCTGGGCCGCATCCTCGGCAATGTCGACGAACGCGACGCGCGCGCCCTGCGCCACGAACGCCTCGACCAGCCCCTCGCCGATCCCCGAGCCGCCGCCCGTCACGATGACGCGCTTGTCGATCAGGCTGGGGTAGCGCGCGACCATGTCGGTCGCGGCACTGGTCTTCTGCAACATGGAAGTCTCCGTCACAACAGGCCGCGCTTGGCCAGGTTGCGCATCAGGTCGCCCAGACCGAAGGTCCAGGCGGGGGCATCGGCCGAGGTCATCACCGGATTGACCAGCGTGCCGAGGCGCGGATTGGTGATGACGACCGTGTCGCCGACCTTGTGGGTGAAGCCACGGCCCGGCTCGTCGCGGTCCTGGGTCGGCGCGAACAGCGTGCCGAGGAACAGGACGAGGCCGTCCGGATAATGATGCTCGCTGAGCGCCTGACCGAGCAGATCCTCGGGATCGCGGCTGATCTGGTCCATCGAGCTGGCGCCTTCCAGCACATAGCCGTCGGTGCCGGTGATGGTCAGCTTGACCTCGCTCGACCGGACATCGTCCATGGTGAAGCCGTCGTCGAACAGGCGGACGAGCGGGCCAAGCGAGCAGGACGCATTATTGTCCTTCGCCTTGCCGAGCAGCAGCGCCGAGCGCCCCTCGAAATCGCGCAGATTGACGTCGTTGCCGAGCGTCGCGCCGACCGCCTTGCCATGGGCGTCGGCGACCAGCACCACTTCCGGCTCCGGGTTGTTCCAGGTCGAGTCGGAACGGACGCCGACCGGCATGCCCCAGCCCACCGTCGACAGGACCGGCGACTTGGTGAAGATCTCCGCATCCGGGCCGATCGCGACCTCCAGATATTGCGACCACAGGCCTTCGGCGATCAGCGCGTCCTTCAACTGCGCTGCCTCGGGCGAGCCGGGTACGACCGAGCGGATGTTGCCGCCCAGTGCGGCCTCCAGCGTGCCGCGAAGACCCGCCGCCTTGGCATGGTCGCCGCGTGCGCGCTCCTCGATCACGCGCTCCAGCGCGGACACGGCAAAGGTCACGCCCGCCGCCTTCACGCATTGCAGGTCGATCGGCGACAACAGCCGATGGGCCGCGCCCGCTTCCGGCGACAGGTTCAGATCGGCCAGTTCGCCCAGCGCCTCGCCCTGCGATGCCTCGACCGTGCCGCTCGCCAGCAGCGCCGAGACGGTGGGGGCTACGCGGCTCATGTCATAGACTTGGCCGTTCTCGACCAGGATCGGGCAAGGCCCCTCGCCCCGGTCGATCCGGCCGACAAAGCGTCCGTCGCGCCAATCGTCCGGCAAAGCGCCCATCAGGTCGGTATGATTGCTGGCCATAATTCCTCTCCGCAGATTTGTTAGCGGTATCGATTGCTGTCCGGTTTAGGTCAAGGGGGCCCGGCTCGGCCGCCCCGTTCTGGGGCGTTCCACAAATGCAGCGTGTTCAAATCCCGCCTGTACCCGTCTAGGACTTGGGCGACGGCCCCTTCTCCTTGGCGGCGGCCAGTGCACAGGAATCGCATGCGTATCGAAGATCCCGCGTTCACCGTTACGATGGACGATCGGTACATCATCCACGTTCGCGCACATGGCCCGTGGTCCCCGGAAATCGCCAATCGCTACTGGCTGGCCTTCAAGCCCTTTCTCGACGAATCGCGCCGCCAGCTGGGATATGCCAAGGCGTTGATCGACCGGCGGGGCGCCCCCATCATGTCGATGGCCATGGTGCAGGCGATGCGCGACGGGATCGTCGCCCATTATCATCCCGACGATCGCCTGGCCCTGGTCGTCGATTCCAGTCCGCTGAAATTGCAGGTCCGGAAAAACTACCCGCTCGCGCATCTCGACGCCTTCCTGTCGCACGATGCCGCCCTGGCCTGGCTGCAGAATCACTGAACCCGATCGGTCGACCGGCCGGGCGGGATCCGCCCGGCCGATCGACCTGATCATCAGTGCCCCTATCAGTGGTTGTCGCGCGGCAGACCCTGGGTCTGGGCGATGCGCTGATACTTCTCGGCGCCTTCCAGGATCGCGCCGGTCGACATCTGACCGACCACCGAACGCTGGATTTCCTGCCACGGGGTCTGCGAGGCCGGATATTTATACCCGCCCGCCGCCGCCAGGGTCTTGCGACGCTCGGCCAGTTCTTCCTCGGAGATGAGGATGTTGGCGCTTCCCGTGTTCAGGTCGATGCGCACTCGGTCACCGGTCTGGATCAGCGCCAGGCCGCCCATCGCCGCCGCCTCGGGGCTGGCGTTCAGGATCGAGGGCGATCCCGACGTGCCCGACTGACGGCCGTCACCGATGCAGGGCAGCGAATGCACGCCCTCGGTGATCAGATAGGCGGGCGGACGCATGTTGACGACTTCCGCTGCGCCCGGATAGCCGATCGGCCCCGCGCCGCGCATGAACAGCAGCGTTTCGGGCGTGATGCCGGTCGCGGGATCGTCGATCCGGTGGTGATAATCCTCCGGCCCGTCGAACACGACCGCCGGACCTTCAAAGGCGTTCAGGTCGTCGGGGTTGGAGAGGTAACGCTCGCGGAACTCGGGCGAGATCACGCTGGTCTTCATGATCGCGGCGTCGAACAGATTGCCCGACAGAACGATGAAGCCCGCTTCCTCGACCAGCGGCTGGGCGAAGGGACGGATGACCTTTTCGTCCTCGATCGCGCGACCACGGCAGTTTTCGCCCATGGTCTTGCCGTTGACGGTCATCGCATCCTCGTGGATCAGACCCTGCTCGATCAGCTGGTTGACCACGGCGGGCACGCCGCCCGCACGATAATAATCTTCGCCCAGATATTCACCGGCAGGCTGCAGGTTCACGAGCAGCGGGATCTTGTGGCCTTCGCTCTCCCAGTCCTGCACCGGCAGGTCGACGCCGATATGGCGGGCGATGGCGGCGAGGTGGATCGGCGCGTTGGTCGAACCACCGATTGCCGAGTTGACCTTGATCGCGTTGTGGAAGGCTTCCTTGGTCAGGATCTCGGAGGGCTTCAGGTCCTCGTTCACCATCTCGACGATGCGCTTGCCGGTCAGGTACGCGACTTCCTGACGATCGCGATAGGGCGCGGGGATCGCGGCCGAACCCGGCAGCGACATGCCTAGCGCCTCGGCGAGCGAGTTCATCGTGGTCGCGGTGCCCATGGTGTTGCAATAGCCGGTCGAGGGGGCCGACGAGGCGACCAGGCGGATGAACTCCGCATCGTCGATCTCGCCCGCCGCCAGCATCTGGCGCGCCTTCCACACGATGGTGCCCGAGCCGGTGCGCTCGCCCTTGTGCCAGCCGTTGAGCATCGGCCCGACCGACAGCGCGATCGCCGGGATGTTGACCGTCGCGGCCGCCATCAGCATCGCCGGGGTCGTCTTGTCACAGCCGATCGTCAGCACGACGCCGTCGAGCGGATAGCCGTACAGCACCTCGACCAGCCCCAGATAGGACAGGTTGCGGTCGAGACCGGCGGTCGGGCGCTTGCCGGTTTCCTGGATCGGGTGGACCGGGAATTCCAGGACGATGCCGCCCATCTCACGCACGCCTTCGCGAACGCGCTCGGCCAGCACCAGATGGTGGCGGTTGCAGGGCGAGAGGTCGGAGCCGCTCTGCGCGATGCCGATGATCGGCTTGCCCGACTGAAGCTCCTCCAGCGAAAGGCCGAAGTTCAGATAACGCTCCAGATAGAGCGCGGTCATGTCGATATTGTCGGGATTGTCGAACCAGGCGCGGCTGCGCAGCTTCTGGGTGGGCGTGTCGGTCATGTCAGGCTTTCGGTCAGCGAACGGTGGAGAAGCGATAGATCATGGTATGCCGGTAGGGCTTACCTGGATCGACGCGCGGGGAGACGAAGGACGGCTTGTTGGGCGAATCCGGGAATTTCTGCGGCTCCAGGGCGATGCCGTCACCCATGCGGTACAGATGGCCCTTCTTGCCGACATAGGTGCCGTCGAGGAAATTGCCCGTGTAGAATTGTACGCCCGGCTCGGTCGACAACACTTCGAGCACGCGGCCCGAGGCGGGATCCTCCAGCCGCGCCGACAGCTGCGGCGTGGCGGTCAGCCCCTTGTCGAGCGCGAAATTATGATCGTAACCCTGGCCGTAGCGGATCTGCTGGTCGTTGCCGTCGCGAATGCCGTCGGCGACGACGCGGGCCGCGCGGAAATCGAACACGGTGCCCGCAACCGGCTTCAGCTCGCCGGTCGGGATCAGCTTGGCATCGACCGGCGTGAAGGCGGCGGCCGGGATGGTCAGCTTGTGGAAGGTCGCGCCCAGGGGTGAGCCTTCACCGTTCAGGTTGAAGATCGCATGGTTCGTCATGTTGATGACGGTCGGCTTGTCGGTCTTCGCCTCGAACGCGATGGTCAGCGACCCCGCCTCGTCCAGCGAATAGGTGACGGTGGCGTCGACCTTGCCGGGATAACCCTGGTCGCCGTCCGCGCTGGTCAGCGCCATCACGACGCTGGCGGTGGCGCCGTCCTTCATCGACACGATCTTCCACAGATTCTTGTCGAAGCCCTTGGTCCCGCCGTGCAGCGAGTTGACCTTGTCGTTCAGCGGCAGCTGATAGCTCTTGCCGTCCAGAGTGAAGCGGCCGCCCCCGATGCGGTTGGCGAAGCGGCCGACCGTCACACCGAAGAAATTGGGATGATTCACATAATCCTCGGCCTTGTCATAGCCGAGCAGGACGTCGGCCAGCTTGCCGTCGCGGTCCGGGGCCATCACCGACTGAAGCGTCGCGCCATAGGTCAGGACGCGCGCTGACAGCCCGGCCTTGTTGGTCAGGGTTACCGTTTCGATGGCACCACCCTCGGCCGCATAGCCGGCGGGGGCGCGCTTTGCCTCGCTCGCGAGAGCGGCCGTGGAAGTCATTGCGGAGGTTACCGCTACCAATGTAAGAAAGCTCTTGATTGACGCCATCGACATGCCTCATCCCTCCGTCGCCAGACGCCATTGACGCGCCTTTTGTGTCACTATAGTCAGACAAAATATCAGGAGCAAGCCGGTCAACGAACATCTTTTGATGATGTTCGCCGGCGCGAAGGAGAGGATTTCATGGCCGCACCACCCGTCACGTCCCGCGCCAACGGCGCAACGCCTGTCGGGGGAAAGGCCGCGAACTACACGTCGGCGCTGACTCTCCTCGCCAGCCTGTTCTTCATGTGGGGCTTCATCACCGTCATCAACAACGTGCTGCTGCCGCATCTGCGGTCGGTGTTCGAGCTTGATTACGCCCAGACCACGCTGATCGAGTCGGTCTGGTTCATCGCCTATTTCTTCGCCTCCATCCCCTCGGCCAAGCTGATCGAACGCGTCGGCTATCAGAAGTCGATCGTCATCGGCCTGCTGATCATGGCGGCGGGTGCGCTGGGCATGACGCTGGCCGCCAGCCTGCCCTCTTACGGCGTGACGTTGGTCATGCTGTTCGTCATCGCCAGCGGCATCACGCTGCTCCAGGTGGCGGCCAACCCTTATGTGACGGTCATCGGCCCGCCCGAAACCGGCTCGTCGCGCCTCAACCTGGTGCAGGCGTTCAATTCGCTGGGCACCACGCTGGCGCCGCTGTTCGCCGGATATCTGATCCTCGGCCGCAGCCGCAGCGGCACCGCCGAAGCGGGCGCCGCGCTGACCCAGGCGCAGCGTTATGCCGATGCCCAGTCGGTCATCCTGCCCTATGCACTGGTCGCCGTGGTGCTGGTCGTGCTGGCCATCATCATCGCGCGCTTCCCGCTGCCCGCCCTGGGTTCGTCGACGCAGCGCGCCGCCAAGGCCGAGCGCAAGCAGCATTCGCTGTGGAAGCATCGCAACCTGACGCTCGGCATCCCGACGATGATCGCCTATCTGCTGGCCGAAATCGGCGTCGCCAACCTGTTCATCAACTTCGTGTCGCAGCCCAACATCGCCGCCGTCACGCATGATCAGGCCTCGCGCTATCTGTCGCTGCTGTGGGGCGGCATGATGGTCGGTCGATTCTTCGGCAGCTTCGTGATGCAGAAGGTCGCGCCGGAACGCGTGCTGACCGTCTTCGCCTTCGGCGCGCTCGTCGTCGTGGCGATCGCCACCTTCACCACCGGCCCGATGGCGATGTGGGCGCTGATCGCGGTGGGCCTGTTCCATTCGATCATGTTCCCGACCATCTTCACCCTCGCCATCCGTGGCCTGGGCCCGCTGACCGAGGAAGGTTCGGGGCTGATGATCATGGCGATCGCCGGTGGCGCACTCGTCGTCGTTCAGGGCTGGCTGGCCGATCATTACGGCCTGCAGAACTCGTTCTTCCTGACCATGGCGTGCGAGGTCATCGTGCTCGCCTATGCGCTGTGGGGGTCGAAGCCCGCCAATATCTTCCCGGATGAAGACGCCGCGTAAACCGGCCCATCGGGAATAAGACCAAGGGGGCGGTGCCGCGAGGCGCCGCCCCTTTTGCATGAGGAGGCGCTCGGGGTTTCGCCATCGCACCCAATCTGGTAATGTTACACCGTAACACGAACGATCGAAGATGATGCGCATGATCCCCATGGCCGACACCGCCCCGCCCCGTCCCCTACCCCTGCCCTTGCCCCTGCCCTTGCCCCTGCCCGATCATGTGCGGATCGACAGCGACTCCACGGTATTGGCGACGATCGATCAGCCGCAGGTGACGCTGGCCATCTGGGAGCGTCCCTCTCCCCTGCCTGCGCCCGCTCTTACCGATTTTCCGACGATCCGCTTTGCCGCGAACACGCAGGGCGTCGCCGCCAAGGTCCGCGACGCGCTGGCCCCCCTGCCCGCTGAGCCGTGGTACGAGACGCTGGCCGCCGATGTCGCGCGGCTGGCGATGCTCTACGCGACCTGGACCGGCGAGGAGCGGGTGGAGGTGCGGATCGAGCGTGTCACGGGCAATGGCTGCTGGAAATTCCACGCCGATTATGTCGGCCTGCGGTTGATCACCACCTATTGCGGACGGGCGACCCAGTGGCTGCCCCAGGATGCGCCCGACGAGGCCGCCCCGCGCGCCCTGTCGGCGGGCGATGTCGGACTGTTCAAGGGGCGCGAGCGTGCGGGCGACCGGGCAATCATCCACCGCTCGCCGCCGATCGCGGGAACCGGCGAGGACCGGCTGCTGCTCGTCATCGACGCGCCCTGGCCGGAGGCGGATGCGTGACCAGCCTGACCCTGCCCCATGACGCCGTGCGCCGGGCTACCCCGCCCGTTTCCGCCGCCGCAAGGCTGGGGAGCATCGATGCGGTTCGGGGGCTGGTCATGGTCATCATGCTGCTCGACCATGTGCGGGATACCTTGTGCACGCATTGGGCGGTCGGCGACCCGATGGATGCGCGCCTCGTCGCGCCTGCCCTGTTCTTCAGCCGGACGCTGGCCTCGCTCTGCGCGCCGACCTTCATCGCGCTGACCGGCCTGTCGGCCTGGCTTTATGGCCAGACGCACAGCCGCGCGGAGACCAGCCGCTTCCTCCTGACGCGCGGCCTGTTCCTGATGCTGCTGGAACTGACGCTGGTCGGCTTTGCCTGGTCGGCGCGGTTTCCGCCGCAGACCATCTGGTTGCAGGTGATCTGGGCGATCGGCGTGTGCATGATCGCGCTCGCCGGATTGATCCACCTGCCGCGCGGTGCGGTGGCGGCGATCGGGCTGGCGATCGTGGCGGGGCACAATCTGCTCGACCCCATCGCCTTCGCGCCCGACAGCCCCTGGTTCAAGCCCTGGGCGCTGATCCACAAGCGCAGTGCGTTCGAATGGATGGGGATCACCATCAAGACGACCTATCCGGTACTGCCCTGGATCGGGGTGATCGCGCTGGGCTATGCGATCGGACCATGGTTTACCCGCCCGGCCGGGGAGCGGCGACGCTGGCTGGCGACGCTTGGGCTGGGGCTGATCCTGGGCTTCATCCTGTTGCGGACGATCAACGGCTATGGCGATGCGCCCTGGGCCATGGTGCCGGGCGACCCTCTGCGCAGCGTGATGAGTTTTCTCGCGCTGACCAAATATCCGCCGTCCTTGCTTTTCTTGCTGTCCACCCTGGGCGTCGCGGCGCTGTTGCTCGCCCTGTTCGAGGGGCGGAGCGGGCCGATCGCGCGCAAGCTGGCGGTGATGGGCGGCGCGCCCATGGGCTTCTATCTGCTCCACCTCTATGTGCTGCGCGGCCTGTATCTGGGCGCGGTGGCGATCTGGGGTACCAATCAGGGGCAGGTGTTCGGCCTGCCCTCGGTCGGAGCGATGTGGCTGGTCTATCTGCTGCTGATCGTGCCGCTTTATTACCCGACCAAATGGTTCGCCGACCTGAAGCGCCGCCGCCGCGACCTGCGCTGGCTGCGCTATTTCTGACCCTTGATTCCTCCCCTGGAAGGCTAGGAATATCAGAACCAGGTCCGGATACCGAGCGCCAGCGCGGCCCCGCCGCCGCTGGCGGAACCATAGCGGCGTTCCCAGTGGACCCCGACATAGGGCGCGAATTCGCGAGCGATCTCATAGCGCAGGCGTAGGCCCAGTTCGAGGTTGGAGACGCCCGCCGCGATTTGCTGGTCGGCTATATCCTGCGCGGCGAAGTTCACCTCGATGCGCGGTTGCAGGATCGCGCGCTGGGTGATGCGCTGGTCGACCCAGGCTTCGGTGCGGGCCAGCAACTCACCCTTGTCCGACAGGAACAGCGCGCCCTCGACATCGAACCAATAGGGGGCCAGCCCCTCGACCCCGACCACGGCATAGGTCCGCCGCGCAGGCCCCCCGACATCCTGCCGCACGCCTGCCTGCAAATTCCAATAGGGATCGATCGCCCTGGAATAGAGCGCCTGCACCTCCGCCGCGCCGATCCGGTCGCGGAACGTGCCTTCGCCTTCGGTCTTGACGACCAGCCGGTGGATGTCGCCGCCGAACCAGCCCTCCCCGTCCCAGCGATAGCCGTCGCGCCCGTCACGGACCTGCACCTCGGCCAGGTTGAACAGGATCTGCGAAAAGCGCATGCCGCCATGCTCCATCCGCATCTGCCGGTTGGCGGCGGCCATGGCGGCCGGATCGTAGAAGCGGTCGGCGGCGCGATCGGTCGGAGCGGGAGGTGGCGGCGCGGAACCGACGGATTGCTGGGGCATGGCGCCATGCCCCATCGTCCCGTGATCCATCGCCCCGTGGTCCATCGCTCCGTGGTCCATCGCCATGCCCTGGGGCATGGATTCCGTCTCCGGCTTGGCCTGGCAATGCCCCATGGCGGCATGTTCCGCCGAGCAGGCAGGGGCAGCCCCCTCCTTCGGCATCCCGGCCATGCCGGGCATTGCGTCGGGCTTGCCATCCGCCGGGGTGCAATGCCCCATCGCCGCATGCTCGGCCGAACAGGCCCGCGCAGTCGCACGAGCCTTTTTCGGCACGGGCTTGACCACCCGGCGCTTGGCCGCCTTGCGCGGGGCCGCGGCGGGTTTGGCCGGAGCCATGGTCATGCCGGGCATCGTCATGCCGGGCATCATGTGATGCTGCTGCCCCATCGGATCGGCGAGCAGCAGCAGCGCAAAGGGGATCATGCCGCCGCTCCCTTGTCCGCGTCACGCCGGACGGTGACGACCTGCATCATGCCCGCATGCATGTGATAGAGCATGTGGCAGTGGAACGCCCAGTCGCCCTCGGCATCCGCCGTCAGGTCGAAGGTCGCGGTGCCGCCCGGTGCGACATTGACCGTATGTTTGCGCGGGGCATGGTCGCCATGCCCCGTCACCAGCTCGAAGAAATGGCCGTGCAGATGGATGGGGTGTGCCATCATCGTGTCGTTCACCAAAGTCACGCGTACCCGCTCGCCCAGCCGGAAAGGGATCGGGGCGGTCACCGCGTTCAGCTTCACCCCGTCGAACGCCCACATATAGCGCTCCATATTGCCGGTCAGATGGATGGTCAGCGCGCGCGACGGCGTGCGGGTGTCGGGATTGACCTTGGCACTCATCAGATCGCGATAGGTCAGGACGCGGTGGCCGACATCGGCCAGCCCCTGCGGCGGTTCGCCGGTGCGGTCGACCGGCATCGGCGCGACCGTCTGGACGACCGGCGTGCGCGGCAGGCCGGGGGCGTTGGCGAAGTCGCGCATCTTATGGCTCATCTGGCCATGATCCATCTGGCCGTGGTCCATTTGGCCGTGGTCCATTTGGCCATGATCCATCCGGCGCGCGGCATCCGGCTGGCAATGCCCCATCGCGGCATGTTCGGGGGAACAGCCGCCCGCCATGGCGCCGTGCTCCATGCCCCCCATCCCCATGTCCTTCATCGTCGCCAGCGGCCGGGGGCGCAACGCAGGCACGGGCGCGGCCATACCCTTCCGGGGGGCGAGCGTCCCCCGCGCCATGCCCGATCGATCCCAGGTTTCGGCGACCAGCGTATAGGCGCGGTCCTCGGTCGGCGTGACGATCAGGTCATAGGTCTCGGCCACCGCGATCTGAAGCTCGTCGACCGTCACCGGCCGCACATCCTGCCCATCGGCCTGTACGACGGTCAGCGTCAGGCCGGGGATGCGGATGTTGAAGTTGGTCATTGCCGAGGCGTTGACCAGCCGCAGCCGTACCCGCTCGCCGGGCGTGAACAACCCGGTCCAATTGTCCGCGGGTCCATGGCCGTTGACCAGATAGCGATAGGTCGAACCCGTCACGTCGGACACATCGCTGGGGTCCATCCGCATCCGGCCCCAGTCCAGCCGTTCGCGCAAGGGCTGGTCCTTGCCCGCCAGCAGCCCGGCAAAAGTCTGCTTCTGATAGTTGAAATAGCCGCCCTGCATCTTCAACCGGCGAAAGATCGCATGGGGGTGAAGCGGGCTGTGATCGGACATCAGCACGACATGCTCGCGGTCCGATGCGATCGGATCCGCCCCGGCGGGATCGATCACGATCGGGCCGTACAGCCCCTCCTGCTCCTGCAACCCCGAATGGCTGTGATACCAATAGGTCCCGGCCTGAACGACGGGGAACTCATAGGTGAAGCGCCCGCCCGCCGGAATGCCCGGAAAGCTGATCCCCGGCACCCCGTCCATCTGGAAGGGCAGCAGCAGCCCGTGCCAGTGGATCGAGCTTTCCTCGTCCAGCGCGTTGATCACGGTGATCCGCACCCGCTGTCCCTCGCGCAGGCGGATCAGCGGGGCGGGGGCCGATCCGTTGATGCCGATCGCATGATAGGGCTTGCCGTCGATCGTCATATGCTGGCGCGCGATGGTCAGGGTGATGTCGGGGCCGGTCAACTCGGCCTGCGGCCCGGTATGGGCCGACAGGCCATGACCCTGCGCCCAGGCGGGCAGCGCGGGCAAAGCGGCAAGCGAGGTCAGGCCGACGCCCCCGGCCAGAAGGTCACGGCGGCGTATCGCGGTCGTCGGGTCGATCATGCCCCCTTATACGCATGGGGGCGGCCCTCCCCTCACCTGGCCCCTCACCCGATCTGTTCGCGCAAGGCGGCACGGGCGCGGCGGATGCGAAGCTCCACCGCCTTGCTGCTCAGGCCCAGCGCCTCGGCCGCCTCGACCTGGCTCAATCCCTCCACCGCGCACAGGATCAGCGGCTCGCGCAATGCGGCGGGCAAGGCATCGAGCGCGGCCAATGTGCGCGCCAGCGAATCGCGCTCGATCGCCGCCGCCTCGCCCCCGATCCGGTCGTCGGCGACCTCTGCCGCCGCCTCGACCGGCAGCACCCGCGCCAGCATCGCGCGCACCCGCCGCCGCCGCGCCCAGTCCCGGCATTTGTTGAGCGCGATCCGGCTGAGCCAGGCGCGCAAGGACCGCGTCTGGTCGAACCGGCCCAGCGCGCCATGCGCCGCGACGAAACTCTCCTGCACCAGATCCAAGGCCTCGTCGGCGTCGCGGACCTGCGCCAGGATCAGGCGATACAGCGCCGCCTTGTGCCGCGTGACGATCGCGGCATAGGCGCCCGGTCGCCCGCCGATCGCCAGCGCGACCAGATCGCCGTCCGCCAGCCCCGCCAGATCGCGCTCCCCCACGCGTCCGGCTATCGGCCTGTGTCGGTCAGCTTGGCCGCCACCAGCCGGTCGAAAATCGCCGCCTGATCGGGGCGAAGGAGGCGACGCATCGCAAAGACATGCGCCAGCGTCGCCTTTTGCAGATCCCCCATGCTGTGATGGACCGCGTCGATGGCTTGCGAGACCTGCGGCCCGTCGCGATGCTCGGCCTCGATCGCGGCGGCCAGCCGGGCATTGTCGCCCCGCAACCGCGCCTCCAGCCCGGCGCGCCGCGCCGCGAACTGCGCCTCCAGCCGGTCGAGCGCGACCCGCTGCCCCGAGTCGAGCGCGATGTCGCGGTGGACCAGCATATGGATGTCGCTCGCCCGTGGCTCGGCGGGCATCAGCAACCGGCACCCGATCGCCACCCCCGCCAGCGCCGCGACGAACGCGATCACCAGGGTCAGCAGGTTCCGCCGCATCGCCCCGCTCATCGGCCGAGCAACAGGGTCGAGGGCGCCAATCCCGTATCAAGCGCGGCGACCTCCACCGGCCGCGCCTCGCTGCCCCCGGCCACCACCCCGCCGCCGACGATCCCCAGCATCAGCGCCGCGCCGCCCGCCAGCGCCAGTCCCCGAACCGACAGGCCAACGGTGTCCGACGCTCCCGCATCGATCGCGGCCGCCACCCGTCGCTCCAGCGCATCCAGGGTCGCGGGCGGGGTGCTGTGCGCCAATCGGGCAAGATCGCGGTCGAACGGGTCGGTCATCATGAAACCATTACGCAAAAACGGTGGCCGTCCCTCATGGGGCGGATAGGATCAGCATATGGACATGGCCACGCTTCGCAACATCGCCGCATTCGCGCCCATCCTGGCCGCGCCCGATTTCGTGACGGGTGCATGGACCGAGCCTCGGCGATCCGCCGAGGGGGTCATCACCATGGCCTGGTTCGACCTCTCCGAGCCCGCCTCCGCCTTCGTCGCGGCCATCGCGACCGAGGATGTCGCGGCCCATTACCGCAAACCGGTGGACGACGAAGCTCGCGCCGCGCTGATGCACATGGCCGAGTACCCTTCCGCGATCGCCGATGCGAGCATCGACCAGATCGCCTGGATCCTGACGTTCCAGCTGCGTGCCGACCGGTTCTCGGAAGGATCGCTGGCACGCGCGTTCGAAACAGGGCTGATGCGCGCCATCGCCGAGCGTGCGGTGGTTCTCGGCGAGATGGACCGGAAAAACCAAAAACCCCGCTAAGCCGATTGGCCTAGCGGGGTTTTCGATGGTGGGCGTGGCAAGGATTGAACTTGCGACCCCTGCGATGTCAACACAGTGCTCTACCACTGAGCTACACGCCCGCCGGAGGCCGGGCAATTAGCAGTTTCGGCGGGGCTGGCAAGCCCTAAATCGCACCATCCGCCGATTCTTTTGCAAAAAGTCGGTCCACCTCCATCACTAGGTCGCGCAGGTGGAAGGGTTTGGACAGGACGCGGGCATTGGGAACCGCCTGCCCCGCCTTCAGCGTGACCGCGGCAAAGCCGGTGATGAACATCACCCGCAGGTCGGGGACCAGCGAGGCGGCACGCTGGGCCAGTTCGATGCCGTCCATCTCGGGCATGACGATATCGGTCAGCAGCAGGTCGAACCGCTCGCTTTCCAGCAAAGGCAGCGCCGCCGTGCCGCGATCGACCGCCGTCACCCGGTAGCCGGACCGCGTCAGCGCCCGTGTCAGATATTCGCGCATGACCTCGTCGTCTTCGGCCAGCAGGATATGGAACATCGCGTCATCCCGATTCATGTTGGCGGTCAGCTTAGCGGCGGCGCGGTTAAGATTTCCAGACCATTGCCCATATTGGATTGCCGCCATAGGATCGCCGCCAATGGCCAGCCCGAGCTTCGGCGCATCCTTTCAGAGCTTTGGCGATCCGGTGCCCTCGGGGCCGGTGGTCCTCTCGGTTTCGCATGGCGGGCGCGCCTATCCGCCGGAGCTAGTCGCGGCGCTGCGGGTGCCGGTCGCCGCCGTGATGGCGCTGGAGGACCGGCTGATCGATCTGGTCGGCATGGCGGCGCGCGGCGACGAGCCGATGCTGGTGCAGGATATGCCGCGCGCATGGATCGACCTGAACCGTGACGAGCGCGAGCGTGATCCGCTGATCGACGAGGGCGCGCGGATGGCGCCGCGCGCCTCGGCCAAGCTGCGCAGCGGGCTGGGCCTGGTGCCGCGCCGGGTGGCGGGGCATGGCGATATCTGGACGCGACGCTTCACCGATGCGGAGATCGTCGCGCGGATCGAGAACGACCACCGCCCCTATCACCGCGCGCTGGCGGAGCGGCTGGCGGCGGCGCGGGCGCGGTTCGGGGTGGCGGTGCTGCTCGACCTGCATTCGATGCCGCCGCTGGGGGCACCGGGGCTGGTACCACGCATCGTCATCGGCGACCGGCATGGCACGACGGCCGCCACCCGCTTCGTCCGCCGGATCGAGGTTGAGACGCGCGGGGCCGGTTTCGCCGTCACCCGCAATGCGCCTTATGCCGGGGGCCATATCGTCGAGCGGCACGGCGATCCGCGACGCGGCATTCACGCCATCCAGCTGGAGCTCGACCGCTCGCTCTATCTCGATGCCGCGCTGGAGGCGCCGGGGCCGGGTTTCGACGCCACGGTCATGCTGGTCCGCCGCATCCTGTCTGCGCTGGCGGCCGAAGCGCTGGGCCAGCCGGCCGCGATGGCCGCCGAATAAAAAACCGCCTCGCGCAAGGGGGAAGAGCGCGAGGCGGCCAAGGTTCAGGGAGGAGACACGCTGAAAGCGTGTCATACGACATCGCGAAAGGGGGGACACGACGTCGTACAGGATATAAATAAGAAGGGGCCTATTTGGTTCAACCCCCCGCCCCACAATTCGTCATTTTTTCGTAACGGGTGGTGGCGGAGCGGGCGTGCGGCCTCGCCGGGAGCGTCAGGCGATGGCACGCAATACACGCGCTATCTGCGGTCGCCCCCTTGTGAACTTCTCTACAGCCGCACTTCTTCCACTGGATCACCTCGTTCGTATTCCCAGATGATCGCCATGTTCATTACGTCTTCGAACGGTTGGTCGGGATGAGACGTGGTGCAGAGAAAACGCGTTGGATCATTACCGTCGCCGACGACAATCTCGTCGATAACGTCTTCGATCCGCGAACAGCCAGGCCCGACAACCGCAACCAGAGAAACGTCATCGCGAAGGCATTGCTCAACGAAGGCGTCGAGAAGCGCTTCGTCAGAAATGGGCGCGTGCAGGATGATTTTGCGGGCGAGCGGCATGATCACGGTCTAGCGGCACCGAAAAGACAGCTTTCCACCGACGCTGGCCGCTTATGCTGGTTCCGAAGCGCACCAATATGCGCAAAAAACCAAAGCTGCGAGCAATCAGCCAAGCAACTTTTATCGGGAACCCCACAAACGGGCTCACCCCCGCCGGAAACTCATCCGCGCGAGCAGGCCGTCGCGCAGCAGGAAATGGTGGCGCAGCGCCGCGGCGACATGGATCACCACCAGCGCCAGCATCGCCCAGCCTAGAATCTCATGCGCTTCATGCCCGACACCGGCGGCGGCCTTGCCGATGGGGAGGGGTGGCACGTCGAACAGGCCGAACCAGCTGACGGGACGCGGTACATCGCGGCCTGAGCCCATCGCCCAGCCGGTCATCGGCATGGCGATCATCAGAGCATAGAGCGTGGCGTGGAGCGCATGGGCGCTTCCGCGCGCCCAGACCGGGATTTCGGCGGGCAGCGGCGGCGGGCGATGGCGCAGTCGCCAAGCGATCCGTGCCGCCGTCAGCGCGAGCACGGTCAGGCCGATCGCCTTGTGCAGCGGAATGGTGCCGGGCAGCAGGCTCTCATGGAGCAGCCCGATGGCGAGGTTCGCCACGACCAGCGCCGCGATCGTCCAGTGAAAGACGATCGCGACCTGGCTGTAGCGCGGACTGGCGGAAACGACCGGCCCGCGCATCGGATCATCCGACCGGCTGAAGCTGCGGCTGCGGCATCTTGCCCAGCTGCGCCTGACGGGCGAAGATGTCGCGCATCAGCGAGAGCGAGAAGAGGTGCGCATAGAGCAGCGGAAGCATGCCCGACTGGCTCATCTTGCGCAGCTGGTCCCCGCGCAGGTCGACCAGCTTCTCCTCGTTGATCATCTGGAAGCCGCGATAGACGAAAGGCTGATCCGCGCCGTCCGGCTGGATCGAAACTTCGCCGTCCATCAGCAGACCCATTTCGCCCAGTTCCTTCATGAAGTTCTGGGTACGGGCGCCCGCCTGTTCGAACGATTCGTTGAACTGGAGGATGTTCTTGGTCAGCTCGCTCGGCTGGTTG
>Ga0308159_1003066_pt1 | contig 17795 bp, 17 predicted proteins | sample PhyCR1_FD_201040 | JGI IMG/M metagenome (GOLD analysis project Ga0308159, IMG submission 201040) | Phyllosphere microbial communities from UC Gill Tract Community Farm, Albany, California, United States - DLSLC.R1 | ecosystem: Host-associated > Plants > Phyllosphere > Unclassified | place: USA... | reverse complement strand
GACTTCATGGTCGACCGCTACGGTGATTTCGTGCGCTACAAACCGGCCCTCACCGGCAAGACCGCGCTGCTCTGGTTCGGCCCCGCCGGGCTGCTGCTGGCCGGCGTGGTGGTGATGGCCGTGATCGTCCGCCGTCGCCGCGCCGCGCCTACCGATGGTTCCGACGCGCTATCCCCCGAAGAGCGTAAACGCCTCGACCAATTGCTGGACACCAAGACTGATGATTGATTTCTGGCTCGCAGCCGGCTTGCTGCTTCTGATTGCCCTGAGTTTCCTGTTGATCCCTGTGTTGCGTGGCCGCCGCGCCCAGCGTGAAGAGGATCGCACCGCGCTGAACGTGGCGCTTTACCAAGAACGTGTGGCCGAGCTGCAAGTGCAGCAGGACGAAGGCGTGCTCAACGCCGCGCAGCTCGACAGCGGCCGCGCCGAAGCCGCCCGCGAGCTGCTGGCCGACACCGAAGGCGTGGAAAAGCCCCGCGAATCGCGCCTGGGCAAGCCGCTGCCGTTGCTCGCCGCCGTCCTTGTGCCGGTGCTTGGCCTGGGCCTGTATATGCATTTCGGTGCCAGCGACAAGGTTGAACTGACCCGCGAATTTTCCCAGCCGCCGGTGTCCATGGAAGACATGACCCGGCGTCTGGAACGCGCCGCCGCCGCCCAACCGGACTCGGCGGAAGGCCTGTACTTCCTCGGTCGCGCCTATATGGCCCAGGACCGTTCCGCCGATGCCGCCAAGGTCTTCGAGCGTACCGTGGCGCTGGCCGGGCGCCAGCCGGAACTGCTCGGCCAGTGGGCCCAGGCGCAGTACTTTGCCGACAACAAACAGTGGTCGCCCAAGGTCCAGGCGCTGACCGACGAAGCCTTGAAGCTTGACCCGAAGGAAGTCACCAGCCTCGGCCTGCTCGGTATCGCCGCCTTCGAAGGCCAGCGTTATCAAGAGGCCATCGACTACTGGAGCCGCCTGCTGGCGCAACTGCCACCGCAAGACAATTCCCGCGTGGCGCTGCAAGGCGGCATTGACCGTGCTGCGGAAAAACTCAAGGAAGGCGGCGGTAGCGTGGCGCAGAAAGCGGTGATGAACGTCCGCGTGGACCTGTCCGCCGAGGTCAAGGCCAAGGCCCTGCCCAGCGACAGCGTATTCATCTTCGCCCGCGCGGTAAAAGGCCCGCCGGCCCCCCTGGCGGCCAAACGCGTCACCGTTGCCGAACTGCCCGTCACGGTTGAACTCGGCGATGCCGACGCGATGATGCCGCAGTTGAAACTGTCCAACTTCCCCGAAGTCCAACTGGTTGCGCGCATATCCCGGGCCGGTCAACCGACCACCGGCGAGTGGATCGGCCGCAGCCAACCCCTGGCCAGCAGCACCACTGCGCTGCAGCAGCTGACCATCGACAGTCCGGACAAGTAATTTCGAGGAAACGCCCATGACCGCATTTGCACGCATCACCCTGCTCAGCCTGGTAGTGGGCCTGAGCGCCTGTGCGGTCCACCGCCCACCGCCTGCGCCGACCGGCCCGACCATCCCGCCGTCAGGCCCTTCGACCCAGCCGAGCACCAAGCCCTCTGGCCCGGTGACCCCGCCGCCGAAGCCACTGCCGACCAAATCGCCCACCTTCGCCCCACCACCGGGCGCCGCCAGCCACTGGGACGGCAAGATGCAGGTGTACGTGCTCGACGACCAGCCCGACACCTTCTACCGCCAGCGCACCTACTACCGCTGGAGCAACGGCTGGAGCCGCTCCATCAGCCCCAACGGACCCTGGGAAGACACCGACGTGCAGGGCGTGCCGCCGGGCTTGAGCAAGCAGTACGCGCAATGACAAAAGGCGACCTTCGGGTCGCCTTCTTCATGCCTGTGAAACCCATTCTTCCAAACACTGGAGGGCAAATGTGGGAGGGGGCTTGCCCTCGATAGCGGTGTTTCAGTTGATTAATGTCTGACTGACCTACCGCTATCGGGAGCAAGCCCCCTCCCACAGGAGATCTCCTCAGCCATCAAGCCACGGGACACTCCCGCTCCAGCGCCGCCCCCACTAACAACTGCGCAATCTCAACCATCTGTACCACCGCCAGCACCTGCCTGCGGCTTGAACCATCCAAGTGCTCGGCACAGTCGTAGGCACACACAGTCGCCGACTCCAGCATCTCGCTGGCATTGCTCAAGGCAGCTTCGGTGCTGAGGCCGGGGTGGACGCTGAAGATGAGGTTGGGTGGGGTTTGCGGGGTGTCATCCATGGAGGATGGCGGGGGATTTGGCGTGACTTTTTTCATGCAGTAAATCTCCATTCAGTTGGAGCTCACCACATCCGCGACCAAGCGGAAAGGCGGCGAGCTGTACGCAGGTTGGTCGACCAGGGAATGGAAACCCGGCAGGGCCCTAAGCCCTCCCACGCACAGCTCGCCATAACGCGAACACAATAATGCCGCTTGCGCGGCACTGTGCGCCATTCTAATCCAGGCGACCAAGCCTGATCGCTGATGAGCAGCGACTGCGAGAGGCTAACGGTGCGTTATAGCTACTGCAAGCCACAGAGATCGTAGGAAACGTCCTGTTAGCGTTTCGCTGATTTGATTGATCACCCGGAGCATGGGAGCGATCATTAGGCGATAGGCGGCACTATCATCAGGACCAGATTAACTCCCCACCCTTCAACGAGACGGACCCTCATGAACCTCTACGTCATACGCCACGGCGAAACGTGGGCCAACGCGGAGCATCGCTACCTCGGCGCACTCGACCCGGAACTGACCGAGCGGGGCCGGGAACAGGCTGTTTTGCTCAGCGAAAAACTACCCGGCGGTATTGAGGTGTTGATCGTTTCTCCACGCTTGCGGGCGCGGCAAACGGCGCAGATTCTTAACCGTGTGTTAAACCTTGAACCTGTGACGATTGACAGCTTCCGCGAGCGCGATGTGGGTGTGTTCGAAGGGTTGACTCAGGCGGAGGCCAAGGCCATGCATCCAGCGCTTTGGGCACAGGACATCACGCGCCAATGGGCGGCAGGGCCTGACGGTGGTGAGTCGATAGCTGATGTGGTCACGCGAGTACACCAAGGCTTGGTCCAGTTAACGTCGCTTTATCCAACACAGGTTGTTTTGCTGGTGGCACATGGTTTTGTGGCAAAGGTGATTCGTGCATTGGCCAGAGGGGACTTCTCGGATTTCTACACCTGGCAGCTTTCAAATGGGGCGATGTTGGCTCTGGAAGATTTTGAATTGAAGATACTTCCGGCTATCTCGCCCTTTGAAACGGACTGAATCACCGCAACACGCGACTTTCAAAAAACCTCACCAACCCGTCAGGGTTGAGTAAGCACTACGCCCAGAAAATATTGAGGCGGCGCGCACTTCGGTAATGTGGCCGCTGCCGAGGGATTGCTGGATATACTTTCCAGTGTGGGGCCAAATCGCCATTGGCCTGCGCGCCGACCTGGTCCAAGCCAGGAGCCGCGCAGGGCGACCCGTGGTGCAACCAATCTGGCAACAAGCGAAGAGGGTGTTTTGATGGCGGGCAGGTTGATCTATCTCATCGGGCCATCGGGTTCGGGCAAGGACAGCCTGTTGGAGGCTGCACGCCCACGATTGGCCGAGCGCGGTTGCCGGATTGTGCGCCGCGTGATCACGCGCTCGGCGGAAGCGGTGGGTGAGGCGGCCCAGGGTGTCAGCCCGGAGCAATTCGCCGTGATGCAGGCCGAGGGCGCGTTTGCCCTCAGTTGGCACGCCAACGGGTTGTCCTACGGCATTCCCAAGGTCATCGACGAATGGCTGGCGGCGGGGGAGGACGTGCTGGTCAATGGTTCTCGCGCGCACCTGGCGCAGACCCGCGAGCGCTACCCGGATGTGTGGGTGCTGTTGCTGGCGGTGGATCAAGCCGTATTGCGCCAGCGCCTGGTGGCGCGGGGGCGTGAGGCCCTGGCGGATATCGAGGAGCGCCTGGCGCGCAATGCACGGTTCACCGCCGACCTGATCGCCGGCAATGGCTCGGGGTTGTTTGTGCTGGATAACTCCGGGCCACTGGAGCACACGGTCGAGCGCCTGCTGTGTTGCCTGAACCAGAGGCATTGCGTATTGACCTGACCCTGCTCTGCACCGGTGAGGTGCGGGGCATGTCAAGCGGCGAGATCCTGACATGCAGCGAACTCGGCGGAAAAAGTTAAGTGCATGTATCTGGGTGAAGGCGGATTTGGTGTAGTCGAAGCAGCACGGTTTTGTAGGATTATGTTTTTTTCCTGAGAATCCAATAGGTTTTTTTGCGCGAAAGTGTGTGTTCAGTTGTTTAAATTGCAAGTGGTTTAGTGCCTGTCTTAGCGCATGTTGCGCCGCCTTAAGGTGTTTCAGTACGAACTAAATCAGCGCTGTCCTGAGCGTTTTCTGCATGGGAGTTTATTGCGTCGATTCTGATTGACTCGACTCATCAACTTACTATAAGGAGCGCACTGTCCCATGATTTGCTCTGAACGTTCTCGGCTCAACTTCTCACTTGAAAACCTGCCGCCTTCCGATCCTGGCCCCTATGGTGTGGGCGCCGGTCGCAAACCAACCTTCACGACGGAACAGGCCGGAAAGCACATCACCCGCGACAACCTGCACTTCCACGACCGTAATGGCGACAAGCGGATCGATCTCTCCTATACGGTGGACCCGACGTTCAGCGCCGCGCAGCAGCGCCGAGTGCGCCAGGCGGTGCAATATTGGGAGGACGTGGCCAACATCAGTTTCAAGGAGCGGGCAGCCGGCGCCGACGGCACGGTTCACATCAAAAACAACCCGCACGGTGACCGTGGCGTCGCCAGCTCACCCTCGCGCGGCATTACCACCACCACGGCCACGGTCGGCACACTGCGAGAAAGTAGTTCGCCGGCGCAGGGCAGTCACTTTTCAGTCACTACCGTGCATGAAATCGGCCACGCCATCGGCCTGCAGCATCCGGGTGACTACAATGGCGGCGGCGCTGATTACAACAATGGTGCCAGGTATGCCGGCGATACCAAGGCACGCAGTGTGATGAGCTACTGGTCGGAGACGAACCAGGCCGGCCATGATTTTCGGTATTCGAATCCCTCTGCCCCGATGATGGATGACATCGCAGCCGCTCAGCGGCTCTATGGGGCCAATCACAAAACCCGCAACACCGACACCACCTACGGCTTCAATTCCAATACCGGCCGCGACGCCATGACCCTCACCAGTGCGAGGGATAAAGCTATCTTTTGCATATGGGATGGGGGCGGTAACGACACCCTGGATTGTTCCGGGTTTTCCCAGAACCAGAACATCAATTTGAAAGCCGAGTCGTTTTCTGATGTGGGCGGCTTGAAGGGCAATGTTTCCATCGCCAAGGGCTGCGTGGTTGAAAACGCCATCGGTGGGGCCGGACGTGATGTCTTGACGGGGAATGACGCGGACAATCGGCTCAAGGGCGGCTTGGGTGCAGACAGGCTGCGGGGCGGCGGCGGGGCGGATATTTTTGACTACGACAAGGCCAGCGACTCCACACCGCAGCAGCCTGACCTGATCGAGGACTTTACCAGCGGGACGGACAAGATTGACGTCTCGGGTGCATTGAAAGAGGCGCGCGTCGGTGCCCTGACGTTCACTGATCGATTCTCTGGTCGCGCCGGCGAGGCATTGCTCAGGCACGACGCGGCCACCGGGCGTTCAAGCCTGGAGATAGATCTGAAGGGGAGCGGCAGCGCCGACCTGGTGGTCAAGAGCATTGGCCAGATCAAACCCGGCGATGTGCAGTGGCAGGGGCAAAAGCCGGAGGTTAAACCCGCACCGAAGGTTGTCCCCACACCGGCCCCTGCGCCGCCGCCGGCGCCCCCGCTGGATAGCAGCACGGACCCGCTTGCAGCGTTACGCGAGGTAATGATCAAGGCGTTCTCAGCCTTGTTGCAGTGGATACAAAACATCGTCCAGCCGTCGGATGCCCGCAGATAACACTGCCATGACGAGGCGCTGACAGGCTCAGGCCTTGATCAGCGCCTGCCATGGTCGGCAAACGCTGGCGCCCTGGCCCTTGCCATGCACAGACAAGCCTGTGGGGAATACCCATGGCATGTCATTCGGTTGGCGGTTTTCAACATCGCGCAAAACAACCATCAGTCAGCCTGACCTATTTTGTGCTTGAGTAAAGATAACTCTAGGGTTGCTTTTATTTAGGCCGAGCCAAGGAGGCTGGTGTGCAAGGCAGGCTATTGATCAAGGCGCTGCAAGAGGCGGGTTGGGTGCTGGATCGGGTCACGGGCAGTCATCCTATTTTTACCCACCGCTATAACCCGTACACGATCCCGGTGCCGCATCCGAAGAAGGATCTGCCGCTGGGCACCATCAGAAGCATCAGGAAACGTGCCGGGCTGTTTCAGTTTTAAGGAGAGCATTCATGCAATACCCAATCTGTATCGAATGGGGCGATGACTTCACCGCCACCGGTATCCAGATCCCCGATATTCCAGGCGCAGTCACCGCCGGGGACAGTTTCGAAGAGGCCTACAACGCCGCGGTGGAAGTCGCGCACATCCTGCTGCAGGAGATCGCCGCCGAGGGCGGGGTGATTCCGATGCCAAGGTCGGTGGGCACTCATCACACCCATGAAGACTATGCCGGGATGGGCTGGGGCATGCTGGAACTGGACATCTCGCCGTATCTGGGCAAGACCGAGAAGGTCAATGTGACCTTGCCCGGCTATGTCATCCAGCGAATTGACCGGTATGTGCGCGAGCACAAAGTCAAAAGCCGCTCGTCATTTCTGGCGGATGCGGCTTTGGAGAAGTTGGTGCGTTCCTAGGCGGTGGCGACAGCCGTTTGCCGCGACGCACTGAGGAACCGCAACAACGCCACCAGCGGGAACGCGCTGCCCACCAGCATCACACCCAGCCAGCCGCCGTGTTCGTACACGCTGCTGGCAATCGCCGAGCCGAAGGCACCACCGATGAAGATGCTGGTCATGTACAACGCGTTCAAGCGGCTGCGGCTGTTGGCGTCGAGTGCATAGATGGCGCGTTGGCCGAGGACCATGTTCATCTGCACGCAGAAGTCCAGAACCACGCCGGTCACCGCCAGGCCGATGACGCTGTACAGCGGGTGCACGAAGGCCGGCAGGAAGCTCAATACCGCAAAGACCATGGCCAGCAGCGATGCGCGGTGGGTGTGACCGGCATCGGCCAGGCGTCCGGCGATGGGGGCGGCAATGGCGCCGATAGCACCGACCAGGGCGAAGATCGCGATCTGGGTCTGGCTCAGGCCGTGGTTGCGCACCAGCTCCAGCGGGGCGGCGGTCCAGAACAGGCTGAACGTGGCGAACATGCAACCTTGGTAAAACGCGCGTTGACGCAGCAGCGGTTGTTCTCGCAACAGGGTGCCCAGGGAGCGCAGCAATTGGCCATAGCTGGCGCTGTGGTCCGGCTGGCGCTTGGGGATGGTCAGCATCAGCACCACGCTGATAAATACCATCAACGCGGCGGCGGCCATGAACATCGCGCGCCAGCCAAAATGGTCAGCCACGACGCTGGACACTGGCCGCGCCAGCAGGATGCCCAACAGCAGCCCACCCATGATGCTGCCGACCACCCGACCCCGAGACTCGGCGGGCGCCAGGTGTGCGGCCAGGGGGATCAGGATCTGTACCGACACCGAACTGAAGCCGATCAGCAACGACACCAGCAGGAACAGGTTCGGTTGTTCGGTAAAGGCCGCACCCAGCAGGCTGGCAATCGCCACCAGGGTCGTGATGATCATCAGCTTGCGGTTTTCCAGCAGGTCGCCCAGGGGGACCAGGAAGAACAGGCCGAGGGCATAGCCGATCTGCGTCAGGGACACAATCAGGCTGGCCATCGCCGGGGTGAGGCCGATGTCCGGTGCGATCAGCTCGATGATCGGCTGGGCGTAGTAGATGTTGGCGACGATGGCGCCGCAGCAAAACGCAAACAGCATCACCATTGCGCGGGTCATGGTGCTCGTAGCATGGGGGGTAGCATTCATGGTGTTCTCATAAAAGCGAAGGTAGATGGCGAGCGAGAGTAAAGACAAGGCTCAACGGCGAGTAGGCCGTTTGTGGTGATATCACTTATGCCGGGTGATGATACATTCAGAAACAACTGCCGAAACAGGAAATCCAGCGCCATGAAAATCACGCTCAACAAGATACTCCTGGCTTCAAGCCTCGCTGTTGCGATGGCCCTCGGCCTGGCCAATGCCGCCGATGCACCGCGCGTAGGCGTACGCGGGGCAATCACCGCGATGGACGGTGATGCGATGCAGGTCAAGGTCAACAGCGGTGAAGACGTCACCGTGCACCTGACCAAGGATACCCAGGTGCGCGCCGTTACCCTGGCCAGGATCGACGAAATAAAACCCGGCAGCTACATCGGCTCGGCCGCCATGCCCAACGCCGACGGCACCCTGACGGCGCTGGAAGTGCATGTGTTCCCACCGGCCATGGCCGGCACGGGGGACGGGCATCGGGCGTTTGACCTGAAGGAAGGCAGCAGCATGACCAACGGCACCGTCGGCGACCTGGTGGTCAGCAAAGGGCGGACGTTGACCGTGAAATACAAAGGCGGCGAACAGAAGATCGTAGTGCCGGAGGATGTGCCGATCGTCAACCTGGAACCGGGGGACCGCAGCTTGCTCAAGCCGGGGGTGAAGGTGGTGTTGTTTGCCGCGCAGGGGGCGGATGGGAAAATCACTGCCCAAGCCATTTCAGCCGGCAAGGATGGCGTGACACCGCCGATGTAACTGCAAAACCCGGATCTAAATGTGGGAGGGTTCAAGCCCCCTCCCACATTTGTCAGTTACTGACCGGAGTAGATCTGGTCGAAAACCCCACCATCATTGAAGTGGGTTTTCTGCACGGTGCGCCAGTCACCAAAGGTCTTCTCCACCGACAGGAAGTCGACTTTCGGGAAGCGGTCGGTGTACTTGGCCAGCACCTTCGGGTCACGCGGGCGCAGGTAGTTGTTGGCAGCGATTTCCTGGCCTTGCGGCGACCACAGGTACTTCAGGTAGTCTTCAGCCGCCACGCGGGTGCCTTTCTTCTCGACCACTTTATCCACCACCGACACCGGCGGCTCAGCTTCGGCGGAGACGCTTGGGTAGATCACTTCGAACTGATCGCGACCGAATTCACGGGCGATCATTTCCGCTTCGTTCTCGAAGGTCACCAGCACGTCGCCGATCTGGTTGGTCATGAACGTGGTGGTGGCGGCGCGGCCACCGGTATCCAGCACGGGCGCCTGTTTGAACAGCTTGCCGACAAAGGCCTTGGCCTTGTCTTCGTCGCCGCCGTTCTTGAGCACATAACCCCAGGCCGACAGGTAGGTGTAGCGGCCGTTACCCGAGGTTTTCGGGTTGGGCACGATCACCTGCACAGCCGGCAGGCCGTCGATCACCGAGCGCGCTTGTTTGCTGGAACCGCCGAAGGACATCTGCAGGGTCAGCTTGTCGTTCGGATGCTCGGCTTCCCAGTGCTTCTGGAAGGCGGCGTTGTAGTCCTTGTAGAAATCGCGCATCACGTCGTAGGAGACGTTGAGCAGAGTGACCGGGGCGGCCTGGACGGCGCCCGCGAGGGCAAGGCCGGCGGCCAGGAGAGAGGCGCTTACGAGTTTTTTCACTGCTCATTCCTTGTTGTTCGGGAGAAGAGGGGAGGCACATTGCCAGCGACTATAGCCGGGGGCACTTAGTCGCTTAAAGATTAAAAAGAACTTTGCTTATTCCACTTTCTTAAAAAGAGCGCTGCCACAGCGCGAACAGAACGCCGCGTTGGGCTCATGGCTGTTTTTCCTGCACACCGGGCAGTCGTGCTGCAGTTGCTCACCACGCATGGCACTGGCCAGTTCGGCCGTAAAAATACCCGTGGGCACGGCGATGATCGAGTAACCGGTGATCATCACCAGCGACGAAATCACCTGGCCCAACGGCGTCTTGGGCACGATATCGCCAAAGCCCACAGTGGTCAGCGTCACGATCGCCCAATAGATGCCTTTGGGGATACTGGTGAAGCCGTGCTCCGGCCCTTCGATCACATACATCAAGGTGCCGAACACCGTGACCAGGGTGCACACGCTCACCAGGAACACCACGATCTTCTGCTTGCTGCCGCGCAGCGCCGCCATCAGGTAGTTGGCCTGCTTGAGGTACGGGCTGAGCTTGAGCACGCGGAAAATCCGCAGCATCCGGATGATGCGGATGATCAGCAGGTACTGCGCGTCGCTGTAGTACAGCGCAAGGATGCCGGGCACGATGGCGAGCAGATCCACCAGCCCGTAAAAGCTGAAGGCGTAGCGCAACGGCTTGGGCGAACAGTACAGGCGCAACCCGTACTCGATCAGGAAGATCAGGGTGAAGCCCCATTCAATGTAGGCCAGCACATCGGCGTAGTTCTGGTGGACCTGGTCGATGCTGTCGAGCATCACGATCACCAGGCTGGCGAGGATGATCAACAGCAGGATGCCGTCAAAGCGCCGCCCGGCGACGGTGTCGCTCTGAAAAACCATGATGTAGAGCCGCTGACGCCAGTCGTTGTTGCTGTCCATAAAGCCCGCCTGAATCGAATATCGAGCAAGCCTAGGGGGATTCGAAGGGGCTGTCCATGCGGGGTTTCCTGAGTATTCGGGCGCCGGCGCGTACCAGCCAGCAGGCGAGGATAAACGGCGCGGTGAGTGCGGGCAGGTGCACGGCGGCAAAGCCCGGTGTGAGAAGGATCGCCAGCAGGATGCCGAGCAGCGGCAGCCAGGGTTGGCGCCGTGCCTGGCTCAGCGCCAGGGCCGCGAGAGCGGGGTTGTAGCTGTGCAGGCCGAGGAGGGCGGCGCTGGTGTCGTCCAGCAGCCATCCGATCAGTACGCCGCTGCTGGCGCCGATCACGGCCCAGACCGCGGCACGCCGGTTCGCCAGCCACAGGCCGAGGGCAATCAGCACGCCCGCCAGCGGCTGGTCCAGCAGCATGATTTGCGCGAGGCCGGTGAACGGCGCGCCGAGCACCGCCAGGGTATCGGGCTCGCCCAGGGCCAAGGCACTGTGTGGGACGCTGCCCAGCAGCAGCCAGCCCAGGCCGACAAAGGGCGCGGTGTAGGCGGGCAGGTCATGCGGCCGGCTGGCGTGTTTCAGCCACTGCCGCGTGAGGATCGCGCTCAGGCCGCCGCACGCGAGGATCAGCGGCGGCAACAACGCCGACCAGGCGAAATGCTGGCTGATCAACAGGCCCAGCAATACGCCGTTGTAGCTATAGACACCCGCCTGGCGCTCGGCCTTGGGATAGCCGCGCCGCTGGGCCGTGAGCAACCCGGCGACACCCCCCAGCAGCGCCCCGCCAAGCAAGGCAGGGGCGCTGACCAGGATCGCCAACAGGCACAGCAGGCCGCACAGCGGATGGCGTTGCAGGAAGATCTGGCTGAAGCCGTTGAGCAGGGCTTCGGCCCAGTCGGGGCAGGTTGGGTTGTGCATGTTTAGTGAGTCAGTGGGACCGAGTTGTCTCCATCGGGGGCAAGCCCCCTCCCACACTTGATTGGGTTCACATAGTTAGATGTGTGAATGCAGTCCAATGTGGGAGGGGGCTTGCCCCCGATGGGGCCTCTGCAGGCGCTAGATCAGCGTCTCTATGCGCAAGGAGTTGGTTGACCCCAACTGCCCGAACGGCACCCCGGCAGTAATCACCAAGGTATCCCCGCGCTGCGCCATGCCCTGGGCCTGGGCAATCTCCAGCGCGGTGGAACACACCTCATCCACCTGCCTCAGTCGATCATTGACCACCGAATGCACGCCCCACGCCACACTCAAGCGGCGTGCGGTGGACAGGTTCGGCGTGAGGTTGAGAATCGGCGCCACCGGCCGTTCCCGCGCCGCGCGCAGGCTGGAGCTGCCCGACTCGCTGTAGTTCACCAGCACCGCCACCGGCAGGATGCTGCTGATGCGCCGGATCGCGCAGCTGATGGCGTCCGACACCGTGGCATCGGCCTTGGGCCGGCTGACGTCGAGTTGGGTCTGGTAGTCCGGGCCGTTTTCCACCTGGCGGATGATCTTGCTCATCATCTGCACGGCTTCCAGCGGGTACTCGCCCGACGCGGTTTCCGCCGACAGCATCACCGCATCCGCGCCTTCGGCCACTGCATTGGCGACATCCGTCACTTCCGCGCGGGTTGGCGCCGGCGAGAAGCGCATGGACTCCAGCATCTGCGTCGCCACCACCACCGGTTTGCCCAACTGGCGGCAGGTGCGGATGATGTCTTTCTGGATTTGCGGCACGCTCTCCGCCGGCACTTCCACGCCCAGGTCGCCCCGGGCCACCATGATCGCGTCGCTCAGCTCGGCGATTTCCCGCAGGCGTTGTACGGCTGAGGGCTTCTCGATCTTGGCCATCAGGAAGGCCTTGTCGCCGATCAGCTCGCGAGCCTCGCGGATGTCTTCCGGGCGCTGCACAAACGACAGCGCCACCCAGTCCACGCCCAGCTCCAGGCCGAAGCTCAGGTCGCGACGGTCCTTGGCGGTGAGCGGGCTGAGTTCCAGCAAGGCTTGTGGGACGTTGACGCCTTTACGGTCGGACAACTCGCCGCCATTCAGTACGGTGGTGTCGATGGCATCGGCGTGCCGGGTGATCACGCGCAGGCGCAGCTTGCCGTCGTCGAGCAACAGGTCCATGCCCGGTTCCAGGGCGGCGATGATTTCCGGGTGGGGCAGGTTGACCCGGCGCTGGTCACCCGGCGTCGGGTCCAGGTCCAGGCGCAGGGCCTGGCCACGCACCAGTTGCACCTTGCCCTCGGCAAACGTCCCGACGCGCAGCTTCGGCCCTTGCAGGTCCATGAGGATGCCCAGCGGGTAGTTGAGCTGGCGCTCCACCTGGCGAATCCAGTGGTAGCGCCGGGCGTGATCGGCATGCTCACCGTGGCTGAAGTTGAGGCGGAAGATATTCACCCCGGCTTGCACCAGCTCGCGGATGTCGTCGATACCGTCGGTGGCCGGGCCCAGGGTGGCGAGGATCTTGACCTTCTTGTCAGGCGTCATGGCGGGCAGTCTCAAGGATCAGGATGGCGCGCACGTCATTGACATTGGTGCGGGTCGGCTCGGTAACGATCAAGCCGTCGAGGGCGGCGAAGTAGCCATAACCGTTGTTGTTATCCAACTCGTCGCTGGCCGACAGGCCCAGGGCTTCGGCGCGCGCATAGCTGCACGGGGTCATGATTGCGCCGGCGTTGTCTTCCGAGCCGTCGATGCCGTCGGTGTCGCCGGCCAGGGCGTACACGCCGGGCAGGCCTTTGAGGCTGTCGGTCAGGCTCAACAGGAATTCGGCGTTGCGCCCGCCACGGCCGTTGCCGCGCACGGTGACGGTGGTTTCACCGCCGGAGAGGATCACGCACGGCGCCGCCAGCGGCTGGCCGTGCTGCACGATTTGCCGCGCGATGCCGGCGTGCACTTTGGCCACCTCCCGCGCTTCGCCTTCCAGGTCGCCGAGGATCAGCGCGCTGAAACCGGCCTGGCGCGCTTTCACCGCCACCGCTTCCAGGGATTGTTGCGGGCGTGCGATCAGCTGGAAGTGGCTGCGGGCGAGCACCGGGTCACCGGGTTTGACGGTTTCCGAGGCCGGATTCTGCAACCAACTGCGCACGGCGGCCGGTGCGTCGATGCCGTAGCGCTTGAGGATCGCCAGGGCCTGTTGCGAGGTGCCGGGGTCGCCGACCGTGGGGCCGGAGGCGATGACCGTGGCCTGGTCGCCCGGCACATCGGAAATCGCGTAGGTGTAGACCGTGGCCGGCCAGGCCGCCTTTGCCAGCCGACCGCCCTTGATTGCCGAGAGGTGCTTGCGTACGCAATTCATCTCGCCAATGGTGGCGCCGGATTTGAGCAGGGCTTTGTTGATGGCCTGCTTGTCGGCCAGGCTGATGCCTTCGGCAGGCAGTGCCAGGAGTGCCGAGCCGCCGCCGGAGAGCAGGAAGATCACGCGGTCGTCTTCGCCCAGGTTGCTGATCAATTCCAGCACGCGCTTGGCCACCGCCAGGCCGGCGGCATCGGGCACCGGGTGGGCGGCTTCGACCACTTCGATTTTCTGGCAAGGGGCGCCGTGGCCGTAGCGGGTGACCACCAGGCCCGAGACTTCGCCTTGCCAGCAATTCTCGACGACCAGCGCCATGGCGGCCGCCGCCTTGCCGGCGCCGATCACGATCACGCGGCCGCTGCGGTCGGCGGGCAGGCAGGGTTCGAGGACGTGCCGGGGGTGGGCGGCGTCGATGGCTGTGGCAAACAGCTCGCGAAGCAGGTGTTGCGGATCGACCGACATAAGCGGGCTCCCGGGTATTTTTGTTATTAGAGGTACAGCCCTTTCAAAGGGGGGTTATTTATCTCGAATCGAGAAATTCGCCATATGCTCCAGCCCCTTGATCAGCGCCGAGTGGTCCCAATTCCCGCCACCAAGCGCCGCGCAGGTGCTGAACACCTGCTGGGTGCCGGCGGTGTTCGGCAGGTTGATCCCCAGTTCCCTGGCACCGGCCAGGGCCAGGTTCAGGTCCTTCTGGTGCAGGTTGATGCGGAAACCCGGATCGAAGGTGCCCTTGATCATGCGTTCGCCGTGCACTTCGAGGATCTTTGATGAGGCAAAGCCGCCCATCAGCGCTTCACGCACCTTGGCCGGGTCGGCGCCGTTCCTGGAGGCGAACAGCAGCGCTTCGGCCACCGCCTGGATATTCAGCGCGACGATGATCTGGTTGGCCACTTTGGCGGTCTGGCCATCGCCATTGCCGCCCACCAGGGTGATGTTCTTGCCCATGCTCTGGAACAGCGGCAGGGCACGTTCGAAGGTCTGTGGTTCGCCACCGACCATGATGCTCAAGGTACCGGCCTTGGCGCCGACTTCACCGCCGGACACCGGGGCGTCGAGGTACTGCGCGCCGTGCTCGTTGATCTTTGCCGCAAACGCCTTGGTGGCTGTGGGAGAGATCGAACTCATGTCGATCACCACCTTGTTCGGCGACAGGCCCGCGGCCACACCGTCGGCGCGGAACAGCACGTCGTCGACCTGCGGGGTGTCGGGGACCATGACGATAATGAACTCGGCTTCCTGGGCCACTTGCTGCGGGGTGGCCAGGGCCACTGCGCCGGCGCTGATCAGCTCGGCCGGCGCCTTGCCGTGGTGTTCGGAAAGAAACAGTTGATGACCGGCTTTCTGCAGGTTCGCGGCCATGGGTTGGCCCATGATGCCGGTGCCGATAAATCCGATTTTAGCCATGATGAAATCCTCTTTTTATGCTCTGTGGGCGCTGGGCTTGCGGTGGTGAGCGGGCTTGCTGTGGTGAGGGGGCTTGTTGTGGTGAGCGGGCTTGTCCCGCGCTGGCTGCGTAGCAGCCCCATGGGGGGCAGTGGTAAAGCCCCCCATCACCACAGCAAACCCCCTCCCACAAGGTTTTGTGTGGTGTCGGTTAGATGGCGTTGTGGGCTTTAAGCCAGCCCAAACCCGCTTCGGTGGTGGTCAGCGGCTTGTATTCACAGCCGACCCAGCCCGCGTACCCGATGCGGTCCAGATGTTCGAACAGGAAGCGGTAGTTGATCTCCCCGGTTCCCGGCTCATTGCGCCCAGGGTTGTCCGCCAGCTGGATGTGGTTGATCTCCTCCAGGTGCGCGGCCATGGTCCGGGCCAGATCGCCTTCCATGATTTGCATGTGGTAGATGTCGTACTGCAGGAACAGGTTGTCACTGCCCACCTGTTCGCGAATCGACAGGGCCTGGGCGGTGTTGTTGAGGTAGAAGCCCGGAATGTCGCGGGTGTTGATCATTTCCATGACCAGCTTGATGCCTACTGCTTGCAGCTTGTCGGCGGCGTACTTGAGGTTGGCGACAAAGGTCTTTTCCACGGTTTCATCATCCACACCCTGCGGCCGAATCCCCGCCAGGCAGTTGATCTGGGTATTGCCCAGCACCTGGGCGTAGGCGATGGCCAGGGTGACCCCGGCGCGGAACTCCTCGACCCGGTCCGGGTGGCAAGCCAGGCCGCGTTCGCCCTTGGCCCAGTCACCGGCCGGCAGGTTGAACAGCACCTGGGTCAGGCCATGGGTGTCGAGCTGGGCCTTGATGTCAGCCGAGCTGAATTCATAGGGGAACAGGTACTCGACACCCTGGAAACCGGCATCGGCTGCGGCCTTGAAGCGAGCGAGAAAGTCCTGCTCGGTAAACAGCATGGACAGGTTGGCGGCAAAGCGTGGCATAGGGTTCTCCTTAATCGAGCAGGGAAATGGCGGTCGGCGCATCGTTGCCGACCAGGGCCAGGTCTTCGAATTCGTTGACGGCGTTGATCTCGGTGCCCATGGAAATATTGGTCACGCGCTCCAAAATAATCTCGACGATCACCGGCACCTTGAACTCTTCGATCATTTCCTCGGCGCGGCGCAATGCCTGCTGGATTTGCCCCGGCTCGAATACGCGCAGGGCCTTGCAACCCAGGCCTTCGGCAACTGCGACGTGGTCGACGCCATAACCGTTCAGCTCCGGAGCGTTGAGGTTGTCGAAAGACAACTGCACGCAGTAGTCCATTTCAAACCCGCGCTGGGCCTGGCGGATCAACCCCAGGTAGGAGTTGTTCACCACTACATGGATGTACGGCAGCTTGAACTGCGCGCCCACGGCCAGTTCTTCGATCATGAACTGGAAGTCATAGTCGCCGGACAGTGCCACCACCTTGCGGCTCGGGTCGGCCTTGACCACGCCCAGCGCCGCCGGAATGGTCCAGCCCAACGGGCCGGCCTGGCCGCAGTTGATCCAGTGGCGTGGCTTGTACACATGCAGGAATTGCGCGCCGGCAATCTGCGACAGGCCGATGGTGCTGACGTAGCAGGTGTCTTTGCCGAACACCTGGTTCATCTCTTCGTACACCCGTTGCGGCTTGACCGGCACGTTGTCGAAGTGGGTCTTGCGCTGCAGGGTCGACTTGCGCTGCTGGCAGTCATGCAGCCAGGCACTGCGGTCCTTGAGCTTGCCGGCGGCTTTCCACTCACGGGCCACTTCAATGAACATCGTCAGCGCGGAGCCGGCGTCGGACACGATGCCCAGGTCCGGGGTGAATACGCGACCAATCTGCGTCGGTTCGATGTCGACGTGAATGAATTTACGCCCTTCGGTGTAGACCTCGACCGAACCGGTGTGGCGGTTGGCCCAACGGTTACCGATACCCAGCACCACGTCCGATTTGAGCAGCGTCGCGTTGCCGTAGCGGTGGGAGGTTTGCAGGCCGACCATGCCGACCATCTGTGGGTGATCGTCGGGAATGGTGCCCCAGCCCATCAGCGTCGGGATCACCGGGATGCCGGTCAGCTCGGCGAACTCCACCAGCAGCTCGCTGGCATCGGCGTTGATCACGCCGCCGCCGCTCACCAGCAACGGGCGTTCCGCCTGATCCAGCAGGGCTAGGGCCTTTTCGACCTGGATGCGGGTGGCCAAGGGCTTGGCCAGTGGCAGCGGCTGGTAGGCGTCGATGTCGAATTCGATCTCGGCCATCTGCACGTCGAACGGCAGGTCGATCAGCACCGGGCCAGGGCGGCCGGAGCGCATTTCATAGAAGGCTTTCTGGAACGCGTACGGCACTTGGCCCGGCTCGAGGACGGTGGTTGCCCACTTGGTCACCGGCTTGACGATGCTGGTGATGTCCACGGCCTGGAAGTCTTCCTTGTGCATGCGGGCCCGTGGTGCCTGGCCGGTGATGCACAGGATCGGGATCGAGTCGGCCGAGGCGCTGTAGAGGCCGGTGACCATGTCGGTGCCCGCCGGGCCCGAGGTGCCGATGCATACGCCGATATTGCCGGCCTTGGTGAGGGTGTAACCCTCGGCCA
>Ga0308159_1003065_pt1 | contig 17796 bp, 13 predicted proteins | sample PhyCR1_FD_201040 | JGI IMG/M metagenome (GOLD analysis project Ga0308159, IMG submission 201040) | Phyllosphere microbial communities from UC Gill Tract Community Farm, Albany, California, United States - DLSLC.R1 | ecosystem: Host-associated > Plants > Phyllosphere > Unclassified | place: USA... | reverse complement strand
CGCCGTGGCCGCGCCTGTCGCCACCGAGGAGCTCACCGAGCGCGAGCTCAAGATCCTGCGCCTGCTCAAGGCCGGCCTGGGCAACCGCGAGCTCGCGCAGAGCCTGTTCCTGTCGGAAGCGACGGTGAAATGGCACCTCCACAACATCTTCGCCAAGCTGGGCGTGAAGAACCGCACCGGCGCGCTGGCGCGGGCGCAGCAGATTTCGCTGCTGTGACGGTCGGTGCCCTGCGACGCGGGACGCGGGGAATCGCCGACCCGCACGCCGAGCGTCGGCGGCCTGGCGTCGCTCAGTGCCCAACCGCCCCCAGCCCCAGCGGCGCCGGCACCGTGTTGACGATCTGCGTGAACAGTGCCCGGTAGGCGGCGTCGGGCACCTGGCCGGCCGGCGCGGGCTCGGAGAAGGCGGCGTCGAGGTCGGCCCAGTCCCCGGCCGTCAGCACGCGCTCGGCCAGGGGCAGGATGTCGCATTCCTCCATCGCCATGTGCTGCAGGTAGAAGTCCACGTAGCGCTCCACCGCCTGCTCGAAGCCCTGGCGGCGCGGCTCGCCCAGCATCTCGAAGGCCGTGAGCTCGTGCTGCACCTGGCGGATCATGCGTTCGCCGCGGCCGTGCTCGCTGTCGAGGTGGTCGAGCTGCTCGCGCGCCAGCGGCGTGCGCGCCCGCAGGCGGGTGAAGAGCAGTTCGGTCTCCTTGCGGTGGTGCTCGCGCGCCGGAAACTCGTCGGCGTAGAAGAGCATTGCGCGCAGCGCGTCAAAGCGCGGCAATGTGCCCTCGCGGCGATGCTGTGCAAGCAGCAGCGACACGGTGCGCAACACGGCGGCGATGGCGGCGTGCTCCTCGCGGATGACCTGGGCGGCGCGGTGAATCATGGGCATCTCCGTGGTGGCTGCCGACTGTCCCACCGACCGGCGCCGCAGGCCTTGCGCCGGATCAATCCACGTGCAGGACGGGCGGTGCCGCCCACGTAGACTCCCCCGATGCCCTGGCACGCCCGACTCGACATCGCCTACCACCATGACCGCGGCCGCAGCCTGGCGCGCTTTCGCCACGAAGGGCCGCTGCGCATCCTGCAGAGCCTGTACCCCGAGGGCGACGCCGTGTGCCACAACGTGCTGGTGCACCCGCCCGGCGGGCTGGTGGGTGGCGACACGCTCGACATCGCGGTCGAAGCCGCCGCCGGCAGCCACGGCCTGATCACCACGCCGGGCGCCTCGCGCTTCTACCGCTCCGAGGGCGAGCTGGCCCTGCAGCGCACGCGGCTCGACGTCGCCGCCGACGCGCGGCTGGAATGGCTGCCCCTGGAGGCGCTGTGCTACAGCGGTTGCCGCGCCGAGAACCGGCTGCAGATGCAGGTGGCTCCCGGCGGCGAGCTGATCGGCTGGGACGTGACCGCGCTGGGCCTGCCGCTGGCCGGGCAGCCCTTTAGCGCCGGGCGCTACCAGCAGCACATCGAACTGCCCGGCGTGTGGCTGGAGCGCGGGCGCATCGAGGCCGACGACAACCGCCTCCTCGCCTCACCGCTCGGGCTGGCCGGCCACCAGTGCCTGGCCTCGCTCTTCCATGTGGTCGGCGAGGCGATGCCGCGCGCCCGGCGCGATCGCCTGCTGGAGATCGCCCGCGATGCACTCGGCGGGCACGCGCTGGAAGCGAGGCGCCACCGCACCCAACGCTCAGGTCGTGGTGGTGCGCGTGCTGGCGCCGCTGGTCGAGCCCGCCGTGCAGCTGCTGCGCACGGTGTGGGCGGGCTGGCGACGCGAGCTGTGGGGCCTGGCGGCCACGCCGCCGCGCATCTGGTCGACCTGAGGCGGCCGGACCTCGCGCGCGCCGGCCTTCAGCTCACCGGAAACTGTTCCGGCAGCGGTTCCGGCGGGGGTGAGGGCGGCACCGGCGGCGCGGGTTCGGTGCCCGGCGGAGGTTCGGGGGCCGGGGGCCCGGCCGCGGGCCGCGGCAAGGGCACGGACAAGGGAGGCCTCTTGCCGCCGGCGCTCGCGGCCCAGCTCGTCCATCAGGCGCTCCCCCTCGGTGTCGCGGCGATCGACCGGCACCGATTCCTCCTGCGTGATCTCGGGTTCGTCCGGGGGATGGGGCGCCGAGGCGGGCGCGGGCGTTTGCTGCGATTCGGGCTGGTGGGTGCTCATGGGAATGACCTCTCCGTCGTTATCGAATGCCCTACCCTCGCCCGCATGTCGAAGCGAGGGCCTCGGCAGAGCGCGACAGCAGATGTCGGCCCAGACCGACGGCGCGGGCCGTGGCCGGCGCCTACGCTGTCTCGCTCGCATCCACCGCATGGCCACGCCCTCCCCGCCCTCCTCCACCGACTTTCGCACCGACATCCCCGCGCGCCTGGACCGCCTGCCATGGTCGCGCTGGCATTGGCGGGTGGTGATCGCGCTGGGCATCGCCTGGGTGCTCGACGGGCTGGAGGTGACGCTGGTCGGCTCCATCGGCGGCGTGCTCGAGCGCGGCGACACGCTGGCGCTCACCGCCACGCAGGTGGGCCTGGCCGGCTCGCTGTACGTGGGCGGGGCCGTGGTCGGTGCGCTGGTCTTCGGGCGCATGACCGACCGGCTCGGCCGCAAGAAGCTGTTCCTCGTCACGCTGGCGGTGTATGCCGTGGCCACCTTCGCCACGGCCTTCTCGCCCAGCTTCGCGTTCTTCGCGCTGTGCCGCTTCGTCACCGGCCTGGGCATCGGCGGCGAGTACGCCGCCATCAACTCGGCCATCGACGAGCTGATTCCGGCGCGCGTGCGTGGCCGCGTCAACCTGGCGATCAATGGCAGCTTCTGGCTCGGCGCGGCGCTGGGGGCCGGGCTGAGCCTGGTGCTGCTCGACCCGCGCGTGCTCGGCCCGGTGTGGGGCTGGCGCGGGGGCTTCGCGCTCGGCGCGCTGCTGGCGGTGGCCATCCTGCTGATCCGCCGCCATGTGCCCGAGAGCCCGCGCTGGCTGATCGCGCACGGCCAGGCCGACGAGGCCGAACGCGTCGTGCGGGCCATCGAGGACGAGGTGCGCGCCCAGCACGGCGCGCTGCCGCCGGCGGTGGGCGAGCTGCGCTTCGCGCGCCGCGCCCACCCCTCGATGCGCGAGGTGGCCCAGGTGCTGTTCGCACGCTATCGCACGCGCAGCGGCGTGGCCCTGGCGCTGATGCTGTCGCAGGCCTTTTTCTACAACGCGATCTTCTTCACCTACGCGCTGGTGCTCACGCGCTACTACGGCGTGCCCGAAGGGCGCGTCGCGCTGTACATCTTTCCCTTCGCGCTCGGCAACGTGCTGGGGCCGCTGCTGCTCGGGCCGCTGTTCGACCGCGTGGGCCGGCGCCGGATGATCGCCCTGACCTACGTCGGCGCCGGCATCGGCCTCGCGCTCACCGGCTGGGCCTTCATGGCGGGCTGGCTCGATGCGCGCTCGCAGGCGCTGGCCTGGTCGGCTGTGTTCTTCCTCGCCTCGGCCGCGGCCAGTTCCGCCTACCTCACCGTGAGCGAGGTGTTTCCGCTGGAGATCCGCGCACTGGCCATCTCGCTGTTCTACGCGGTGGGCACCGGCGCCGGCGGCTTCGTCGCGCCCTGGCTCTTCGGCCGCCTGATCGAGACCGGCAGCCGAGGCGCCGTGACGGTGGGCTACGCCATCGGCGCCACGCTGGTCATCGTGGCGGGGCTACTGGCGCTGCGCTTCGCGGTGAATGCGGAGCGGCGCTCGCTCGAGGACATCGCGCCGCCGCTGGGCAGCGACGCGCCCCACGGCGAAGCGCGCCGTCCGTGAGACATCGGCCGCGAAACGGCGGGCGGCGGGCTGCAGGCCGCTCGCACGCAGCGCCGGACGCCGGGCGGCACGCGCACGCCGCCGGCCTCGCGCGGCCCGTGTGTAGGTGCAGGCGCGCCCGTGCTCAAGGGGCGCGCCGACCGAACCGGCCGCACGGACACCGCACAGTCGCTGTGAAGGCTGGCGCCGCTGCCGCGCCATGCCTGCACCTCCACGCCCGAGCCATCCATGACCCGCCGCGCCGAACGCATCGCCGCCATCCAGTCGCTGTCCGCCGCCGAACGCCGCTGGCAACCCACGCCTGCCGACTTCCTGCAGATGGTGCAGGTGGGCGCGCCGAAGCCGGCGCGGGACTTTCGCGCGCTGGGCGCCGCGGTCGAGTGGGACGGCCGCCTGTTCGTCTGGGTGCTGCTGGAAGACCGCGGCGGCACGGCTGGCTACGCCGAACTGGCACGCGCGTCGCAGGGCGACCCGACCTACGCCGAGGCGCTGCGCCACGGCTGGCAGGCACTGCACGTGATGCTGGGCGAACGCCTGCATGCGCCGTCGGGCGCGCCTCAGGCCACCTGAGCTGCGTGGGATACTCCGCCGCGGCAATCGTGCGCGACCGGCCCGGGGGTTGCGCCGCAACCTCATGAAAGACAGCGGCATGCACAACAACGTCGGCGGGACCGCGCCCCGCGATCCGCACTTCCTGGCGGACGGAACGCTGGCGGCGCCGCACCTCGCGGGCCACGATTGGCACGCGTCGGCACTCGGCGCACCGGCCACCTGGCCGGCCCCGCTGCGCTCGGCGGTGTCGACGATGCTCGACGCGCCGGTGCCCACCTGGCTCGCCTGGGGCGACACGCTCACCCTCGTCTACAACGAAGCCTACATCCCCCTGCTCGGCGGCAAGCACCCGCGCGCGCTCGGGGCGCCGCTGCAGCAGGTGTGGGGCGAGGTCTGGCCCGACGTGGGCGAGCTGATCGCGACGACGCTGGCCGGCCACTCGATCTACCGCGAGGACCTGCCGCTGGTGATCAACCGCAACGGCACCGACGAGCAGACCTGGTTCACCTTCTCCTACGTGCCGCTGCGCGACGGCGTGGGCGCGGTGCACGGGCTGATCTGCACCGTGTGGGAGACCACGGCCAAGGTCCGTGCGCAGCAGGCGCTGGAGGAAGCCCGGCACGCGCTGGAACGCCGCGTGGCCGAGGTCGAACTGCGCGAGGCGCAGAAGCGCGAGACCGAGGAGCGCTACCGCCTCGCCGTGCTGGCCACCAACGACGCCGTCTGGGACTGGCGCCTGGCCGACGGCCAGGTGGTGTGGAACCGGGCGCTGGGCACCCTCTTCGGCCACACCGAGACCGAGACCGGCGCCGCCTGGTGGCTCGACCACATCCATCCCGAGGACCGCAGCCGCATCGAGCAGGGCATCCACGCGGTGGTCGACGGCGGCGGCAGCAGCTGGTCCGACGGTTACCGCTTCCGGCGGGCCAACGGCAGCTATGCCGACGTGTTCGACCGCGGCACGGTGCTGCGCGACGAGGCCGGCCGGCCGCTGCGGATGATCGGCGCCATGCTCGACCTGAGCGAACGCCACCGCGCCGAGGCCGCGCTGCGCGAGAGCGAACGCCAGTTCCGCACCCTGTTCGAGATCATCGACGAGGGCTTCTGCGTCATCGAATTCCTCGACGGCCCGCACGGGCCGCTGAGCGACTACGTGCACGTGGCGGCCAACCCCGCCTACACCGCCAACGCCGGCATTCCCGACGTGGTCGGCCAGCGGGTGCGCGACATGGTCCCGCAGGAGGCCGACGGCTGGGTCGAGACCTACCGCCGCGTGCTGCTCACCGGCGAGCCGGTGCGCTTCGAGCGCGAGCTGGTGCGCACCGGCCGCTACCTGGAGCTGGCGGCCTTCCGCATCGAGCCGCCCGAGCGCCGGCAGGTGGCGGTGCTGTTCCAGGACGTGACCAAGCGCCACCGCGCCGAACAGGCCCTGCGCGAGCTCAACGAGACGCTCGAGCGGCGCGTGGCCGACGAGGTGGCCGAGCGCAGCCGCACCGAGAACGCCCTGCGCCAGGCGCAGAAGATGGAAGCGGTGGGACAGCTCACCGGCGGCATCGCGCACGACTTCAACAACATGCTGGCCGTGGTGATCGGCTCGCTCGACCTGCTCAGCCGCCGCTTCGCCGCCAGCGAGCCGCGCGCGGCCCGCTACATCGAATCGGCCCGCGACGGCGCCCGCCGGGCAGCGCAGCTGACGCAGCGGCTGCTCGCCTTCTCGCGCCAGCAGCCCCTCAAGCCGGAGGCGGTGGACGCCAACCGCCTGGTGGCGGGCATGTCGGACCTGCTGCGCCATTCGCTCGGCGCGTCGGTGCGCCTGGAGACGGTGCAGGCCGGCGGCCTGTGGCGCACCCATGCCGACCCGAACCAGCTGGAGAACGTGATCCTCAACCTGGCCGTCAACGCCCGCGACGCCATGCCCGACGGCGGCCGGCTCACCATCGAGACCGCCAACTGCCACCTCGACGAGCACTACACCGCGGCGCACCTGGGCCTGGTGCCCGGCCAGTACGTGATGATCGCCGTCACCGACACCGGCGCCGGCATGACGCCCGACGTGCTGGCCAAGGCCTTCGACCCCTTCTTCACCACCAAGGAGGTGGGCCGGGGCACCGGCCTCGGCCTGAGCCAGGTGTACGGCTTCGTCAAGCAGTCGGGCGGGCACGTCAAGATCTATTCGGAGCATGGCCAGGGCACGACCGTCAAGGTCTACCTGCCGCGCCTGGCCGGCCATGCCGAAGATCCCGCCCCGGCGGAGCCCGCGTCCGGCCTGCCTTTGGGCGATGCGCACGAGGTCGTCCTGGTGGTGGAGGACGAGCCGGCGGTCCGGCAGTTCTCCGTCGAGGCGCTCGCCGAGCTGGGCTACCGCGTGCTGGAGGCCGACGGCGCAACGGCCGCGCTCAAGCTCATCGACGCCCATCCCGACATCGCCCTGCTCTTCACCGACGTGGTGATGCCCGAGGTCAACGGCCGCAAGCTCGCCGACGAGGCACGGCGGCGCAGGCCCGGGCTCAAGGTGCTGTTCACCACGGGCTACACGCGCAACGCCGTGGTCCACAACGGCGTGCTCGACCCCGGGGTGCAACTCATCGGCAAGCCCTTCACGATCGAGGCGCTGGCCGCGCGGGTACGCGAGGTGCTCGACAGCGCGAGCTGAGCGCGGCGATGGGGCCGCGCGCGCTCAGGCCGCCGCCGCGCGCGGCGGGCGGCTACGCCGTGCGTCCGCCAGCGCCCAGGCGAAGATGCCCAGGCCGGCCACCGCCAGCAGCGCACCCACCCATCCGGTGGAGGTCCAGCCCAGGCCGGCGCTGATGGCCACCCCGCCCAGCCAGGCGCCCAGCGCGTTGGCCATGTTGAAGGCCGAATGGTTGAGCGCCGCCGCCAGCGACTGCGCGTCGCCCGCCACGTCCATCAGCCGGATCTGCAGCGCCGGGCCGATGGCGACGATGGTGCCCACCAGCAGCACGTTGAGCGAGGCCAGCGCCCAGTGGTGCGCCGTGAACGTGAAGGCCAGCAGCACCACCGCCGCGTACACCATCACCCCGCCGATGGTGCGCATCAGCGCCTTGTCGGCCAGGCGCGAACCGAGCAGGTTGCCCGCCACCATGCCCACGCCGAACAGCGCCAGCACGAAGGGCACGTGCTCCACCCGCAGGCCCGCCACCTCGGTCAGCGTCGGCTTGACGTAGCTGAACACCGAGAACATGCCGCCGAAGCCGATGGCCGCGATGCCCAGCGTCAGCCACACCTGCTTGCGCTTGAGCGCGCCCAGTTCGCGCAGCGGGCTGGCGCCGGCCGCGGGCCGCAGGTCGGGCACGTCGCGCCGGATCATCACCACCGCCGCGAGCGCGATCACGCCGACGAAGACGAAGGCCGCGCGCCAGCCGAAATGCTGGCCCAGCCAGGCCGCGATCGGCACGCCCACCAGCGTCGCGCCCGTGAGCCCCAGCATCACCAGTCCCACCGCCCGAGCCCGCCGCCCGGGCGGCGCCAGCGTGGCCGCGACCAGGGCCGCCACCCCGAAGTAGGTGCCGTGCGGCAGCCCCGAGGCGAAGCGCAGCAGGTTCAGCGACAGGTAGCCCGGCGCCGCGGCGCTGGCGAAATTGCCGGCCGCGAACACGGCCATCAGCGCCATCAGCAGCGCCCGCCGGCCCCAGTTCGCCGACAGCACCGCCAGCACCGGCGCGCCGATCACCACGCCCAGCGCATAGGCGCTGATCACGTGGCCGGCCTGCGGAATGCTCACGCCGATGTCCTTCGCCACCTCGGGCAGCAGGCCCATGATGACGAACTCGCCGGTGCCGATGGCGAAGCCGCCGACGCCGAGGGCCAGGATGGAACGCAGCATCGAGGACTCGCCGGCAGGCGAATCGGTCGATGCCGAGACGGAGGAAGGAAGAGGGGAGGAAGCCACGCCGGGATGAGGATTGGGGGTTAACCCTGATTATCCCGGCAGGCCTCGGCCCATGTGCGCACAGGGTTGCGCATGCAGGGCAAAACGGGCCAGCGCATAAGGGCGACCCGTGGCCGCCTGTCAGGCCTCGCTTACGCGCCGAGCGCCAGATTGTTCAGCTTGTCGAGACGCTCGGGCCAATTGCCGTTGCTGGCCGACTGCAGCAGGATGCGCGTCCACGCGACCCAGGCTTCCCACTGCACGCGCTTGTCCCAGGCGTTGCCCCACTGGCTGAACAGCTGCAATGCGCTCTCGGCCGCGGCGCGCGCGTCATCGCTTCGGCCGACCGACAGGTAGAGCTGGGCCAGCACCATCTGCGGCTCGCCCACCCACGGGTTGTGACGCACGGCCTGCTCCAGCACGGCAATGGCGGTGTCGGATTGCACCAGGGGCTGGTCCTGCTGGATCACGGACCAGTAGAGCGACGTGGCGGCGGCCTCGTCGGCCGCCGCCAACGTTTGCGTGCAGCCGGCGAACACCGGTGGCCGCGGCAACAGGTCCCGCAGCGCCGGGTGTTGCAGTGCCTGGCTCAGCCGGGAGACCTGATGCACCATCCGTGCGCTGGGTCGCATCGGCCCCGGCCACAGCGACGCCATCCAATGCACGGGCTGTGGACGGTGGGCCACCTGCGGGAAGCCCGAGAAGATGTCGTCCTGCCAGCTGAACCACTGCTCCATGAAGTCGGCCATCGTGACGAGGACGAAGGCCGCCACCTCGTACGCGCTCAGGCGCACCGTCCCCTGTCCTGCGCCGATGCGATCGACCGTCACGCTGCCGTCCTCTGCGATTGCGCCGGCGAGCACGCGCTCGGTGAACTGCGCACGGCTGGCGGTGCAGAACAGGTAGACCAGGTGCTCCGCGGTGTCGCCCACCCGCTCACGCAGCCGGCCGCGCTCGGTGCCGGCGTCGAACTTGACCAGGTCGACGAAGGCATTGCCGTACACGCTGTGCAACAGACCCAGCAACCGCACCTCGCGCGGCTGCTGCCATTGCGCGAGGGTGCGCGCCACGCCGACCAGATGATGGCGAAAGGTACCGGCCTTGTGCCAGTCCTGGCCGACTCCCCGCGCCAGCACCATGGGAAGCACGGGAGCCAGATCGACGTCCTTGCCGAGCCAGTCCTCATCGAGCAGGGAACGGGCCCGCTCGAAGAGCGAGGCATCCAGCGAGTGGAAGGGCAGCGGTGCGGTCATCCGATTTGTCGGCAGTGATTTGCGGGAAATGCTGCGCGTCCGGCATCGGCCGGGTGATCGAGACGGTTCATGCTTTGGCTTGCGAAGCGGTGATCGCCTCCACCGACCCGGCCCGGGTCCGCAGCTCGAATTTCTGGATCTTGCCGGTCGATGTCTTGGGCAGTTCGCCGAAGATCACCGTGCGCGGCACCTTGAACGCCGCCAAGTGCTTGCGGCAGTGGTCCACGATGTCGGAAGAGCTCGCCCTCGCACCCGCCTTGAGTTCCACGAAGGCGCACGGCGTCTCGCCCCACTTCCGATCCGGCTTGGCAACGACGGCGGCCGCCAGGACGTCGGGATGCCGATACAGCACGTCTTCCACCTCGATCGAGGAAATGTTCTCCCCGCCTGAGATGATGACGTCCTTGCTCCGGTCCCTGATTCCGATGTACCCGTCGGGATACTGAACCGCGAGGTCACCGGTGTGGAACCAACCGCCGGCGAATGCCTCCTGCGTGGCCTTCGGATTCTTCAGGTAGCCCTTCATCATGATGTTCCCGCGGAACATCACCTCCCCGATCGTCTGCCCGTCCGCGGGCACCGGCGTCATGGTCAGCGGGTCGATCACCATCGCTGCATGCTGCAGGTGGTAGCGCACCCCTTGTCGAGCATTCAACCGCGCGCGTTCGCCGATGTCGACCCTGTCCCACCCCTCGTGCTTGGCGCACACGGTGGCCGGACCGTAGACCTCGGTCAGCCCGTAGACATGGGTCAGATCGAAGCCGAGACGTTCCATGCCTTCGATCATCGAGGCCGGAGGAGCCGCTCCTGCGACCATCGCCTTCACGCCACACGGCAAATCCTTCAGCAGTGCCTGCGGCGCGTTCACAAGCAGGTTGTGGACGACGGGCGCGCCACAGTAGTGGGTGACGCCGTGGCGCGCGATCGCGTCGACGATCGCCTTGGCCTCGACACGGCGCATGCAGATGTTCACGCCCGCGCGCGCTGCCATCGTCCAGGGAAAGCACCATCCATTGCAATGGAACATGGGCAACGTCCAAAGGAAGACGGGATGCTTGGGCATGTCCCACTCGAGGATGTTGGAGATCGCGTTCGCGGCCGCGCCGCGGTGGTGATAGACGACTCCCTTCGGATTTCCGGTGGTTCCGCTCGTGTAGTTGAGCGCGATGGCATCCCATTCGTCGTGCGGCATCTGCCACGGCTCGGACGGGTCGCCTTCGCCCAGCAGCTCTTCGCAGGTCACGTCCCCGATGCGTGTGCCGGGCCCGCCGAACAGTGGATCTTCCGCGTCGATGACCAGCAGTGCATGCTCGCTGGTGCGCAGTCGCAGCGCTTCGCTCATCACGGCGGCGAACTCCGGATCGACGATGACGGCCTTGGCCTCGCCATGGTCGAGCATGAAGGCGATGGTCGCCGCATCGAGCCGCGTGTTGAGCGTGTTCAGAACGGCGCCCGCCATCGGGACGAAGAAGTGCGCCTCGACCATCGCGGGGGTGTTCGGCAGCATAACCGCCACCGTGTCGTTGCGCCCCAGCCCACGTCGTCTTAGCGCGCTGGCGAGCCGCGTGCACCGGTCGTAGGTCTGTGCCCAGGTGCGCCGCAGGTCGCCGTGGACGATGGCCAGGCGCTGCGGATAGACCTGCGCGGCCCGTTCGAGGAACACGAGCGGCGTCAGCGGCGTGTGATTGGCGGGGGTTTGCGAAAGGCCTTCGTCGAAGATCGATTGCATAAGTTCTGCTCACGCAACTCCAAAATCGAGCGCCGGCAAGACCTCGCCGCGGCACTCACCGAAACCGATGCGGGCGAACCCGGGCTTCTCGCACCAGCCCTTGATCGACACGCTGTCGCCGTCTTCGAGAAACGTTCGCGTTTCACCGGTACCCGGGAGCGACACGGCGAGTGTGCCACCTCGGCTCAGTTCGACCAGTGCGCCAGCCTGGTCCTGGGTGGGGCCGGAGATCGTGCCGGTCCCCATGAGGTCGCCGCTGCGCAGGTCGCACCCGCCGACGGTGTGCTGGGCCAGCATCTGCGCGATGGTCCAGTACTGGTGACGAAAGCTCGTGGCCGTGAGCCGGTCACCCGGGAGATTCTGCGCACGATGGCGCCGCGACTGCAGGCAGACCTCGAGATGCACATCCAGGCTCCCGCTCTCGCGGTCCGCGGCGTCCTGCAGATACGGCAAGGGCTGCGGATCACCGGCGGGGCGGTCGAAGGCGACCCGGTACGGCGCCAGCGCCTCCATGGAGACGATCCAGGGCGAGATGCTCGTGCAGAAGTTCTTGCCGAGGAAGGGTCCGAGCGGGTCCATTTCCCAGAACTGGTGGTCGCGTGCGGACCAGTCGTTGAGCAGGCACATGCCGAAGATGCGGTCTCGCGCCTGCGCGAGTGGCAGCGGTTCACCCAGTTGGGTTCCCGGACCGACGAAGAAGCCCATCTCGAGCTCGAAATCGAGTCTCCGGCAGGGACCGAACGCAGGCGCCGCGCGCTCAGCCGTCGCCGATTGGCCGTTGGGCCGGCGAAAACCGGTACCGCTGAGCACCACGCTCGAGGCTCGGCCGTGGTACGCAATCGGCAGCCACTGGAAGTTGCGGGTGAGCGGGTTCTCGCGGCCCATCACTCGGCCCACATTGGCCGCGTGATGCAGGGACGTGTAGAAGTCGGTGTAGTTGCGTACATCGACCGGCATCTTCATGACGGCCTGACGCAGCGGCAGCATGCAGGCGCGCATCTGCTCCTGCGTTCGTCCATCCGCTTGGAGTGACAGAAGGTGGAAGGCCCCATGTCGGAGCGCTCGCCAGCTCTGCTTTCCCATCGCCATGAAGGCATTGAGTGTCGAGTCGGCCGCCACCCGGCAGGCCGCGGCCGCCGGTTCGGCCAGCAGCCCGCTCGCCGCCAAACGCGCAAGGTCGATCACCTGGTCGCCGATGGCGATCCCGCCGCGCGGGTGCGGGTCGCGACCCTCGGGTACGAAGACGCCCAGCGGAAGGTTCTGCAGCGTGAAGTCGCAGCCGGGCAGCTGGGCGCTGGCCACCCAGCTCTGCGCCGCCGGATCATGGGTGAAGTCGAGCATGGAAGCGGTCAATTGCTGGCCTGCAAGGCGGTGTCGAAGATGGCGACGGCGCGCGTCCAGCCGGCCGAGGCACCGCGGATCTTGTGCGGAAAGCAGCTGATGAAGAAGCCGCTTGCGGGTATCGCTTCGAGGTTGTGCAGCTTCTCGAGGTGGCAGTAGCCGATGTCTCGACCCGCCTTGTGGCCTTCCCAGATGAGCGACGCGTCGCCGCTGGCCTCGTACTTCTTGGCCGTGTGCACGAAAGGCGCGTCCCAACTCCAGGCATCGGTGCCGGTGAGCCGGACGCCGCGCTCCAGCAGGTACATCGTCGCCTCGTAGCCGATGCCGCAGCCCGACGAGACGTAGTCCGGGTGGCCGTACTTCGTGCCGGCGCGCGTATTGACCACGACGATCTCGAGGGGCGCGAGGGTGTGTTGGATGCGGGCCAGCTCCTCTTCGATCTCCCGCGCGGTCACGACATGGCCATCCGGCAAGTGCCGGAAGTCCAGCTTGACGCCCGGCTGGAAGCACCATTCCAGGGGCACCTCGTCGATGGTCGCGGAGCGCTGTGGCGCTCCCAGCGCCTTGTTCATCGTGCTGTGGAAGTGATACGGTGCATCGAGATGCGTTCCGTTGTGCGTCGACAGCCGCACGGTCTCCGCCGCCCAGCCTTCGCCGTCCGGCAGATCGCCCTTGCGAAGGCCGGGGAAGAACGCGGCGATCTGCTCGGGTGAATCCTCGTGCGTCACGTAGTCGATGTGCGGCGCGAACGCAGGCGGGTCGCTCAGGACATCGTTTTCCAGATAGATGGACAGGTCGACAAAGCGGCGGGTCATATCAATCCACGGAGATCTTCTTGGCCTTGACGAGCTCACCCCAGGTGCGCTTCTCCTGGCTCAACAGGCTCGCCATGGCATCGACGCTCGCGCTCATGGGCTCGCTGCCGGTCTCGGCGATCTGCTTCTGAACATCGGGCGCCTGGGTGATGCGCGTGAGCGCCGCGTTGAGTTTCTGCACCACGTCGCTCGGAACACCCACGGGTGCCCACACGCCATGCCAACCGACCACGGAGACCGCCGGATAGGTCTCGGCGATGGTCGGTACATGGGGGAGCTGCGCATGCCGGTGGCTGCCGCTGTAGGCTATGGCACGCACTTTGCCAGCGTTGATCATGGGGATGGCCGAAGCCGCCGGTTCCACGCACAGTGGAATCTGGCCCGACACCACATCGATCAGCGGTGGTCCCTTGTAGGGGACATGCAGCATCTGAACCTTCGCGCTCTGGCTGAACAACTCCATGATCAGGTGCAGAAAGCTCCCCACGCCGTTGGTGCCATACGCGAGCTGGTCCGGATGCGCCGTGGCGTAGTCGACGAGTTCCTTCACCGTCTTGAAGGGCATGTCGTTGTTGGCCACGATGAAAGCGCCCTGCGACAGCAGCGGTGAGACGGGCCGCAGATCTTTTTCCGGGTCGAACTTCAGCCTGGAATAGATCCACGGGTTGACCGTGAAGGAACTCGAGACGGTGTACAGGAACGTGTAGCCGTCTGCAGGTGCCTTGGTGACGTACTCCGTCGCAATGTTTCCTGCCACGCCCGGCCGGTTCTCCACGATCACCGGAACGTTCAGCGCCTTGGACAGCCGTTCGGCGTAGATCCGGTTGTAGGTGTCCGGCGCCGTCCCGGGCGGCCCCATGTTCACGAACTTGATGGCATGCGATGGCCATCCCTGTTGTGCCGATGCGGCCTGCCAGGGTCGAAGGGCCGCGACCGCGCAGGCGGCGGCCGCACGGGCGATGATGGCGCGGCGTTGGATGGCCATGGCGATTTCCTTCACGGCTTCTCGGGCACGACCGGCAGCAGCACAAACGAGGCATGGGCCCCGCCCGTGTGGATCGTGATCTGTCCGCCGAACCGTTCGGACGTCCGGTCCTCGGGGTGGTCGTGCAGCAGAACGGAGGAGCCGCGCATCGGCTTGCCGTAGATCATCGGCCAGGGGCCCGGGAGATCGTGCTGGAAGTCGGTGCTGCCGACGGTGAGCACCAGTCGCCAGCCTTTGGGAAACACGAAGGACATCGGCCAGATCTCGATCTGCAGTTCGTAGATCGCGCCGGGTTCGAGAAACTGCAGTTCGTCGTGGGCGAGCACGGGCTGCCATGGCTTCGACCTGCCGCCGTCCAGCTTGCGGTGGGAGGCGCGGATCCAGCCCTGCGCCAGCGGCGCGTTGAGTTCGGACGCCGCGACGATGAGGTGCTCCTTGCCGGCCGGGTCGTAGGCGCGAACCGTCAGGAAGAGGTCGGCGTCCTTCGCGGTGGTCGACACGTAGAGGGTCGCCGCCACCGGGCCCGTCACCTCCGTTTCTTGCTCGAAGGGGGCCGTGCTGAAGCTGGCCTTGCCATCCAGGCCGTCGAAGCGCACCTGTGCTTCCTCGACGGGCGGCTCGCCGGCCAGTTGGAGGGAGGAAGCGTCCAGGTAGCGGCGGGTCCAGAGGGTGCGGGCCAAGGGCCATTCCTGTTCCGACCTCTGGACGAAGCCGTCGACGTGCCGCACCAGCATGCTGATCGGCGCGGTCTTCTCCCAGCCGTTGTCCTCGCCTTTCAGGAAGTGATCGAAGAAGCGCTTCTGGAGGGCGACGCCGTAGTCGGTGTAGAACTCGGTCCAGTGCTCGCGGCCGTGGAGCTCCATCCACTTCTGCCCGGACCCCGCGCCCAGCCAACCTTGGATGTTGCCGCGAAGGTGGACGCCGTGGCCGCCCCAGTTTCCGCAGGAGAGCACCGGCACCTCGATCGCAGCCAGATCCGGCGTGCGTTCCGCGTAGTAGCTGTCGGTGATGAGTTCGGCCGACAGCAACTTGCCCGGAATATCGCGGCGGTTGGCCCTCAGTTCGTCGTCGCTCAGCTCATCGGGCCCGGCAATCGAGACCCCGGTGTTGGGATTGATGCGGGCGCGCCCGCCCAGGCCGTTCTGGACATTGGCGATCTGGTTCGGGTACCAATTCATCAGGAAAGTGTTCAGCACCCCGCCGTGCCGGCAGGCGTCGCGGTAGATGTCGGTGTAGCCCTCGAACGGGCAGATCGCCGCCAGATGCCTGGGACGCTTGGCAGCCACCTGCCACTGCGTGCTGGCGTAGTAGGAGACACCGGCCAGGCCCACCTTGCCGTTGCTCCAAGGCTGCGTGCCTGCCCATTCGATGCACTCGCTGAAGTCCTCGATCTCGCGAGACGACCAGCAATCGATGAACCCGGGCGAACGGCCGGCTCCACGCGAATCCACGCGCACGCACACGTAGCCGAAGGGCACCCAGCGCTCGGGATCTGCCGTCTCCCAGTTGGCGTAGCGCCCCGTGCTGCCTCGCAGGACCTCGGGATACTCGGAGGTCAGGCCTTTCCACTGCATCGGAAAGCCTTCGCTGAAGTGCAGGCCCTTGGCGTACGGGCCGCACGACATCAGCACCGGGAACGGACCATCGCCGTCAGGTCGAAAGACGTCGGCGCGAAGAATCGATCCATCACTGGTCGCAATCTCGATATCCCAATCAATCCTCATGGCAATGCTCCTAAGCGCACGTATTAAACGGTCATTTAATGTAGCTCCGCGGCCTCCACGGACATGCGGTGCAAACCCTAATCGGCTGTTTAAAACAATGATTTAACATCGAGCCATGAAGACTCGAACCACCACAAGAGCGGCGCAGGGCTCGGGCGAGGCACGCGAGCGCATCCTTGTCGCTGCAGAGCTGCTTTTTGCGCGTCAGGGCGTCGACAAGACATCCACCCGCGAAATCACCAACGATGCCGGTGTGAACGTCGCGTTGGTCAACTACTACTTCCGGTCCAAGGAAGCGCTCGCTGAAGAGATATTCATGCGCCTTGCCCAGCGAGTCACGGTGCTGAGGCTTGCCGAGTTGTCGAAGGTGATGGACGCATCACGTCAGAACAAGACATCGCTGCGCCTCGAAGATCTTGTCGACTGCTTCATCAAGCCCTACTTCGAGCCGGGCGTTCACGGCCCCCTGTTCGCGCGATTCATCCTGCAGCACCGGCTGGACCCTAGCGAGATGACGCATCGCGTCTTCGAGCAGCATCTGAATCCCTTCGCCCTGGAATTCGTCGATGCACTGTGCATGACCGACCGGCAACTCAGCAGGGTGGATTGGCAGTGGCGCTACACCCTGATGACGGGAACGGTCATGCTTGCCATCACGGACGTCGGGCCGAACAACCGGATGTCCACCTTGTCGCACGGGCATGCGGATGCTTCTCGTGCCGAGGAGTTAAGGCACGAGTTGGCAGAGTACCTGTGCCGCGCGCTCAGGAGGCCGTAGGCCCGCGGCCTTGGCGCTTCCCATCAATCATCCAGGACACGTCGACACCGGAAATCCCCGCCTTCCTCCATCGATCGACCCAGGCCGATTGAACTAGGCCTAGGCCGATGGGCCACCGCCCGCGCGGACGCCATCCCCTCTTTAGGTGGTTTCGCACGGGGCCCGCAAGGTGCACGCTGCGCGCGTGACGTTGCGGCTGGACGCTGCAGCGGCCGCACATGCCGCCCAGCCCCTGCCCGACGAGGAGTTCCCGCATGCCGACCAGCGCAGACATCCAGTGGTTCAAGGACCAGTACCAGCCTTCCATCGAGGCGGCGATCGCGGGCACCCCGCTGTCGGTCGACTTCGTCGTGGCGCTGGCCTGCAAGGAGACCGGCAACATCTGGCCCCTGCTGCGAAGGGCGGGGCTGCCGAGCGCCGAGGTCGAGGCGAACTGCGTGGGCGACACGCTGGACGAGGACCGCGGCCGGCGTGCGTTCCCGAAGAACAAGGCCGAGCTGCTGCGCGCGCCGCGGGGCGGAGAGATGTTCGCCATCGGCCGCCAGGCGCTGCAGGGCATGGCGCGCTTCATTCCCAGTTATGCGGGCGCCGCCGCGATGCCGAACAAGTTCTGCCACGGCTACGGCATCTTCCAGCGCGACCTGCAGTTCTTTCTGAAGGAGCCGGAGTTCTTCCTGGACCGGACATGGGCGACCTTCCAGGGCTCGCTGGACCACGCGATGGCCGAGCTGCACCTGGCGCTGATCCAGCTGGACCTGCAGGACCGCCCCGCGCCACTCGCCGACCTCGACCTGGCCCACGTCGGCATCGTGTACAACACCGGCCGCTTCAGGCCCGAGAAGGGCCTGAAGCAGGGCTTCAAGGGCCCGCAGGAGACGCAGTTCTACGGCGAGCGGCTGTTCGACCTGATCCGGCTGTGCCACACCGTGGCGCCGACCGGAGGCCGCGCCGCCCTGCCCTCGCCGCCTGCC
>Ga0308159_1003064_pt1 | contig 17802 bp, 18 predicted proteins | sample PhyCR1_FD_201040 | JGI IMG/M metagenome (GOLD analysis project Ga0308159, IMG submission 201040) | Phyllosphere microbial communities from UC Gill Tract Community Farm, Albany, California, United States - DLSLC.R1 | ecosystem: Host-associated > Plants > Phyllosphere > Unclassified | place: USA... | reverse complement strand
GCGTTGTTGTACGACATCCTACCTAATGTGCGCAGTGCAACAACTCTCACAAAAACAATAACGGAGATACCCCTATGACGAGCATGGCTCCACTCGATCATCAGGCCGCTGCGAAACCGCAAAACCTTTTCCTGCGAACGCTGAAACTGCTCGGCCCCGGCATTATCGCCGTGCTGTCGTGGCTCGGTGCGGGCGATCTCATCACGTCTTCAGTGGCCGGTGCGAATTACGGCTACGCCATGATGTGGGTGCTGGCCGTCTCGTTGTTGCTCAGATACCTGATCGTCAACATCATTGCCCGTTTCCAGTTGTGCAATAACCAAGGCATGACCATTCTGCAGGGCTACGCCCAGCTCAACCCGGTGTTTGCCTGGTTCATGCTGGTTTATGCCCTGTTGATGGGGCACTTGATGAACGCCTACATGATCAAGGGAGCAGGGGAGTCGCTGGCGATGCTGTTCAAGATCGACCAGCCATTGCTGTGTTCGGTGGCGGTGGTGCTGGCGGTCTGGATGTTGGTTGGGCGCAACATCTACACGATGATCGAAGGTGTCATGAAACTGCTGCTGGCGATCATGACGCTCGCGTTCATCGCCTTGGCGGTGATGTCTGGTCCGGATGTCAGCGGCATCATCAAAGGCACCATCGGCTTCAGCATCCCGCCTGACGAAGGCGTGCATGGCGCCTTGCTGGTGGCCGTCTCGGTGATTGGCGCAGTTGCCGGTTCGATCGCCAACTTCGTGCACCCCTATGTCATGCGTCAGAAAGGCTGGACCGGGCCGCAGCACAAGCGCATTCAACGTAACGATCTGCTGTTTGCGGTGTTCGTCGGGATCATCATCAACCTGGCCATCTGGATCGTCGGTGCGGAAATCCTGCGGCCCAATGGCATCGAGGTGAAAACCTTAGGCGATCTGGGCAAGGCGCTGGAAATCTTCTTCGGCCCGATCGGCTGGTACGTGTTCTTCATCGGTGTGTTCGCGACGTTGTTCGCCAGCATTTCAGGCAAGACCACGGCGTTTCCGATGCTGATCACCGATGCCTTCCAGCATGTTCGTCCTGAGCGTCGCGAGAAGTACGGCAAAGAGTTCCATCATGACCCGATGCACAAGTGGTTCATGCTGTTCATTCTGGTCACGCCGCTGATCTGGTCGATGCCGGGCATGCCGGATTTCGTCACGCTGACCATCGGTGTCAGCGCATTGAACATCATTGGCTTGCCGGTGATTTCCCTGGGCTTGCTGATCATGTCCAACCAGAAATCACTGCTGGACAAGCAATACCGCAACAACCTGTTTGAAAACATCGCGCTGCTGTTTGCTACCGGTCTGGCACTTTGGGTGGCTTTTCAACTGGGCGTTGATCTGTTTACTTGATAAGGAAAAACCGAGGGGGCAAAAGCCCCCTCGAATTGCCGCTTACAACGGCAGGTCCATTTCGATCCTGCGCCAGGCTGCTTCGGAAAAGCTGTACACCGAGAATGCGATCAGCCCCAACGCCATCAGCATCAACAGCACACCGCCTGCCGGCAGATTCTGCAAAGCGTCGAGCGCTTCCTTCATGCCGGGTGGATTGGTTGCCTGGTAAACCGAGCCGCTGACCGCCATCAACACTGCAATCTCGATAAACACCACACCTCGGGCGATCAGGCCAAAGCGCGACACCGGGCGCACGTAGCGCATCACTTCGTCATCCGCTTCGAAGTATTTCTCGAACGTGGCCTTCCAGCCTTTGATGATGTGGGCGATACCGACACCCAGCGGGATCAGCGCGATCAGGTAGATAAACAGGTTCGAATGCTCGAACGACAGCAGCTGCGCGAGCAGATCCTTGGTCTTGCCATCGCCGGAACCGCCCGAACTCCTGAGGCCACTCACCAACAGGCCCAAGGCAAAGAAGGCCAGCGCCGCGTTGACCAGACCGCCGGCGAGCAAACCTGCGCGAATGACCAGGCCTTTGAACTCGCTGCCGTGGTGGTCGACATCGCGGATCGCTTGCAGCGCACGCCAGGCGGCGAAGGCCAGCAGGCCGGCGACCACAACACCGATCAGCACGTAGCCGAACGGCTGACTGAGCAATGCTTCGAGGCTCTTGTGGCTGTCTTTCGGTTTGGTGGAGTCGTGCGCTGCCAACAGCGCGAAGATGCCGATGATCAGGTACAGAACGCCGCGCGCGGCGTATCCGCCTCGGGCAAGCAGGACAAGCGTGTGTTGAGTGGACATGGGTTTTACTTCCAGGGAATCGATGTGAAGCAGACCCGTGGACGGGGCAGGGGTTCGATAAATGCGTCGCCCGTTGGCGACGCGCGCATTATCAGCCTGCCATGCAGCGCTTGCCTCGCTTCGGCGTCATAACGGCGTGGTCAGCGAAAATGGAATGCGCAGCTCTTCGGCCGGCCCTGAATCCCGGCCACACATTTCGTCGTGCACGCATTGCTGCACCAGCACGCAGGGAAACGCCGGCACGGTTTGCAGCAAGTCGCGCAGGTGGGTGATCGAACGCAGGTGCATTGGCTTGGCCGCGTCATCGAGCAAGGTGAACTGGCCTTGATCCACGCGAATCCTCGCCAGATAAAAACCACCTTCGAGTGACAGCAGCTCCAGTTCGCGAACTTCACTGTTGGCCGCACGTTCGGTGAGGGTTTGCAGATTCATGCTTCACTCCTTGCCTGCCAGGGCAGGCGCTTTTCATCGTCGAGGTACGTGCGGTTCATGGGTTCGCTTCAGCGCTCTGACGACGGAAGAACACCGTCACCTGGCCTACCTCCACACCCAACTTGGACATGCTGGTGCGGTTGATCAATGTGTTCTCGTCGATCAGGTACATCCAGTCGTCCATGCTCATCTCGTAGGTCGAGTCGTCGACTGGCAGGTTCAGGCGATAACGCCAATGGAAGGTATTTCCAGCAATCTGACCCTGTGCAACACCGACCACATCATGCGCGCGGCCGCTCCACTGACCATTACCCCCGGGAGTGAGGGTCCAGACTCTACGCTCACGACTGCCGTCGCTGTACACAAAGCGCTCGTCGAGGATCAGGTTGTCGCCTTCGCGACGACTGACAATGTCGACCTCGAAACGCTTGGCGACTTCGCCATTGCGCTTCTGGAACATGCCCCAGGCTTTGACGGGTTGGCTGAAAAAGTGCTCAAGACTCAGTGCCGGTTGCTGATCTGCGTAACGAGCAACATCGACACTGCCGCAGCTTGCGATGCTGAGCGCCAGGCCTAACAGCAGGAGGAATCGGGTCATCTTGCTACTCCTTGAGCTTGTACAAACAACAGGATGTGTATAGGCCTAGCGCCGCCCGATGAGCTGGAGAAATTCCTGTCGGGTCGTCGAGCTGTCGCGGAAGGCGCCGAGCATCACCGAGGACGTCATGATCGAATTCTGCTTCGCGACACCACGCATCATCATGCACATGTGCCTGGCTTCAATAACCACCGCAACGCCGGCGGCATCGGTGATCTGCTGGATAGCTTGAGCAATCTGTTGAGTGAGGTTTTCCTGGATCTGCAGGCGCCGCGCGAACATATCGACCACCCGCGCGACCTTCGAGAGCCCTAGCACCCGGCCAGTGGGGATGTACCCCACATGCGCCTTGCCGATAAATGGCAGCATGTGGTGCTCGCACAGGGAATAGAGCTCGATGTCGCTGACGATCACCATTTCATCGCTCAGCGATTCGAACAGGGCACCGTTGGTAACGTCTTCCAAACTCATCGCGTAACCGTTGCACAGATACTGCATCGCCTTGGCGGCTCGCATGGGCGTATCCAGCAGACCCTCACGCTCGGGGTTTTCACCCACGCCAACGAGGATTTCACGGTAATGGCTGGCTAATTGTGGGCTCATTCGGGTTACTCGTGGCGGTGCTGAGTGAGGGCAAACGTGGCGGCGAAATATTGTACGTGAGCGTTACATCTGTATAGGTTTTATTGAAGATAGGCTGAAATAGATCAACTGACAACGAGTCGGTGGTTTTTTTGTGCGGGCTTGAATTTTCAGGCGGGACAAACCGAAGGGCAGGTTTAGTAAATGGCTTGCTTGAGGCGGACATAGAGCAAATTGGACAGGGAACGTACACAGCGACTGAGCCAAGCAGTCATTCGTCCGCGATCTCAATGTCCCTTGAACGCTAGGCGGGGGTTTGTCGCGCTGCCGACACACTGGATCGTCGGTCCGCCCGCTCGCCGAGCCGCCACCCCAGCACAGCCCAAAGCAACGCACACAACGCGCCGACCAGCGCAGCCATGCCTGCCCCCTGGCCGAGCGCGTCCAGTGCGCTTTTCGCCCAGGCACTGATGGCGTCGCCGGCGCGGTAGACCACGGTGTCGATGACGTTCTTTGCCTTGTATTTGCTTTGAGCATCGAGCGGGGCGAACAGCATCTCCCGGCCTGGGCGCACGAAGGCGTACTCACCGATGCGCCGCACGATCATCAGCGCGGCGATCAGACCAAAGCTGGGGGCGAAGAGCAGCCCGATAAACCCTGCGCACATGACCAGCGGCACCATGGCCAATAACACGCCGACGCCTAGCCTTTGGGCGAGGCGCCCAGAGATCAGTAGCTGGCAGAGCAGGGCGCCCACTTGCACGACGAAATCGATGATGCCGAACACGCGCACCTGCGCCTCGCGGTCCGGAAAGTGTTCGGCCACGACGCGTGCCTGCTCGAAGTAAAGGAAGGTGGAGACAGTCGCCAGCAGCACCACAAAGGCGCAAATGCCGAGCAGATAGGATGATTTCAAAATGGCCGTCATACCGCTGAAGGGATTGCCCGGCAACGGCCTGCGAGGGCTTTCGCTCGGCGCGGCATCGGGGCGTCCTGCGCCACCGCGTTCACGCCAGCGCATCAACTGGCGCTTGAACCACATCGCAGCGCCGAGCAGAACAGCGGCCAACAGCATCAGGCCGGACTCGCCCACTGGACCGATCAGCAAGGCACTCAGTGCAGGGCCACTCAAGCCGCCAACGCTTGCGCCCGCTGCGATGAAAGCAAACAGGCGTTTGGCCTGGGCACTGTCGAATACATCGGCCATCAGGCTCCAGGCGACCGATACGACAAACAAGTTGTAGACCGATATCCACACATAGAACACGCGCGCCAGCCACGGGCTTTCCTCGCCCAGGAACAAGGCGGCGAATAACAGCAGGTTGGTGCAGAAAAATCCGTACACCCAGTCCACGAAATGCAGGCGCGGCACGCGTGCGCTGAGCCAGGCGAACAGCGGAACGGCCGCCAGCATAACGAAGAAGGTTGCGGTGAACAGCCATTGCAAGTTCTCGATGCCGGCAGTGATGCCCATCGATTCGCGGATCGGACGGAGCATGAAATAGCCGGCGAACAGGCAAACGAACAGCAGAAAACCATAGATCGCAGGGCGCAGCTCGTGAGCCTTGGCATTGATGACGGCGCTGGTGCGGTGGGCGAGAAGGGACATATCCATGTTGCGCTCCTGTAGGCGTGCCAGCGGGCTCAGCGGTAGGTGACGCCGGTCAGTCGCTCGGAAAGTTGCCACAGCACGTCGGAGTTCGAGCGATCGGCAGCGGCTGCGGGCATCTTGGCGAAGCCCAGCGGCCCGCGCTTCTCGTTGTCTCCGGTGGGCCCGTAGTAAGCGCCGCCAACAGCCTCCAGCGCCGTCGCTGCATACAGCGTGGGCAGCGCGCCCTGCGCTGCGCAATGATACCTGTCGCGCTCTACAGCCCATTTTTTGCCGAATTCACTGTCCAGGCCAGGCCCACGGGCGATCAGCTCGGTCACGGCGACGCCGGGGTGAGCGGCGATGCTGCGTATCCCCCAACCGGCGGCATCGCTGCGCTGCTGCAGCGCAATACGCCACTTTAGAACCGCCAGTTTCGATTGGCTGTAGCTAGCGAAAGGGTCGTAATTGCGCTCAGCCTGCAGGTCATCGAAGTTCAGGACTGCGCGCCCTGCAGCGATGCTCGACAGGCTGACCACCACCATCGTCGCTTTGGCGCAGCAGAGGCATCAGCAGGCCGGTCAAGGCGAAATGCCCCAGGTAATTGGTCGCCAGCTGCATCTCGTAACCGTCGGCCGAAACGCCTCTAACCGGCGGCGACATGACCGCGGCGTTGTTGATGAGCACGTCGAGCCTTGGCAGGCGCTCTTGTCGCAGAGGGCTCAGGCGCCTTCAGCATCGTTTCGTAAGGCCAATCACCCATTGGCCGGTCGTTGCCTGTTTTGTATTTCTCCGCGTGATTTCATTCAAGCGTAGATCAACTCGAGTATGCCCGTAGTTGACGGTGCCCGCGGTAAGGCGGGCACCGCTTCCAGCATGGGGAAAAGGCTTACCCGCCTGTTTACCAGTTGTAACTCAGTTTGGCGGTAATCTCGCGGCCCGGGTTGTAGAAGTTGGCTGTGCCGGAACCGACGACGTGCTGCTCATCCAGCAGGTTGCTGACATTCACCGCCAGGTCGGTGCCTTTGGCGATCTTGTAGTTGAAAGCGGCGTCGAACAGCGTGGTGCCGTCGCTTTTGCCGGAGTTGGCTGCATCGAAGTAATAAGCGCCGACGTAGCGCGCACCCAAGCCAACGCTGACATCAGTCGCGGGCACGTCGTAATAGCTCCAGAGCGACGCGGAGTGCTCGGGTGCGGTGGCGAACTCGTTACCCTTGAGCGAGCTGCCGTCGTACAACGAACCGCGCAGTACCTCGGACTCCATATAGGAGTAGCCGCCGATCAGGCTGAGGTTCTGTGTCACTTGTGCCTTGGCTTCCAGGTCGAGGCCACGCGCCCGTGATTCGCCCACCGTCTGCTGCTCAATGATGCCGCTCGGCAGCACCACGGCGATGGTGACGTTTTCCTGGGTCAGGTCATACACGGCGGCGGAGAACAGTGCGTCCATCCCCATCGGCGCATACTTCACGCCGACTTCGTACTGCCTGCCTGTCTGCGGTGTCACGCCAACCTGAGGCGGCGAGACGGATTCGACCATGCTCACATAGGTCGACACTTCATCGTTGACGATGTAGGTCAATGCACCTCGGTAGGAGGTCTCGGAGAAGGTGTCGTTCTCAGTCGATTGCAAGCCTTTGCTGGTCAGGTCCATCGAGTCGTTGCGCACACCCCCGGTGACGATGAAACGCTCGTAGAACGACAGGTTCTGCTGAAGGAATACGGCTTTGGTTGTCGCGTCTCGTTTGTTGACGGCATACGGCGTGATCGAGCGTGGCACACCCGTAAACACAGGGTTGGCAATGTCGATCGGGGTCGTCAGCGCGTAGACCGAGCTTTCCTTGGTGGTCGAATCCAGGTATTCCACGCCCACCAGGCTGCTGCTGTCGATGTTCTCGAAGCGGGCATCGTATTGCAGCATCAGATTGCCGTTGAACTGGTCGGCGTCAGTGTCCGTTCCAAACAGGTATCGATCGACGCTGGTACCGACACGTGCAGCGCTGTCGCTGAGGTACACGTAGCCGAAATCATCGGTCAACTTGCTGTAACGCAGATTGCTGCGCAGTACGAAGCCGTTATCGAAGTCATGGGTGACGTTACCGCTGAGGCTGGTGCGCTCGACGTCATGGAAGTTGTAGCTGGGCTCACCGTAAAACTTGCTGCGGTCGTACTCCCTGTCCAACGGATAACCGCCGCTGTTGGGCGAACTTTCGGTTTTCAGGTAGTCCAGAATCACCGTGGCCGATGTGTAATCCGTCGGAGCCCAGGTCAGGCCACCCATAAACAACTGGTTGTCGTCCTGTGAGTGATCGTACTCGCGGTCGCTGTTCTGGCCTTTGGCAGTAAAACGGCCGGCCAGGGTTTTCTCGTCGTTCAGCGCATCGCCGACATCGATGCCTGTCTCGACATGATCGAACGAGCCGTAGGTGACATAGCCCTGGCCAAACTTCTCGAAGCGCGGCTGCTTGGTCACGAAATTCACCGAACCGCCCGGGTCCGCTGGGCCAAACAGCGTGGAGTTGGCACCGCGCAGAATCTCGATGCGCTCATAGGCGAACGGATCTTCGCGTACGCCGCGCATCGAACTCAGGGTCAAGCCGTCACGGTAGGTGGTGGCCTGAAAGCCACGGATCTGAAAATAGTCGTTGCGGTCATCGGTACCATAGAAATCACTGACCACGCCCGGCGTGTATTGCAGCGCCTCTTCCGTGGTGCTGACGCTGCGTTGCTGCATTTCCTTGTTGGTCACCACCGACACCGACGCCGGTGTATTGAGAATGCTGGTTGCTACCTTGCCGCCGACCCAGAGCTCCTTGGCGACCACCGAGTTGGTGTCGTCGTCGGCACTGACCCTGACCTTGGCATTGATGATGAGCGGGGCGAGGCGGTAGTCCTCAACAGCCGTTGCGTCGAGTTCCAGCGGGCCGGCGGTTTTTGCTTGAGGGGTCAGCAGGTAAGCATTCGGGCCTTGCTGCTCGATCTGCAATTCGCTGCCCTGGAGCAACGATGACAGCGCTGCCGATGTATCGAGCGTGCCATTCACGCCAGCCGTGTTGCGGTTCGCCACACTCGACGCGTCGAAGGAAAGACTGATGCCAGCCTCGCGTGCAAAGCGGTCAAGCGCCGGCGCCAGTGGGCCGGGAGCGATATTCCACTGTTTGACTTGATTGCTGTGATCAGCGCCCGAGGTTTGCGCCAGCGATGGCAATGCATAGCTGCTCACGATCAAACCCAAAATCGCACCGTGCATGGCACGACTTAATGGATGGCGCTGCGAAACAGGGGACGAACTCATTTTCTCGCTCCAAGAAAGGACATCGGCAGACTGGCCTGTATTCCGGCCTTCCTTAGAGGTCGAACGAGAATGAGAAACCACCTCATTAATTTTCAAGTAGCAGAAAAATATTCAGGTGGACTCAGGTGGCAGCGCTCACGGTGACCCAATAACGGGTTCGGTAATCAATGTGCAGGCGCAGTGACTGCGCGACCAAAGCCAAGACCCGATCGTTGTCGGCGAGCTGGAAAGTACCCGAAACGCGACGATCGGCGACCTCTTCGGCGCAGCGCAAGACTCCGGGGCGATAACGCGACAACTCCGCGATGAAGTCACCGAGGCGCATATGGTTCGCACTGATCACACCGTCACCCCAGCTCCATAGATCCAGGCCGTTGTCGCTGAACATTCGGGTGCCGATTGATGTGAACAGCAGCTGGTTTCCTGCCGAGACGCTTCGGCTCGCAGGCGTTTGGCTGGTTCCGGGGAAAACCGTAACCGATCCTTCCTGAGCTGCGACCAGAGTGCCGTCGTCACGCTCGCGGACCAGAAAGCGGGAGCTATGGGTTCGCATGATCCCGTCGCGTGATTGCACCCACAGCGGTCGCGCTTGAGGCGAGTGTTGATCTGCGCCGACGTTCACGATCATTTCACCACGTCGCAGGATGATCAGCCGCCGCTGGGCGTCAAAATCGCTGTCGACGGCGCTATCGCTATTGAGCTGGATGAGGCTGCCATCATCGAGTTCGAAACGTCGTTGCTCGCCGGTGCTGCTGCGCTGTTGTGCAAGCAGGGCGGGCAGGGGGGTGTAGTCGCGGCCGAGCCAGGCTGCCGTGCCGACGGTCGCCAATACGCCCAGCAGCTTCAGGCTTTCCCGCCGGCGCATTCCATGCTTGGCGCCATCAAGGGCCTTTCGAGCCAGTTGAACTGGCACGCCTTCGAATTCATCTCCAAGCGTTTCCATACGCTGCCATGCCAACGCATGCTCTGGGCGCTGATGCAGCCAGTGCTCAAAAGAGCGCTGTGTCTGTTCATCGGCTTGATTGAAGCGAAGGCGCACCAGCCATTGGATCGCCTGCTCGACAATGGCCGGATCCAGCGCCTCGGGCTCAGGCCTCGACATAACGCAAGCGATAGCAATGTTGCAGGGCCGTGGCCAGGTCGCGTTCCACCGTCGCGCGGGAGACACCGAGTTTTTCGGCGATTTGTGCGCAGGTCAGACCGTCGAGCCGGGCAAATAAAAAGGCCTGGCGAACTCTTGGTTTAAGCGAGTCGAGCAGACGGTCTATGCGCTCGAGCGCATCGAGAATCATCAGCCGGCTCTCTTCCGAGGGAACCTCGTGATGAGGCAGCAAGGTGATGCTTTCCAGGTAAGCACGTTCGAGTTCGCGACGACGATACTGATCAATCATCAGTCCGCGAGCAATGCTGCTCAGATAGGCGCGTGGTTCGCGCAGGGCGCCGGACTGATGACGGTGTTTGAGCACACGGACGAAGGTGTCTTGCGCCAGGTCTGCGGCGTTATCGCGACAGCCGATGCGGCGGATCAGCCAGCCCTGTAACCACGAGAAATGGGTGCGATAGAGCAGCCCTGGATCTGCAGTACCTAGTGTTTCGTCGCTACGCATCGGCATCCCGGGACATACATGATTGATAATGAATCGCATTCTACTCACGCGATGGGCCCGAGAGCAAATACGTCGCGTTCGGCGTCTGTTTTGGGTGAAAAGACGCCTCAGGTTCCTTTCTGACGGGGACAGTCACGTCTTCGACTCCGTCAGTTGCTGGCGGTACTCAGTGGTGGTAATTCCGGCATAGCCCCAGTTATCGGTGTCGACCTCTTCAATGACGATATGAGTGAGGTGCGGGTCCTTATTGAGCACGGTTTGCATGGTTCTGGTTATCTGAGCGATGACTTGAGATTTCTGTTCTTTGGTGACGCCATCGCGAGCGATGCGAACGCTGATGAAAGGCATGGGAAAGTCTCCTGTTGGCGCCCCATCGACATGATGAGGTGGCAGTGGATGGACTTTAGGGCGTTGCTTTCAATGAATAAATGAGGGGCAGAGAACATCACTTACAACGCTGTGTAACTAATGACGGCCTGGCCTGTGGCATTGGTTTTTTGCTTTGTGTCTGGATATCCGATCGGCTGCGTTCTGCCGCTGACACGCGGGAGGATTTCACGGCGCAGTCTTTCCCATGCGCAGCGACGAAGGCTGTGGAGCATGGGAATCACTGGATGCCGCAGAGGAGGGCTGGGCGAGGGCGCTTAGGTGGAGTTTCGCAATGGGCCACTCGTTGTAGCAACTCAGGGGCTGCCAACAAGTTCCGCTCCATCTCTGGTCTGAAACCGCCTACGGTATCAAGCGCATCTCGCGTAGTTTGTCGAACACGTCAAAAAATGCCTGATCGCTTGCCTGGTAGGCAGTGAAACCCATCATGCGACTTTTCGACATGTCCGTGACTACTTCGATGGGGCGGCCGAGGTCTGCATCGGTGTGCCATGGGGAAATCAGGCGATCAATGTCGGGTTCTTTCAAGCCGTGCTCCGCGACTATTTGCGTCCATACGGCTTGATCGTCAGCCATCTGCTTCTCGAGGGGTGAAAGCGAAGCGGGATAATCGGCAGCAGGCAAGTTGAAGTATTCGGCGATCCGGCTCCACATCCATTTCCACCGGAATACGTCGCCATTAGTGACATTGAATGCCTGGTTGGCCGCAGCCGGCGTGGTGGCTGCCCACAATTGTTGTTTCGCCAACTGCCGCGCGTCCGTCATGTCGGTGAGGCTGTCCCACTGCACTCTGGATCCTGGAAACACAAAGGAGCGATGGGTGTGTTTGCAAATCCAGGCGTAGACAGCGAGGGTAGTCGCCATGTTCATCGCATTGCCGACAGCCACCCCAGTGACGGTGTGAGGGCGATGAACGCTCCAGGTGAAGCCGTCCTTTTCGGCAGCGGCGAAGAGCTCGTCCTCTTGGGCGTAATAGAAATTCTCGACATCCAGACGGCCCTGCTCCTCGCGAAACGGTGTCTGCGGCAGGCTGCCTTTACCGTACGCTTCGAACGGGCCCAGGTAGTGTTTCAGGCCAGTGACCAGTGCGACATGCTTGACACTTTTGGCTGGGCGAATGGCGGCGAGGACGTTGCGCACCATGGCGGCATTGACGCGTATGTTCTGCGCTTCCGTGGCTTGGCGCGACCATGTGGTAATAAATACATGAGTGGGCTTCAAACCCGCCAGCGCGCGGTCCAGCGAAGCCGGATCCTGAAGATCTGCCGCGACAGGGATCACGCCTTGCGCTTGCGACGGGTGCCTCGATAGCGCGGCGACTTGCCATTGGTTGTCGATGAGTAACTGCGTGATGGCGCTGCCGACGATGCCGCTGGCGCCCACGACTAAAGCGGTCTGGGTCATAGGTTTCTCCTGGATTCAGATGTCGGAGTACGTCCGGGTAACAGAGGTTCAACCTGAAATCCGTTAGAGTGTCCGCTCCCCCCCGTTGAAGCCTGTGAAAAATGAATCGTCCGCTGTTTGTCGCTCTGGATGGCCCCAAAGGCGTCGGCAAAACCTCGCTGTTGGAGGCCATCACTGAAGTCTTGAGGGCGGACAACCAGAAAGTCATCCGATTGTGCGAGAGAAAAAGCGACCCGTTCAGGGGCGAGACGATGCGTTTGGTGAACAGGCTCGTCCGGCATCCTGACCGGGATCTGGAGCTGGAAGTCTGCCAACGCCTGGCTGATAGCCGCAGCTGGATTTCCCGGCACGTGCTGAGCAAACAACCCACCGACAGCATTATCCTGATCGATCGCTGGTATCCCTCCGATGCTGCGTTTCGCCGGATAGTCCCGTTCGCCGAAATCCTGCAATTGAACCTGGATCGCAGCGTTCAGGTGCCAGACCTGCATGTCGGGGTGGTCACAGCGGCGCAGATTTCGTGGGCGAGGGCGGGGGCACGACGGCGCGGCTTGAGCAGTACAGTGCTTCGTGGCCTGGAAGAGCATGCCGCTTGTACTCGGGCATTTGAGCAAGCCGCTATCGATCAGGGTTGGTTTTTATGCCGGAACGAGGGAACGATCGAGGAGGCGACGAGGCGGGTGGTCGCGCAGATAAATCAGGTGATGAGCTCCCGGTGTGTCCCCTTGGTCTGACGGCAGACCATGCCCTGCCGACGAGCGGCGCATATATGACAAAGTATTTCACTGTTGAGCGAGGTCAAGTAATCAGGTTTATTCAGAGGTATCAAGATGAGATTTGCACGCTTTTGCCAGGCACTTTCCACGTGGGCAGGTAGCCCGAAGACCTTTTTGACTGCGATCCTTTTGATCATCGCCTGGGCTGGAACAGGGCCGTATTTTCATTACAACGACACTTGGCAACTCATCATCAACACCTCGACCACGATCATCACTTTTCTGATGGTGTTCCTCATTCAAAACACCCAGAACCGCGACAACGATATTTTGCATCTGAAGATCGATGAGCTGATACGAGCCACGAATGAAGCTCAGAATGCCACGTTGGGCCTGGAGAAGATGGAGGCGCGCGAGCTCAGAAGGCTCCGTGATCGATATCGCGCGTTAGGCGAGTCGAGTCAGGTCGATGTAGCGCCTGCCCATGACGATCCGGGTCGTTAGAATACTGGCTGCGAGTTTTTTTTCGCCATCGTGACGATTCACAAGCGGCAATGTTTGCGGTCTTCAATCGTTCAGCACGGCTGGAAAATGCGCGCTCTGTTCCGGGGTAGTTCAGCGGTAGAACACTCGGCGTCAAAACTCAAGGGATCGTGTATTTGCAGGATGTACTCACGCGCCTGCCAACTCGGCGCGCGAGTGAGATTGGGCAACTGTTGCCACTGTGGGCCAGTCCGGATCAAGTTTTGAAAAGCTCCGCGCCCATGAAATCGATGAATGCGCGCAGCTTCGGCGACCGGTGCTTGCTCGATGGCCAAAGCATGCGGAAGGTGCCCTGATGCTGGTTGAAGTCGTCCAGCACCGTCACCAGTTCGCCGGCCGCAATGGCATCACGCACCATGAAGTCCGGCAGGCAGGCGATTCCAAGGCCATCACGGGCGACGTGAAACAGGGCCTCGGTGGTGTTGCATACCATCGAGGCCAAGAGGACGGGTTCTGCCTCGCCCTCCTGCCTGCGCAAGGGCCACGACTCGAGCTTTCCGGTACTCGGGAACTTATGTTGCAGGCAGGCGTGGCCCGTCAGGTCGGCGGGCTCGCGCGGAGTGCCGCGCGCGGTGAAGTACCGGGGCGAGGCAACTAGCAGCAGCTTGAAAGTGCCCAGTGCGCGGGACATCAGCCGGGAATCAGTCGGGTCTCCGGTGCGAATGACGGCATCGAACCCGTCCTCGATTACGTCGACCATCCGATCCGAGAAATCCACGTCCAGTTCGATGGCGGGGTAGCGGTGCATGAAGGCCGTCAGCGCCGGCATGACCAAGCTGCCTACCAACGGCATGCTCAGGCGCAGCCTGCCTTGGGGCGCTTGCCGGGTTTGCGACAGTTCCAATTGCGCCGCCTCGACCTCGCAGAGGATGCGTCGGCAACGCTCCAGGAACAGCGTGCCCTCGGCGGTCAGCGTGATACTGCGCGTGCTGCGGTGCAGCAGGCGCACGCCCAGTCGCTCCTCCAGCCGGGCCACGCTCTTTCCCACGGCGGAAGACGAGACGCCGAGCACGCGCCCAGCTTCCGAAAAGCTACGGGCTTGCGCCGCCTGCACGAAGAACGCGATGCCATTGAGCGAATCCATTCTTCACCGTTCTAGGAAAATTTGTCCGATATGTTCGGAACCTTAGCCCATTTTTCTTAATCGAGCCCGCACTTACTCTCACGGCTGCACAGGTTGGATGCGGCTGTCCTGGCTTTCGAGATATGTGACGCCTGCCTGACCCTCTAATGACTCTTTGCGGATGTTTCCCATGACACAAGCCCTGACCGCCACAAGCGGTACCACCGGACGCGACTGGCTGCAACTGCTTGCCGCCTGCCTTACCGGCATTCTGATCCCGCTGTGCTTCACCGGGCCGGCCGTCGTGCTGCCGTCAATCAGTCAGGAACTGGGCGGGACGGCGGTGCAACTGAACTGGGTGGTCAACGGCTACATCCTGACCTACGGTAGCGCCATGATGGCGGCCGGCAGCCTGACCGACACCTATGGCCGCAAGCGCGTGTGGCTGGTCGGCCTGGCGCTATTCGTGCTGATAACGTTCTCGATCCCGCTGGCGCCGACGGTCGGCTGGATCGACGGGCTGCGCCTGGCGCAAGGGCTGGGCGGCGCAGCCGCCTTCGCGGGCGCCATGTCCTCGCTGGCACAGACCTTCCACGGCCCGATCCGTACACGTGTGTTCAGCCTGCTCGGCACCACGTTTGGCATCGGCCTGGCCTTCGGCCCGCTGGCGGCTGGCTTGCTGGTGGAGGTGGCGGGCTGGCGCTGGGTGTTCCTGGCGACGGCGCTGATCGGCGTGGCCGGTTTCCTGCTGGTGTGGGTCAGCGCCACAGAGTCCCGCGACCCAGACTCTACCGGCCTGGACTGGCCCGGCGCCCTCAGCTTCACCGCCGCGCTGAGCTTGTTCACCTACGGCATCCTGCTAGCGCCGGAAGAAGGCTGGCGCAGCGCTTCGGTGCTCGGCACGTTATTGGCCTCAGTGGTGCTATTCATCGCATTTGTACGCCTCGAACGCCGTGTCGCGCGCCCGATGCTCGACCTTTCGTTATTCGCCAGTGGGCGCTTCGTGGGCGTGCAGGTGTTGGCCGCATCGCCGGCCTTCTTCTTCGTCACACTGATCGTGATGCTGCCTGGCCGCTTCATCGGAATCGACGGACTGAGCGCATTGGAAGCGGGCCAAATGATGATCGCCCTGGCTGCGCCGCTGCTGGTCGTGCCGTTCCTTGCCGCGTGGTTGTCGCGCTGGTTCACCTCCGGCATGCTGTCTGGCGTCGGGCTGCTGCTGGTGGCGGCCGGATTGGTCTGGATGGGGCAGGTGTTGTCCGGCGGGGCCGGCCCTGCGCTGGTTGCGCCGCTGGCCTTGATCGGCGCAGGCATTGGCCTGCCTTGGGGGCTGATGGATGGCATGGCCGTGAGCGTGGTGGAGACAGAACGTGCAGGTATGGCGACCGGCATCTTCAACTGCGTGCGTGTTTCGGCCGATGGGATTGCCATCGCGGTGGCGGGCGCGATGCTGGCGTTCTTGGTTCAGGGCGGATTGCTCGGCACTTTAGTCGCGGCCGATCCAGCCGTTGTGATCGAGGCCGCCAATCGCGCCGCGCTCGGCGATCTAGCGCATGCCAGTGCCCTTGTCAGCGGCGAGCGCGCCTTGCTGCTTGCGACCTACGACCGGGCATTGCGCTGGGTCTCGTACATCCTGGCTGGATCTTCGGCACTGACTGCGCTGCTAGTGTTCGCTTTGCTGGGTCGATCGCGTGCGCATGAAGAAGTGGTACCCGCGGCATGAATCCGATTGGGACAGGCTCTCGGCCCCCCGACCGCACATAGCATCGGCTATGCGCGGGTATCCAGCGGGGAAGGCTCGGCCCATCTTCGGTTTCATCACCCCAATGGAAGGCTACCCGGAGTTCTCCGTGCCCACGTTGGAGACATGTGTTATTGACTCACCAAGCCGTGTTCGCCGGACGCTTACCCACATACGTCACCGGCCCGGGGTCAGACCTGCAGAGACAGCTTGCCCCTCTATGAAGCTCATCAAACGATGTTCGGCCACACGCGATTGGTGTCGTGTCTGACTTAACCTGTGATGACAGCGTGGCGCAAAGGGCGTTGTTCAGCGCTTTTTCAGAGGCTGGCTTGTTACTCTGGCGAACGACAGTCAATAGAATACCTCTTCGAGTCGTCGATCCGTTTCAAACGTCAAGGAAGCCAATGCGCAGCGCACTCGTGGTAAACGGTCGTCCACATCCACATCCACATCAACAGGGAGATCTCCCCGTGCCTTGGTGGAGTTTTACGAAAACCGTTTTGGCGACGACGGCCCTCTCGTTAGTCCGTGACCGCTTTATAGGGTTGGACGACCTCGTTTTTGATCAGCCCTACACATTGCGCCAGCTACTGCGGCATGAGGCAGGTCTGGCCGACTACGGCGAGCTTGGCGAGTACCACCGGGCCGTTGCGAACGGTGAGTCGGCCTGGTCTGCAGATGAAATGTTAAAACGCCTTGATGGTGCTCGACTGCGATACACCCCCGGAGCCGGGTGGCGTTATTCGAATGTGGGTTATCTGCTCATCGGAAGGCTCATTGAACGGCTGACTGATCTCACGCTTGAGGATGCTGTAAATCAACGGGTACTCGCTCCTCTGGGCTTGTCCAACGTCCGCTTCGCTAGAACGCCAGCAGACTTGCAAACAAACCACGGGGTGGACACTCTAAACTATGACCCCGCCTGGGTTTACCACGGCCTGTTAATTGGCTCAGTTTCGCAAGCGGCGTTATTTTTGGATCGACTCTTCTGCGCAGACTTGCTTTCAGCGGGCTTGCTCTCTGAGATGCGAGGAGCACGCACATTGGGCGGGCCCATTCCCGGCCGTCCGTGGATCGCACCGAGTTATGGCCTAGGTTTGATGCAGGGAACGCTTGAGGGTGGATATGCCCTAAGCGGACATACAGGCTGCGGGCCAGGTAGCGCGATTGCTGTCTACTGGGTTTGTGATGGAGAAGTGTCGGCTAGTGGCGCTGCTTTTCAGGTAGACGCCAGTGAAGGTGCCGTCGAAGCGATCGTTGTTGAACGACTGATGCAAGCTCTGCGACAGGCGTTGAAGGGACTTTAATTGCTTTTAGCGCTGGGCCTAGGATGGGCAGGATGATGGCATTGAGCCTACTGCCGGCGCCTTGGGGCAGATCGCTGCGGGGCTGCTGTGGGATCAGGTTTTGCCGGCGTAGCCTTGGTGCTGCGCCCGGGGTCGGAAATCTTTACGCTTGCGACGTTGCTGCCTGTCGTCGGCGCTGTCTTTTACGCACTCGCGATGGTGGTGACGCGCCGACATTGTCGCAGTGAACATCCTCTCGTACTGGCGCTAGGATTGAACGTCGCTTTTCTTTTTGCCGCCTGCCTGGGAGGTATCGCCTCGCTGAACGTCAGCGATGC
>Ga0308159_1003063_pt1 | contig 17814 bp, 16 predicted proteins | sample PhyCR1_FD_201040 | JGI IMG/M metagenome (GOLD analysis project Ga0308159, IMG submission 201040) | Phyllosphere microbial communities from UC Gill Tract Community Farm, Albany, California, United States - DLSLC.R1 | ecosystem: Host-associated > Plants > Phyllosphere > Unclassified | place: USA... | reverse complement strand
CCGCGATCGAGTCGATGTTCCACGTGGAACATCGCCGACTGTCCGTCTGAGCACCTCTGCTCCGGGAAGCGACTCAGCGACACTGCCGGCGACAGAGCGGCAAGGAGGCGAACCGGGCCGCCGATTGCATCCCGCCGAACGCCGAAGACCTGCGAGCACAGCGATTCGGACGCCTAACCGTCAAGACAGCGCCGGACGCTCAGCCCTCGGACCGGAGGAGAGCGGGTGGGCCCTCGCCCGGACAACCGACCGGGGCCCGCGCACCGCTTCTGATACCCCCTGAGGCCCACGGGAGCTAAAGGGTGGCATCGGTGCCCATCTGCGCGATCTCGGGCGCTCAGACGGGCGCACAGCGCTCGTACCGAACCAGTCTCAGCCAGCGACGTCCTGGATGCCGAGTTCTCCGAGGATCCGGGACAGATCGTCGGGGTTGGCGAAGTCGATCGTGACCGAACCCTTCCGGGCACCGACCGCTATCTTCACCCGCGTGTTCAGCCGGTCCCCGAGACGTTCGGCCATGTCGTTGAAGTGGACCTGGCGCTTCGACGGCGCCGCCGGAGTCTTTGCTGGCGTCTTCGTGGAAAGCTGTTGCGCGATCGCCTCGGCAGCGCGAACGGAGAGGTCCTCGTTGACGATCTTCTCCGCCAGGTACTCCATCGCCTCGGCGTCCGGGGCAGCGAGGATCGCGCGAGCATGCCCTGCAGAGAGGACACCCGCGGCGACGCGGCGCTGCACGGGAGAGGGCAGTCGCAGCAGTCGGATGGTGTTCGTGATCTGCGGACGCGACCGACCGATCCGCTGCCCGAGCTGCTCCTGGGTGATGCCGAAGTCGGCGAGGAGCTGCTGGTACGCCGACGCCTCTTCCAGCGGGTTCAGCTGGGCGCGGTGCAGGTTCTCCAGGAGCGCGTCCCGGAGCATCGCGTCGTCAGGAGTCTCCTTCACGATCGCCGGGATCGTCGCGAGCCCGAGCTCCTTCGTGGCGCGGAGTCGTCGCTCACCCATGATGAGCTCGTACTGCGGCGCAGTCCCGGCAGCACCAGCGATCGGTCGCACCACGATCGGCTGCAGCAGACCGATCTCACGGATGGAGTGCACGAGCTCCTGCAGCTCTTCCTCGCGGAACTCCTTCCGCGGCTGCTGGGCGTTCGGCACGATGTCGAGCGGGTTGAGGTTCGCAAGCCGTGCACCCGGAACGGCCAGCAGCTCTTCTGCCGTGCCGCCACCGGTCGCCTCCGACGCCGAGGTCCCACCCGACGGGAAGAAGACGTCGACGGGCCGCTCCTGCTGCTCGTTCGTGGTGGGGATCAGCGCGCCGATGCCACGCCCGAGTCCGGTCCGCTTGGGTGCCATCAGGCCTTTGCTCCTCGTTCTGCGATCTCGGCCGCGGCCTCCAGGTAGGAGAGCGAGCCGGTGGAGTTGACGTCGTACGACACCACACTCTGCCCGTAGCTGGGCGCTTCACTGACCCGGACTGACCTCGGGATCATCGCCTGCAGCACCTGGTCGCCGAAGTGGGTACGGACCTCGTTGGCGACTTGGTTCGCCAGGTTCGTCCGCCCGTCGTACATGGTCAGCAGGATCGTCGACACAGCCAGGTGCGGGTTGAGGTGCCGCTCGATGAGCTCGATGTTCCGGAGCAGCTGGCTGAGACCCTCGAGCGCGTAGTACTCGCACTGGATCGGGATGAGGACTTCCTTGGCCGCGACGAAGGCGTTGATCGTCAGCAGGCCGAGGGACGGCGGGCAGTCGATGAAGACGTAGTGGAACGGTTCCTCGACGGAAGCGAGGTACTCGTCCAGCGCGGTGCGGAGACGCTGCTCGCGGGCCACGAGCGACACCAGCTCGATCTCGGCGCCTGCCAGGTGGATGGTCGCCGGCACGCACCAGAGCGTCTCGGATTCGGGGGACCGCTGCACGGTGTCCGCCATCGGGGCCTCGTCGACGATGACGTCGTAGATGCTGGCGACCTCCGCCTGGTGGTCGATGCCGAGTGCAGTGGACGCATTGCCCTGCGGATCGAGGTCGATCACCAGCACGCGCGCCCCACCATGCGCCAGGGCAGCGGCGAGGTTCACGGTGGTGGTCGTCTTGCCGACGCCACCCTTCTGGTTCGACACCGTGAAGACTCGGGTCTTCTCCGGCAACGGGAACTGCTGCGTCGCGATCGCGCGCCGGCGTCGATTGAGGTCGGCGATCTCGCGCGCGAGGGGTGTCGACGCGTCGTAGTCAGTGGACGAACTCAACGAGTGCCTCTTCCCCGGTCTGTGTTTCACGTGGAACATCGGGCGGTCGGCACGGCCGTCGCCCCTCGACGCGCTCCGTTGTGCAGCCGTGGGAACACGCTACGACGGAACCCGATCAGACCGGATCGGTGGCGTCAGTCAACTGTAGCCCGGAAGACGCGCGTGGTCTCCTCGACCACTCCGACTCCGAGCTCGAGGACCTCGACGTCTTCCAGACGATTACGGAGGATGACCTTGCGCGCGGCTGCGACCTCGTCGTCGACGCGCGCACCCTTCATGAGGATGAGCTGCCCACCGGACCGGACGAGGGGCACCGTCAGCGGTATGAGTTTCGAGAGCGCACTCACTGCACGCGCGGTCACCTGGTCGAGCACGAGTGCGTCTGCAGCGTCCTCCGCGCGGGCTCGAAGGACCGTGACGTTTTCGAGCTCGAGGCGGTCAGCCTCGGCACGGAGCCAGTCGGTCCGACGCTCCATCGGCTCGATCAGCGTCATGGAGACGTCCGGTCGCGCGATCGCCAAGACCAGGCCCGGCAGGCCAGCTCCGGACCCGACGTCACCGACAGAAGCTCCGGCGTGGAGCAGCGGTGCCACGAGCGCAGAGTTGAGGATGTGTCGGGTCCACAACCGCGGGAGCTCGAGTGGGCCGATCAGCCCGAGCTCCTCCCCGCGGCGGGCGAGCTCGTTGGCGAACGACCGGGCACCGTCGATCTGGTCACCGAAGAGCGACGCGGCGACGGCCGGCTCGGCCTCCAGGACAGGAGGCTCCGAACCGGCCGTGACGTGGGCGTCCGTCATCGCGTGATGACGGTGTGACGGTCGCGACCCTCACCCTCGGACTCCGAGTGGAAGCCCTTCTCGGCGACCAGGTCGTGCACGAGCTTGCGCTCGTAGGACGACATCGGGGGCAGTGCTGCCGTCGTCGAACCGGCTTCGATGCGTTCGACGGCGGTGTCGACCAACCGCTGCAGCTCCGTCGCACGGGCGTCGCGGGATCCACCGATGTCCAGGATGAGTCGGCTGAACTCTCCGGTCTCGGCCTGCACCGCGATGCGAGTCAGCTCCTGGAGGGCCGTGACCGTGTCCGGCTTCGCGAGCACGCGCAGGGCGGCTCCGTCGTCCGTGACGGTCAGGTAGACGCGTCCGGCGCGCTCCTCGATCTCGATGTCTCCGTCGAGGTCGCAGATGTCCAGCAGCTCTTCGATGTAGTCGGCAGCGATGTCCGCTTCGTCGCGGCTCTCGTCGTCACCGTCCACGTCATCGCCGTCGACCGTCGCGTCGGCGGGGGCGAGGTGCTGCTCGTCGTCCGTCGTGTCGACGACCGAAGCGGTGTCCTGCTCGCTCACTTGGTCTTCCCGTTCTTCTTGGCGCGCGACTTGCCGACCGGCTGCTGGCGCTGGTTGTTCACACGTGCTTCGACCTCGGCCATGGAGGCACCGGTCCCGGCGTCGGTGAGGACACCGGTCGTCGCGGGGGTTCCGCGGCGCTGGGCCTTCTTGGCGAGACGGACCTCACGAGCGAGGGCTGCCTCGGAGCCCGGCGTCGGCATGCTGCGGATGACGAAGTACTGCTGCGCCATCGTCCAGAGGTTGGAGGCCAGCCAGTAGAACATGACGCCGAGGGGGAACGACAGACCCGAGATCACGAAGACCAGGGGAAGCACGTACAGCATCATCTTCTGCTGGCGGTACATCGGAGACTCCTTGGTCTCCGGCGACATGTTCTTGGCGACGAGCTGCAGCTGGGTGATGAACTGCGAGGCGGTCATCACGACGATCATGATGCCCGCGATGATGCGGACTTCCCAGCCGGACGCGTTCGTGAACGTCTCGTGCAGGGGGGCTCCGAAGAGCGATGCGTTGCCGAACGACTTGGCGAGGTCGCCGGTGAGCAGGCCGATGCCCGTCTTGTTGATCTGCGCCTCGTGCAGCACCGAGTACAGCGAGAAGAAGATCGGCATCTGGATGAGCAGCGGCAGGCAGGAGCTCAGCGGGTTCGTCCCGGTCTCCTTGTACAGCGCCATGGTCTCGCGGGACATGGCCTCGCGCGAGAACTGGTCCTTCTTGCCCTTGTACTTGTCCTGGATCTTCTTCAGCTGGGGCGCGACCTCCAGCATCCGTCGCTGCGACTTGATCTGTCGCACGAAGATGGGGATCAGCGCGGCCCGGACCACGAAGGTCAGGAAGATGATCGACAGCACCCACGTGATGCCCGCAGAGGGGTCCATCCCGAGGTTCTCGAAGACCCAGTGGAAGCCGACCAGGATCGCGGACACCACCCATTTGAGTGGCCAGAGGATCGTACCGATGAGGTCCATGGGGACGGTCACGCCTTTCGAGTGCGCTGGGGGAGCAGCACCGGACGGACCGTGCCGGCCGAGTTCTGCTGTTGCTGCGGGATCGGCGCGAGGACGAACCCGAACCGACTGACGGTGAAGGGGCGGCGACGTTCCCTGACGTCGTCGATCCCGCCGGGTGCCCACGGGTTGCACCGAGCGATGCGCCAAGCGCCCATCGCCGATCCGCGGACCACGCCGTACTGCTGGATCGCCTCGAGCGCGTAGCGCGAGCACGAGGGGTGGTACCGACAGACGTTGCCGTAGAGCGGTGAGATCACCGCACGGTAGGCCCGGAGCACCACGACGCACGCGTTGCGTGGGAGCAACGCGACGACCCAGAGGAACCGGTTCATGCTGCCTTCTCCACACCGCGCGCGAAGGAGCGCGTGATGTCTTCGAGCAGGGTAGGCCATGCGGCCTGCGCGGCGGCTGGCAGTGCACGCACCACCACGTCGTACCCGAGCGGCGCGCTCGGGAGGACCCCGTGCGCGATCGCCTTCAGACGGCGACGCACGAGGTTGCGTGTCACCGCGTTCCCGACGGTCTTCGCCACGATGAACCCGAACCTGGTGGGACCAGGATCGTCATCGAGGCGACGGACCACCGACACGACGGCGTGTGCCGTGGCGCTTCTGCGACCACGACGCACGACCATCCGGTAGTCGTCGCCTCGGACGATGCGGTTGGCTCGGGCCAACACGACGAGGACCCCCGCGGATCAGGCGGAGAGCTCGGTGCGCCCCTTGCCGCGGCGTGCGGCGAGGATGGCGCGGCCGGCGCGGGTGCGCATGCGGGCACGGAAACCGTGCTTCTTGGCGCGGCGGCGGTTGTTCGGCTGGAAGGTGCGCTTGCTCATGATGATCTCCACACGGCTGCTCGCGGCGAGCCGTCACGTATGCGTTGGTTGACACGGAAGGCGCGACCGAACGGCCGCAGTCAACTGGACAACGGTACGTGACGAGGGCTGCCAGGTCAAACACCCCTGGTCCCGCGCGGCCGTGGTGACCACGGCCTCCCGATTCTCCACATTGGGGAGAACTTCCGTTGGGTACCACGCGCTCCGGTCCTTTACAGTTGTGTCACCGCACCGCCGGAAGCCCGGTAGTACGGGGGAGTACCCCCTCGACCACGGTCCGCGCGGCCGTGGAGCAGACTGTGGACAACCCTGTGGGAAGCTCGACGGGGAACGGCGCCCAGAACACCGTGCCGATCGCCTCCGGCCATTCAGGAGGCGCGGGTCGGCCCCGGCGTGGCTCGTACCGAACCCGGACCTTCTGCGCCCGCAGAGTGACGCACCCGAGCAGTGAGACCAGGAGACGAGCACGCCATGACGATGCCGGCCGACCCCGTCCAGGAGCTCTGGTCGTCAGTGCTCGGGATCCTCGCCGACGACGACCGGATCACGCCACAGCTGCACGGGTTCCTGAACCTCGTCGAGCCGAAGGGCGTCCTCGCCGGGACGCTCTACCTCGAGGTCCCGAACGACCTGACCCGCGGCATGCTCGAGCAGCGCATCCGGGTGCCCATCACCGAGGCCGTCGCGCGCATCGGGGACGACTCGGTCGCCAACTTCGCGATCACCGTGAACCCCGACATGGCCTCCGAGCCGCGGGTCGACGCCGTCGCCGTGCCCTCCTACGCCGAGCCGGTGCAGGAGCACGTGCCGCAGACCGCCGCTCCGCGTCAGTACATCGAGGCGCCGTTCGTCCCGAGCCCGGTGGACTCGCCCGGCACCGGCGGCCGTCCGGAATCCCGGCTCAACCCGAAGTACAACTTCGACAACTTCGTCATCGGCGCCTCCAACCGGTTCGCCCACGCGGCGGCGGTCGCGGTGGCCGAAGCGCCGGCGAAGGCCTACAACCCGCTCTTCATCTACGGCGACTCCGGCCTCGGCAAGACGCACCTGCTGCACGCCATCGGGCACTACGCCGAGAGCCTCTACCCGGGGATCCGCGTCCGCTACGTGTCGAGTGAGGAGTTCACGAACGACTTCATCAACTCGATCGCGAACAACCGGTCGAACCAGTTCCAGCAGCGGTACCGCGACATCGACATCCTGCTGATCGACGACATCCAGTTCCTGCAGGGCAAGGACTCCACGCAGGAGGCCTTCTTCCACACGTTCAACACGCTGCACGACCACAACAAGCAGGTCGTCATCACCTCGGACGTCGCGCCGAAGCACCTCACCGGGTTCGAGGACCGGATGCGCAGCCGCTTCGAGTGGGGTCTCATCACGGACGTCCAGGCGCCCGATCTCGAGACGCGCATCGCGATCCTCCGCAAGAAGGCGCAGTCCGACCACCTGCAGGTGCCGGACGACATCATGGAGTTCATCGCGTCCAAGGTGTCGAGCAACATCCGCGAGCTCGAGGGCACCCTGATCCGGGTGACCGCGTTCGCGAGCCTCAACCGGACGGCCGTCGACATGGCTCTGGTGCAGACGGTCCTCAAGGACCTGATCACGCTGGACGAGGACAACGTCATCGCGCCGACGGACATCATCAACCACACCGCGGAGTACTTCAAGCTCTCGGTCGACGACCTCTACGGCTCGTCCCGGTCGCAGGCGATCGCCACGGCTCGCCAGATCGCGATGTACCTGTGCCGGGAGCTCACGAGCCTGTCGCTGCCGAAGATCGGTCAGCTGTTCGGCAACCGCGACCACACGACCGTGATGTACGCCAACAAGAAGATCGCGGAGCTCATGAAGGAGCGTCGCTCGATCTACAACCAGGTCACCGAACTGACCAGCCGGATCAAGCAGGACCGTCGGTACCGGTAGCGCGCACCAGCCCGCCACCCCCCGTCCAGGAGGCCCGTCCCACACCCGGGATCGGCCTCCTTCTGCGTGCGTCCACCATCTGAGACGGTTCCATGCGGCGGATTCCCCACAGTGTGGAAAGCCTGTGGATAACTGTGGAGGACACGCCGCCCGCTTGTACACAGCTGGAGGGGTGCCTGTGGAAACTGGGGAGAGAAGTGGATAGATGAAATTTGCTCATCCAGAGGTCGCTCACACGCCACCAACAAGTCACACGGTTGTAGTTCCCAGTCGCGGAGCGGCATCCCCAGAGTTGTCCACAGTGTGCACAGGCGTTAAGACCATTACTCCTCTCTTCTCTCTCCTTCTCCCTGGGCCAACCTCTGGGGACGGCGAATGACACGGATCGGTGGTCTGCCGCCGCTGTGCCACAATGGGGGCCGCCGGGCAGTCAACCGATCGACAGGGGTCCACGCCGTGAAGTTCGAGGTCAACCGGGACGTCTTCTCCGAAGCCGTCTCCTTCGCGGTGAAGCTCCTCCCTCAGCGAACGACCCTGCCGATCCTGTCCGGTGTGTTGATCCACGCTGACGGCGATCGTCTGACGCTGTCGTCGTTCGACTACGAGGTCTCGGCACAGACATCGATCGCCGCGCAGATCGACGACCCGGGCACGGTGCTCGTCTCCGGCCGGCTCCTCAACGACATCGCGAGCCGACTGCCGAACGCTCCGGTGAGCTTCTCGACCGAAGACTCCCGCATCACGGTCACCTGCGGCTCGGCGCACTTCACGCTGCTGTCGATGCCCGTCGAGGAGTACCCGACCCTCCCCGAGATCGGTCCGCAGACCGGCGTCATCCCGGGCGACTCGTTCTCCGAAGCCGTCTCGCAGGTGGCCGTCGCCGCCAGCCGTGACGACGTCACCCCGGTCATCACCGGCGTCCAGCTCGAGGTCGGCGAGCACGACGTCTCGCTCATCGCCACGGACCGATACCGCGTCGCCGTGCGCACGATCCAGTGGGACTCGGGCCGTGCCGGCGACGACGGCGACGCAGCCACGACCCTCCACGCCCTCGTCCCGGCCCGCACCCTGCAGGAAGTCGGCCGCACCTTCGGGTCGGCCACGACCGTCTCGGTCTCGATCAGCGGCGGCTCGGACCGCGAGCTCATCGCGTTCCACGCCGACGACAAGACCGTGACGTCGCTGCTCATCAAGGGCAACTACCCGCCGGTCCGACGGCTCTTCCCCGAGGCGGTCCAGGACCACGCGGTGATCAACACCGCGGAACTGGTCGAAGCCGTCCGACGGGTCTCCCTCGTCCTGGAGCGCGAAGCAGCCCTCCGGTTCTCCTTCACGGTCGACGGGCTCACGCTCGAGGCGATCGGTTCCGAACAAGCGCAGGCGTCAGAGTCGATCGATGCGTTGCTGACCGGTGAGGAAACGGTTGTCTCCCTGAAACCGGCCTTCCTCCTGGACGGGTTGAATGCAGTGCACTCCGAGTTCGTCCGGATCTCCTTCACCAAGACGGAGAACCCGAACAAGCCGGGCCCGGTGTTGATCACCGGACAGTCCTCGCGAGAGGAACCGGCCACGGACGGATACCGGTACCTGCTGCAGCCCAACCTGCTGCTGCGCTGAGCGCAACAGACATCCAGCGCTGGCGGGTGGAAACCAGCACCAGCGCGACATCGACGAAGAAGAGGAAATCATGCAGATCGGTCTTGTCGGCCTCGGGAAGATGGGCAACAACATGCGTGCGCGTCTGCGCAACGCAGGGATCGACGTCGTCGGGTACGACGCCAACCCCGCCGTTTCGGACGTCCCCGACCTCGGCGCACTCGCCAAGGCCCTCACCGGCCCGCGTCTGGTCTGGGTCATGGTCCCGCACGGGAAGATCACCGACGACGTCATCACCGACCTCGCCGAGGTCCTCGAGCCGGGCGACCTGGTCATCGACGGCGGCAACTCGAAGTGGCTCGACGACGAGATCCACGCCAAGCAGCTGGACGCCAAGGGCATCCGCTACATGGACGTCGGTGTCTCGGGTGGTGTCTGGGGCAAGGACAACGGCTACGGCATGATGGCCGGCGGCGACGCGGCCGACGTCGAGCGCGCCATGCCCGTCTTCGACGCACTCCGTCCCGAGGGCCCGCGCGAAGAGGGCTTCTCGCACGCCGGCGGCATCGGCGCCGGCCACTACGCGAAGATGGTCCACAACGGCATCGAGTACGCGATCATGCAGGCGTACGGCGAGGGCTACGAGCTCCTCGAGGCCAAGGACATCATCACGGACGTCCCCGCCGTCTTCGCCGGATGGCAGCGCGGCACCGTCGTGCGCTCCTGGCTGCTCGACCTCCTCGTCCTCGCGATCAACGAGGACCCGAAGCTCGACGCGCTCGAGGGCTACGTGGACGACTCCGGCGAGGGTCGGTGGACCCTCGAAGAGGGCATCGAGCTCGCGGTGCCGATGCCGGCGCTCTCCGCCGCCATGTTCGCGCGCTTCGTCTCGCGTCAGGGCAGCGCGTCCCCGACGATGAAGGCCGTCGCGGCACTCCGCAACCAGTTCGGCGGCCACGCCGTCAAGAAGGCGTAGTCGGTCGAGGTAACCCCCTCGACCCGTCTCGGCCCGCGTGCACGTCGACCATCTCCAGCTCTCCGACTTCCGGAACTACCGGGAGGCGGACGTCGACTTCGCACGCGGGCCGAACCTGTTCGTCGGCCGCAACGGCCAGGGCAAGACCAACCTCGTCGAGTCCATCGCGTACCTCTCGACCCTCGGGTCGCACCGGGTGCCGACCGACGCCGCCCTCGTCCGGCAGGGTTGCGACTCCGCGATCGTCCGCGCCCGACTGGCGCATGAAGACCGGAGCATCCTCGCCGAGGTGCAGATCAACCGGACCGGCTCGAACCGCGCGCAGGTGAACCGCTCGGCGATCAAGCCCCGCGAGCTCCCTCGCTACTGCACGAGCGTCCTCTTCGCACCGGAGGACCTCGCCCTCGTCCGGGGCGAACCGTCCGGCCGCCGTCGGATGATCGACGAGCTCCTCGTCCAGATCGCGCCGCGGATGCAGGGCGTCCTGGCCGACTACGACCGGACGCTCCGGCAGCGGAACACCCTGCTGAAGTCGGCGCGGGCGACCGGAGCGAAAGCCGGGGCGCTCTCGACGCTCGACGTCTGGGACGACCGGCTCGTCGAGTTCGGTGCCGAGATCATCGCGGCCCGCGACCACCTCACCCGGCGCCTCGCCCCGTTCGTGACCGAGTCGTACGCAACCGTCGCGGGCGAGCGGCACCAGGCGTCGATCGCCGGCGTGCTCAGTGTCCGGGGTGCCGACCCCGAGGACGCGGCCGCGACCGACCCGGTGCTCGGGACCCCGGAGGAGCCGGTGACGATCGCATCCGCGGCCGAGGCGTTCCGCGGTGCCCTCGAGCGTCGTCGACGCGACGAACTCGACCGCGGCCTGACCCTGACCGGCCCCCACCGCGACGACGTCCTCTTCGAGCTGAACGGGTTACCGGCCCGGGGGTACGCCAGTCACGGCGAGTCCTGGTCCTTCGCGCTCGCCGTGCAACTGGCATCGGCGACGATCCTCCGGGCAGAGTCCTCGCTCGGCGACCCGATCATCATCCTCGACGACGTGTTCGCCGAACTCGACGAGTCGCGCCGGGAACGCCTGGCCGGAGCGGTCGCGGACTACGAGCAGGTCCTCATCACCGCGGCGGTGCACGGCGACGTCCCGGGCCAGCTCGCCGCCCACACCGTGCGGATCGAAGCCGGCACGATCGTGACCGACGAGACGGACGCTGACCGGGCCTCCCGTCCGGACCCGACCCCGGCGGCGTCCTGATGCCCGCGCCCCGGAAGCCCGCCGAACCGTCGCGGGTCTACCAGCACTTCAAGGCCGTCTTCGGCGACCCGTCGAAGCGCGGCCTCGACGCGCGCCGACGCCGAGCCGCCGGCCAGGACCCGGACTCGGTGCCGTACGGCAAGGGCCGCGAGCCCACCGGACTCGGCGACGTGATGGGCGCGCTCACCGCCGAACTCGGCTGGACCGAGCCGCTGGCACGCTCCGAACTGTTCGTGGACTGGCCGAGCGTGGTCGGCGACGAGCTCGCGAAGCACTCCACCCCGGTGACGATCGAGGACGGCGCCCTGGTCATCCGGTGCGGCTCGACGGCCTGGGCGACGCAGCTGCGACTCATGCGCGGGACGGTCACGACGACCATCGCCCAGCGGTACCCGGCGGCGGGCGTCGAGTCGATCCGGGTTTCCGGGCCCGACGCCCCCACATGGAAACGCGGCCTCAGGTCGGTCCAGGGGCGCGGCCCTCGCGATACCTACGGTTGACCAGACGAAATCATCCATCCGTCTGAGATTCGTCGCTCTGTGGGGCGTACGGCCCGCGGACCCGGGCCTCGCTGCGGTAGACTGGGGAGTGCAGTGTGCGGGCGTTCCGCGCGCAGGCAGGAGCACTCCCGACATGACATCTGAATCTGACGACGACCAGCGAGACCCGCAGAGTGACGAGGCCCAGCCGCAGGAGCAGGCCCCGCAGAGCGAACCATCGTACGGCGCAGACCAGATCCAGGTGCTCGAGGGCCTCGAAGCCGTCCGCAAGCGCCCGGGCATGTACATCGGGTCCACGGGCCCACGTGGTCTCCACCACCTGGTGCAGGAGATCGTCGACAACTCCGTCGACGAGGCCCTGGCCGGCTACTGCGACACCATCGACGTCACCATCCGTGAAGACGGCGGCGTCCGGGTCATCGACAACGGCCGTGGCATCCCCGTCGACATCCACCCCAACGAGGGCATCTCGACGGTCGAGCTCGTCCTGACCGTCCTGCACGCCGGCGGCAAGTTCGGTGGCGGCGGGTACGCGGTCTCCGGTGGTCTGCACGGTGTCGGTTCCTCCGTCGTGAACGCGCTCTCGAGCGAGCTCGACGTCGAGGTCCGTCGTCAGGGACACGTCTGGCGCCAGAGCTACACCGACGGTGTCCCGGTGTCGCCGCTGTCCCAGGACGAAGCGTCCGACGAGACCGGCACCACGATCACCTTCTGGCCGAACGCCGAGATCTTCGAGTCGGTCGAGTTCGACTACGAGACGCTCCGCACCCGGTTCCAGCAGATGGCCTTCCTCAACAAGGGCCTGCGCATCACCCTCGTCGACGAGCGCACCCCGGCCGAAGGCGAAGAGGCCCGCAAGGACTCCTTCCGCTACGAGCGTGGTCTCGCCGACTACGTCGAGTACCTCAACGCCCAGAAGAAGGCCGACCTGGTCCACCCGGACGTCATCGGCTTCGAGTCCGAGGACCCGGAGCGCAAGATCGCGCTCGAGGTCGCGATGCAGTGGAACACCTCCTACCAGGAGAGCGTCCACACCTTCGCGAACACGATCAACACGCACGAGGGTGGTACCCACGAAGAGGGCTTCCGTTCCGCGCTGACGTACCTGGTGAACAAGTACGCCCGCGAAGCGAAGATCATCAAGGAGAAGGACGACAACCTCACGGGTGACGACATCCGCGAAGGGCTCACCGCCGTCATCTCCATCAAGCTCGGCGAACCGCAGTTCGAGGGCCAGACGAAGACCAAGCTCGGCAACACCGAGGCCAAGGGCTTCGTGCAGCGCGTCGTCGGTGCCGAGCTCACGCACTGGTTCGAGAGCAACCCGACGCAGGCGCGCGACGTCGTGCGCAAGGCGATCCAGGCCTCCCAGGCGCGCCTCGCCGCCCGCAAGGCGCGCGAGACCACGCGGCGCAAGGGCCTGCTCGAGTCGGGCGGCATGCCCGGCAAGCTGAAGGACTGCCAGTCGAAGGACCCGACCCTGTCGGAGATCTTCATGGTGGAGGGCGACTCCGCCGGTGGTTCCGCCGTGCAGGGCCGCAACCCGATGACGCAGGCGATCCTGCCGTTGCGCGGCAAGATCCTGAACGTCGAGAAGGCCCGGCTCGACCGCGCGCTCGCCAACCAGGAGATCCAGTCGATGATCACGGCGTTCGGCGCCGGCATCGGTGAGGACTTCGACCCGGACAAGGCCCGGTACCACAAGATCGTGCTGATGGCCGATGCCGACGTCGACGGCCAGCACATCACCACGCTGCTGCTCACGCTGCTGTTCCGCTACATGCGTCCGCTGATCGAGCGCGGCTACGTGTACCTCGCGCAGCCGCCGCTGTACCGCCTGAAGTGGACGAACGCGGCCGACCAGTACGTGTTCAGCGACCGGGAGCGCGACGCCATGCTGCAGGCCGGCATCGCCGCGGGCAAGCGCATCCCCAAGGACAACGGGATCCAGCGCTACAAGGGCCTCGGCGAGATGGACTACAAGGAGCTGTGGGACACCACGATGAACCCGGACACCCGGACGCTCCTGCAGGTCACGCTCGAGGACGCCGCCGCGGTGGACAGCGTGTTCGCCACGCTCATGGGTGAGGACGTCGACGCCCGTCGCCAGTTCATCCAGCAGAACGCGAAGGACGTCCGCTTCTTGGACATCTAGGCCGGGAGGCGCGGCGTGAGCCGCGTCGACCCGACCCGACCCCTCGTGGTCGCGCCCGGCGCGACCAACGGACGACGAGCCTCCAGGCTGTCAAGGAAGGCAACGCAAGCACATGGCTGACGACAACGAGAACGGCGCCGACGAGCCCGAGATCGTGCACGGCGACAGCGGGGACATCGTCGTCTCCGGTGACCGCATCTCGCAGGTCGACCTGCAGCTCGAGATGCAGCGCTCGTACCTCGACTACGCGATGTCCGTCATCGTCGGTCGTGCCCTGCCGGAGGTCCGCGACGGCCTCAAGCCGGTGCACCGCCGCGTGATCTACGCGATGTACGACGGTGGCTACCGTCCGGACCGGGCCTTCTCGAAGTGCTCGCGTGTGGTCGGCGACGTGATGGGGCAGTTCCACCCGCACGGTGACAGCGCGATCTACGACGCCCTGGTGCGCCTCGTGCAGCCGTGGTCGCTGCGGTACCCGCTCGCGCTCGGCCAGGGCAACTTCGGTTCGCCCGGCAACGACGGCGCCGCGGCCCCGCGGTACACCGAGACCAAGATGGCCCCGCTCGCCCTCGAGATGGTGCGGGACATCGAGGAAGAGACCGTCGACTTCCAGGACAACTACGACGGTCGCACCCAGGAGCCGTCGATCCTGCCGGCCCGGTTCCCGAACCTGCTCGTCAACGGCTCCGTCGGCATCGCGGTCGGCATGGCCACGAACATCCCGCCGCACAACCTCCGCGAGGTCGCTTCCGGTGCGGTCTGGGCGCTCGAGCACCCCGACGCCACCCGTGAAGAGCTGCTCGAAGCGCTGATGCAGCGCATCAAGGGCCCGGACTTCCCGACCGGCGCGCAGATCCTCGGTACCCGGGGGATCGTCGACGCCTACCGGACCGGTCGCGGGTCGATCACGATGCGCGCCGTCGTCAGCGTCGAGGAGATCCAGGGCCGCACCTGCCTGGTCGTCACCGAGCTGCCGTACCAGGTCAACCCGGACAACCTGGCGATCAAGATCGCCGAGCTCGTCAAGGACGGCCGTCTCGCCGGCGTCGCGGACATCCGCGACGAGACCTCGGGTCGAACCGGGCAGCGCCTGGTCATCGTGCTGAAGCGTGACGCGGTCGCCAAGGTCGTGCTCAACAACCTGTACAAGCACACCCAGCTGCAGGAGAACTTCGGCGCGAACATGCTCGCGATCGTCGACGGGGTGCCCCGCACCCTGGCGCTCGACGGGTTCATCAGCGCGTGGGTCGACCACCAGGTCGAGGTCATCGTCCGGCGCACCCAGTTCCGTCTGCGCGAGGCCGAGAAGCGTGCGCACATCCTGCGCGGCTACCTGGCCGCGCTCGACGCCCTCGACGAGGTCATCGCGCTCATCCGCCGGTCGCCCGACGTCGAGGAGGCCCGCAACGGCTTGATGGAGCTGCTCTCCGTCGACGAGATCCAGGCACGCGCGATCCTCGAACTCCAGCTGCGTCGTCTGGCCGCCCTCGAGCGCCAGAAGATCCACGAGGAGGCCGAGGCCCTCGAGCTGAAGATCGCCGACTTCGAGGACATCCTCGCCCGACCGGAGCGCCAGCGCACGATCATCATCGACGAGCTCACCGAGATCGTCGACCGTTTCGGGGACGACCGTCGCACCGAGATCATGCTCGGCTTCGACGGCGACATGAGCATGGAAGACCTCATCCCCGAGGAAGAGGTCGTCGTCACCATCACCCGCGGTGGGTACGTCAAGCGCACCCGCAGCGACCAGTACCGCTCGCAGCACCGCGGCGGACGTGGTGTCCGTGGCGCCCAGCTCCGCGCGGACGACGTCGTCGACCACTTCTTCGTGACGACGACGCACCACTGGCTGCTGTTCCTCACCGACCAGGGCCGCGTCTACCGGGCCAAGGCGTACGAGCTGCAGGAAGCCGGGCGTGACGCCAAGGGCCAGCACTCGGCGAACCTCCTGGCCATGCAGCCGGACGAGAAGATCCAGCAGGTCCTCGACATCCGCGACTACGAGGCGGCGCAGTACCTGGTGCTCGCCACCGAGCAGGGTCTCGTGAAGAAGACGGCGCTCACCGAATACGACACCAACCGCACCGGTGGCATCATCGCGATCAACCTCCGCGAGGGCGACAAGCTCCGGTCCGCACTGCTCGTCGACGAGCACGACGACCTGCTGCTGGTCTCGCGCCACGGCATGTCGCTGCGCTTCACCGCGACGAACGACACGCTCCGCCCGATGGGTCGCTCGACCTCCGGCGTGAAGGGCATGTCCTTCCGCGGGGACGACTCGCTGCTGTCGGCATCGGTCGTGTCGGACGACGGCTTCGTCTGGGTGATGACCGAGGGCGGCTACGCCAAGCGCACCTCGGTCGACCAGTACCGCATCCAGGGTCGTGGTGGACTCGGCATCAAGGTGGCCCGTCTGGCCGCCGATCGAGGCGACCTGGTGGGCGCCCTGATCGTCGGTGAGGACGACGAGGTGCTCGTCGTGCTGCAATCGGGCAAGGTGGTAAGGTCTGCCGTGGCCGAGGTCCCAGCCAAGGGCCGGGACACGATGGGGGTCGTCTTCGCGAGGTTCGCGGAGAACGACCGGATCATCGCTGTGGCCCGCAACAGTGAGCGGAACCTGGACGACCAGGAGGACGCCGAGATCGAGCCTGCAGGCCCGGTCGAGACCGTCAGCCCGGACGAAGCGGTCGCCGACGCCGCCGACGCAGAGCTCGTGGAGGAAGTCTCCACCGACGCACTGCCCACCGACGCCGCGCCTGTCGAGGCCGGAGAGGACGAGTCAAGCAATGAGTAGTGTCGCCGAGAAGCTCCAGCGGAAGGCGAAGCGGCCCGTCGGGACTCGTCAGGTCCGACTCCGCCTGGTCTACGTCGACTTCTGGTCGATGGTGAAGCTGTCCTTCCTCATCGCCCTGGCCGGCTCGATCGTGATCGTCGTCGCCACGGCGCTGGTGTGGGTCATCCTCAACCAGACCGGTGTGTTCGACCAGATCGACAGCCTGTTGAAGGACGTCACCGGTCAGAACAGTTACTCGATCATGGACCAGTTCTCGCTGGGCCAAGTCCTCGGGTTCTCGATCGTCGTCGGCATCCTCAACGTCGTCGTCGGGACCGTGCTCGGCGCCATCGTCAGCGTCCTGTACAACCTCAGCGTGCGGATCACGGGCGGCGTGCTCGTGGGCTTCACCAACAACTGACCCGGTCCGGGTGGGCCGACTCGCTCGATTTCGCTCCGGCGCGATCGTGGGGTAGGCTTTCATCCGGTCTGAGGGGCTATAGCTCAGGCGGTTAGAGCGCTTCGCTGATAACGAAGAGGTCCAAGGTTCAAGTCCTTGTAGCCCCACCACAATTCAACTCCCGCGTCGGAAGTCTCGGCGTTGCGGCCCGTTCGGTCGCTTCGGGGCCTTAGCTCAGTTGGTAGAGCGCTGCCTTTGCAAGGCAGATGTCAGGAGTTCGAATCTCCTAGGCTCCACTCGAGAAGCCCCTGGTTGCGACTGTGTCGCTGCCCAGGGGCTTCGTTCTGTGCCCATACGCGCCGCGGCCCCTGCGGCGCGGTCGTCGTGGCTGCGTGCGTCCGGTGGGTCAGGTCGCCCGCACTTCGCCGGTCTCGGTGTTCGGCGTGCTCCCCGTCCTGCCGACTCGCCGTGGGTCTGGCGTCGAGCGGTCACGAGTCGTCGGTTCGGGGGCCTCCAGGCGACGGTTTGTGACCGGTGGGCGGATCTCCTGCGGGGTGTCCTGACCGGTCGGGCGGCGCTGATCGCGGGGCGCTGAGGTCTCAGGACCTGCAGTGTGGCCTCGCCGAGGTCGCCTGATCTGCCGGGTCCGGCGTGCTCGTCGTCCGCCGACTCGCCGTGGGTCTGGCGTCGAGCGGTCACGAGTCGTCGGTTCGGGGGCCTCCAGGCGACGGTTTGTGACCGGTGGGCGGATCTCCTGCGGGGTGTCCTGACCGGTCGGGCGGCGCTGATCG
>Ga0308159_1003062_pt1 | contig 17817 bp, 13 predicted proteins | sample PhyCR1_FD_201040 | JGI IMG/M metagenome (GOLD analysis project Ga0308159, IMG submission 201040) | Phyllosphere microbial communities from UC Gill Tract Community Farm, Albany, California, United States - DLSLC.R1 | ecosystem: Host-associated > Plants > Phyllosphere > Unclassified | place: USA... | reverse complement strand
ATCAAACTCTCCATTGTAAATTTTTGTTTGTGGTAATCCCGAAAGATCCCACGTTATCTTCTTAAACGTACTATCTTGTTACTCTCTTCATCATGTCAAAGAACTTTGCTCCGCGTCTTCCGGAACTCGTGGCGATGATCGTTTTCAGCGCCGTACTACCCGATTGGGAGTGCAAAGGTGCACCTCTTTTTTTTCTTACGCAAGTACAAGGCAAAAGTATTTTTAAAGTTTTTTTGAAAAAATTTGTAAAAAGCTCAAAATGAGCAAAATCTGCCCCGAAAATATTTTGAAGTTTTTTTAAGCGGCTGGGTTAGGGTATGGAAATGGGGCTGCAATGGACCGGAATGCGGTTGCAGGTTCTTTTATGGTTGTGGGGAAGCTGGGTATGATAGCGGGTTTGAACTTTGGATAATCTGTGTAATATGGATATCAGATTTAAATATGGTTTTGCTTCCTATATATAAGGAACGAGAAAATGCTGTTCAGAGGGCAGGTTTTCGGATTGTTCTCAGGAGGCTCCAAAGGAGCCCAAAGAAACCTGGCCGTATTTATTTGCTGGAAACAGGTGGCTCCCAGGGAGCCTGGGTAATTGTGAGGTGCGGTTCAGGCTGGAAACGGAGAGCTCCGGAAAAGTTTGGTCGTGTATAATAGCTGGAAACAGCAGGCTCCCAGGGAGGCCGGAAAATTGTGATCTGCGGTTCAGGCTATAAACGGGGACCTCCGGACAAGTTTGGTTATATTTATATGCTGGAAACAGGAGGCTCCCAGGGAGCCTGGGTAATTGTGAGGTGTAGTTCAGGCTGTAAACGGGGAGCTTTGGAGAAGTTTGGTCGTGTATAATTGCTGGAAACAGGAGGCTGCTGGCGAGCCAGGAGAAGCCTGGTGGTATTTACTTGCTATAAACCCGAGCTACCCATTGAGCCAGGAAATCCCAAAGGCTATCAATGGTCAATCATCGTATAGGAACCACTTTCGGTCAAAAGAAAAACCTGGAATAGATTGTATAAATCATCCACTCCAGACATAAAATCTATTATTTAGCTTTTACTACATCCTTATCAATCCTTCAATATCAGCTACCGATTTAATAAGAGGGTCACCTAATAATTGATAGCCGTTCTCAGTAATCAAAAAATTCTCCTCTACCCTGGCACCACCAAAACTGCGGAATGCATCCAGTTTGTCATAATTTATAAAGTCCCTCAATTTCCCTTGCGCCTTCCAAATATCCATCAACTCAGGAATAAAATACAGTCCAGGCTCTACGGTAAGCACAAAACCAGCTTCTAATTCTCTCCCAAGCCTAAGTGACTTCAAACCAAATTCTTTGCTTTTCACCATTCCTTCCGAATAACCAACATACTGCTCACCCAGATCTTCCATGTCATGTACGTCCAGCCCCATCATATGCCCAAGCCCGCATTGGAAGAATAAGGTATGCGCTCCTTCATTTACAGCATCTTTAACATCACCTTTCATTAAGCCCAATTGCTTCAAGCCGTCAACCAAATGTTCGCATGCCAGTTTGTGAACTTCTAAAAATCGAATTCCTGGTTTTAAAACATTTGCTGCTGCCTGTTCAGCTTTGAGCACTATTTCGTAAACTTCCTTTTGTAGGGAGCTGAATTTTTGATCAACAGGAAAAGTTCTGGTTAAATCCCCAGCATAATGCATCGCGGTTTCCGCTCCGCAATCACATAATACCAACTGGCCCTTTTTCAAAATATTACTCGTCGGATGGTTATGGAGCGTCTGCCCATTTACGGTATAAATAACAGGATAAGCAATATTCCCTCCTGCACTCAGCGCTATTCCTTCTACAATTCCGGCAACATATTTTTCCGTCACATTTTCCCTTGAATAGCGGATTGCGGCCATATGCATTTCGTTGCTGATATTTACAGCCTTATCAATTTCAGAAACTTCCAATTCAGATTTGTAGGCGCGTTGGGCAATTACCGCTTTAATCAATTTAACAGATGCTCCTTCTCTCACCTGCTCAACTGAAATTTCTAAGGCCTCACTCAGTTTGATAAACGAATCCGATCGGTATGCGGGCAGGTAGTGAACGATTTGTCCTGACGTTAATGCTTTTTTGATCAAACCTACCAGCGACTTTGATTCCGCCACTTTACTAATTCCCGTCTGAGCGGCAATTTCCGTCAACGACGGTTGCGTGCCCATCCACACGATATCATCAATCGTGGGTTCGTTACCAATGATTATTTCGTTATCTTCATCCACATTAATAATTGCCGCCAACCCAGGTTTATCCAATCCGAAGAAATATAGAAAACTACTATCCTGGCGAAAATGATAAGTATTGTCTTTATAGTTCATTCCTACCTCTTCATTCCCTAAAAAGAGAATAAGGCCGTAGCCAACTGCTTTTTTTAATTCATTTCTTCTTTCCTTATATACATCAATACCGAACATAGCCATTTCCTGTTTAAATATTCCTCTCTTTTTAATTCAACATCAATCCCTTTACGATAAGTCAACCGAATACTGCCTTCACCCAACAATTTCTAGTAGTATGAACCCGATTCAAACTAGCCAATAACAAAAAAGCACTGAATGTAACATACAAACGTACTTTTCCTATTTTATATAAAGTCCGGATTTCTAACGCCAAATGTAAAAGGAATGGCTTTCAGTTTCTTTTCTATAAATAATAACTTGTTATCCGATATTAACTTTTCCGGCGAGATAGAAATCTGCTTTGGCGCTGTGTTAATGATTCGGGTGCGATTTCAGGATCAGGCGATCATCTTGAAAACAAAAAAACGGATAACCCCTGCAGGATTATCCGTTTGATGATTGTTCCCGCATCGGTTAAAGTACCACCAGTTGTTTTCTGACGTCCACGTTACTGCTTTTTATGCGGACGATATATTTACCCGAAGGCAGATTTCTTACTAATATTTTCACCCTGCTCTTCATATCCTGTGTCTGTGTCACGACCACTCTGCCATACATATCATATACAATGATCTCTGCATTTTCGATATCGTCACGTGATTCAACATAGACATTATCCCGAGCGCCAGGGTTAGGGAAAACAACAATATCCGTTTCACCCTCAGTGATCACCTGCAATTGGTTTGAGTAAGGAGAATAACAGGTAAGCAGATTACTTCCTAAAACATAGGTTACATTAGCCCTTGCTGAATATAAGCCAGTCTGAACTGTCCTTACCTCATTGCTGACAGAGCTGGTAAGCATTTGTTCATCACGGCGCCAATCGTATTTCTCATTCAGGCCGGTCTGGTTCACGGAAGCACCAGCCGTAAACGGTCCGACCTTTTCGATAAGAGGTGTAGGAACTTGCGGGCGATACAACAGCGTGGATACATCAGAGTTGTCTGATAAACAGCCGAATGCATTCTGGCTCCGCACAAAGTAGGTACCGCCTTCATTTACAGTCAAAGATGTCCCGGTAACCAGGGCATTGCCGACACCCTGACGGTACCAGTTATAAAGGTCATTTCCTCCGTTGATGGAAAAAGTAAAAGATGAATCTGCGCAGGCTTGCTGTGAACCAATTTCACGTATCGTCGGCTTAGCCGGTCTAACACTAGTATTGACCACCATTGTTTGCGTACGCAGGGTGTTTCCATTGCCATCCTTCACTTTGCCGGTGTAGGTCCCAGGACTTGAAACTGTAATAGCCCTGGCGCCACGGTACTGTGTGTTTCCGTTCACGGTAAGAGACCATTCGTAATTCAGATATCCTTCTGGAAGAGATAGATTAAGGGAGCTGTTGTCAGTTGCGCAGGTACTTGTGATTTTTGGTTCCTGACTAACAGGTACCGGATTTGCTGTTGAAAAAAAGTTTAGGCTAAGCGCTTCTCCCCAGGCATTTGCCAATGTATTTAGTTGACCCGCACCATAAAAATGCGTCCCGTCCACCCTTTGAACAGGGAGGTTGTCGGTCTCAGGACCAGCGAAAGCAATGCCCGGCAAATCACTGATAACAGCGTTTTGTGCTGAAACGATGGTTGGATTACTTCGGTAATCAACATAGGAAGTGCGCGCAATGACCCAGGGAACCTGCCTGTTGATATCCGAGTTCAGCTTTCCGATCAGCGACTGTAAACTGTTTTTATATTCCGCGAAACTCATATTCAACGGAGAATTATCAGTCTCACCCTGCATCCAGAGAATTGCGCGAACGCCGTATTGCTTCGCATAATGCTGCGCTGAAAGCCTTAGATTCGCATAAGGCATCAATGTTGGATAAGGAAGCTGAGGATTACTGTAAACACTGGAGGTCGGTATACCCTGAGCGCTCTGCCACCAGTTACGGATAGAGGTTCCGTCCCAGCCCGTATTGACAAACATCACGGGAACATTAAGCTTTTGAGTAAGCAAATCGCCCAGAATCCCCCAGCACCATGTACCATGTCCGCGGAGGCCCATCGTGATGTTGGCGTTGTTCATCCGCGAAAATGTCGGCGCAGGAAGATCACCTAATCCGTTACCTATTTCGTTGTTGTAGCTAACATAATTGACCCGGTCGTCATTGGCGACAGGACTGGAATAATCCATTCCCTGCGCATTTGATTGTCCCGAAATAATGAAGACTTCTCCAACACCAAGACGTTCGATCGTACCGGTATTCCCGACCATGATACCGCCTCTTAAGCCGCGAACTTCGATCTTATACCAGCCACCTGCAAGACGCAGGGTTCCGCTGAAAACGCCGCCGGCAGGTTTGTCCTGCAAGGTTACCCAGCCGACTGGCTTACCCTGATTTTCAGCGACAGGTGTGGCTCTTACCTCAACTTTGTCGATAATGATAGAATAACTTCCGCTGATGGTCACATCGGCTGATCCTCCGTTTTCACGTTGATAGACTGCGCGCTCAAGAGGAGCGGTCAGATTTATCTGCGCGTAGAGCGCTATTGGAGTAAAAAGCACTAAGAAGCAGGCCTTTAAAGAAGCAGAAAATGGATATTTCCCAGAAGTATTAAGTAAAGATTTTACAGCGTATTTCATGTAATGTGAAAAATCAATTGGTATCGTTGTGTAATTTCACGACACAAATTATGCGAAAAGCGTTGTAGCGTGCAATATAAAACTATTAAGCGGATAGAGATTTTCCTATCGGCTCACCAGAATTATTACGACGAAATTATACATTAAGTTGCATTATATCTTCACAATAGTCATAAAAATAAATAAACTCCTGTTGACTAGAACAGGAGTTTATTCGATAAAATTTAGCTTTAATTAAATTTTCCCAACGTTCTCAGCCTGCTTCGACCTGCTTTTCATTTGCGCGTCAATGACTGCTACCAGTGCCATATTATAGATACTTCGCACAGAACTACCGAGCTGCAGGACATGAACAGGCTTTTTCAGCCCTAATAATATTGGCCCGATGGCATCTGCATTACCGACTTCTTTCAGCAAATTGTAGGCAATGTTACCTGCGGCAAGATTTGGAAAAATTAACGTGTTAACATCCTGGTTCACGAGTTCACTGAATGGATAACTATCTTTCAACATCTGCGGATTCAGGGCAACACTAGCCTGCATCTCACCATCGACAATTAAAGTGGGATATCTTTTCTTGATCAGTTTTCTGGCATCCGACATCACCTTGGCTTCCGGAGAATCGCTGCTGCCAAAATTGGAATAACTTAATAATGCAATCCGTGGAGTCAGGTTAAAATTCTGAACCTCCCGAGCGGCAAGATTGGTGATATCGGCAATTTCTTCGGGAGTCGGATTGAAATTCACAGTTGTATCGGCCAGGAACAGAGGCCCTCTCTTGGTGATGAGAAGATACATACCCGCTATTTTCTTGACACCTTCTTCCGTACCGATAATTTGCAGTGCGGGGCGTATCGTATCCGGATAATTTTTAGTAAGTCCGGAGATCATCGCATCTGCGTCGCCGGTCTCTACCATCATACAACCAAAATAATTCCGGTCGTTCATGGCTTTGATCGCTTCATATTCATTGATACCCTTGCGCTGACGTTTTTTAAAGTAAAGATCTGCATACTGCTTTCTCTTTTCTTCCTGTCCGTCACTTCTCGGATCGATGATGGTTATGCCTTCCAGATCAATTCCATTCGCAGCCGCAACCGACTTAATTTTACTTTCCTCGCCCAGGAGTATCGGATAAGCAACTTTTTCATCAAAAACAATCTGTGCAGCTTTGAGCACTTTCCAGTTGTCGGCATCAGCAAATACCAGACGTTTTGGATCCAGACGCGCCTTATTTCCGATGACACGAAGCAGCTGGTTATCAAGACCAAGCCGGTGATCAAGCTCTTCTTTGTAAGCATCCCAATCCTGAATGCCCTTTTTCGCTACGCCACTTTCCATTGCGGCGAGCGCCACGGCAGGAGCCACGGTTGACAATAATCTTGGATCGAGTGGCTTCGGAATGATATAATCCTTCCCGAATGAAATCGTTTTCTCGTTGTAAGCCAGATTTACGATGTCGGGAACCGCGCTTTTTGCCAGATCGGCCAATGCTTTCACAGCCGCAAGTTTCATCTGCTCATTGATCTGCGTCGCACGCACATCTAGGGCTCCTCTGAAAATAAAGGGGAATCCGAGTACATTATTTACCTGGTTCGGGTAATCACTGCGGCCGGTGGCCATAATGATATCCTCACGAGCGGCAGTCGCAGCCTCATAGGAAATTTCCGGATTTGGATTGGCCATGGCGAAAACAATCGGCTTTGGCGCCATGCTCCGGATCATTTCCGGGCTCACCACATTTCCGACGCTCAAGCCCAGGAAGACATCTGCGTCTTTCATCGCGGAAGCCAACGTCATTTCAGCAGTGGCAGAAACAGCAAATTGTTTTCTGTCTTCGTCCAGATCGGTACGCAGACTATGCAGGACGCCGTCTTTGTCGAAAAGCGTAAAATTTTCTGCCCTTGCACCCAGGGATTTATACAGTAACACACAGGACATGGCGGCTGCCCCTGCCCCGCTGACAACGAACCTGGCCGTCGTAATATCTTTCCCCTGCAATTCCAGCGCATTCAATAAGGCAGCACTGCTGATGATAGCCGTTCCATGCTGGTCATCATGCATCACCGGGATTTTCATTTTCTCCCGAAGTTGCTTTTCTATATAAAAACATTCCGGTGCTTTTATATCTTCCAGATTGATACCGCCAAAAGTCGGTTCCAAGGCCAGTACGATCTGAATAAATTTGTCAGGATCGGTCTCATTGATTTCTATATCAAAAACATCAATATCAGAAAAAATCTTAAACAAAACCGCCTTGCCTTCCATCACCGGTTTACTTGCATCAGGGCCGATGTTTCCCAGGCCTAAAACGGCAGTTCCATTGGAAATCACACCAACCAAATTACCTTTTGCGGTATATTTATATACATCTTCTACATCTCTGAAAATTTCCATGCAGGGTTCGGCTACGCCTGGCGAGTATGCCAACGACAGATCCCGCTGGGTTTTTGCATCTTTTGTTGGGATCACCTCAATTTTTCCCGGCCTGCCTTTAGCATGATAGTCCAATGCTTGCTCTTTTCTTAACTGCTCCTTCATAAAAATAAATTTCACCTTATTATCCAGCCTTGTTATGAGAAATCAGACTGGCACTATTAGTCGATTGTATGAATTGTGTTTGATCCCCCAAAAGTATCACACTTTGCAGGGAATACATCGGCGTAGTTAATTGTTTTGCCAATTATTGATAAATATCGGTTAAAAATTACAATATTATGGCAGCATTTTAATGGCATCAGCCAGCATTTCGATATAAACATCCCGATCTATTTCATAACAGACCTCTGCATTGGGTTCACGTTTTAGAACATTGTAAAAGTCGACCACCGTGGCACCAGACGTAAACTCACCTTTCGTTTCCACCTCCACATAACAGGCCCTGGACGCAAACATACCGGGATTGATCAGCCATGCGATAGCACAGGGATCGTGAAGGGCTGCACCACCGCCGAGTTCCACCCGGTTTTCACGATAAAAAACAGAGTAATACTCAAGCAACCCCGCGGCAGCGACACCTGTTTTATTACCAATAGACCTAAATAGATCAATGTCTTTCTGATAAACCACAGCCTTGTGCGTCACATCGAGCCCGCACATCGTTATTGGTATGCCTGACCTGAATACCGCAGCAGCAGCTTCCGGGTCCATATAAATATTGAACTCAGCCAGTGGTGTCACGTTACCTCTGAAAATTCCTCCTCCCATCAATGAAATCCGTTCTATCTTATCTTTGAGATTGGGGAAAGCCAGTAAAAAAGCAGCGATGTTGGTCAGTGGCCCTGTCGGTACAATCGTTATCTTTTCCTGGCATCCACCGACGATCCGTGCGATGCCTTCGACGGCTGAAACAGGCTCGGCCGAGATGCTGGGTTCCGCAAAATCTACACCGCTGAGTCCGCTTTCTCCATGCACGGAGTCTGAGACGGCCAGATGGTTGAAAAGGTGATTCTCCAATCCGCGAAAGACCGGAACGTTTGCCCCGATTAAAGTCAGGATCTTTAACGTATTTGCCAGTGTTTTTTCCTGAGTCTGATTTCCAGCTGATGTAGTTACTGCTCTGACGTCAAACATCCCGCTGCCGAAAGCCAGCATCAACATCAAAGCATCGTCATGACCTGGATCGCAGTCAATAATTATCGGTACCTTTTTCATATCTAAATCATTTCATTTTGATAAGGTGCAGAATGCTGTGCCCCTATTCTTGTGACGGATATACCCGACGCCTTGCATGCATACCGACATGCTTCAACGAATTCTTTTCCATCCAGCAGTGCCGTCGCAATGGCTCCGTTGAATACATCCCCCGCTGCGGTGGTGTCAACAGCATCCACCTTTTCTGCAGGAATAATCCGGTCATGCCGGCTGTTTGAAAGATAGACGCCTTGTTTTCCTAAAGTAATGATAACGTTTTTAATACCTCTGGTCAGGAAATAACCCGCAGCTGGCTGCAAACTGTCTTCATTTTCGGGCATTATCCCGGTAAGAATATGCGTTTCTGTTTCGTTTGGGGTAATCAGAAAAATGTCTTTCAATAAGCTGTCGTCCAGTTTTTGTGCCGGAGCCGGATTCAAGATGACTTTCAGATCAAGTATACGGCATTTTTCGATCACATAACGAACCGTTTCCAGGGGAATTTCAAGCTGGAGCAGAACCAGTTGGACGCCATCGAAAATCTGATCAGGCAGATCTGCCGGTTTAAGATCCATATTCGCACCGGAAGCCACGATGATCTGATTTTCGCCCTGGCCATTGACGATAATCGATGCGACACCGGACGGAAAATTATCCGTTTCCAGGATAAACCTGGTATCCAGATTTTCCTTTTTGAAACCTTCAAGTGCTGCTTTACCAAATACATCATTTCCCAATTTTGTAACAAAACGGACTTCTGCACCAAGCCGCGAAGCAGCGACGGCCTGATTTGCACCTTTGCCACCAGGGTTCATCAGAAAACTGTCTCCAAGGATTGTCTCCCCGGGTTTAGGGAAATCCCGGGTATTAATTACCAGGTCAGTATTTGAACTTCCGATCACCAATAACTTTCCTTTCATAACATTTGATTCATTTTAACCCATTGACGGTTGGCTGACTGGTTTTTTAAAGCAGCTAGTCAAGTTTCCGATTAAGGTAAATATATTTTGTGGAAAATGGTTTTGAGTCTATTTTAACAATTTCTAATTCCATTTTAACAGAGAATTCTGAATTTCCCGGATTTAAGGTCAAAATTCTACTCATTGTGGTTGATCCACACGTGTATTTAAAGAATTGTTTACTAATTTTCGGTTTTAATTGAAGATTTCCTATAAATCCTGAATCCAATTATCCTTTAAATATATTATGTTAAAAATTACTTTTAGCCTTGTTTCGGCTTTTCTGATGCTCATGTGGTTCGGTCCGCAGCGCGGAAATGACCCAAGACAAAACGAACAGAAATCTCTCTACAGCAATGATTCACTTCCAAACGCCAGCAGCTGGCCAAATGAACTGAAAATTGACCATTTTGCTGGTCCGGATCTGACACCAAGCCCGGCATGTCTGGCTGTTGCAGCAACAGGAGAAGTATTCGTTGGCGTCGATATGATGGGTTCGCTTGGAAAGAATCCTGGTAAAGGAAGCATCATCAAACTTGTCGATACGGACAATGATGGAAAGGTAGATAAACATACCATTTTTGCGGTGGCTGATAATCCTCGCGGTATCATTGCTATGGGCGATCAGGTCTTTGTATTGCATACCATTTTTTCGCCCGACACCAAAGTTGCAACGGGAATGGACCTTGTTGTTTTCGAAGATAAAAACCATGACGGCGTCGCTGACGGACCTTCCAAGCCTTTGATACAGCATATCAGTTCTCCAAAATTTCTTCAAAGCCGCGGCACTGACCATGCAACCAATGGTATCAGGATGGGTATTGATGGATGGATTTACATTGCGGTGGGTGACTTTGGTTTCCATAACGCAACTGACCGATCCGGAAAAAAAATGACCATGCTGGGTGGTGGTGTCGTCAGAGTAAGACCTGACGGAACTGAGATGGAAGTATACACCCATGGTATGCGTAATATTTATGATGTGGCGATAGATCCTTTCATGAACATTTTTACCAGGGGAAATACCAATGACGGCGGAGGTTGGAACATACGTTTCAGCAATCAGATCCAGTCCGGGGAATATGGTTACCCTGTTTTGTTCCAACATTTTACGGATGAGATTATCCCGGCACTTGTCGACCTGGGCGGCGGTTCCGGAACCGGTGCATTGTATATGGACGAATCTTCATGGCCTGAAAAATACAATAAGGTGCCGATGATGGCGGACTGGGGACGAAGCCAGTTATTTATTCATCGCGTTACGCCGGACAAAGCAACCTTTACACAAAAAGACGAGGAGTTTATAAAACTATCTCAGATTACAGATCTGGATGTCGATGGGTCGGGAAGGTTATACCTTTCAGCCTGGGATGGTGCGGGATATTCCGGAAGCCCTGCAAAAGGATTTATCGTACGTGCAGTGCCTCAGAACTGGAAATACAAAGCCTATACAAATGTCCGGAAAGCTTCGGTAAAAGATCTCGGTTCTATGCTAAAATCAGGAAGTGCAGTGGCCCGGCTTGATGCACAGCAGGAACTTTTATCGCGTCCGGCAAAACAGGCAGCTGAAGTTTCCTGGAAAATTGCTGCCGATAAAAAATTGCCTCTGCAAAACCGTGTGGCTGGTATGTATACCTACGCACAGATTTCAGGAGCAGCAGGTATTACCGATCTGTTAAAACTGACGGAAGAAACCTCTATGAAGGAATATGCTCTGCGCGCGGTTTCTGATCGCAAAGCATATCTTAAAGGCGTGCCGACTGATCTTTTTGTAGACGCGCTGAAAGATCCTTCGCCCCGGATACAAATTGCCGCCATGATCGGGCTCGGACGTATGGGACGTGTTGAGGCGGCTCCGGCATTGCTGCAGGTAAAAGTGCCTGCCACGTTTGTAGCCCCTGTCAAAGATGTTGAAGGTCCGCACGCAACACCGAACCCGGCCATCATTCCTCCGCATATTGCTGTTCGTTCCCTTGTCACTCTTCATGCAGTGGATGCCTGTGTTCAGGCCATCGGAACTGAGAATTCAGACATCGCCTTGTGGGCATTACGGTATATGCACGACCCAAAGGCCGTCAACGGGTTGATTGCAGCTTATCAGCAATCCAAAGACGAAGCTTTGAAGAAAAAGATACTGGTGACTTTGTCAAGACTGTATAAGAAAGAAGCGGACTATGATGGTTCATGGTGGTGGAGCACCAGGCCAGATTCACACGGGCCCTATTATAAAGCGATTACCTGGGAATCATCTCCTGCGATTAAAGGCCTGCTGACTGAGGCGTTCAATAAGGCCGACGTGTCAGGAAAAGAATTTTTCGCAGATCTTAACAGCAGGCATCGCATGGAAATCATCGAATTTGGCGGAGGCGAAGCTGTTGCTTCGAAAGAAGAGGTGAAGGTCGATCTTGACAAGATCAGAAACAAAAAAGGACAAGTTGGCGAAGCATCGATTGAAGATGTGATGCTGGCAATGGCGAAAATCAATGGTGATGCGGCCTTGGGAAAAACATTATTTACAAAACAAGGCTGCGTTGCCTGCCATAGCGTAACAAAAGGAGAGACTATGAAAGGACCATTCATGGGCCAGATCGGATCGATCATGAACCGTGAGCAGATCGCAGAATCCATATTGAAGCCAAACGCATCGATTTCGCAAGGTTTTGCATCTGTTGTGATTGAAGCAAAAGGAGACAAAACCTACATGGGTTTTATCACACAGGAATCAGCTGCAAAAGTTGTGATGCGCGATATCACCGGGCAGCTTTACACGATAAAAACTTCGGATATCGTTTCGCGCAAGGAACTGGAAGACTCGATGATGCCGACAGGGCTTGCCAATGCTTTGTCCTATGAAGAATTTGCATCACTGATCACATTCCTTTCACAGCAGAAAAAATAGTAAAACACCTTCATATCATTTTGATCAGAGAGCAGTACGCGAAAGTGGACTGCTCTTTTTTTTTGAGGCAGTGCTGATTCTATTTGTTTTAAAATTTCATAGAGACATAAGCCTGACTTTCCTGAAAAATGCATAGCTTCAAGATCACTTCCTGTCACCAACCACCTTTTTATGAAAAATAAGATTACTTCCACATTGTTTTTTGTTTTAACATTTTTAACTGCTGCAAATAAACTGTTTGCCCAGCAGGATGTTTTAAAACAGTTGCAGGAAATTGCCGTGATTGAACAAAAAATCATGATGCCGATGCGTGATGGTGTTCGTTTAGCCACCGACGTGTACAGGCCAAAGACGGATAAAAAAGTTCCGGTAATTTTTTCAAAAACACCATACAACTTTAATTCCTGGGGCGATGGGGAAATGAAATCAGGCACCTATCAGGCCGCCCTTGACGCAGTGAAAAGGGGTTATGCCTATGTGGTTCAAAACGAACGCGGGAAGTTTTTCTCAGAAGGCAACTGGGAAATACTGGGCCCTCCGACAACTGATGGTTACGATGCATTTTCCTGGATGACTGCGCAGTCCTGGTGCAACGGCAAGATCGGCACGCTGGGATGTTCTTCGACAGCTGAATGGCAAATGGCAGTGGCTGCGCTCGATCATCCTTCGCATGCCGCCATGGTGCCAATGGGTTTTGGTGCTGGTGTCGGAAAGGTCGGGCAGTTTACAGAGCAGGGAAACTGGTATCGTGGCGGAGCACAACAAATGCTTTTTACAACCTGGCTATATGGAACGGAGACGGACAATATGGCCCGTCCGCTATTTCCAAAAGAAGCTACGAGTGAAGATCTGACCAGAATTTCAAGATTTTATGATCTTGCACCGGAGATGCCAAAAGTTGACTGGGCCCAGGGGCTGAAACATCTGCCTGTAAAAGACATTATACAAAATGTGAACGGGCCTAAAGGAACTTATGAAAAAATGATCGTGAGAAAACCTTCCGATCCTGAATGGTATAAAGGAGGGCTATACCATGACAATATGCCTTTCGCAGTACCAAGCTACTGGTTTGTTTCCTGGTATGATGTATCAACCGGACCGAATCTTGCACTGTTTAACCACGTCAGGAAAAATGGGACAGATCAGCAGGTTAAGGACGGCCAGTACCTGGTTATTGCGCCCACCTTACATTGTGCCTACAAACGCGCAACGGAAAATACGGTAGTCGGCGAAAGAAGTGTAGGTGATGCCCGCCTTGATTATGACGGGCTGATCTATGGTTGGTTTGACTACTGGCTTAAGGGTGAAGACAACAACATGCTTAAAAAGACTCCCCGCGTGCAGTATTATACGATGGGTTCGAATAGATGGCAGTTTTCTGAAACGTGGCCGCCCGCAAATGTTGAGCCGACAACCTACTATTTGTCCAGCAAAGGAAGCGCAAACAGTTTGTATGGTGATGGAAAATTAACTGCCAAAAGTCCTGGCAAAGAAGAAAAAGCGGACGCCTTTACATACGATCCTGCATTTCCTGTCCCATCTTACGGGGGAAATGTTTGTTGCACCGGCACTGCCATTCAGGGTGGCTCTTTTGATCAGCATCAGATGGAAACCCGTCAGGATATTCTGGTGTATACGACTGAGCCTTTTACCGACGGCGTGGAGTTAACGGGTTCAATTGAAACGACTTTATTTGTCAGCTCAGACGCGAAGGATACCGATTTCACAATAAAACTGATCGACGTATACCCTGACGGCCGGGCTTATAACCTCGATGAAACCATCCTTCGGGCACGTTATAGAGAAGGTTTTGACAAGGAAGTCATGATGGAAGGTTCCAATGTATATAAACTGACACTTAGCCCTATGTCGACGAGCAACTTCTTCGAGCCTGGTCATCGGATCCGGGTGGAAATTTCAAGCAGTAATTTTCCAAGATTTGACAGGAACCTGAATACGGGCGGCAATAATTACGATGAATCGAAAGGCATCGTTGCACATAATAAGGTGTACCATACCGCAAAGTATCCGTCAAACATCATTCTGCCAATAGTCAGGAAATAATTGATTTCCACCGAATGCTTTAAAACATAAAATGTCACTGATCCGTAACTTCGGCGCGGTGACATTTTTTAATTATAGCAAAACCATGAAGTTCCTTACATTTTACCCACAGGAAGAATGATGAATCCCGCGTTTCCGCATGCTGTCGTCAGCCCGCCCCGATGCACGTTACACAACCATAAAAAAAGCTTCTCAGCTGCAAAGAATGCCGACGAAAAGCTTATCATATATCCAAAAAAAATAATGCCGAAAATCTATTTCTAAACAGACATCAACAATCTTCTGCTCATATCCGTTAGCCTGATTCCTCTTAATGTTTTTAACCTTTCTGAAATATTGATCGCATCACTGAACACATACCCTGCACCAAATAACTGTTTGAATTCTTTCACCGCGTCGTCAAGATGTTTTTTTGAAAGACCACTGTAAACAAGCTGCAGCGATTGCGCTTTTTCAGGAGTAAGTCTTTGCAGCTTCCAGTATTTCGGATGGTTAAGCCCGATCGGCGCTCTGAAAAATTTATCGTGTTTTTCTTTAATTAAAAATTCAAAATCAATCTGCACTTGTCTGCTATTGTTGCTGGCACTGCCTTTCATCACAATTTTCGCTTCTCTGTCAACGGCCAGGATATATGTTTTTTCGTGTATCATTATTTCTTTGGATTTAAAAGTTGTTGAATAAACCATGCAAAATCATCTACAAAAATTTGTTCTGACATTGTACAGTATTACGCAATAATATTATGCCAAAAACGCCCTTTACGATACCTTAAATGTAAATATCATATGTATAAAAGGTTAAATCCAATAAAAGTTACATAAAGGGATAAGGCTCTCAAAAATTCCGGGAAGCGGTTCCCCAAAGCCCGGGGTAAGGCTTAGCCAGATCCCGGGTGAGGAAATTCCTGCTATCCCGGACCAGATTATATCTTTTGAGACTTTAAAATAATAGCAGAATAAGACACTCACACTTAATATAATACAAGTTACATATCCCCTTTCTGACTTTAATATATGATGCGGGCAGGAATTTTACTATGCTTTCGGTAGTTACCTACCTATTCGTTTAGTAAATATTATCTCAATGGCTTTGAAAACGTTATTAAAACTCCTTATTATACCTGCCATCATTTCCCTTACCTCCTGCGACGGACTTTTTCAGTACAATCCCAATGAAATTGTTTTAAACAAAAACCAGAGAAATCTGACAGGTAAAAACATTGAACAGATTGTTCAGCTCCCGGTGAAAGATACGATGCGTTTCATTTTTATGGGAGATTCTCAGCGCTGGTACGACGAGACTGTAAAGTTTGTTGAAAGCGCGAACAGGCAGCGCAACATCGATTTTGTTATCCACGCCGGCGACATTTCTGATTTCGGCATTACCAATGAGCTGAAATGGATCAATGACATCATGCAGAAACTTAATTATCCCTATCTGACAGTGATTGGAAACCACGATATCGTTGCGAACGGGTCCGATGCCTACGTCAAAATGTTCGGTCCTTTGGATTATACCTTCGGCTATGGCGACTACAAATTTGTATTTGTCAATACCAATTCGCTTGAATATGGCCTTGACGGAAGCACGCCGAATATTCCCTGGCTTAGAGCGCAACTGGCCGATAATCCGGAAAAAAAACAAACCATCGTCATTGGCCACGTCCCGCCCTTTGACGCTGACTTTGACCGCAACCTTGAAAAGGAATATGCAGCAACCCTCGCGGCGGATCCGAACCTGAAATTTACCCTCTACGGGCACCAACATGCGTTTAAGGAGGGAGAATTTTATGATGACGGGGTTCAGTATTACCAGACTACCAGCATGGGAAATCGTGGTTATCTGGTCATATCCTGCTGGAAAGAAGGACATAAAGTTGAACGTATTACCTTTTAATCGCCATGAGAAAATTATTATTATTAATGCTCTTTTCAGGCAGTTTTGCTGCCTATGCACAAGATGACCAGCCGGGTCTCCGCAACCGGAAATGGTTTATTCCTGATCATTTAAAATTGCAATTCGCAGGGAATATCGGGTTTTTATCCGGTGGGCCGGGGTATGTTTCGAGAAACAAAACGCTTGAAACTGATGTGTTATTCGGCTTTCTTCCCAAGAAGTTTGGTGGAGATGCGCTGGTCACCATTTCGGCCAAAACGACATATTCACCCTGGAAAATTCCTCTGAAAAATACCTATTACATTCGTCCGTTTTCAATTGGTGCCTATCTGAGTTATACCTTCGGGCCACAGTTTGATACCAAATGGCCATCCTATTATCCGGCAGGGTATTACTGGTGGGCGACCTCTTTCCGTCCGGGCGCCTATGTCGGTGGCAAGGTTGGCAGAGACCTCAGAATTAAAAATCAGGTCAGACAATTTGAATTTTACTACGAACTCGGAAGTTATGACCTGCTGATGATCAGTTATGTCCAGAACAGGGAATATCTTAAACTTTCAGATATTGGAAGCCTGTCATTCGGAATCAAGATGGCGTTGTAGGAATATGGACATTTCACTCATTGACCATTCGTCATTGAGTGAAATGTTATTCAAATCTTGTCGACTGACAGATACTTTACCATGATTTCGTCAGTAAGCTGCCTGTCATTTATCAAAGCCCAGTCGCCCGTATTTTCCGGAATGCCATTTCTGCAATATCCCGCTCTGAGACCAAAATCAAAAATGGCATGGTAGTGTTTGTTAATGATCAGAAAAGCAATCCAGCCATCTTCGCTCCAACCAATTTGCAGTTCGGTAGGCAATGTTTTTTCAGTAATTTCAGCAACATCATAAATATGCAGCCCATCCAAAACTTCCGGCTGTTCTGATTTATTGATTGCGTAGAAAAAGCCGGTCGTCATATCATCCTCAAAAGCTACACCGAAATTTTGCGTTGGGGAGAAGCTGTGGATGAAGGTGTCGTGGCCGATTTTGTAGGTTTGGGTGATTTGTACTATCAATTGTCTACTGTCTTAAATTAATAATCTGTTCTCCGCTATTTTCAGGGCTTTTACTGCCAACCCAAACATTCCTTTTTTTACAAAATATTCATTATATTTTTTACCATCTGATATAATTTCTTTAATCCTGGCTTTTCCATTTTTCAATTTTGCTAGATATTTTTGATCATAAATATAGTCACTAAAAACGGCAGCACCGTATCCTGTTTATAGAAAGAAAGGATCGATAAAAACAAAGACTCCATCGGAGTCTACGAATATACGGGAATATAGCTCATCTCAATACCCACAGGAGGCTCCTA
>Ga0308159_1003059_pt1 | contig 17827 bp, 14 predicted proteins | sample PhyCR1_FD_201040 | JGI IMG/M metagenome (GOLD analysis project Ga0308159, IMG submission 201040) | Phyllosphere microbial communities from UC Gill Tract Community Farm, Albany, California, United States - DLSLC.R1 | ecosystem: Host-associated > Plants > Phyllosphere > Unclassified | place: USA... | reverse complement strand
ACCTTGCGCACGTCGAAGAACACATCGAGCGCTTCGCTGACCAGATCTTTCTTGATGTCCGGGTAGTGCACATCGACGATTTTCTGCAGGGTCGTGCGGTCCGGGAAGGCGATGTAGTGGAAGAAGCAGCGACGCAGGAACGCGTCTGGCAGCTCTTTCTCGTTGTTGGAGGTAATGATGATGATCGGGCGTTTCTTGGCCTTGATGGTCTCGTCGATCTCGTAAACGTAGAACTCCATCTTGTCGAGTTCTTGCAACAAGTCGTTAGGAAACTCGATGTCGGCCTTGTCGATTTCGTCGATCAGCAGAATGACCCGCTCCTCGGACTCGAAGGCTTCCCAGAGCTTGCCCTTCTTCAGATAGTTGCGCACGTCGTGGACTTTTTCGGTGCCCAGTTGCGAATCGCGCAGACGGCTCACCGCATCGTATTCGTACAGGCCCTGATGCGCTTTGGTGGTGGATTTGATGTGCCAGGTGATCAACTTGGCGCCAAACGACTCGGCCAGTTGCTCGGCAAGCATGGTCTTGCCAGTGCCCGGCTCGCCCTTGACCAGCAGTGGCCGCTCCAGGGTGATGGCGGCGTTGACCGCCAGCTTCAGGTCATCGGTGGCGACGTAGGCCTGGGTGCCTTCGAACTTCATCTGCTAATCCTCGAACGGTAACGCCGACCTGGCGGGCAGGGCGGGGGCGAAATAATCGGATGCCCGACTATAACGCGCAGCCCGGGCGACTGTGAACGCAGACGGCGTATTCAGTCTCTGAATGGGGCGTCACATGTTGACTCAGTCTCGGCTGATGGCCAGTATTCAGGTATCGCCGATTTGGCGATAGCCTTGCAGCATGTCTACTAAATATCGATTTCGCGATAAATACCGAATTCAGCTGCGGGAAAAGGATCACCCACCGCCTCACGTTCACCTTACCGGTGGCGGCGTTGATGTGATGCTGAGCCTGGAGACCATTGAAGTGATGATGGGCAAGGCACCGCCGCTGATTGTCAAGGAGGCCCTCGCATGGGTGGCCGCGCATAAGGCGCAATGACTGGAGGATTGGAAACGATGTTACCCATGAAGCGGCCTCGTCTGGCTGCTGTAAAAGTGCTGCCGGATCTGCGCCTTGCGCTGACGTTCATTGATGGCCAGCAGATGACGCTCGATCTGGGACGAGACATCCGTGGATTTCCGGGGCTACGACCGTTGCTCGATAGTGACGTGTTCGCCACTGCAACGCTCGATGAGGACGGCTGGATGGTTGAATGGCCTGAACCGGATATACAGATCGGCGCAGACACCCTTTATATGGATGCGCTGGCACAGAATGCACTGGATGAAAACACCCGGATCTTCATTGACTGGCGCGCCCGAACGGGGCTATCACTTCAGCAGGCCGCGCAAGCTTTAGGTGTCAGTGCTCGCAGCATCAGCCGCTATAGCAATGGTCGCGAGGTCGTGCCTCGTTCGCTCGCGCTGGCTTGTCTGGGCTGGGATTCGCTGCAGCGTTCGACCATCGCAGCAGAAGATAGCGGCCGTTATATCGTCAACCGTAAACCCTAACCCTCGTCCGGTTTCGGCCGCTCATAACGAGCGTTGAATGCCTGGATGAAGCCGTTGCGCAAGATCTGTAAAAACGCTTCGAACGCGTTGATATCTTGCTGGTGGACATTGCCGCTGAGTTCAACACGGGTGGCGAACTGGTTTTTGTTCTGGTTTTTCAACACGGTTTCGGTGCCGCCGACCAGCGCTTCCCAGATCGAGCGGAAAATGCCCTTGTTCTTGTTTTCCACGTCCTGCTGCCAGTTGAACACGTCAACGTCGCGCAGCAGCGGTTTGATGTAACCGGTGAGCTTTGCATTGTCTGCCTTGGCTTCGATGACCACATCGCCATGGCCGGCATTGAAGTCGAACTTGCCATAGGCCGAGGCGAAATCGTTCATGCGTTTGAGCTCGATATCGCGCGCGCGCAGGCGGAATTCGAAATCTTCGAAGTCGCTCAGCGGATCGAAAGTGGCGGTCACTTCGACGGGGGCATGACCCAGCAGCAGGGCTTTGCCTTCGAAAAGAGCATCGCGCTTGCCTTCCTTGTCGACGACGTTGGTCAGGTTGTAAATGCTCGCGTTCACCTTGCTCGCATTCATGTTCACTGGCGGCTTGGAGTTGAAGTTGCGGAAAGTGATGCGGCCATCGTTGATCTGCACTTCGTCGAGGGTGATCGGCAGCAGTTTGCCCAGTTGCTCGCGCCAGTCGGTGCCTTGACCGGTCTGGGAGTTCTGCTTGTTGGCGCCGCCATCGACAAAGTTGATTTCCGGGTTGAGAAATTGCACCTGCGCGACCACCGCATGGTCGTACCACAACGAGTGCCAGCTCACCGACAGGTCGATCAACGGCGCGTCGACGAACGGCACCGGTACCTTGCCGTCGACCTTGACGATCTTCAGACCGTTGATCTTGTACGCACCGCGCCACAGGGCGAGGTCGACATCAGTGATCTGACCGCGGTAATCGCCCATGTCGGCGAGTTTGTCATTGAGGTAGTCGCGCACCAGATAGGGCAGGGCGATGTGCAAGGCCAGCAGCAGCACGACGACGCCTGCGAGGGTCCAGAGCGGCCAGCTGTAACGACGCTTCATGACGAGGCTTCCTGAATAAGGTCCTTGAGGATTCTTTGCGATTGACTCTTGGCGCTCGCAGACGTTCGACCCGACTGGACTGTGATGGGCAACAGGCTTACCGTGGAAGGCTGAATTCAATGCTGCACAAGGACCCAGCCAATGAGCCGTATTTTTGCTGACAATGCCCATTCCATCGGTAATACACCGCTGGTGCAGATCAATCGCATCGCGCCGCGTGGCGTGACCATTCTGGCCAAGATCGAGGGACGTAACCCCGGTTATTCGGTGAAATGCCGGATCGGCGCCAACATGATCTGGGACGCTGAAAGCAGCGGCAAACTCAAGCCGGGCATGACCATCGTCGAGCCGACATCGGGCAATACCGGTATCGGCCTGGCCTTCGTTGCGGCTGCCCGTGGTTACAAATTGATGCTGACCATGCCGGCCTCAATGAGTATCGAGCGGCGCAAGGTGCTCAAGGCGCTGGGCGCAGAGCTGGTCCTGACCGAGCCGGCCAAAGGCATGAAAGGCGCTATCGAAAAAGCGGCCGAGATCGTCGCCAGCGATGCCGACAAATACTTCATGCCGGCGCAATTCGATAATCCGGCGAACCCGGCGATCCATGAGAAGACCACCGGCCCGGAAATCTGGAACGATACCGACGGCGCGGTCGATGTACTGGTCGCGGGCGTCGGTACAGGCGGAACCATTACCGGCGTTTCGCGGTATATCAAGAACACCGCTGGCAAACCGATTCTCTCGGTGGCCGTGGAGCCGACGTCATCGCCCGTGATTACTCAGGCCCTGGCCGGTCAGGAGATCAAACCGAGCCCGCACAAGATTCAGGGGATCGGCGCCGGGTTCGTGCCAAAGAACCTTGATCTGTCGATGGTCGACCGGGTTGAACAGGTGACCGACGAAGAATCCAAGGCCATGGCGCTGCGCCTGATGCAGGAAGAGGGGATTCTTTGCGGGATTTCCTGCGGTGCGGCGATGGCCGTTGCCGTGCGTCTGGCCGAAACACCGGAAATGCAGGGCAAGACCATTGTCGTGGTACTGCCCGACTCCGGCGAGCGTTACCTGTCGAGCATGCTGTTCAGTGACCTGTTCACTGAGCAGGAAAATCAGCAGTAAGCACATTGATGCAGGTCAGCCAGGGTTCAGGCGCCCTGTGCTAATAAATGCTTTGTTGCGAACCGCTTGATACTGAATCTTGTCAGGCGGGTTTTTCCCGGCGCCGGTAGTGTTTATCATGGCCGGCTGCCATGCCGGGTAAAAGGCATGCGCAGCGTTGTCTTTATTCAAGGAGTTGTTGATGACCGTTTCGTTTGCCGCCAAGGCGTTTGTGCTGTTGCTGTTTTTGGGCAGCACGCTCTATGTGCATTTGCGCGGCAAGGCGCGTTTGCCGGTATTGCGTCAGTTCGTCAATCACTCGGCGCTGTTCGCTCCGTATAACGCTTTGATGTACCTGTTTTCCGGGGTGCCGTCCAAGCCGTATCTGGATCGCAGCAAATTCCCGGAACTGGATGTATTGCGCGATAACTGGGAAACCATTCGCGACGAAGCGATGCACTTGTTCGACGAAGGCTATATTCGCGCCGCGGAGAAGAACAACGACGCCGGTTTCGGTTCGTTCTTCAAGAAGGGCTGGAAGCGTTTCTACCTCAAGTGGTACGACAAGCCGCTGCCATCGGCCGAAACCCTGTGCCCGAAAACCGTGGCGCTGGTCAGTGCTATTCCCAATGTCAAAGGCGCGATGTTTGCGTTGCTGCCGGGCGGCAGCCACCTCAATCCGCATCGCGACCCGTTTGCCGGCTCGCTGCGGTATCACTTGGGCCTGTCGACGCCGAACTCCGACGATTGCCGGATCTTCGTCGACGGTCAGGTCTACGCCTGGCGTGACGGTGAAGACGTGATGTTCGACGAGACCTATGTGCACTGGGTCAAGAACGAAACCGATCAGACTCGCGTGATCCTGTTCTGCGACATTGAACGTCCGTTGAGCAACCGTGTGATGACCCGCATCAACCGCTTCATCAGCGGCTGGCTCGGCCGTGCCACCGCACCGCAGAACCTTGACGACGAACGCGTCGGCGGGATCAACCAGGCGTATGCCTGGAGCAAGAATTTCAGCGACAGGTTCAGCGGCGTGGTCAAGCAATGGAAGCGCCGTCATCCCAAGGCCTATCGCGTGATGCGCCCGGTGCTGGCGGTGGTTGTGCTGACGTTGTTGGGGTATTGGCTGTTTGGTTGAGGTTGAATCAGGCAATAAAAAACCGCTCACTGGGAGCGGTTTTTTTTGCTTCAAGGGCGGCCGGCCAGCACGCTGGGCTCGTCCAGATCAGTTCCGTTTTCAACGACATGCAAAAAACGACGTTGATTAGCTGATAGCGCGAGACTTCCAAGCGCACCTGCAGGCTTGGGCAATGCCTTCTTGGTCAGGGATTTTTTAATGACTTTGCGCATACTCCCTTCCTCATTGATCAAAATTTGAACTGCTTTCAAGATACTTGATTCTCCACTGCAAGAACAAGGCGACCTTGCAGATCAAAGGCAAAGCCGAGTTGCTGATAAATTGGAATTGCTCCCGGCATCGGTTCCTGCACTTCGATCAAGCGACTGCCGATAATCCGGGCAAATTCATCGATAGCAATCAATGCCAGAGCTGCGATACGATTTCTGAGTGGGTGAGCCTTAGCGGGTCTACCCTCCAGCCGCACGATGCGAACTCGTTGACGGCTATTGTTCGGGTTTGCGAAACACAGCCCGCACAGCTCTTGTTCGAACCAGATCGCGATATCGAACGATAAAGGTTCTCGGGCTTTCCATCTGACGACCTCATCCCATGAGAAAACTGAGTCGTGCCACGCTTCAAAAGCCGCCAGTGCTTGAGCATCGATAGGTTCGAAGCGCACTTTGGACATGTCTGCACTTGAGGTTGACTGCATCTGGAGAGTGGCGAAAGCAGCCTTTTTTCTGGCCTCTGACCGATACAACTGATATCGCAAATACGTCCGTTCCCTTGGCATGTGATCTCTTGCATTCCCTGTCTCCTGACAATCCGTTGCCACCGCCAATCACCCTAATTCCCCGGAACCGCGCTGTCGCTGGCGGCCCTTTGCCCAAGTCATTGCAATCTGTGTCCCGCGCTGGTTATAGTCGGCGTTCGTGAATCAGGCGGTTCACGCTCCTCCCAAAGAGATCTGCTCAATGCCTGCATCCCACATCAACGCGGTAGTCGATTCAGCGGTCATCGCTGGCGTCGTGCCGTGCGGGAATCAGCGACCTGTGCAGATCAGTCATTACCCCCCACCTGTCAGTAGCACGCCGGTGCGCGCAGTCGTAGCACCGCCGGGCGTTGGCGTTTCGGGCTGATCGGCAGTTTCTGCTGACCCTGCGCCCGCCAGAACAACCTACTGAATTTCAGCTTCGGCTGAGTTGGCTTTGTGCCTGACTACAGGTGGTATTCATGTTTGTCCTTTCGAAACAATCCGCGCTCGCGGCGGCGTCCACGAGCCTGTTCGTTCTGCTGTGGAGCAGCGGGGCGATTTTTTCCAAGTGGGGGCTGGCCCACGCTTCACCGTTCGCCTTTTTGCTGATCCGCTTTGCGATTGCCTTGTGCGGGCTGGTGCTGCTGGCGCCGCTGCTCAAACTGCAGTTGCCCAAGGGCGGCAAGCCGATGCTGTTCGCGATCGCTACCGGTGTGGTGCTGTTGGGGGCGTATCAGATCTTTTATCTGTTGGCCTTGAACAGCAAAGTCACCCCGGGGGTGATGGCGACCATCATGGGCGTGCAACCGATTCTCACGGTGGTGCTGATGGAACGGCAGCGCTCGACCAGTCGGATGTTCGGACTGGCGCTGGGGTTGGCCGGATTGATCATGGTGGTGTATCAGGGGATCGGATTGGCCGGGATGTCATGGGTTGGCATGCTGTTTGGTCTGCTGGCACTCGCAAGCATGACCCTGGGTTCGATCATGCAGAAGCGCATCACTGAAAATCCGCTCGGCACGCTGCCGGTGCAGTATCTGGCCGGGCTGTTGCTGTGCGGGATATTCGTGCCGTTCCAGCCGTTCCATTTTGAACACGGCGCGGGTTTCGTCGTGCCGGTGTTGTGGATGGGGCTGGTGGTTTCGGTGCTGGCGACGCTGTTGCTGTATCGCCTGATCGCACGGGGCAATCTGGTCAACGTCACCAGCCTGTTTTATCTGGTACCGGCGGTGACGGCGGTGATGGATTACCTGATTTTCGGCAATCGCCTGGCGGCGTTGAGCGTGCTGGGGATGTTGTTGATTGTTGTTGGTTTGGGGTTCGTGTTCCGTAAAAGCAATCAGTAGAACAGGCGCTGATTGATCCATCGCATTCGCGAGCAGGCTCGCTCCCACATTGCACATGCATCCCTGTGGGAGCGAGCCTGCTCGCGAGTATCAGCCGCAACACAATCTAGCGTTAAGACACTCGCGCAGGTTTCAACACCAGCCACAACGCAAGCGCAATCAAAACGCCGCCATACACGTGCGCCATCGACAACGGCTCATCCAGCAACAACGCCCCCCACAACACCCCGAATGGCGGAATCATGAAGGTCACGGTCATCGACTTTACCGGGCCGATCGAGCTGAGCAGGCGGAAATAAATGATGTAGGCAAACGCCGTGCAACCCAGGCCCAGACCGAGCAGCGACAGCCAGACATGCCAGCCACCCCAGCTCACAGGCGGTGCAGTGATGACGCTGTAGCCGAACAGCGGCAGCAGAAACAATGTTGCCCCGAGCATGCTGCCCAGTGCCGATAAACGACTGTCCAGCCCGCCGGCCTGATCCAGCCAGCGCCGCGCAAGAAATCCGGCAAAGCCATAGCAGGTCGTGGCGAGCAAACAGGCGACCGCGCCCATCAGCAATTGCAGGTCAAATGCCACCGGGCCGGCGCGGGTCAGAACGCCGACACCGAACAAGCCGAGGAACACTCCGCCGAGTTTCGCCGCGGTGAGTTTTTCACTGAAGAACAAACCGCCGATCAGCACGCCCATCAACGGCGTGGTGGCATTGAAGATCGCTGAGTAACCCGCCGGCAATACTTGCGCCGCCACCGAGTACAGCGTCGCGGGAATGCCCGAGTTGATCACGCCCAGCAGCATCACGGTTTTCAGTTTGCCCTTGAAATCCCAGCTGACGCGCATCAGCCCCAGGATCACCAGCAAGCCAGCGGCGGCAATCGACACGCGGAAGAAACCGGTGGGAATCGTGCCGATCACCGGCGCAATAATGCGCATGAACAGAAAACTCGCGCCCCAGATAGCGGCCAGCGACAACATGCGGAAAATATCGACAGGGCTCACAGCGGGTCTCCTTCCTTGATCGGGACGAGAGTGTTGCCGAGTGCCCTGGCCATGGCAACCGCTAATCGGGCATTTAATTTCGCATTACGCAGCACTACCAGGCTTGTTGGGCAACCCGGTATCGGTTTTGGCTGAAATTGCACTTTTCCTGCGAGCCTTTCCGTGACTAAGCTCAAGCGACCGAATTCGCGCCGAGGTTTCACCTATGCCGCAGCAATGGCCAGCCACCGACATCGCCCGCATGATCCTCGCTGGCTTCGACGATTACCGCGAGCATTTCCGGCGCATCACCGACGGTGCCCGCGAGCGATTCGAGCAAGCCCGCTGGCAGGAGGCGCAAGTCGCCTCGGCGGCGCGGATCAGCCTCTACGAGGAAAAGGTCGGCGAAACCGTAGCGCGCCTGCGCGAGCATTTCGATGAAGAGATGCTGATGAATGTCAGCTGCTGGCCACTGGTCAAAAGCGCCTACATCAGTGTGATCGACCTGCGCTTCGACGATGAGCTGTCCGAGACCTGGTACAACTCGATTTTCTGTGGGCTGTTCAGCCATGACCAGATCAGCGATGGCTGCATGTTCATTCATACCACCCGGCCAACCCTGCGTCGCGCCCGCGCCGCGCAGACTCGCACCTACAAGCCGCAGGGCCAACTGTCGGACATGCTCGCCAGTATCTTTGCCGACTTCCGCTTCAGTGAGGATTACGCCGATCTGCCCGGCGACCTCAACCGGCTCGAAGCGCAACTGCGGGAGAACCTGCCGGACTGGGTCTGCAAGGACCCGGAACTGGCGGTCGAGCTGTTTTCCTCGGTGCTTTATCGCAACAAGGGCGCTTATCTGGTCGGGCGCATCTACACCCGCGACGAGCAATGGCCGCTGGTGATTCCGCTGCTGCACCGCGAGGGGCGCGGCATTCAGATCGATGCGTTGATCACCGACGAAGCCGATGTGTCGATCATCTTCTCGTTCACCCGTTCGTATTTCATGGTCGACGTGCCGGTGCCGGCCGAGTTCATCGGGTTTTTGCGGCGCATTTTGCCGGGCAAGCACATTGCCGAGCTGTACACCTCGATCGGTTTCTACAAACACGGCAAGTCCGAGTTTTACCGGGCGCTGATCAATCACCTCGCCAACACCGACGATCAATTCATCATGGCGCCGGGCGTGCGCGGCATGGTCATGAGCGTGTTTACCCTGCCGGGTTTCAACACCGTATTCAAAATCATCAAGGACCGTTTCTCACCGTCGAAAAACGTCGACCGCGCCACGGTGATCGAGAAGTACCGACTGGTGAAAAGCGTCGACCGGGTAGGGCGCATGGCCGATACCCAGGAATTTGCCGACTTCCGTTTTCCGTTGAGCAAGTTCGAGCCGGCGTGTCTGCAGGAACTGCTCGAAGTCGCGCCCTCGACCGTTTCGGTGGAGGGCGACACGGTGCTGATCCGCCACTGCTGGACCGAGCGGCGCATGACCCCACTCAACCTCTATCTGGAAAACGCCAACGAGGCTCAGGTGCGCGAAGCGCTGGAAGATTATGGGCTGGCGATCAAGCAACTGGCGGCGGCGAACATCTTCCCCGGCGACATGCTGCTGAAAAACTTCGGTGTCACCCGGCACGGGCGGGTGGTGTTTTATGACTACGACGAAATCTGTTTTCTGACCGAAGCCAACTTCCGCCACATCCCCGCGCCGCGCACGCCGGAAGATGAAATGGCGTCCGAACCGTGGTATTCGATCGGGCCGCTGGACGTGTTTCCCGAGGAGTTTCCGCCGTTTCTGTTCGCCGATGCCGGGCAGCGCAAGCTGTTCGATCAGTTGCATGGCGAGTTGTACGACGCCGACTACTGGAAAAGCCTGCAAGAGGCGATTCGCGCCGGGAAAGTCATCGACGTCTTCCCGTATCGGCGCAAGGGCCGGGATAACGAGTAAACGCTGCAACCCTCACCCCAGCCCTCTCCCGGAGGGAGAGGGGGCCGACCGAGGTGTCCTGCGTCCAGCGCCGACCTGAAAGATCTTGGCAATTATGGATTGGCAAAGGTCTTTCGAGTCGATGCACCTCTGGAATATTCCCGAATCGGTCCCCTCTCCCTTCGGGAGAGGGTTAGGGTGAGGGCCGCAATCCCCCTGACACGCCACAAACCCGCCAAATCTGCGACAATCGCCCCCTGCATAAACAGACGACCGAATTGCCTACCCGATGACCGACGAATCGCCCTCCATCGACAAACTGCTGAAAAACCTCGATCACGCCATGCTCGCCGACCGTCACCGGTTGCGCCGGCAGTTGCTTGAATTGCGCAAGAAACCCGACGAGGCCAAGTTGGCTCAGTGGGTCGCGCGCATGCAGGCGTCCTGTGATCAGGTGCTGGCGCGCAAGGCCAGCCTGCCGGTGATTCGTTACGACGACAGCCTGCCGATCGCGGCCAAGCGCGACGAAATCAAAAAGGCCCTGGAACAGCATCAGGTGCTGATCATCGCCGGCGAAACCGGCTCGGGTAAAACTACCCAGTTGCCGAAGATCTGTCTCGAAATCGGCCGCGGTCAGCACGGTTTGATCGGCCACACCCAGCCGCGTCGAATCGCAGCGCGCAGCGTCGCCAGCCGCGTCGCCGAAGAGCTCGGCACACCGCTCGGGTCGCTGGTCGGCTATCAGGTGCGCTTCGAAGATCAGAGCGACGCCAACACCCTGATCAAGCTGATGACCGACGGCATCCTGCTCGCCGAAACCCAGAACGACCGCTATCTGGAACGCTACGACACGATCATCGTCGACGAAGCCCACGAACGCAGCCTCAACATCGATTTCCTCCTCGGTTACCTGAAAACCCTGCTGCCGCGCCGTCCCGATCTGAAGGTCATCATCACCTCGGCGACCATTGACCTGGAGCGCTTTTCCAAACACTTCGACGACGCGCCGATCGTCGAAGTGTCCGGCCGTACCTTCCCGGTGGAGACTTGGTATCGCCCGCTGACGCTCGAGCAGGACGAGGAGGGCAACCGCGTCGAGGACGACCTGACCGTCGATCAGGCGATTCTCGCCACCCTCGATGAAATCGCCGCTTACGAGCGCAGCGAACGCCGCAGCCCCGGCGACGTGCTGGTGTTTTTGCCCGGTGAGCGCGAGATCCGCGATGCCGCCGACATGTTGCGCAAGGCGCAGCTCAAACACACCGAAATCCTGCCGCTGTACGCGCGCCTGTCACCGGCCGAGCAGCAGCGGATTTTCCAGTCGCACCCCGGTCGCCGCGTAGTCTTGGCGACCAACGTTGCCGAAACCTCGCTGACCGTGCCGGGCATCCGCTACGTGATCGACAGCGGCACCGCGCGCATCAGCCGTTACAGCTACCGCGCCAAGGTCCAGCGTCTGCCGATCGAGGCGATTTCTCAGGCCAGCGCCAATCAGCGTAAAGGTCGTTGCGGGCGGGTCGAGCCGGGTATTTGCGTGCGCCTGTACAGCGAGGAAGATTTCCTTGGCCGCCCGGAATTCACCGATCCGGAGATCCTGCGCACCAACCTTGCCGCCGTTATTTTGCAGATGTTGCATCTGCGCCTCGGTGAAATCACCGCGTTCCCGTTCATCGAACCGCCAGATGGCAAGGCGATCAGCGACGGCTTCAATCTGCTTCAAGAGCTTTCGGCAGTCGATCGTAACAGTCAGCTGACGCCGCTCGGCCGCCAGTTGGCGCGCCTGCCGGTCGATCCGCGCATGGGCCGCATGCTGCTCGAAGCGGCGAAACTCGGCAGCCTGCAGGAAGTACTCATCGTCGCCAGCGCCATGTCGATTCAGGACCCGCGCGAGCGTCCGCCGGAGCGTCAGCAAGCGGCCGACCAGGCCCACGCGCAATGGAAAGACAGCGATTCGGACTTCGCCGGGCTGGTCAATCTATGGCGCGGTTTTGAAGAACAGCGCCAGGCGCTGACGGCCAGTCCGCTGCGCAACTGGTGCCGCAAGAACTTCCTCAATTACATGCGCTTGCGCGAATGGCGCGACTCGCATCGCCAGTTGAGCCTGATCTGCCGTGACCTGCAGTTGAGCCTGAACAAAGAGCCGGCCGACTATCCGAAACTGCACAAAGCGGTGCTGGTCGGCCTGCTCAGCCAGATCGGCCAGAAAACCGAAGACGGCGATTACCTCGGCGCGCGGCAGCGGCGCTTCTGGATTCATCCGTCGTCGGGTATCGGCAAGAAACGGCCGCAATGGCTGATGGCCGCTGAGCTGGTGGAAACCACCAAACTCTACGCGCGCATGGTCGCCAAGATCGACGCCGACTGGATCGAACCGCTGGCCGGGCACCTGATCAAGAAAAACCATTTCGAACCGCACTGGGAGAAGAAGCGCGGCCAGGTCGTGGCCTTCGAGCAGATCACCTTGTTCGGCCTGATCGTCGTCGGCCGGCGCCCGGTGCATTACGGCCCGGTCGATCCGGTGGTGTCGCGCGAACTGTTTATCCGCGAAGGTCTGGTGCGCGGCGAGATTCAGTCCCGAGCCAAATGCCTTGCCGCCAACCAGCAATTGCTCGAACAGCTCGACGAACTGGAGGCCAAGGCGCGCCGCCGCGACATTCTTGCCGACGAAGAAACCCTGTACGCGTTCTACGACGCGCGATTGCCGGCCGAGATCCATCAGACCGCGACCTTCGATAGTTGGTACAAGGTCAACAGTCAGAAAAACCCGCAACTGCTGATCATGCGCGAAGAGGACGTGCTGGCCCGCGAGGCCAGTGAAGTCACCGCACGCGATTACCCGGACACGCTGCACATCGGCGATCTCGAACTGGCGCTGACCTATCACTTCGAACCCAATCACCCGCGCGACGGCGTGACCCTGCGCGTGCCGGCGCCGCTGTTGCCGATGCTGCCGCCGGAGCGCCTGGAGTGGCTGGTGCCGGGGCTGATCGAGGCCAAATGCATTGCGCTAGTGCGCAACCTTCCGAAAGCCTTGCGCAAAAATTTCGTGCCGGTGCCCGACTTCATCAAGGCTGCGTTGCAGCGCATGACCTTCGCCGAAGGTTCGCTGCCGCAGGCGTTGGGTCGCGAATTGCTGCGCATGACCGGTGCGCGGGTCAGCGACGAGGCGTGGACGGAAGCTGCGCAGCAGGTGGAAAGCCATCTGCGCATGAACCTGGAAATCGTCGACGGCCAAGGCAAGTTCCTCGGCGAAGGCCGCGATCTGGCCGAGCTGACGGCGCGCTTTGCCGAAGCCAGTCAGGCGGCGCTGGCGGTGCCGCAGAGTGCCAAAAGTCAGCAGCCGGTGGAGGCGAAAGTCTTCGCGCCGGTGGCGGAAAAGACTCAGCAAAAAATTGCCGGCCTGTCGATGACGGTGTATCCGGCGCTGGTCGAGGAGGCCGGTACGGTCAAGGAAGGGCGCTTCTCGACGCCGGCCGAAGCCGAGTTCCAGCATCGTCGCGCCTTGCAGCGCTTGTTGATGCAGCAACTGGCTGAACCGGCGAAATTCCTGCGCGGCAAGTTGCCGGGGCAGACCGAGCTGGGTTTGCTCTATCGCGAACTGGGTCGGGTCGATGCGCTGGTCGAAGACATTCTGCTGGCCAGTCTCGACAGCTGCATCCTTGACGGCGAAGACCCTTTGCCGCGTGACGGCGCCGGTCTGGCGGCACTGGCCGAGCGCAAGCGCGGCAACTGGAGCGAGCACGCCGAACGTGTGGCGCGCCTGACCCTGGAAATTCTCAAGCTCTGGCACGGTTTGCAAAAACGTTTCAAGGGCAAGATCGACCTCGCTCAAGCCGTGGCCCTGAATGACATCAAGCAGCAAATCGGCCATCTGGTTTATCCGGGGTTTGTCCGTGAAACGCCGATGCAATGGCTCAAGGAACTGCCGCGTTACCTGAAAGCAGTCGAGCAGCGCTTCGACAAGCTTGCCGCGCAATTGCAGAAGGACCGGGTCTGGAGCGGTGAGCTCGCCGGCCTCTGGGCGCAGTACCAGGCTCGCGCCGCCAAGCATGCGCAGGAAGGCAAGCGCGACCCGCAACTTGAGTTGTACCGCTGGTGGCTGGAGGAATACCGCGTCTCGCTGTTTGCCCAGCAGTTGGGCACCAAAGTGCCGATTTCTGATAAGCGCCTGAGCAAGCAGTGGAGTCAGGTCGAACCGTAACCTGAAGGCATACGCAATCCCTGTGGGAGCGAGCCTGCTCGCGAAAGCGCTGTGTCAGACCCATACCCGGTATCTGACACGCCGTCTTCGCGAGCAGGCTCGCTCCCACAGGGAGATGGGTGTTGATCTTGAGAATGGCGCCAAAACCCTGGGTTTATGGCAAACTTCGCCACCATAAACGCCGGTTTCGCGACCCAGAGCCTTCGCCGTGTCGCGCCGCGGAATAAAACGATGCCAGGTTTGCGTCCCCCGGACGGGAATAGACCCTTTGTGTGTTGGTACGACGGTTCCAGCACTTTCTGCCTGAACAGATTAGAGAAACGAGCATGCATAACGTCGTCATCAGCGGCACCGGCCTGTACACCCCGGCCAACAGCATCTCCAACGAAGAGCTGGTGGAGTCTTTCAACACCTACGTCGCCCGGTTCAACGCCGACAATGCCGAGGCCATCGCCAGCGGCGAAGTCCAGGCCCTGACCGAATCCAGCGCCGCGTTCATCGAGAAAGCTTCGGGCATCAAGAGCCGCTTCGTCATGGACAAGGACGGCATCCTTGATCCGCAACGCATGGCCCCGCGTCTGCCGGAGCGTTCCAACGACGAATGGTCGGTGCTCTGCCAGATGGCTGTTGGCGCCGCCGAGCAAGCCTTGCAGCGTGCCGGCAAGACCGCCGCTGACATCGACGGCGTGATCGTTGCCTGCTCGAACCTGCAACGCGCCTATCCGGCGATCGCCATTGAAGTTCAGGAAGCACTGGGCATTCAGGGCTTCGGTTTCGACATGAACGTGGCCTGTTCCTCGGCGACCTTCGGTATCCAGGCGGCGGCCAACAGTGTGCAACTGGGCCAGGCGCGAGCGATTCTGATGGTCAATCCGGAAGTCTGCACCGGTCACCTCAACTTCCGCGACCGCGACAGCCATTTCATCTTCGGTGACGCCGCCACAGCCGTGATCATCGAACGTGCCGATCTGGCCACCTCCGAGTACCAGTTCGATGTGGTCAGCACCAAGCTGCTCACCAAGTTCTCCAACAACATCCGCAACAACTTCGGTTTCCTCAACCGTGCGGCTGAAGAGGGCATTGGCACGCGCGACAAGCTGTTCGTGCAGGAAGGCCGCAAGGTGTTCAAGGACGTTTGCCCGATGGTGGCCGAACTGGTCGGTGAACATCTGCAGGAAAACCAGCTCAACGTCGCTGATGTGAAGCGCTTCTGGCTGCACCAGGCCAACCTGAGCATGAACCACCTGATCGTGCGCAAACTGCTCGGCCGCGAAGCCACCGAAGAGGAAGCCCCGGTGATTCTCGACACCTACGCCAACACCAGTTCGGCCGGTTCGGTGATTGCATTCCACAAATATCAGGACGATCTGGCCGCCGGTTCGCTGGCGGTGCTCAGTTCGTTCGGTGCGGGCTATTCGATCGGCAGCGTGATTCTGCGCAAGCGTTGAAATCGGTTTAATTTCCGCTTAATCGCGGCGACCTTTCCTACATCCGAATCGGCTCTAACGCTGTAATTTTTCCGCAGAGAGCGGCAGGCCAATCACCTGCCGCGTTCATCTATGGAATCGGAACAAGGGGATGATGGATGGCGGCTGACGATACCCTCCTGCTCACGCGGCTGCTGGCCGGCGAGCAACAGGCATTCAAGGAACTGGTGACGACGTATCAGAGCGCAATGCGCGCCGTGGCTTATGCCATCGTCGGCCAGCGTCATGTCGAAGAAGTGGTGCAGGACGCCTGGCTGTCGGTGGTGCGCCATCTGGGCAGTTTCGAGGGGCGTTCCAGCCTCAAGACCTGGCTGCTGACCATCACCGCCAATTCGGCGAAAAGCCGCTACAAGCTCAATCGCCGCGAAGTGCTGATGGATGATCTGCCATCGCCGCACGGCAGCATTGACGACGATCGTTTTTCCTCGGCTGACGGCCATTGGCTGGTGGCGCCGTTCGCCTGGCATCAGGACACGCCCGAAGCGCTGCTCACGCAAGACGAACTGCGTGAATGCCTCGAGCACACGCTGCTGAGCCTGTCGGAACTGCAGAGCAGCGTCTTGCTGTTGCGCGAGCGGCAGGGGCTGGAGCTGGAAGACATCTGTAATCTTCTGGAGATCTCGCTCTCCAACGTGCGAGTGCTGCTGCATCGTGCGCGGCTGAAAGTCTTCGCGACCGTGGAGCATTTTGAGGAGACCGGAGAATGCTGACCTGTAAGGAACAAGTGGCGCGCTCCAGCGATTATCTCGATGGCCAGTTGAGCTTTCGGGAAAAACTGATGGTGCGCCATCACCTGCTGTTCTGCCCCAACTGCCGCCGGTTCATTCGGCAGATGCGCTTGATGCAGGCGACGCTGAAGGCGATGCCGGAGCAACCGCAAGAAGGGATAGACGCGCTGGCTGAACGTCTGGCGACGCAGCGACGCGACGACAGCCCTTGAAAAAAATCAGCCCGGGGCAGCGCCAGCGAACGGATGATGGGGATCGCTGTAACTGTACCGGGCTGCAGGAAAACCAGCTTCGTTCGACAAGCCGCAAGGGGAGCGGTGACTTGCAGCTTGTCGCTCGAAGCCTGGAGCTGTTTTCTTAGAACTTGGCTTCCGCGTCCAGTTGCAGGGTGTTGGCGTCTGCATCGCGCTGACCGCGGCTGGCGAAGTCGGCCTTGGTCAGGAAGTAGGTCGCGCCGATGGCGAAGTTCTTGTCGATGTCGTAACCGACCTTGAACTTGTGCCCACGCGAACCGGTAGTGCCGTTGGCAAAGTCGGAGTCGGTGAAGGCACCGACCACGGCGTTGCGCTGCACGTCGCGATAGTTGTAATCGAGGTTCAGGCCAAACACTTTCGACTTGGCACCGAGCAACCAGGCGGTATCCTGATCGGTCACGGCATCGTTGTTTTTCACGTACTGACCGTAGAACGACAGTGGCATCGGCAGGCCGCCGATATCGACCTGGCTGAACCCTTCATACAGACGGAATTCGTTGTTGGCCGAGTTGCCGTTGACGGCCAGGGCGCACGGTGTCGAAGTACCGGTGCAACGGCTGTCGTCGTCGTTCTGGTAGGCGTAGACGCTGCCGCCCAGAGTCACTTTCAGGTTGTCGGTGATGTTGAAGCGGCTGCCCAACTGGCCGGCGGTCAGACGCAGGTCGTGGCGGAATTGCACGCCGTCGCCGTCGACGTTGTCCTTGAGGTTGTAGTTACCCAGGCTGCCGAACAGCTCGGCGCTGCCGCCCAATGGGTACTTGTAGGTCAGTGCCAGACCTTCCGGGTTGATATCGCTATCCCAGATCACGTCGCCCATGCTCACCCACGGTTGCAGCATCTTGCCGCCGATGATGTGCAGGTTCTTGATCTGGTCAGGGTGGTAGTCGATGTAGCCGAGGTCAAGCCAGATCTGCTTCTTGTCGAAGTAGTTGTCCTGGTCCTGGTTGGTCGAACGCGCGTCGTCACCGCCGCCAGTGGCAATACGAATGCCGGTGTCGACCTGCGGGTTGATCTCGGTGTAGGCGCCCAGACGGGCACGGATGCGCTGACGATCCTTGTCGCGGCCGCCGTTGTTCGGTTCGCCGTCGATCTTGATGGTTTCCTGACGGAAACGCACGTCGCCCTTGAACTGGGTCTTGGCCGCCCAGGCCAGTTTCTGGTCGAAGGCGCTTTGTTCGTTGCTCTTCTTGGCGACAGCCGCGACTTGTTCGTTGGTCTCTTGCTGCGCCTGCTGGGCGATTTGCTGAGCCTTCTGATCCTTGGCCAGTTCCGTTTGCAGTTCAATGTACTGCGCCTGGGAAATCGAA
>Ga0308159_1003055_pt1 | contig 17840 bp, 14 predicted proteins | sample PhyCR1_FD_201040 | JGI IMG/M metagenome (GOLD analysis project Ga0308159, IMG submission 201040) | Phyllosphere microbial communities from UC Gill Tract Community Farm, Albany, California, United States - DLSLC.R1 | ecosystem: Host-associated > Plants > Phyllosphere > Unclassified | place: USA... | reverse complement strand
GCGCGTGTTGCCGTATGCGTTAACGACCCCACAATGCCCTGAGGCCAGACGGGCGCGCGATCGGCATCATTCTCGAGAAAAAAATCGGCAATGCCGTAGCATTGCAACGCCGTGCGGGCCGCGAGACGACTGGCAAGATACTCCCCTCGCCGCTTGCCGACAGCGCGGTGCAGATGAGCAGGTTGATTCAAACTGTATTGTGCAAACAGCGCGTTGTCATAATGCGACAGATCAAATCGTACCTCCGTCCACAACAGCCAGGGCAATTCACGCAATGTCGCCTGCTGCAGGGAACGAATAAACGCGCTTCGAGAATGGGGAACGGCAATCAGCGGAGTCAGCATGGTCTGGATAAGGTTGTGAAGGATGCTCAAATTACAGCATCTCTCTGTTTTTAATTCAAACTGGCGGATTTGCCAAAAAGCGATTATCTCAAGAAAACGTCAACGAAAAGCGGCATGCCAGAGGGCTTGCCCATGCCGCTTTTCATGGTAGAAGTCACGGTTTTAACCGGCCGCCGCCTATTTCGGCCAGTGAGGCCAGAACGTGCGTTCATCCTGGTGCGCGCCGTAAAGCTTGTCTATGTCCTTGCGCCCCAGACCTATATCTTTTAGCTGTTCATTGCTCAAACCCTGTAGCAATTTTTGGGTTTTACGTTGCTCCCACCAGCGTACAACGGCGGTGAACAGCAGGTTCCAGCGGCGACCCGTTTTTGCCGACCGGCTAACTGAAATGTCTTTCACATTACTGATAAATTGTTCGCTATCACTGATTCGTCTCATCGTCTTGTCTCCTGTTAACCCTTGCACATAGAATCACGCAAAGGCCACGGGCAATACAGATGCAATTTTTAATTATTTTAACCATACAGATGTGGCGAAATGTACAGTTTCGGGTGTAAATTAGGGTCATCTGTACTGCTATCGGACAAAATTCATGAACCGCTATGAGAATCTGGCCAATGTATTGGGCGAGCGTATCGAACAGGGTCTGTACCCCGCCGGTCACCGCCTGCCGTCGGTACGCGTGCTGAGCACGGAGCACGGCGTCAGTGTCAGCACCGTGCAGCAGGCGTATCGAATGCTCGAAGACCGTCAGTTGGTCGAGGCGCGCCCGAAGTCGGGCTATTTCGTTTCGCTCTTGAAACGCCGCGCCGAATTGCCCGCCGTGTGCCGCAATCCGCAGCGCCCCGTGGATATTTCGCAGTGGGATCTGGTGCTGGCCCAGCTTAACAGCCGTGCTCATGTCGACAGACTGGCGCTCGGCGGCGGTACGCCCGATGTGACTCTCCCCACCCTAAAACCCCTGAGTCGCGCAATGGCCCGCGTGGCACAGCGCACCGATCTCAGTGCGCTGTATTACGACAGTCTCGACGGCTGCAAAGATTTGCGCGACCAGATTGCCCGCCTGTTGATTGACAGCGGCAGTCATATGGATGCCGAAAACATCGTCATCACCACCGGCTGTCACGAGGCGTTGTCGATTGCCATTCGCTCCGTTTGTCAGGTTGGCGACATCGTGGCCGTGGATTCGCCGAGTTTTCATGGCGCAATGCAGACATTGAAAGGGTTTGGCATGAAGGCGCTGGAGATCCCGACGGACCCCGTTACCGGTATCAGTATAGAAGCGCTGGAGATGGCGCTCGAGCAGTGGCCTATCAAGGCGATACAGTTAACGCCCAACTGTAATAATCCGCTCGGCTACAACATGCCGGACGATCGCAAAAAGGCGTTGCTGCGTTTGGCACAGGCCTATGATATCGCCATTATCGAAGACGATGTTTATGGTGATCTGGCGTATCAATATCCGCGCCCCGCCACCATCACCTCTTTTGACGACGATGGCCGCGTCTTGCTGTGCAGTTCGTTTTCAAAGACGCTGGCACCGGGATTGCGCATTGGCTGGATTGCGCCCGGCCGCTACCGTGACCGCGCTATCCACATGAAATACATCAGTACCGGCACCAGCGCAACCCAGCCGCAAATCGCCATCGCCGAGTTTATCAAACAGGGGCATTATCAGACTCACCTCCGCCGCGTGCGCCATCAGTATCAGCAGAATCTGTGCGTAATGACCGGCTGGGTAAACCGCTATTTTCCGCAGGGCACGCGCGTAAGTCGTCCGCAGGGCGGCTTTTTGCTCTGGGTCGAGCTTGACGAAAAAATCGATACGCAAAAGCTTAACCGCCTGCTCGAACCGGATCAGATACAGATTTCGGTCGGCGCTATCTTTTCGGCCTCGGGCAAGTATCGCAACTGTCTGCGGCTCAACTATGCCCAGATTGACGAAAAAGTGCATGAACCGGCTATAAAGCGCGTGGGTGAGATGATTAACCAGATGATGATGATGGCGTAAGGCCAGGCCGCTTTACGGGCGGCCCGGAATCACTTCAATCTCGTCGGCACTCAATTCACGGCCATCCTGCGCACGAATCTTGAGTGCCGCAAGCGGCTGCCTTGTATCGCGCTCCACGGCGCGGCTACAGGTTTCGTTTTCATCAAACATATACTGATGACCCCACTGTCCGAGCGCAATCAGTACCGGATACAGATCCTTACCCTTCTGAGTCAGCCGATATTCCTGATACGCCGACCCATCGGACGCCGGTTCCAGCGTCATGATGTCTTCGGCAACCAGAATCTTCAGTCTTGAACTGAGAATATTCTTTGCGGCACCCAGACTGCGCTGAAACTCGCTAAAGCGCCTTACGCCGCCAAGCGCATCGCGCACAATCAACAGTGTCCACCAATCGCCTATCAAATCCAGCGTGCGTGCGACCGGACAAAGGCTGTCATTGAGGCTGGTGCGTTTCATTTATCACTCCGTGCTGTGGCGATTAATCTGGTTGCATTATAAAACCGGTGGTGCTAAAAATCATCTGGTTTAATAACGAAACCACTCACTCCTGCGAGGATAACATCATGACGCCAGCCACTCAGTCCCCCCCTCTTGCCTTAATCACCGGCGCTTCGACCGGCATTGGCGCAACCTACGCCGAACGTCTGGCAAAACGCGGCTATGACCTGATACTGGTCGCCCGCGACGGCGCAAAACTCGACCAACTGGCCGCCGAAATTGGCCGCCATTCCGATGTAAACTTGCGTGTCTTCCCGGCCGATTTAACCGATTCCGCCGACCTCAAACGCCTCGAAGAGTTGATTGAAGCCACGCCCGCTCTCTCGCTGCTGGTCAATAACGCCGGTACCATCTTGCCGGGCGGCTTCAAAGATTCCGCCGTCGACGACATCGACCGGTTGATTCGCCTTAATGTCACCTCCGTGGCACGCCTGTCACGCGTCGCACTCGATGGACTGCGCAAACACCCGCACGGCGCTATCGTCAATATTGCCTCCGTGCTCGCGCTGGCGGCGGAAATCAGCGATCCGGTCTATACCGCCAGCAAGGCGTTTGTGCTGACTTTTACCCAGTCCATGCAAACCGAACTCGCCGACAGTGGCCTGTATTTCCAGGTGGTCTTGCCCGCCGCGACGCGCACCGATATCTGGCATAAAAGCGGGAAAAATATCGAGGAGATCCCGGGCATGATGGAAGTCGGCGAGTTGGTCGATGCGGCGCTGTCCGGTTTCGACAAACGCGAGCCTGTTACCATTCCTCCGCTGCAAGACGAGGTAAAATGGCGGCAATTTGAAGAGATTCGTAAATCGCTGGTGCCGGAATTTCTTCAGGGGCGTGCCGCCCCGCGTTATCGTTAAACCTTGATTTGTGAAGCAATGCTGACTGCCCTCGTTGCAAGCCGTGCCGACACTGGTTACATTGGATAAATCGAAAGTCACAGTTTTTTAACATCCGCATTTCTTTGAACCACAAAGGGTAGAGTGAAAATGACTGAATTCGTTATCCCCGTACCGGCGGTACCTTCACTGGCAATTGATGGGCAGGACGCTCGCTTCCCGCTGCGCCGCGTCTATTGCGTTGGCCGTAACTATTCCGAACATGCCCGTGAAATGGGACACGATCCTGACCGCGAGCCGCCGTTTTTCTTCGGCAAACCGACCGATGCCGTCGTCCCTGCGCAGGGCGAAATCCCCTATCCTACGCTGACTTCGGATCTGCATCATGAAGTCGAACTGGTGGTGGCGATTGGCAAAGGCGGCAAGAATATCGCCCCTGAACAGGCGCTGGAGCATGTCTGGGGTTATGGCGTGGGTGTAGATCTCACCCGTCGCGATTTGCAGGCAAGCGCCAAGAAAATGGGTCGTCCGTGGGATTTTGCCAAAGGCTTTGACTATTCCGCCCCCACTACGGCCCTGCTGCCGGTCAGTCAGGTGGGTCATCCGGCCGAGAGCAAAATCTGGCTGGCCGTAAACGGCGAATCTCGTCAAACCGGCAACCTGAACGATCAGATTTGGCAGGTCGCGGAGGTAATTAGCTATCTTTCCGAAGCGGTAGAGCTTAAAGCGGGTGACATTATCTACACCGGCACACCGTCTGGCGTCAGTGCGCTACAACCCGGCGATGTCGTGACCGGCGGCATTGATGGCATCGGTGAATTCAGCTTTACGCTGGGCGCAAAACCCTGATTCCGTCATGAAGCGAAAAAAAAGCCCGCTTATCAGGCGGGCTTTGTGCTTTTTGGAGCATTTTAAAAGGCATGCCGGGACTTTTACTGCCCCAGCAAAACCCGGTACGACAGAATTAGATCTGTTTTTGCGAGAATTCGAGAATGATAAATTCAGCGGGTTTCACCGCCGCCATCCCCACTTTAACAATCATCCTACCCTGATTAATATCCTCGGCGGTCATGGTAGCCCCCAGCCCGATTTGCACAAAATAGGCCTGCGCGGGTTTGTCACCAAACAGCGCGCCCTGCGTCCACAGACTGTGCAGATAGACATCTACGGCGCTGCGGATAATTTCCCAGGTGGCGGGTGTATTCGGCTCGAATATCGCCTCGGCCATGGCCTGCTTGATATCCCGTTCGGCGATATTAAAAAGACGACGTACCGGAATATAGCGCCAGCTCGAGTTGGCCCCCGTTTCAAGAGTACGCGCGCCCCACAGGGTATAACCCTGATTCGGGAAATAACGAATTGCGTTAATACCCTCTTTCATCAGGTCGGCATTGATAGCATCGGTGATGGTGACTTCATCGCCCTTCTCGTTGCATAGCCCTTTAACACCGCCGAGCACGACATTGGCAGGCGCTTTCCAGACACCGCGCTCGCTGTCTGTGCGACAATAGGCACCCGCCACGGCAGCAACAGGAGAAAGAATAACGGGTTGTGATTTTCCTTTATCAATACCCTTCTGCGTATCCAGAAAATGCCTGATATTACCTTTTATTTTATCCACTTCGTCTTTTTCAGCGTCATTTTTCGATTTGAAGCTGGCTAATAAATCGTCAATTGAATTTAGGATGCCGTCTTTGAAGGCCCTTAAACTTTGTAGCTTAATTATCAAAGAACTTTTATCCAATGAGACGGGGCGATTTATAAGATCATAATTTGTTTTAAGAAGAGGATAATATACAGCCGATTGAGCGGGCGCAGCTTTGGAAAGCTTTTCTGAAGTGACGTCTGCACTACCATTTAGGCAAAAAAGCGGTGCGCCATGCCCTTTGACTTGAGTAAATAAATTGGAAATGACATCATAAAATTTTCCGTTAACAGACCGAGTGCCGCATAAGCAAACCAGTGTAATATCGGACTTTGAGTTAATGATATCCGTTAAATCAAAAGTGGTTGAAGGCGTAAAGCTTTCATAAATATCTTCTAACAGCAATACTGTTACAGGGTTTTTAATTTGATAAGAACTGATATAGAGGTAACAGGCTCCCCCTCCATTTTCAAAATAGTGCTGTAGGTTATAATAACCGAATGACACAAGTAGATTTTCGGAAAATTTGTTTATATCATTTTCAGCAACAGAAATTTTTTCCAACCCTTTTTTAGAAGCCTCGATAGATTTATTAAATTCATCCACTGTGATGACGCCATCGACTTTAATATCGTCAAATGTTGACTTGGTAATATCAAACTTCATCACTGACGAGGTACTGTCCATCCATGCCGCGAATTTCGTTAAATAGTCCATCCAGCTTTCAATTTTTATCAACTTGTCGCCGAAGGTCGGCGCACTCGTTCCACTCACTAATTCAAGTACGGGATTAAAGATAAAAACGGGCACGGCGGTATTACCGGAAGTGATACTCAATGACAGTGCATGATCTTCTTCGACATAGACGCCTGGGAATGTGGTAATTGTTGGCATGGGGCAACCTCGCTAAGGGCCGAACAAGACATTCTCGTTCGGCCTTTTTTGTTACAGCTGTTTCTGGGAGAATTCGAGGATAATAAATTCAGCGGGTTTCACCGCGGCCATGCCGACTTTAATAATTAACCGACCTTGATTAATATCGGTTGTCGTCATGGTGGTCCCCAGACCAATTTTCACAAAATAAGCCTCGTCGGGTTTATTACCGAACAACGCGCCCTGCTGCCACAGGCTATGCAGATAAACGTCTACGGCGCTGCGGAGAATTTCCCAGGTTGGCGGCGAATTCGGCTCAAATACCGCCGTCGCCATTGCCTCTTTAATATCGCGTTCCGCCATATTGAACAGACGACGTACCGGAATATAACGCCAATCGGTTGAATTTTCGTCAACCCGTGTCCTTGCGCCCCATACGGTATATCCCTTGCCCGGGAAGTAACGCACAGGATTAACGCCGTTTTTGATTAATTCGGCATTGACTGCATCCGTTACCGCAACGGATTTTCCACTTTCATCGCAAAGGTCGGCGACCGCACTCAACACCACGTTGGCCGGTGCCTTCCAGACGCCCCGCTGGCTGTCCGTCAGGCAGTAGGCCCCCGCGATGGCAGCAACGGGAGAAAGCCACACCGGAGAGGTCTGTTTTTGAATCAGATCCAGTAAAGTGCCCGCAAGCGCAGGATTCACGTCTTTAAGCGCGGCAAGATCGTTTATCGGTTTCGTCTTCACTTTACTTTTGGCGACATCACCGGATCCCTTGCCCTCTTCTTTTGACCCTTTTTTAGGATCTTCATAACCGGTCTTGGTGGCATCCGTCCGGGTTGGCACTTCAATCTCATCCTGCGGCAACTCTTGCGCCATTTTTTGCAGTTTTTTAAGGGTTTCTGCGGCTTCGACGGCGTCTTTCTGGTGTTCAACCGTTTTGGCCGAATCCGAAATAATTTTCCCTACCACTGCAAGCTCGGCCTGAAATTTGGCGGCATCCGACAATCTTTTATCGTGGGGGGTCGCAACGGACGGAGGTGAGGCCACATCAAGCAGCTGCGGTTTTTGGTCAGCCAATTCCGCCAGCGCTTTTTCGGCATCAGACATCTTGAGGGCGAATGCCTGCTCGTCGAAAGGCGGTTCATCCGGCCCCGGCACGCGGTTTCGTGAACTGGCCAGCTCTGCCAGCGCCTTCTCGGCGTTGGACATCTTGATTTCCCAGTCGAGCTCACTCATCGGTTGAGGCGTGTCGCCGGACTCAGAACCTTCACTTTCAGACCCCGGTGAATGCGTAGGAACGGGCACAGTATCTGAGAATGTGGTGACTGCAGGCTTATCGAGATAATAATGGATATATTTTTCAATCTGGATTTTGCTGGCCTCCGGGATAAAACTTTGCTGATACGGCGTTTTTAAAAAGGGATAATAAGCCGCCGTTTGCGCAGGGGTATCTTTTGGATAACTGTCTGTACTAGTTATACCGCCACCGGTTAAACAAAATAGTGGCGTGGTGTGTGCCGAGCTTTGTGAAAGCAGCGGATTTATTGCCGTATAGGCCAATTTATTCACCTGGGCATTACCGCTCAACACGATGAGGCTGATGGCCGGACAGCCGGTAATCAAGGCAGGTAATTGGGTAAAGCTCTTTGCTACTACATTTTCGACATCAGCGGCCATAGAATAGAAATAGCCGTAACAGGCTCCGCCACCGTTCTGGAAATAATGCTGAATATCATAATATCCCAAGGCACTTTGTCTGGCCTGCAGGATTTTTATATAACTCGAAAAATCAGCGCTGGGATCATGACTGTACTTTATCCCCTTGATATCTTCTTGCGTAAAAATATCGTCGGCCGTCTTCGCGACATCCCCCGTTTTTTTCCAAAATCAGTAGCCACTGTCATGGAAATTTTATTGTCAGGGTCATCGATATTCATTATTCCATTAAAAAACTTCAGGTAATCCAGCCAACCATCAAATTTTTTGAGCACCCCTGCTTCCGGAATTAACGCTGCAGTGCTCGCCGACGCTTTTAGGGGATTAAAAACAAAAACCGGTATCGAGGTACTGCCGGAGGTGATGCTAAGGGATAACGTCTGGTCTTCTTCTACATAGACACCCGGAGCTTTAAGATCAAGAGTCATGGGATAGCCTCATTTAGGTGATGGTCCAGACTCGCTATTAAGGCGTCGCCCAGAGTGAATAGTCGATTACTGTGAGTAATAGTGGTCTATCTGCCATTAATAAACTAGGTGGAATACTGCCGACGCAATGGCCAACGGAAATAATGATTCATCATCCCGGTATATTTTCGTTAATGCTTTGGCATAGCGGGATAAGCGCTAAAGGCATGGGTAATAATTATCGCTGCTGCTGCGAAAATTCCAGCACGATAAATTCTGCCGGTTTGACCGCTGCCATCCCCACTTTAATGATCATTTTGCCCTGACTAATATCATCCTGTGACATTGTGCTGCCAAGCCCTGCCTTGACGAAATATGCTTCTTCGGCGCTATCACCAAATAATGCGCCGCGACTCCACAAGTCATGCAGATAAACGTCGATGGCATTGCGGATAATCTCCCAGGTCGCGGGCGTATTCGGCTCAAACAGCATGTCGGCAATAGCTTTTTTAATGTCGCGCTCGGCGATATTAAACAGCCGACGAACGGGAATATAGCGCCATTCGGTGTGGTTGGCGGGCACCATTGTCCTTGCGCCCCAAATGACATACCCCTGACCGGGCAAGAAGCGGATCGCATTTATACCGGCGTCGAGCAACTCACCATTCTGCGTGTCATTAATGCTGACCCCGTTGGCAAATTCGTCACATAATCCTTTTACCCCGTTCAAGGTCATATTGGCCGGCGCTTTCCACACCCCTCGTTCGCTGTCGGTACGGCAATACGCGCCCAGCACCGCATAAACGGGCGGAAGGACCACCGGACGTTGCAAGGTTTTGATAGCCTCCCTGGCAAAGTCGACCCCTTTGGGATCGTTTTGCATCTCATCCAGCGTGTAATGCAGATAGTCTTTGACCGGGTCTTGCACCTTGCTGCCGTGATAACCTTCGAAATAGACATTCTGCGGATTCAGCTCATTCAACGACAAAACATAGGGCGTTTTCAGATAAGGGTAATAGGCAGCCGTCTGTGTTTTCACCTCGAAGGTGGGTCGCGCGCGCCCCTGATTATCGGCATGCACCACGCAAAACAAAGGAGCAGCATTGCCCTGTGCCTGGAGCAGCAACGGGGTGACAGCAAGGTAGGCCTTCTTGTTTACGGCATCGTCGCCGCCAAGACAAAGCACGGTAATATCGGAAAACGCGCTGACCTGCGGGGCTAACGGGCTGAAATCACATCGGGTGGCATCGGTATCGTAATAACTTCTCGGCAATTCACGGATATTGGCCGCCCCGCGCGGCGCGGTTTCATAACAGCACAAATACAGATAACAGGGACCGCCGCCGTTTTCGAAATAGTGTTGCATCGGGTAAAAGCCGATGGCATTCATCTGCCGATAATAACTTTCCGTCGCCACAAAGTTCTTGGCCGCCAACGTATCCGCAGGAATGGCGTCCAGACTTTTCACCACCATAATCGACGCGGTGTGCTTACCCCGAATCTCATCGATACAGTCTTTAAACTGGGCAAGATAATCCGTCCAGCCTATGACTTTTATTGCCTTGTCAAAGAGGCCTAGGGATTTAAATTTGTCGAGTTTGTCCTTAACCTCCACAAACGGATTAAAGGTAAACAGCGGCACGCAGGTATTGCCCGAAGAGATGTTCAAGGCAATGGCGCGCTCTTCTTCGACATAGACACCGGGAAAGGAGACTGGGGCTGGCATAGTCATAATCCTCTTGGCAATATTAAAAGTCTTAACTGGCAGATTAAGGCAAAGATTAAGCCTCAGACATGCAGTTAATAACGACGACCTGATCGGCGGTTATCACCGGCTCAATGAAAGTGAGTGCGTCCACGTTTTTCACGTAATCCTGCATTTCCATATGCGCCAGCACGTCGTAATAATTAACTCCGTTGCCCAGTGTTAACTGCTTGCTGGAATCTTCGGTCGCCCAGGGCATAAATCGCTGCTGAATGGCCTTTTTTAGCAACTCGTCACCATATTCCTTCACTATTCCGTCTCGATACGTCACCTTATGCTTCAAGTCCACTGTGAAATAATGCGGATTGCTGATTTTCAGGTTCAACCACTCCGAACCAATACTTTTGAGATAAGCCGCCATCTGATCGAGTCGTGCCTGATTGATGGTCGGTTGCAAGATATCGTCATTATCGGCCTGACTCGTATAAGGCATAATGACGACATTCTGCCCGGCGCGATTGGTAATACCGAGTTTCAACGCCTGAATTTCGGGGTATTTCGCTACCAATAGGGTGGAAATATCCCTCCAGCTCAGCGCGCGATTACGATGGCGTAATCGTTGTGCAATACGGTTGTTAAATTCATCGTCCGTCTCTGCGGCCTTGCCGCCGAATGAGGGCCAGGGTTGGGTTATTTTGGCAATGCCTTCTCTATCATTGACTGTCGACACAATGGTTCCGGCGGGTAATGGCGTACCAAAATGCCCATCGTCGATTTTGGCGGCGTCAATCAACGTCGCGCGCCCCGTATTGGCATAAACGCTGTACAACAGAGGATAATTGCCCTTTTCAGGATTTTTGATTTGTCCCTGGTCGGTCGTGTTGAACGTGACCCGCAACCAATGTTTACCGGCAGGCATAATTGCAGATTCACTGCTCGCGTCTTCGGGTAACACGCATGACCATAATCCCGAGCGAGAAAGCGCCAGAGTGTCGTCTTTAATGGTGGCGTTAAGCAGTTTCCAGTGGTCTTTTTCCGCCAGATAATCCCATTTCAAAGGATGACTGCACGGCGTGCGTAATTGCCAATACAGAGAAATTTCGGCAAGCGGAATTAAACGGTTGAAACCTAATAACAGATAAGGACTTTCGAGAGACGATGTATCGCCATTAGGGGGCGTTGAGGTCGTGTCAGTGGCGGTGAAACCTTCAGCGGAAAAAGAGGCAGCCACTGCGTCTTGTTTAAAACCAAACGCGTCCTCCAGCCATTGCGCATTACTACCCGGTTCGGCAGAGGTTTTATAATCGACCACCACACTGCTCCATTGCGGCTGATAAGGCGGCGTTAGCAGCGTGTCGGGATCAACCTCCTTGACCTCAATCGTTTGATAAGGCACTTCAATATCGGCGGCCAGTTGAATCAAATGCGCCGGAATAATGACATCGGCCTCTTTTGTGGCGTCGAATCCTGATTCCGTGGACGTTTCAGCGGGTTTAGGTGGATGTTTTTCAAGGAATTTTTCGTTGTCTGCCTTGGTGCCTTCGGGGACCACAATAAATTGCGGCAGCGATACGTGTTTAGTGGCATCAAGCGTAATGGCGGCGGTTTTAAGATCCCGCTGTTCATAGAATTTGCTTAAAAAATCCTGTTTATCAAGAGCAACCCGTAAATACCACGGCCAATCCACAGGGTTGCTGCTGCTGATAGCGTCGATTCTAGTTGCCTCCAACGAGAAGATTAATCCCTTGTCGTTGCCTTTTGGGGTTGTTGCTGTGGTATTGCTTACAAATAACGACTGAACGATTCCTTTCTCGGCTGGCTTATCGCCTTTCTTGCAGAGACTGCCCAACACGGTAAAGACATTATCGTTTTTAATTAGCTGAGCTTTGTCTTTGATATAGTTTTTATAATGATCGCTGAATCCATTGGAAAGCCCTGCCCACACGGGAGTTATCGTTATGTCTATAACGCCTTCGACATTGGCCCAATCCGCCGACATCATATTAAATCCGTTGCCCAATTCGCCTTTTTGACCCAATGGCAGGCTAGGCTTATTGGCTTTCTCGTCACCCGTATCGGTGCTGAACAAGACTTCTGCCCCTTTCACCTCAACCGAGATGTGCGTAATGTTGCCTACAGGCTTTGCATTTGCCTTATTTACAGCACGCGAGATTCTTAGCAACGGATATTGCGTCACGGGAAGAGAGGTATCATTCGCGGCAATGCGCGGCTTTTGCAGCGGTTTATCGGTGGCGTCAAACGTTAACACCAGCTGTTTTTTATCCGTAGACTGCGTTACTCCTTTCAATACGACCCAGTTTCCGTCCTGATGCAGTTCTACACGAATATCGGCAAAAACCTCATCCTTAAAATCCTCTATCGTAAGCATCACGATTCTCTGACCGCTGCCAAGACAGAGTGAAGGATGGCTGAAATAACGCGCTTTACTCATTGTCTTACGCCGCTTTGAGAGCGCCGTCTCGACCGCCGCCAGACTCTTGTCCAAACTGTTGGCAATCGCCTCCTTGGTTACCGAATCGGTCAGCGTCTTCTGCTCTGAAAACAGCCATTGTCCGCCCGGAATAAAATCGTGCTCCGGCAAGGCCAGCAATGAGCGCTTGAAAAATTGACTCGGATTAACTTCGATAATGTCGCTCAATTGCCCCTGATTAATGATCAGGTCCTGCTCAAGCGCATATTGCAAAGGGGTGCCCGCCGCATCTTGTCCGGCAGCAAACAGAGTGCCGGCTTTCAGGGTGGTCTCGATAATGTTTTCATCAAGCCCGACAATCAGTGCCACCGAATCGGCGCTGGAACCGCGCGGGCTGAGGCCAAGATAGTCGCGGTAATAAAGTTGGCGATGCAGCGCGGGTAGCATATTCAACAATTTGCGCGGCGTTTCAAGCTGACGCAGCCAGGCCAGCAACAGCGCCTGCTGCGGCGGGAGCAGCCCATCGGCCGTTTCGGGGGCGTTATAGAGGCGCACCAGCTTGTCGATAACCGCCTGATGGTCATCGCCTGCGCCAAACAGCACCTGTGCCCAGTTTCCCGAGGCGGTGCCGTTGGTTCCTCCCGCGATATAACCGCTACCCTCCTCAAAGGGGATATTTTCGCAATACTTGACCAACTGTTTTAGATGCCAGTCGATGGTGCTGTCATCAAAGACAAAAGGCCGGGCGCCATCGACGCTGTTTTCTACATCCAAGGTATTTGCTGGCATCATTAATATCCCGTCAATGTTAAGTAAAACGTTTATCTAGACTAGGGGTTAACCTGCTGGCCAACTAGGCGGAAGCCGACCCACGGTGCGCAAAATAACGGACGCTACGGTTTATCCGAAGGTGCCTTGTCAGGCTGATTCGCGCGCACCTGCTCGACCTCGGCAATTGCCCGCAGCTGTTTATTGCAGATTTCCACGACATCCAGCAGTTGTTCATTGAGAATCAAACTGCCCTCATAGTTGAGATTGCCATCAATTTCCGGGGGCAGACACTCCGCCAGCAGGTTGGCTGGAATCGGAACGGGCGGCACGCTGACGAATCTGGTCTGCGTGTTCGCGCAACCGGCCAACAATAGCCACAGGTACAGGCTGAATGCTGCAAGGACTGGCCTTGGCCACCGTTTTGATATAGACGATGCGCGCGTCGCTTTGCTGCTGAACCACTTTCTGCTCATCGATTTCAGCCTTACTTATCTGGTTAAATTCTTGCAGCTGATGGGTCTGCGTCGTCACCAGCATCTGCGCCTCATTGCGCTGATCAGTGAGTGATGAAATTTGTACGGCCTGCGCCTGCGCCTTATTGTGGTAATAGGCAAGCAGCGAAAATAATAGGGCCGCCGCTACCGCCACCCCGCCCATGAGTGCCAATTTCAGGCTCATTATTATTTCACCTATATTGAATTAATCGTGCTTCAACATTAGACTCTCTTACTATTAAAGGGCAGGTGGTAATACACCGCCCGCCCATTTTGGCAATAAACTCACTTTCCAGAAATGCAGGGGAGATTCTAGGACTATCGCACCCAACTTCAGAGCAAATGACATTGTTACCTCCTAAATACAGAGTAAATGACTGCGTATTTGCCGCTTGAAATTATCATCGCGCAGACCCCTTTATTTATAAATGTTACAAAACATATATTTAGCTGATTATGGAAATCAAAGTGATTTAATAAATTCCAATATTAGAATTTAAATAATTAATACAATTTTTTTATGATTTAGTTAAAGATTAGCATTCAGGTTTATGGACTAGCGTTGCAAATAAGGGATGAAGTAAAACCCCCTATAACTCATATTTGGAGTTCACATGGATAACACCTGGTGCGACCTATTTGATGGCTCAATCATAGATAGTCAATCCTGTATTAATTTCTGTGATCAAAACAAGATTCAGGTACTGGCCAGCCTCCCGCTGATTGCTTCCGAACTGGCCGGGCTGTGCGGTTTCGGCACCATGTTCAGCCTCATCAGTGCCTATGGCGGCCGAAAGATTTATCTGCCGAAATCGGCGCACGGCTTTACCCATTCGACGGGCCTTGTCATCCCCGACGTCGAGTACATCTACTGGCGGCGATTGGCTAAACTCAACGGGCAAATGGAAATTCCTTCCAAGTGGGGCATTTTCCTGTCACTGCGCCGCGCGGCCATCTATCTGTCCATCAAGGAGGGATCCGACAAAGAACAGCTCATCGTCTCTTTTGGCATAACTCAAAGGCAGATCAGAAATCTAAAAATTAATCCCAATACTCCTTCCATTTGAGAGACTTGAATTTAGCTAGTTGCTATGGTTATTGCTCCTTTTCATCACAAATAGTTGGAATGCGTAAAGAAAATGGCAGTAAACCTGACCGATTCAAGACTATTCCCAGGAGGAATGATGAACAAAAGCAAGTTCACTGAAGAGGAAAAGAAATTCGCCGTTGCCCAGGTTGAAGAAGGCGGTAAAGTGGCAGACGTTTGCCATGTGATGAAAATATCCGTCGCCACCTTCTATAACTGGAAAAGTAAATATGCAACGCCCGATCAAAACTTTCGACAGCAAAACCAGGAAATATTGCGCGAGAATCAGGAACTGAAATCCACCATTGACCAATTGACAAAAGATAGAGATATTCTTTTGTCCGTGGTTAAACAATCCTCTCATAGATAGCAAGGCCGTAGAAAGTTAATAAAAGGAATTGCCACTTATTATGACAAGGAAGTTTTCCACCTGTTTAATAATGACGTTGCATGCTTATATTATTTTCAACACCAGTTTTTACTAATACGCACCATTTATTAATTTGCTTATTGCCATTGACTGCAATTAACCACTCTCGCCTTGAATATTATGGCACTGCCTGATTGCACGATGGCCAATAGGTCACCCTTTCGCATTGGAGACGTGACTATGTCGCTGCCGGACAATACTGATAAATCGCAGCTCGAGGCTATTCATTTCGATACCCTGCTTAATAATAGTCTGGTAGACGTCGAACATTATTCAGGCAAAATCTGGACCGACAAAGGCGAGCACGACCCCGGTATTACCCTGCTTGAAGCGCTGACCTGGACCACGGCCGACCTCGCCTATCGGCATACCTTTCCCGTGACCGACTTGCTGCAACCCCTGCAGAAAGACGGCAAGATATTCCCGGTGGAGTTTGGCCCGAAAAAGGTTTTAACCTGCGCGCCTATCACGATGGATGATTACCGCCGTGCGATTCTGGATTTATCCACCGACGCCACGCCCGCGCAGTTCTTTTTCCGGGATGTGCAGTTACTACCGATTACAGACAAAAATCAGCAGTACCAATATGCCTATAAAGCCGAAATAGGTCAGTTTGTGTTTACCGAGGCGGCCGAGACCAATTTCCACGTCACCGGGGATTATCAGATTTTCTATGAGCTTAATCGCGGTATCGACAAAGCATCGGCGCTGGACGCCTTGCAGACTTTTCTCGCGGGCAATCGGCACCTGTGCGAAAACTTTCAGATTGACGACAGTTTAGGTGCGCAGGAAATTTCCCTGAAAGTTAGCGTAGAACTTAATGATGACTGGGTGGATTATCAGCAGACACTCAACGACATCATTTTGCTGATTGAAAATATCGTGAGCCCTTCTGTGCCGCGTAATAAGGAAGGAAACAGCCAGGACCCGACAGAACTCATTCAGGGACCGGATTTGAAAAATGGCTGGATCACCGCCCTTGCCCCCGTGCGGGATTATCTGACCGGTTTTACGCTGGATATTCGCAAGCTTGCCAAGTTGCTCAAGCAGATAACGGGGATAAAGTCGGTGCTGGTTCTGGGGTTCACGGCCGATAAAGACTGGCAGGTGGTTATCGAGGCGAAGAAATATCCGGTTGCCTGGAAAGAGGCCCACAATAACCCACAAGATATCGCCAGTCTGAAAAAGATCCTCAAAGACAATATCAAGCTGTCGAAACAGGGGCAGGAAGTCGAGCTTGATGCCCTGTACGAGAACGCGATTACCCAGCTCTTTAGTCATCATCTTGCCGTGCCGCAGGCGCTTTACCCCATGCCGACAGGCACGTACCGCGACACCAAGGCCTATTATCCGACCACCGGATTCTTACCGACGCCCTATGGTTTTAAAACCCCGGGTCTTGATGAAAACGCCCGCCACCTTGCGCTATTTCTTTCGCCGTTCGAGTCGTGGAATTTCCTGCAACAGGCCAAAATGATTCTGTTGCCCGAAGCGTTGAGCTTTATTCGCGATGCGGCGTCTCTCGAGAAGCAAAAAAACCTCACCCTCGAAGAGTTGAAAGAAAACAATCTGGCGTACCGATTTTTTGCCAAAGACAATGCTATTTCTCATCTCCCGGCATTGACGCCCTCCTCCGAACTGGTCTATTCCGCCGATAAAGAGTTGGAGACCACCAATTTTCTGCTCAACTATTTTGGTCAGCAGCGCGCCGACCGCAATCTGGAAAATGATTTCTCGGAGCAGGAGTATCTTGATGTTCAGCACGGGTTTTTAAACCGTAACCCTGAAATCAATTACGGGCGCGGCAACATCGATATTCTGGGAATTTCGGGGTTACAGCGCATTATTGCCGCGCGGCTCGGCAAAGGCGCGGCGTTGTTTAACGTCATCGATAAAGACAAGAAAAACAATTCGCTGGATATGGGTGAACTGCCCTTTTATATCATCGAAAATCGCAAATTGCTGCCGCCGATGGTGCGAGACAGCAAGGCTTCAAAGATAAAACAGCTGGCGCTGAATAAAGACCACAATCTCGAGGTCACGTTTGATTCCGTCACGACTTTTGCCGCCGGCACTTTTGTCGACCTGACATTAACCGCCAACAAGCAGCAGGCGTCGCAGAATATTGTGCGCTACAGAAACCTGCTGATTCGCGAAGTTGACGCCGCGAAAACCACCCTCACCTTTTATCGCACCGACGACAGCCGCCTAAGTTCCAACATCGAGCGCATTATCAAAGGCGATGCCTATGCCGACAGAACGCTGGCGCTTTCTACCTCGATGCTGCAAAACTTTCGCATGCCGATCACCGCGAAAGAGATTCAATTCGTCAGCGCAACGAATCACTATCTTATTCATAATAAAGCGCCGCTATCCGCCTGGTTCCGCGTCGGAAATATCGTCTCCTTTTTTGAAGACAAACGCGATGACACGTCTCCGGAACCCGATCATCGGCAAGCGGCCGCCTTTACGGCGGTAATCAACGCGACCGATGAAATTGCCCAGACCTTTGACTTTATCAACGAGGTCAAACTCGTCGAAGGCGTGCGTTATTACTATGAAGTCACGCCCGACCCGTCA
>Ga0308159_1003054_pt1 | contig 17847 bp, 19 predicted proteins | sample PhyCR1_FD_201040 | JGI IMG/M metagenome (GOLD analysis project Ga0308159, IMG submission 201040) | Phyllosphere microbial communities from UC Gill Tract Community Farm, Albany, California, United States - DLSLC.R1 | ecosystem: Host-associated > Plants > Phyllosphere > Unclassified | place: USA... | reverse complement strand
CTGATGCGCAAAGATCCCGCCGCCAGCAAACTGGCGATGTGGCAACATCTGGAAAATACTAAACAGATGCTGTTTAACGCGACGGCGGATGATTTTGAATTTAACGTGGATCGATACATGTTTGGTGAGAATCCGGTCATCCTGCCTGATGGGTCCAATAACGCCCGCTAAAAGTGCCTGAAAATGCCCTGAGACGGTCAGTTAATCTGCAATAGTGTCAGGTCATGTAAAGCTCCTTTTTACACGCCGTTTCACAAGGTAAAACTCCTGTTCGCCAGAGAGTTTTCCTGTCTCAGACAGGCGATTTTTGTTACAGTTATCGCCCTTTTATTACCCTTTGCGACTGGGGGTTATAAAGTCGCTGATTTAACAATCAATTCTGGAAGGATCCGGAAAATCCCGCCCAGGCTGCGCTCCTAAAATTTATAACGAAATGCCGGTCTGCGTTTAAGTCCCTGTGGGACATGTTTAACAATGATGTTCAGGAATGAATTGATGGATATTTTGCAATCGTTGCTGCATGCCCTCTGGCAGCAGGACTACGAAACCCTCTCCGATCCCACGCTGGTATGGGCCATTTACGGCGTGCTGTTTATGATTTTGTTTTTGGAAAATGGCCTTCTTCCCGCTGCATTTCTGCCGGGTGACAGTCTGCTGATTCTGGTCGGCGTACTGATTGCCAAAGGCACCATGAGCTTCCCCCTGACGATTCTGGTTTTAACGACCGGTGCCAGTCTTGGCTGCTGGGTGAGCTACTTACAGGGCCGCTGGCTGGGTAACACGCCTACGGTGCAGAAATGGCTCTCCCATCTTCCCGCCCAGTATCATCTGCGCGCGCACAGCATGTTCCATCGTCACGGCTTATCTGCCCTGCTGATTGGTCGCTTTATCGCGTTTGTGCGGACTCTGCTGCCTACCATCGCCGGATTGTCAGGCCTCAGTAATGCCCGCTTTCAGTTCTTCAACTGGGTAAGTGCGTTCCTGTGGGTGGTGATTCTGACCGTTATCGGCTTCGCGCTGGGTAAAACCCCGATTTTCCGTCGTTATGAAGATGAGATGATGTTCTTCCTGATGATGCTGCCGCTGGCGCTGCTGGTATTTGGTCTGGTGGGATCGCTGGTAGTGATATGGCGTAAGCGTCAGGCGAATCAGAACGGGAAAGCCGAGTAATGAAACTGCTGCAGGCTATTCCTAAACGGTGGTTACCGTGGTTGATCGCTGGCGCCTTTGCGCTGGTCGCGCTTTGTGTGGTCCCCGGCCTGATGAAGCACGAGACGGTGGTGCAGATTCGGGTTTCCCATGCTGGCGCAACTCTGCCCGATGGTTTTTATCTCTACCAGCAATTAAGTGCGCAGGGTATTCGTATCAAAAGCATTACGCCTGCGGGTGATGCACTGATCATCCATTTTGATAGCGAAGAGCAGAGCCTGGCGGCCCAGAAGGTGTTACGCCGTCTGCTGCCACAGGGCTTTATTGTGGCGCAGCACGATCACTCTCAGCACCTCTCACTGGCTTAATCTCCCGACTCCCCCCTCCTTTTCAGACCGTCGCGCCATCGCTCGGCGGTCTGAAAGGCGCTCTATCTCCCGGTCTTCTTTGAACTTTTTACTATGGGTGTCTATGCTTAAGCGAGAGTCGATTCATAGCACCCGCAGTCATATGATTACGCGGGTGATGACGGATCAGGTCGCAATGGAAGGGTCCAGGACCAATGAAATATCAAGTATTACTGGGAGTCGCGCTGTTTTCGCTGTCGGGTTCGCTGCTGGCGTCAGAATCGCTGTGTGAGCAGAAAGAGCAGGATATTCAGCGTGAAATCGGGATGGCGCAGAAGCATAACAACCAGCGCCGGGTTAACGGACTGGAGCGCGCGCTGACCGAAGTCCGGGCCGATTGCAGCGACAAAAAGCTCGAGGCCGCCCATCTGGAAAGAATTAACGCTCAGAAGCAGAAAGTTGCTGAGCGTGAGCACGCACTCAGGGAAGAGCGTGAAGAGGGCCATGACAAGGAGAAGATTGCTAAGCGACAACAAAAACTGGATGAAGCGCGCCGGGAGCTGAAAAAGTTACAGGCGGAGCCCTATTAATCGGAACTAACCAACTGATGTTAAAGGAGTATTTTATGTCTAAAGACACATCATCGGAACATTTGCGTGCTGAACTGAAAAACCTGGCCGATACCCTTGAAGAGGTGCTGAGCAGCAGCACTGAAAAATCCAAAGGCGAGCTGGATAAACTTCGCAATAAAGCGCGTGTGGCGCTGGATAGCTCACGTGAACGTCTGGGCGAATCAAGCGAGCGCATTGCTGCGACCACCCGCGAAGCGGCGCAAAAAGCCGAAGGCTACGTGCGTGAAAATCCATGGCATGGTGTGGGTATCGGTGCAGCGATTGGCGTCGCACTGGGCATGCTCATTTCGCGTCGATAATTATGGCTGACTCACAGCATAACCACGGCCCGGCTAAAGGGGTCATTAACATCGGCCAGCGCATTGTTACCACGCTGGTTGGCATGGTCGAGACGCGCGTTCGTCTGGCAGTGGTGGAACTGGAGCACGAGAAAGCTAACCTGATTCAGCTGCTGTTGATGGTTGGCCTGACAATGCTGTTCACTGCATTTGGTCTGATGAGCCTGATGGTTCTGATTATCTGGGCAGTGGATGCGCAGTACCGTCTGATGGCCATTGGCATCACGACCGGCACGCTGCTACTGCTGGCGGTTATTCTGGGGCTCTGGACGCTTCGAAAATCACGTCAGTCCACGCTGTTGCGCCACACGCGCAAGGAGCTGGAAACAGACCGGGATTTACTTGAGGACCAGCGCTGATGAGCCGCCGCGAGCGTGAAGAACGCATCCATGAACTGCTTAAGCATGTGCAGCAGCAGCGGCTGGATTTAAGCGCTGCGCGGCGTGACTGGCTGGAAGGCACCGCCCATTACGATCGCGGCTGGTTCACTTTCCTCAGCTTACGCCGCTATCTGGCCATTGGCAGCAGCGCGCTGGCCATCTACTCCGTTCGCAGTCCCAACATGCTGTTACGCTGGGTAAAACGGGGATTCGGCGCCTGGAGTACCTGGCGCATGATCAAGTCCGCTCTGCCACCGCGTTAATTTTGCTAAAAGCCGGTCCTGAAAAGGCCGGCTTTTCTTCATCAGAATTTCTGAAAAACACTGACAGTATATCTCGCTTACAACCTTTCCACTCCGCGACTATCATCTCCAGCTATCAACCCAATGAACGCAATACTGCTTTCAGCGGGCATAAACCTTGCGGGCAGCGTGCCCTGCATCCCTGATAGCGCTGGAGTAAATGATGAAAAAATTCGAAGACGTTGGTTTGTTACTGGCTCGCATCCTGATGCCAATCCTGTTCATTACGGCTGGCTGGGGCAAAATCACCGGTTATGCAGGCACTCAGCAATATATGGAAGCAATGGGCGTCCCGGGCTTTATGCTGCCGCTGGTTATCCTGCTGGAGTTTGGCGGCGGTCTGGCCATCCTGTTTGGTTTCCTGACCCGTTTCACTGCCCTGTTTACTGCAGGCTTCACCATCCTGACCGCGTTTCTGTTCCACAGTAACTTTGCCGAAGGCGTGAACCAGCTGATGTTCATGAAGAACCTCTCTATCGCTGGTGGTTTCCTGGTGTTAGGTCTGGTGGGTCCTGGTGCATACAGCATTGATCGCCTGATCAGCAAAAGAAAACCACAGCCAGCGATTGCGCGCTAATCTCACATAAAGCGTAATGCCACATATACTTAGCAGGGCGGGGACATTTCCCCGCCCTGTTTGCATTGGAGCCATTATGGGACAGTTAATTGACGGTGTCTGGCATGACACCTGGTACGACACTAAATCTACCGGCGGACGTTTTAAGCGTTCAGAGTCGGCTTTCCGCAACTGGGTTACCGCGGATGGCAGCGCCGGTCCGGTGGGTAAAGCGGGATTTGTCGCCGAACGCGACCGCTATCATCTTTATGTCTCGCTGGCCTGCCCCTGGGCACACCGCACACTGCTGATGCGTCAGCTGAAGGGCCTGGATAGCATGATCGATGTTTCCGTGGTGCATCCGCTGATGCTGGAGAATGGCTGGACCTTCGATGATAGTTTTCAGGATGCGACCGGCGATAAGCTCTACCAGAATGAGTTCCTCTATCAGCTCTATCTGCACGCCGATCCGCAATACAGTGGCCGCGTAACCGTGCCGGTATTGTGGGACAAGCAGCAGAACACCATCGTCAGCAATGAGTCTGCCGATATCATCCGCATGTTCAACAGTGCGTTTGATGCTGTCGGTGCCCGTGCAGGGGATTATTATCCTGTTGCTCTGCATGAGAAGATTGATGAACTGAACGGCTGGATTTACGACACCGTGAACAACGGGGTTTACAAGGCGGGCTTTGCCACTTCGCAGTCTGCTTATGACGAGGCAGTCACTGCGCTGTTCCATTCGCTGTCGCGGCTGGAGCAGATTTTAGGCCAGCATCGCTATCTCACCGGCGATCAACTGACCGAAGCGGATCTGCGGCTGTGGACCACGCTGGTGCGATTTGATCCGGTCTATGTGACCCACTTTAAATGCGATCGCCATCGCATCAGTGACTACAGAAACCTGAGTGGTTTCCTGCGTGATATCTATCAGATGCCTGGTATTGCAGAGACGGTTAATCTGCCGCATATTCGTCATCACTACTATTGCAGCCACAAGACCATCAACCCGAACGGCGTGATTTCGCTGGGCCCGGCGTTTGACTGGGATGACCCGCACGGCCGCGGTTAAGCTGCCTGCATATAGCGCAGGGAGCAGATACAATCTGACCGCAATGACAATCTAAACGCGAAGGGAACAGGGTCAGAAGAGGAAAGCGTCCCGCGCCAGGGATGGCGCGGGCCGAGCATGTCAGGGATGACGGATTTTGCGACTTTCCGATCTGACCCTGTTTCCTGCGCAGGCGCGATCTCACCGCTGACCTTCAAACCACCGCGCGTCACAAAGCAAAAACCCCGCCGAAGCGGGGTTTTTGATAAAAAGTCGAAGCTGACCGTTCAGGCAGATTGCTTTAACCACACGTCGCGTATCTGGTTTTGGGGGTAAGAGTCGCTTGATTAGTGCTGGAGATTGGGTCACTGAAGGTTGTCAGCGAAAATCTACCTTACATAGCGTTAGCGAATGTGATTTGCTGTCATGAGATATATAGAAGTAAGGCGTAACATTACCTTCCTTTTCCCATTTTTCAGACCATCCATTATGCTCCACCGCCCTGTAACCTAAGGACGCCAGATAATTTTTAACCTCAACTAAAGGAGCATCCGTGCTGTAAACAATACTACTTTCCTGCGGTTGACTACCATCCTGCGCGGTAAACGTAAAATGATATGATTCAGATGCACGTGGGGCCCACCTGATATCCCTGTCAGTGTATAGATAATATGCCCATAGATTTGACTGAGTGTAACCTTCATCCCGTTCAGCCACCTTCTGCATACTACAATCAATCAGCAGAAAAATAATGATGATGACAGCGCCGATTGCAGCGATCCTTTTTAACATTTTCACTCTCTGTTTACTGAAATGCGTTAATGATTCCGGCTTTATCATTAGACCGTCGCACTATGTCATCATTCGGAGTAAATTTATATGGCATAACCTGTTTCATAAATCGCGGAAGCTGACCTTTATAAGGGCGTGGGCAGGTGAATTTTTCTATGGGATCAGGAAATAATAAGGGTAAAAAACCCGTGTTCTTATAACGACTAATCGGTCCATAATGGTCCCATCGGCGAAGAGCTGATTCTTTGCTGGCGATCTTAAGTTCTCCCCAATATATGCGGGGAAAATTAACTTTATAGAAACCAAATAAGTCCGATACAAGATCCTCGCCACTGAAACCGCTATCACTATACCAACTGAACCAGGGCATTGACTGCCAATTTTCAAAAGCGACAGCAGTACTCATCATCATCGCCAATGCAATACTCTGCCTTTCTGTGAGAGTTCTCCCTTTTTTTATCTCCCAGACATTAAAGCGACCTGTAGCAAACCGGCTGATCCCCATAGTTTGTTCATAACGCACCCGGTAATAAGATTCGCTGCCAGCCTCACCAGTGGAGAACTGTGCCATAAGTTTACGGACATCATCCCCGCGAGCGTGGCCCATATCAAGCCAGCCAAGCACTCCTGAATAAAGAAGCCCATGCCTAATCCTGTTTTCTGAACCAAATCGGGATGAATCCAGGATTTCTCCACGATTGCTCAAATTGGGTACCTCACAAATCCACGAGTCATAATTCCCTCTATTTACTTTCCATTTTCCCTGTGAGGAATATTACAAAATTTAACCATAATAACAATAAGCACAGACCACAGGAAAAGCTGTATTTAGTGAATATCAGCTGCACGGTAACCTGCGAAAAAATGATGCAACGGTATTAGCTGTACCTGTACTCAGTATCAAATATTTTGCTATATAGGCAATACTTCGACTTTGTGATGTATATCAAGCTGTAATTGCTGTTGATGTACATACAAAAAGTTTTTCATTCTTTATAGTCATCTACTCAGGGATGCTGAGCATGATGCACCAAACTTCGACATTGATCGCTGCATGCTTATACCCCACAAAGCAAAAACCCCGCCGAAGCGGTAATGCCAGTCAGTTAAGCGACAGGTGATAACGCAGTCTGGTGCCGCTCAGGGGCTGGCGGTCCTCGCGCTGCTGCGCGGTTCCTTCACTTCATTCCTCTGCCTGACGGACCGCCGGGGATGGCACATCCAGTGCCGCCCCGCCTTTCGCCCGCGTCCTGCGGGCTCTCCTGGCAGACTCATTCTGTTCAGCGCTGCGGATTGCCTGCTCCTGATCGCCACCGGCCTGCTCTGAAGCTTCTGGTGCGTGCTGTTAAAAAGGGCACGAGAGTGGAGGCCTGAGCGCCTCTGCTGCTACAAAGGCTATCCACAGCGCTGAGGCGTGACGCCGGGCCAGAAGTCCACGCCGGGAAGCGTGGACAGTTCGGGGCCGGCCAGGGAGGGCCGATCCCCGAACGGTTCGTCGGCACGACGTCAAAGCCGAAGGTAGCGCCTGAGCGGCGCGAGGACGGCCCGGCAGCAGCAGAGGTGCTCAGGCCCGCACTGCGGCTCGCCCGCCCGGAAAAAAAGCTGCCACGTTTGACCGTGACAGCCTTTACAAATCTAATCTTAACTGATCAACATTACGCCGAAGCGGGGTTTTGGTAAAAAGCCGACGCTGACCGTTAAGCCGCGTTCTTTTCATAGAAAGCGTCGTGGGCAGTCATTCATCCTGTCACCGCGCAACACAAAGCAAAAACCCCGCCGAAGCGGGGTTTTTGGTAAAAAGCCGACGCTGACCGTTAAGCCGCGTTCTTTTCATAGAAAGCGTCATGGGCAGTCATTCATCCTGTCACCGCGCAACACAAAGCAAAAACCCCGCCGAAGCGGGGTTTTTGATAAAAAGTCGAAGCTGACCGTTAAGCCGGGTTCTGTCGTGGACAGTCATTCATCTAGGCCAGCAATCGCTCACTGGCTCAAGCAGCCTACCCGGGTTCAGTACGGGCCGTACCTTGTGAACCCCTATTTGGCCTTGCTCCGGGTGGAGTTTACCGTGCCACGAACTGTTGCCAGTCGCGCGGTGCGCTCTTACCGCACCCTTTCACCCTTACCTGATCCCATTTCTGGGCCATCGGCGGTTTGCTCTCTGTTGCACTGGTCGTAGGCTTGCGCCTCCCAGGCGTTACCTGGCACCCTGCCCTATGGAGCCCGGACTTTCCTCCCCTCTGCCCGTCTCCCCACAAGTGAGGACGACGACAAAGCGGCGACTGTCTGGTCAGCTTCGGCGCGGGATAATAGGACATTCGCCGGCGTTTGTCACGCCTCTTGCTGCTCCAGCGCATACTTATAAAGCGCATTTTTCTTCACGCTGTGGATCTCAGCGGTCAGCGCAGCCGCGCGTTTCAACGGCAGCTCTTTTTGCAGCAGCGCCAGCGTACGCAGCGCATCGGCCGGTAACGCATCGTCATCATCAACTTTGTACCCTTCGACAATCAGCACCATCTCGCCTTTGCGACGATTCTCATCTTCTTTTACCCACGCCAGCAACTCGCCGACCGGTGCACCGTAAATCGACTCCCAGGTTTTGGTCAGCTCGCGCGCCAGCACCACGTAGCGTTCGGCACCCAGCTCACTCACCATATCCTGCAGGCTGTCGATCAGACGGTGGGTCGACTCATAGAAAATCAGCGTGCGCGGCTCCTGCACCAGCGCCCGCAGGGCGTCGCAGCGGCCTTTGGTTTTGGCGGGCAGAAACCCTTCGTAACAGAAACGATCGGATGGCAGTCCTGCAGCACTTAATGCAGCAATGGCAGCACAGGCGCCCGGCAGCGGCACCACACGGATGCCCGCTTCGCGGCAGCGACGCACCAGATGGTAGCCCGGATCGTTGATCAGCGGCGTGCCAGCATCAGAAACTAAGGCTATGCTTTGACCCTCCTGCAGCTTCGTCAGCAGCAGTTCAGCCTTGTGCTGCTCGTTGTGGTCATGAAGTGAGAAGAGTCGCGCATTGATGGCGAAATGTTGTAGCAACAGTCCGGTATGACGTGTATCTTCCGCAGCGACCAGATCGACGCTCGAAAGCACCGTCAGCGCCCGCTGGGTGATATCACCCAAATTACCAATCGGGGTTGGAACGATGTAGAGCGTGCTGGCAGAAATCTCTGCCCGATCGAGTTGTTTCATTGTTTCATCCGAATTGCCGATTTAATATTGAGCATCTTGAAAAAAACATCACTGGATACAGTATGCTTCCTTCAAAAGTCGTTCGTCATAAAGCAGGACGCTTTCTGCCTGTCATTCTTGCTGGGCTGATTTTAGCCGCATGTAGCGGTCAGGGGCCGCAAACCTCAACCGTCAATATTCAGGGGCCCGTCACAGCCAGCTCCGCTTACTATCTGCAGCAAGCGCAGCAAAGCAGCGATGATAGCAAGACCGACTGGCAATTACTTGCAATCCGCGCCCTGTTGAAGGAAGGAAAGTATCCTGAGGCGACTCAGCAACTGAGCCAGTTGCCGCAGCAGCTCTCTGAGACGCAGCAACAGGAATCCCTGCTGCTGAAAGCGCAATTGCTGATTGCACAGCAGAAGATCAAAGACGCCGAACCGCTGTTAGCGGCAGTGAAAACCGGCGCACTGTCGCAGGATCAGCTGGCGCGTTATTACAGCCTGCAGATTGCCAGCGCACAGGGTCGCCCTTCACTCTCGCTGCTGCGCAACTATATTGCCCAGGAGCCGCTGCTGAAAGGCACCGATCATCAGGGCAATATCGACGCCACCTGGCAGACACTGACCCAGATGTCGCCGCAGGAAGTCAGCAACCTGGTCATCAATGCCGATGAAAATGTGCTGCAGGGCTGGCTGGATCTGCTCGCGGTCTGGCGCGCCAACACGCAGGATGCTGAGATGCTCAAGTCAGGCATCAAAGACTGGCAGACCCGCTATCCGCAGAACCCGGCGGCCAAAACGCTGCCGACGCAGCTGAGCCAGATGCAGAACTACACCAAAGCTTCAACCAGCATCATCGCGCTGCTGCTGCCGCTGAATGGCCAGGCGCAGGTGTTCGCCAGCGCGATTCAGAAAGGCTTTAATGATGCGAAGAATGGCATCTCCGCACCGGTCGCTCAGCCTGCGGCAGCTCAGCCCGCCGCTTCTGATGCAACAGCCAGCACCCAACCCGCTGCCGCTGCTGGTTCTTCCACCGATCCAATCAGCGCGCCGCAGCAGCAACAACCTGCCGACACGACGCCACAGCCTCAATCTCAGCCTGCTGCCGCAGAACCGGCCAGCAACGCACAGATCAAGGTCTATGACACCAGCAGCCAGCCGATTGAGCAGGTGATGCAACAGGCACAGCAGGATGGTGCCACCATCGTGGTCGGCCCGCTGCTGAAGAGCAACGTTGAGAAGGCCGCCAACAGCCAGACGCCACTGAATGTGCTGGCGCTCAACGAGCCGGAAAAGATCCAGAACCATCCGAATATCTGCTACTTTGCGCTTTCTCCTGAAGACGAAGCGCGTGATGCGGCGCACCATATCTGGGATCAGGGCAAACGCCAGCCGCTGTTGCTGGTTCCGCGCAGCGGACTGGGCGATCGCGTCACCAACGCCTTTGCTCAGGAGTGGCAGACGCTGGGTGGCAGCACGGTGATGCAGCAGCGCTTTGGTTCGACCTCAGAGCTGAAACAGGGTATTAACAGCGGCGCGGGTATCAGCTTATCCGGTACGCCAGTGAACGCTGCACCTGCCGAGCCGCAGGGTGTTACGATTGCGGGCCTGACTATCCCGGCACCGCAGCAGAACACGCCAGATGTGGTCAGCACCAGCAGCGGTGGTGGCGTCGATGCGGTCTACATCGTCTCAACGCAGGACGAACTGCAGCTGATCAAACCGATGATCACCATGCGCACCGGCAGTCGCAGCAATATCTCGCTCTACGCCAGTTCGCGCAGTGCGCAGGCAGGTGCCGGCCCGGACTTCCGTCTGGAAATGGATGGCCTGCAGTTCAGCGATATTCCGCTGCTCTCCGGCAGCAATCCTGGCCTGATGCAGCAGACGTCGAAGTCATTCAATAATGACTATTCGCTGGTGCGTCTCTATGCAATGGGAATGGATGCCTGGACGCTGGCGAATCACTTTAACCAGATGCGTCAGTCACCTGGCTTTACGCTGGACGGCAATACCGGCAAGCTCAGCGCCAACACGGATTGTGTGATCAACAGGAAGTTGACATGGAACCAGTATCGTCGGGGCGAAATCGCACCGGCCAACTAAATCGGCGTCAGACTGGCGCCAGGCATGAAGAAGATGCCCGGCGCTATCTGGAGCAGGCTGGCCTGAAATGGGTCGCCAGTAATGTTCACTTTCGCAATGGTGAACTTGACCTGATAATGCGTGACGGGCACTGTTGGGTGTTTGTTGAAGTTCGCTACCGACGCGATGCGCGTTATGGTGGCGCGCTCGCCAGCGTAACCCGGAATAAACAACAAAAGCTGCTGCGCGCTGCCGCTCTCTGGCTGGCGCAACGCGGCGGCAGTTTTGAAACAGTGAATTGCCGTTTCGACATCATCGCCATTACCGGCACGGCGCTCGAGTGGCTGCCGAATGCCTTTAATGCAGACGTTTAGAACCAGGTGGTCGTGTGCAGGACAGAATTAAAGCGTGTTTTACCGAAAGTATTCAAACTCAGATTGCCGCAGCCGAAGCGTTGCCCGATGCCATCTCCCGCGCCGCTATGACGCTGGTGCAGTCGTTACTGAATGGCAATAAAATCCTGAGCTGTGGCAACGGTGCCTCATCCGCCAATGCACAGCACTTCGCCGCCAGCATGATCAACCGTTTCGAGACCGAACGCCCAAGCTTACCGGCGCTGGCGTTGAGTGCCGACAACGTGATGCTGACCGCGATTGGTAATGACCGCCTGCACGATGAAATCTATGCCAAGCAGGTGCGCGCCCTGGGACACGCAGGCGATGTGTTACTGGCTATCTCAACCCGTGGCAACACCCGTGACATCGTTAAGGCCGTAGAAGCGGCGGTAACACGCGATATGACTATCGTTGCGCTTACCGGGTATGATGGCGGAGAGCTCGCCGGACTGCTGGGTCCGCAGGATGTGGAGATCCGCATTCCGTCGCACCGCAGCGCCCGTATTCAGGAGATGCATATGCTCACCGTTAATTGCTTATGCGATCTGATCGATAACACTCTCTTTCCCCATCAGGAATGACCGAAGGAGCACGAATGAAAGCATTGAATGCTATAGCTATTCTGTTAACCGCCATGCTGCTGCAGGGCTGCGTTGCGGTTGTGGCGGGTGGCGCAGCGGTTGCCACTAAAACGGCCACCGATCCACGCTCGGTGGGTACGCAGGTTGATGACAGCACGCTTGAGCTACGCGTGACTAACGCGCTGGCTAAAGATCAGCAGATTAAAACCGATGCCCGCATTATTGCCACGGCCTATCAGGGCAAAGTGTTGCTGACCGGTCAGGCGCCTTCGCAGGAGATCGCCGGTCGTGCCAAACAGATCACCATGGGCGTTGATGGCGCAACCGAGGTCTATAACGAGATCCGTATCGGCCAGAAAGTGACGCTGGGCACCACGTCGTCAGACACCTGGATTACCACCAAAATCCGCTCGCAGCTGCTGGGCAGCGATCAGGTGAAATCTTCCAATGTGAAGGTGACGACGGAGAATGGCGAAGTGTTCCTGCTGGGTCTGGTGACACCGCAGGAAGCGCAGGCAGCGGCTGATGTCGCCAGCCGCGTCAGTGGCGTGAAGCACGTCACCACGGCCTTCACCATGCTGAAGTAATACGCAAAACGCAAAAAAGGCGGCCATGGCCGCCTTTTTTATTGCCCGATGTTCAGACGGGAATGTCGATGACCAGCGCGCGGGTCGCGGTTTTCGCCGTCAGTTGCAACAGCTTCTCTTCCTGCAAAAAGGCACCATCGCCACAGCCCAGCTTCTCCTGATGATCCGTGCCGGACATCGCTTCCAGCGAACCGTGAATCGACTGCAGATAGGCACGCGGCCCCTGTAACCGCAGCGAATGTTTTTCGCCTGGTGCCAGCTCGACCTGATGAATCCACACCTGCTGACGCAGTTGCAGACTGTCGTCCATGCCATCCGGCGAGGCGATCAGCTGGGACAACCGGCCATCCGTCAGGGCGATTTTCTGCATCCGTGGATTTTCACGCTCCGGACAGGCGGCCAGCCAGAGCTGCATGCGTGTCAGCGGTCGATCTTTGCTCAGGTTCATTTCGGTGTAACTCACACCCGGCTGGGCAGAGAGCAGCAGCGCCTCCCCTTCCCGCACGCTGATCGTGTTGCCTTCGCTGTCGCGGTATTCAGCTTCACCCTGCAGCACGATGTTCAGGACATCAACCTGTGGATAGGTGCGCGGCTGAAAAGCGGCACCCGGCGCCAGCACTTCCTGGTTCAGTACGCGCAGCGACGCGTACCCCATCAGTTTGGGATCAAAATAGTGACCAAAAGAGAAACTGTAGCGCGCCTGTAACCAGCCGAAATCGGCCTGACCACATGCGGACGCACTGCGTGTCGTTATCATTGTTTACCTCCAGCATCCGGTGACGAGGATCGGCCACGGACTATATGCTCCCATGGTAAAAGTCTGGACGCCGGATTGTTAGCCAGTTAATCTGCCGGGCATGTTCAAATTTCCTGACAGAGAACCGGGATGGCTAAAGAGCGTGCGTTAACCCTTGAATCTTTACGCGTTATGGATGCGATTGATCGGCGTGGCAGTTTTGCCGCGGCGGCGGATGAACTGGGGCGCGTCCCTTCCGCCCTCAGCTACACCATGCAAAAGCTGGAAGAAGAGCTGGATGTGGTGCTGTTTGACCGTTCCGGTCACCGTACCAAATTTACTAACGTGGGACGCATGCTGCTGGAGCGTGGCCGGGTGCTGCTGGAAGCGGCGGATAAGCTCACCACCGATGCTGAAGCGCTGGCGCGTGGCTGGGAAACCCATCTGACCATCGTCACCGAAGCGCTGGTGCCCATTGATGCACTGTTTCCGCTGGTGACGCGGCTGGCCGACAAGGCCAATACGCAATTTTCGCTGGTGACGGAAGTGCTGGCGGGCGCGTGGGAACGGCTGGAACAGGGCCGGGCCGATATCGTGATCGCCCCCGATATGCACTTCCGCGCCTCCACCGAGATCAACACCCGCAAGCTCTACACCATGATGAGCGTCTACGTCGCCAGTGCTGACCACCCGATTCATAACGAGCCTGAGCCCCAGTCTGAAGTGACGCGGGTGAAATACCGTGGCATTGCGGTCGCAGATACCGCGCGTGAGCGTCCGGTGCTGACCGTGCAGTTACTGGATAAGCAGCAGCGCCTGACCGTGAGCAGCATGGACGATAAGCGCCGTGCGCTGCTGGCTGGCCTGGGCGTGGCGACCATGCCCTATTCGCTGGTGGAGCAGGATATTGCGGAAGGCCGTCTGCGGGTGGTGAGTCCGGAATATACCCGCGAGGTCGATATTATTATGGCGTGGCGGCGTGACAGCATGGGCGAAGCCAAATCCTGGTGCCTGCGTGAGATCCCGCGTCTGCTGGCGAAGAAAAACTAAAGCGGCGATTCAGGGCGAGGGCCAGGAGCGGCTCAGGCAATCCATCGCCACTGCCCTGAAGCGGGTGAAATCGGTGCTGTCCCGCAGGCGGGTCATCGCCCTTTCACGCAGGAACGTCACAAACAGATCGTATATCGCCATCGCCTCTTCATATTCACTTTTGCTGATCGCCAGCAGGAAAATGACATAGGCGGTATCGTCTCCCCAGACGATGCCGTGCGGCGCCAGCACGGTGTAAACCACGGTTTTCTTTGCCAGCAGCCCCAGCGAGTGCGGCAGCGCAATGCCTTCGCCGAGCATGGTGCTGACAATCGCTTCGCGCTCTTCAACCGACGGATAGAACGCCGCATCCACAAATCCCTCCGCCTCCAGTTGATCGCACAGCTGGCGAAACAGTTCAGACTGGGTCATCGGCCTGTCGACGATATGAAAGTGCTGGGCATCAAAAAATTTCGCCAGCATATAGGGCCGGGTACGGTCCACCAGCACCAGCTTGCCAATCTGTTCCAGCTGAAAACCGGTGGGAAACGGCGACATCACCACTACCGGTTTCTCTTTTTCGCTGAGCCGGATGGTAGAGATAACAAAATCTTCATCGATGCGGCTGCGCGCCTCATACTCGCGCTGGGACAGGCGGGCCGTGACCTGCAACTGCGGATATTTGCGCAGCAGCATCGCCTCAATCATTCGCAGCGTGGAGTTACCGCTGTCGCAGACCAGCAGCACCTGCGGATGACGCTGATAACCGACGTCATAGTGGCGCTCCAGCCCGACACCGATATGCAGCACTAGAAAGCCAATCTCATTCTCGGTGATGACGTAAGGGGTATATTTTCCCCAGCTGGTCACCGCCGCTAAGGTGACATCATAGGCCATGGGATAGTGCTGTTTGATGTTGCTGAGCAGCGGGTTGGGAATATGAATCTGATAGCGCACCCGCGTAATCATGGTTTTGATGTGGGTGAGCAGGTCAGCACGCAGCTGCTGATCGTTTTGCAGATTGAAGTTGTAATGGGTGTTGATAAAGCTGAGCAGATAATCCACCAGCGCGTCGGCGTCATCAGCATTGATGGCGCTGGGAGCAATCGCCTGAATGCGTCGCGCGGCGATATTGATCCGCAGCCAGTTCTCTTCCGCCGGTGAAATCGGTTTGCTGACCAGCGGGCGCATCAGATTAATCAGGTGATGGGCCGCTTCACGCACCTCATCACCAATCTCCTCTGCCCCCGGATCGTTAAGCGGATAGCCTTCACTGATGCGCCGCACCGCCACGGCGCAGTAAAGCCGCAGATAGCGTTCACCCTCATCGCTGAGCCGAATGTTATGCTGAGCAAAACAGCTTTGCAGCAGCGGGCGCAGCGTCTCCAGCATGCCGCTGTTCAGCGCTTCGATAGTCAGCAGCGGGCTCTCGGGCTGCGCCTGATCGATTTGCCATAACAGGTCGGTCAGGCAGGTACGAATTGCCACTTCGCTGCCAAACAGCTTCATGCCGTAGTGTGGCTTGCTCTCAATGGTGAGGTGATAGCGCCCCAGCCATTCGCGCACCTCCGCCATATCATTCTGCAGGGTGGCGCGGCTGACAAACCACTCTTCTGCCAGCTCTTCAAGTTTCAGGGAATAGGCGGCGGTAAGAAAGCGGGTCAGCAGGTAGCGAACCCGATCCGGCGAGGTGCGCGGCACCCGCAGCGGCGACGCGGTATGCTGTTGCAGATGCTGAAAGCGCTGAGCATCCTCAATCTTCAGCTGATAGCCCGCGCCACGATTGAGGACAAACTGCGCGCCATGTTCTGCCAGCAGCGCATTCAGCGCCGTGATATCGGTACGCACGGTGCGTGTCGAGACGGCGAAACGCCGCGCCAGCTCATCCTGAGGCAGCGTTTCGTTTTGCATGGCATCGAACAGTTGCGCAAGGCGCTGATTGGGAAATCTCACAAGCGTTACCTGTTTGCAGACAGAAATAGGGAACATCAGCCTACGGAGATCGTCTCGCAACGTCCATGTTGCGCGATCTGCCTGTAACAGGCAGATCGTGTTGATCTCTAAGCCAGCAGCGTTTTACAGATGGCCAGCAACTGCTTCACATCTTCAACGCGGGTCTCTCCGCTGGCTTTGTCGATGATCGAACTGTAGACGTGCGGGATCACTTTGCTGACGCCCGACTCCAGCGCTATGCGCACGATCTCACCGAAATTTTCCAGATCGATGCCGCCGGTTGGCTCCAGCCAGAAATCCAGCTTTGCACAGGCTTCCGCCACAGCGCGATACTCATCCACCGCCTGCAGACCGCCCATCGGGAAATATTTTACCGAGCTGCCGCCCATATCCTGCAGCATCGCGATCGCCGTTTCGACGGGCACAATCCCGTCACGCTGTTTTGAGCTGCGCGGTCCGGTGGAGATTTTCACCTGCCCTGGCGTGCCGGTGGGCGAGATCAGACCGTTCACTATCGTCTGCGACTGCCCCAGCAGCGCACGGCTGGTGGCGACGCCGGTAAAGACCTGATTCACATGCTGCGGTTGCAGCACTGCCGCGATCTCACTCACCATCTGTGACTGGTTGGGATCGCCCGCACCCAGACCAATCGAGAGCGCATTATCGATCAGCGCGGCATACTCGCGCATATCGGCGATAGCGGCTTCATTGCTGGCGTAGTTTTTCGACAGCACGCCGACCAGCACATGCCCTTCTGCCGCCTGCCAGATAGCGCGCGCATTTTCTTTCGATCCCGCCAGTACGTTAAGGCAGAGACGATCCTGATAGAAATTTGGGGTCAGCGTCATGCGTTTTTCTCTCCGTTTAACAGTGCCTGAATGCGGGTGAAAATAGTGTGCAGTTGATCGGCGCTGACGCTGCGTACGTCCGCCTCAATGATCCCTTCGTTGGCTTTGTATCCACGGAAGTAGATCGCCACGTCGCCGTTTTTCAGCGCCTGCACCAGATCGCCGGTGCGCTGCTGGATCGCGGCTTCGTCGAACTTGATCTCAGCCCGGGCGATATCGCGTCCGGCGGCATCCCACACTACCCGGGCCGTCACGCCATTCAGACCGTTGAGCTGTTCAATAAACGGCGTCATTTTTTCCATCATCTGCGCGCCGCTGATTTTTGGCTGCGTCAGATAGTTTTCAATCGCCTGGGTCAGCCCCAGAATCCCCTCTTTGCCCACTTTCATCGCGCGGCCAATACCGTTGGTCTGGCGTTTGACCCACTCAACGTAGTGGTGTCGGCCAATCACCAGTCCGCTGGTCGGCCCTTCAATGGCTTTTGCTCCGCTGTAGATCACCAGATCTGCCCCCGCCTGGTAGTAGCATTGCAGATCCTCTTCAGCCGCCGCATCGACGATCAGCGGGACGCCATGCTGGCGCGCAACGGCTGCGGCCTGCGCCACATCAAGATGGCTCTTCTGCACACAGTGGTGCGATTTTACATAGAGGATCGCCGCGGTCTGTGGGGTGATCGCCGCCGCCAGCTGGGCGGGTGAGCACTCGTTGCTGTAACCCGCTTCCACCAGTTGTCCGCCACCCAGTGCCACCATGCTGCCGACCGGTGCGCCATAGTTCACGTTATGCCCTTTCGGCACCACAATCTGATGCGGGACGGTCAGCGGCGCGGCATGCAGGTTATCCACCAGCCAGTCGTTGTCTTTCACAATCACCGCCGCCACGCTCTGGGCGATACCGGCCGAGGCGCAGG
>Ga0308159_1003053_pt1 | contig 17848 bp, 16 predicted proteins | sample PhyCR1_FD_201040 | JGI IMG/M metagenome (GOLD analysis project Ga0308159, IMG submission 201040) | Phyllosphere microbial communities from UC Gill Tract Community Farm, Albany, California, United States - DLSLC.R1 | ecosystem: Host-associated > Plants > Phyllosphere > Unclassified | place: USA... | reverse complement strand
GATGGTTCTAAGATGGCGTTTCCACCATCCCGAAAGATCCTTCTTCCATGTCCGATCTGCATACCGCTTTCGAAGCCGCCGTGGCCCGCTCCAAGAACCTCAGCGAGCGTCCCGACAACCCGACGCTGCTCAAGATCTATGCCCTCTACAAGCAGGCGACCGCGGGCGACAACACCGAGGCGAAGCCGAGCTTCTCCGACATCGTGGGCCGCGCCAAGTGGGACGCGTGGACCAAGCTCAAGGGCACCGACGGCGATGCCGCCCGCCAGCAGTACATCGACCTGATCGATTCGCTGAGCTGAGCTGAAAACCTTCAGTCCGCCGGCGCGGCGCCTGCGCGCGGGGCTTCTGCGGCCATGGCGGGCCATCCGGCGCGCAGCTGCGCCAGCCGCTCCGCGGGCGGCAGCGCGGCCAGTGCGCGCACGGCCGCATAGAACTTCGGCCAGTCGCCCCCGCTCTGCTCGAACAGCGCCTCGAACGCCGGCATGAGCTCGTCGTAGGCGGCCTGCGCGCCGAAGGCCGCGTTGTTGGCCTCGGCTACCCAGCGGTCGTAGCCCGCGATCTGCGCAGGCTGCGTGCCCGTGGCCAGCCACTGCGCGCGCAGCGCGGCGTAATCGGCACGGAAGCGCTCCATGGCCTGCCGTTTCGCGGCGGGCAGCGACGGGCTGCCGGCCTCCCGGGCGTAGAGCGCCGCCAGCCGCTCGCGGGCGGCACGCGTCAGGTCCCGGAAGCCGGTGCGCCGGGCATCGCCCCGCGCGTAATCCTCGCGCGCCTGCGGCGTCGCGCGCTCGGCCAGCCAGCGGGCCACGCCCAGGCGCTCCACGGCCGTCGCGAAGGATTCGTTGAACATCGTGTCGCCGTTGGCATACACCACCTGGTGGGCCAGCTCGTGGAACAGCAGCCGCACGAATTCACCCTCGGGCCAGCCGATGAAGGTGTTGAGCAGCGGATCGCCGCCCAGCCAGTTGGTGTAGCCCAGCGTGGAATACGCCGGCACGCCGTAGACGGCGGTCTCCAGCCCGTCGCCGGCCAGGCGCGCGGCCTCGGCTCGGGCATCGGCCTCCGCGAAATAGCCGCGGTAGCCGATGCAGCCCGTGACGGGGAAGCACCATGTGTGCAGCGTGAGCGAATCCGGCGGCGCCGCCACCACGTTCCATACCGCCGCGCGGCGGCCCAGGTCGGCATACCGCCGGTAGCTGGCGTTGTCGGGCAGGTGCAGCTCGGACACCGCGAACGCCCGCGCCCGCTGGGCCAGCTCCAGCCGGGCCCGCAGCGGCGCGGCGGTGTCCGGCCGCGCGATCCAGTCGTCCACCGGCTCCGCCGCGCGCATGATCTGCAGGTGGCCGCGCACCGATTGCCAGTAGTAGCCGAGCGTGTCGCCGGTATGGGCGCAGCCCGCGAGCAGGGCGCCCGCGAGGCCGGCCGCCGCAAGGCGCGCGGTGCCGGCGAGCGAGGAAGTCGAAGGGTTCATTGGAGGAAGGGCAGGGCGGCGCGGGCGAGCGCGGCACGCGGACACGTTGGAGTGTACGGAGCGGCGCCGGGTTCCCGCCCGCTGCAACGCCTGCGCGCTGGCAGGGCCGCCGCGCAGCCGCCTGCCTAGAATGCCGGCATGCCCCACGACCCGACTCCGCCCGCCGCCGAACCCGTGCCCGTCGCTTCCGCCCCCGCACTGCCGGAAGGGCTGTTCGCGGATGCCCCGGGTGAACCCGCGCGCTGTTTCTGGTGCCGGGCCACGCCGCTCTACCGCCACTACCACGACCACGAATGGGGCTTCCCGGTGAGCGACGACCGGCGCCTGTTCGAGAAGCTCTGCCTGGAAGGCTTCCAGGCGGGCCTGAGCTGGATCACCATCCTCAACAAGCGCGAGGCGTTCCGCGCGGCCTTCGCGAACTTCGAGGCCGAGCGCATGGCGGATTTCGGCGAGGCGGACGTGGCGCGCATGCTGGCCGATCCGGGCATCGTGCGGCACCGCGGGAAGATCGAATCGGCCCTCCGCAACGCCCGGCGCGTGCTGGAGCTGCGGCGCGAATTCGGCTCGCTGGCGCACTATGTGTGGCGCTTCGCCCCGGCCGCGGCCGAAGGGCGCCCCGAGCGGCTCACGCTGGCGGCCGTGAAATCCCTCACCACCGCGCCGGCCGCCATCGCCCTGTCCAAGGATTTGAAGAAGCGCGGCTTCGGCTTCGTCGGGCCGACCACGATGTACGCCTTCATGCAGGCCATGGGCCTCGTGAACGACCACATCGAGGGCTGCGCCACGCGCGCGGCCGCCGACGCCGCGCGGGCGGTCTTCAAGGTGCCCGGGCCGCTGCCGTCTCAGTAGGCCGCGTCCGAGAGGATGGCGATGCGGTCGAAGCCCAGGTGCTGCATCGATTCGCGCAGGATCACCAGGGTGGCGATGAAGCCCGCATCGCCCTCGATGCCGGATGCGGCGGTCCCGGCCATCGCCTGGCCGGCTACGCGCTGGTAGAGGTCCTCCACGGCGCCCCGGGGCAGCTCCATCTCCGGCTGGGCCTCCAGGCCGGCGCGCAGCGCGATCTGGCGGATACCCGGATCGGCGGTGTACAGGGTGGAGTCCGCGGCGAGCAGGTCCTGCAGCGGCGCGATCGCGTCCTCCACCGTGGCGATGGCGTTCTCGATGTCGCGCGCGGTGGGCGGTTCGTGGCGCAGGCACGCCACCGCGGTGGCGCGGGAGCCGATCTCCAGGATGCGCAGCAGCTGCGGCTGCGTGCTGGTGCCGCTCGCGACGGAGGAGTGCCCCGCGCCGATGTGCAGTGCGGTGATCGCGCTGCCGGCCAGGGGCCCGGCCTGCAGCGCGGCATAGAGCGCATCGGCATCGTGGGGGGACGGGGCGGAAGAAGGCATGGGGGCTCCGGCGGCTGCGGCGGGACGGCCATTGTGCCCGGGCGCGGCAAGCCATGCGCTGCGCGGCCCGGCTCACGGCTTTCATGGGCGGACCGTTCTCCCGCGGGAGCGGGACAAAGAAAAAGCCCCCGGTTGGCGGGGGCTTTGTTCTGCCGCGGGCCTTTTGCGGGCTCCGCGGCCGGTGGGGCAGGGCGCGGCCCCGGAGGGCGGCAGCCCGGCCCGCCGGGAAAGGGCTCAGCCGCCCTTCTTGGAGCGCTTGCCGGGGTTCTTCTTGCTGCGCGTGGCGACGCCGCGTTCCAGGCTCACGCGCTGGCCGCGGCCGCCGGTGGGCAGGGACATGCCGGGCAGCGGCTTGGGGGCGGGGGTGCGCTTGCGGTCGGCTTCGGTAACGATCTTGTTGCCCATGGTGTGACTCCTGCTGGAACGTGCTGTGAATGGAAACCCTCTATTAAGCCATAGACGCGGCCGCAGGCTCTCCGGAAAGCGGGATTTGTAAGACAGTTGCCATTGCGCGCGCCGCGGCGCAGGCGAACAATCGACCCATGAACCACCTGCTGCGCACCCTGGAGGAGCGGCTGGCCGCTTCGCCGGTCGGGCTGGCGCTGGAGCTTCCCGGCGGCCGGCGGCTCGGCGCGCGCGACGCCCGCGTGGTGCTCCGTTTCCGCGATGCGATGGCGCTGGCGGCACTCGCGCGCGGCAAGGTGGGCGACGTGGGCGCCGCCATCGTGGAAGGCCGCGTGGCCATGGAAGGGTGCGTGCGCGACCTGATGGCGGCGGCCGGCGCGGTGCTGCGTGGCGATCCCGTGCACGGGGCTGCCGGCTGGTGGCCGCAATTCACGCATCGGTTGCGTTCATACCGCATGCACACCCTGGGGCGCGACGCCCGCCAGGTGCAGTTCCACTACGACCTTTCCGACCGCTTCTATGCACTCTGGCTCGATCCGCGGCGCGTGTACTCGTGCGCTTACTACCGTGATGCGGGCATGACGCTCGCGCAGGCGCAGGAGGTCAAGCTCGACCACATCTGCCGCAAGCTGCGCCTATCGCCCGGCGAACGGTTCCTCGACGTCGGCGCCGGCTGGGGCGGGCTGCTGCTCTGGGCGGCCGAGCACTACGGGGTGGAGGGCACGGGCATCACGCTCTCGCGCAACCAGCATGCGCACGTGTCGCGGCGCATCGAGGAACTGGGCCTGTCCGGCCGGGTGCGCATGCTGCTGTGCGACTACCGCGACCTGCCGCGCACGGAGCGCCGGCCCTTCGACAAGATCGCGTCGGTCGGCATGTTCGAACACGTGGGCCGCGCGCACCTTCCGGCGTATTTCGAATGCATGCGCAGCCTGCTGCGGCCCGGCGGCATGCTGATGAACCATGGCATCACCGCCGGCGGCGTCGACAACGACCAGCTCGGCGCGGGCATGGGCGACTTCATCGAGAAATACATCTTCCCCGGCGGCGAGCTGATGCACGTGGGTGCCGTGCTGCACGACATGGCCGGCGCGGGCCTGGAGATGGTCGATACCGAGAACCTGCGGCCGCACTATGCGCGCACACTCTGGGCATGGTCCGACGCGCTCGAGGCGCGGCTTGCCGAGGCCGAATCGATCCTGGCGGAAGAGGCCGGCGCCGAGCGCGGCGCCAAGGCCCTGCGCGCCTACCGGCTCTACCTCGCCGGCAGCGCGATGGGCTTCGAGCGCGGCTGGCTCGCGCTGCACCAGATGCTCGCCATCCGGCCGGACGGCAGCACCGACACCGGCGCCCTGCCCGGCGCCCAATCCGCCTACCCCTTCCAGCGCGGCTACATGTACGACGAAGGCCAAGGCCTGCCGCACGCCGCCTGACGCCGTCACCGTACGCTTTCCTTATTTCCTTCCATCCCCTTTCCCTTCCTTCCCTCGCTCCACCCATGCTCTACAAATTCAAGTCCCGCTCCACCGCCGACATCATCATGCTGCAGGCCCACGGCCGGCAGATCCTGCAGGCGATCGGCAAGTCGCCCGACGATGCGCACGGCATCGTCACGGCCGATCAGATTCCGGGGGCCATCCAGGCCCTGGAAGCCGCGATCGCGGCCGACGAGACCCGGCGTGCCGAGGGGAACGAGGGCGAGGGCGCAAGCGGCGCCCAGGACCAGGACGAGCGCGGCGATGCGGGCGAGGCCGTGCGCCTGCGCCAGCGGGCGGCCCCCTTCATCGACATGCTGCGCCGCAGTGCGGCCGAGGGCAAGGAAGTCACCTGGTAGTGCACCGGGCCGAAGGCCTGGCGCCGCCCAATCAGTCCACCTTGGCGCCGGAGGCTTGCACCACGCGCGCCCACTTTGCGTGCTCGGCATCGATGTGGCGCGCGAAATCCTGCGGGCTGTTGCCGCCCGGGATCGCGCCCTGCGCGAGCATGCGCTCCTTCACGGCGGGCGTCGCGAGCGCCTTGGCCGTCTCCTGCTGGATGCGGTTCACGATCTCGGCCGGCGTGCCCGCGGGCGCGAGCAGGCCGAACCATGAGCTGGCCTCGTAGCCCTTGAGCGCCGGGCCGCCGACCTCCTCCACGGTGGGCACGTCCGGCAGCGCGGGCGAGCGGGTGGCGCTGGTCACCGCCAGCGCCTTGAGCTTGCCGGCCTTGATCTGCGCCATCGACGAGGGCAGGTTGTCGAACATCACGTCCATGTTGCCGCCCACCATGTCCAGCAGGGCCGGGCCCGAGCCGCGGTAGGGCATGTGCAGCATGTAGGTGCCCGTCATGGTCTTGAACAGCTCGCCCGCGAGGTGGATGGACGTGCCGTTGCCGCTGGAGGCCATGTTCAGCTGGCCCGGATGGGCCTTGGCGTAGCGGATGAAGTCCTGCACGGTCGAGATGCCCTGCGCGCGCGCCTTCTCGGCGTTGACCTCCATCACGTTCGGCACCGCGGCCACCAGCGTGATCGGCACGAAGTCCTTGATGGGGTCGAAGGGCAGCTTGCCGTAGAGCGCGCGGTTGATGCCGTGCGTGCCCACGGTGCCCATGAGCAGGGTGTAGCCGTCGGCCGGTGATTTGGCCACGATCTCCGCGCCGATGTTGCCGCCCGCGCCCGCCCTGTTGTCCACCACGAACTGCTGGCCGAAGGCGCGGCTCAGCTCCGGCGCGACGGCCCGCGCCAGGATGTCGGTGGTGCCGCCGGGGGCGAACGGCACGACGATGCGCACCGGCTTGGCCGGCCAGGTGTCGGCGCGCGCGGGCGCGTTCCAGGCGGCGAGCGCGGCGCCTGCGAGCAGCAGGCAGCCCAGGGCGACGGCGCGGCGGCGGCGCGCGGGAGCATGGCGCACGGCGGCGGCGGCATGGGTGCGGGCGCTGCGGGAGGGCGAGGCTTCGGCAGGCAGGGACATGGAGGAGGACCTTTCGGAAACCGGGGATCTGAGGGCCCCGCGTGCGCGGACGTGCGGGCGGGGCGCGGTGGTTTCGTTGTAGGCCGGGGCCTGCTGCGGCGGCAGATGGATAACCCTGAAGCCACGTGGAATGTCGCCAGGCCACGCGCGTGCAGGGGCAATGCGGCCCGCTCCAGAGCCCGGCGGCGGTCTTTGAGAAAATCCCGTATCGCCGGCGTACGCACCCCTGGACATTCCCGGAGCCGCCCCGCTTCCCAAGAACGCCCATGTCCGCTCCCCCTGCTCCCGACACCGATCCGCGCAGCCCTTTTCCCGCCACCGGCGGGGAGTGCGCCGGCCTGCTGCGCGCCATCGACTGGAGCCGCCATGCGCTCGGGGACCCCCGGGACTGGCCGCCGGAACTCAAGACGGCCGTGCGCACCACGCTCAGTTCCCACTTCCCCATGATGGTCCACTGGGGCGAGCGCCTGCACACCTTCTACAACGATGCCTATGCCGTGAGCCTGGGGCACAAGCACCCCGGCCATCTGGGAGAGCCGGCCCGCGATTGGTGGTCCGAGATGTGGGACCAGCTGGAGCCGTTCTTCGCGAAGGTCCTGGCCGGGGAAAGCTTCTACACCGAAGACGCGCGCTACACGCCCGACCGCGACGGGGCGCCGAGAGAGGCCTATTTCACGCACTGCCACAGCCCGATCTGGGACGACGAGGGGCGGGTGCAGGGCATTTTCCTCGTGGTCACCGAAACCACCCGCCTCGTGCTCGCCGAGCAGGGCCGCATGCGCGAGGAGCGCAGGAACCGCCAGATCCTCGACAGCGCGCGCGACTACGCCATCATCAGCTTCTCGCTCGATGGCCTGGTCACCAGCTGGAACGAAGGTGCCTGCGCGGTGCTCGGCTGGACGGAAGAGGAGATGCTCGGCCAGCCCCCGGACCGGTTCTTCACGCCAGAGGACAACGCACAGGGCCGTCCGCAGGAAGAGATGCGGCAGGCCCTGGACCATGGCTCGGCCAGCGGCGAGCGCTGGCACCTGCGCAAGGACGGCCAGCGCTTCTGGGCCAGCGGCGAGGTGACGCCCTTGCGGGACGAGGCGGGGCAGGTGCAGGGGTTCGTCAAGATCCTGCGGGACCGCACGGAGCACGAGCGCCTGAACAGCGAGCGCGACAAGGCCGTGCGGGAACTGGGGCTGCTCAACGACAACCTGAAGACCCTGGTGGCCGAGCAGGCGGCCGACCGCGACCGGATCTGGCACCTGTCGACCGACCTGATGGACGTGTGCGACGCCAGCGGCCGGCTGCTGGCGGTCAACGACGCCTGGGGCTCCACGCTGGGCTGGCCCGAGGAGGTGCTGCTGCGCACCAACTTCCTCGATCTGGTGCATCCGGACGACCGCGAGCCGACCATCGCCGAGCTGCAGCGGCTCGACGCGGGCCACACGACCAAGCGCTTCGAGAACCGGTTCCGCTGCCGCGACGGCAGCTACCGCGTCATCTCCTGGGTGGCCCAGCCGTTCGAGCAGCGCTTCTATGCCACCGGGCGCGACGTCACCGACCAGCGCCGGGTCGAGGAACAGCTGCGCCAGAGCCAGAAGATGGAGGCCATCGGCCAGCTCACCGGCGGCATCGCGCACGATTTCAACAACCTGCTGGCCACCATCATCTCCAGCCTGCAGCTGCTGCAGCGCAAGCTCGCCCCCGTGCCCGAGGCCAAGGGGGCGGAGCGCTACATCGCGATGGCCGGCACGGCCGCACAGCGTGCGGCGTCGCTCGTCCACCGCCTGCTGGCGTTCTCGCGCAAGCAGACGCTCGACCTGCAGCACGTGGATGCCAACGCGCTCGTGCTGGGCATGGAAGAGATGCTGCGGCGCACGCTGGGCGAGAACATCCGGCTCTGGCTGTCGCTGGCGCCGGGGCCGGGCAGGGTCCGCAGCGACCGCAACCAGCTCGAGAACGCCCTGCTCAACCTCTGCATCAACGCGCGCGACGCGATGGAGCATGGCGGACGCCTCACCATCGAGACCTCCACGGTCGTGCTCGACCGGCTCTACGCCAACCAGCACCCGCATCTGGAGCCCGGGCGCTACGTCCGGCTCACCGTGGCGGACAGCGGCACCGGAATGCCGCCGGAGGTGGTGGCGAAGGCGTTCGATCCGTTCTTCACCACCAAGCCCATCGGGCAGGGCACGGGGCTCGGGCTGTCGATGATCTACGGGTTCGCCCGCCAGACCGGCGGGCACGTGGCCATCGATTCGAGGGTGGGCGAAGGCACCTCCGTGAGCCTCTACCTGCCCGCCGTGGCGGAAGGCGCGCCCCCCGTGCCCGCCGCGCCGCCAGCCACGGCAGACCTGCCGCGCGGCCGCGGCGAAACCCTGCTGTTCGTCGAGGACGAGCCGGGTCTGCGGGCGATCCTCGGCGAGGTGCTGACGGACCTGGAGTACGTGGCGCACGAAGCCGTCGACGCGCCGTCGGCCCTGGCGGTGATGGATGCGCTGGGCGCTCCCGATCTGCTGATCACGGACGTGGGCCTGCCGGGCATGGGCGGCCGGCAGCTGGCCGACGTCGCCCGCCGGCGCTGCCCGGACCTGAAGGTGCTGTTCATCACCGGCTACGCCAACGAGGCGAGCGTGCGCAGCGAGTTCCTGGGGCCGGGCATGGACATGATGGCGAAGCCGTTCACGATCGAAGCGCTGGCCTGCAAGGTCCGGCAAATGCTGGACTGAGCAGAAAGAAAAACGCCCTGCGGCGCGGGGGCGCTGCAGGGCGTGATCATGGCGGGGCATCGCCCCACCGCAGGTGGAGCGGCTTTCAGTCCGCGTAGGTGCCGGCGGCCTTGATGATCGGGCCCCACTTGTTGATCTCGGCCTGCACGAACTTCTTGTGCTCCGCGGGCTCGACGCGCTGGTCGGAGGCCACCACGGCGCCCAGGCCTTCCTGCTTCTTGATGAAGTCGGGGTCCTTCAGGGCGGCCTTGAGGGCATCGTTCAGCTTGGCCACCACCTCGGCGGGCGTGCCCTTGGGGGCGTAGAGGCCGTGCCAGATCGTGACCTGGAAGTCCTTCACGCCGGACTCGGCCAGCGTGGGCAGGTCCTTGAGCGAGGCCGTGGAGAGCCGCTTGTCGGTGGTGACCGCATAGGCCTTGACCTTCTTGGCCTCGATCTGCGAGGTGGTGTTGGTCGTCTGGTCGCACAGCAGGTCGATCTGGCCGCCGATCAGGTCGGTGATGGCCGGGGCCGTCCCCTTGTAGGCGACGGTGGTCATCTCGACCTTGAGCGCGTTCTGGTAGAGCAGGCCGCACAGGTGCGACGCGGCGCCCAGGCCGGCGTGGCCCAGGTTGATCTTGCCCTTGTTCTGGTCGATCCAGGTCGCCAGTTCCTTGTAGTTGTTGGCGGGCAGCGAGGGGCGGCCGATGAGCGTCATGGGCACGTCGTTCACGATGCCAAGGTACTCGAAATCGGTGGGCACGTTGAACGGCAGCTTGCGGTAGAGCGCCGGCATCGTGGCCATGGCGATGTGGTTGAGGAGCAGCGTGTAGCCGTCGGGGTTGGCGCGCGCCACCTTGGCGGTGCCGATGCTGCTGCCGGCGCCCGCGGCGTTGTCGATCACCACGCTCACCCCGCCCAGCGGCTTGCGCATGGCTTCGGCCAGATCGCGGGCGACGCGGTCGGTCGGACCGCCGGCCGCGAAGGGCACGACGATGGTGACCGTCTTGTCCTTGGAGGGGAAGGCTTGCTGGGCCTGGACGCCGAATGCGGCGACTGCGGCAGCGGCCAGCAGGGCGGTCTTGAACAGGGATTTCATGGTGCTCCTTACGTGAAGAGGCGCCATGATAGTCATGGGCTTTCGGCGCTACATCAAGGTAATTACTGAGGCCCGGACCGGAGGGGTTTTAAGATTTTTTGCGCTGGATGCATTGACTGGCAAAGACATGTTGCTATGGAAATGTGAGTGTAAGCTCCGCGCAATTGTTCTGTGGCAGGCGTTGGACAGCGCTGCCCCGCGTCACCGGTAGCTGCGCGCGTCCTCGATCACGCGGCCATCGTTGGGCAGCGTGCCCGGGGGCAGCATCTCGATGTCGGCACGCAGCTTGGTGACGTCGCGCACCGCGGCGGCCAGCCGGTCGGCGAGCCCGCCCGCCGTCTCCGTGGTTTCCACGCGCAGCACCAGCGTGTCGTTGGCCATCTCGCCGGCCACCACCAGGCGCGCGCGCGCCACCTGCGGAAAGCGCCGCGCCACTTCGGCCACCTGTCCCGGGTGCACGAACATGCCGCGCACCTTGGTGGTCTGGTCGGCCCGGCCCATCCAGCCGCGGATGCGGCGGTTGGTGCGGCCCGTGGGGCAGGGGCCGGGCAGCACGGCGGACAGGTCGCCGGTGCCGAAGCGGATCAGCGGATAGTCGGGATTGAGCGTAGTCACCACCACCTCGCCCACTTCGCCGTCCGGAACCGGGTCGCCGGTGCCGGGGCGCACGATCTCCACGATCACGTCCTCGCCCAGCACCAGGCCCTCGCGCGCGGCGGTCTCATAAGCGATGAGGCCGAGATCGGCCGTGGCATAGCACTGGAAGGCCGCGACGCCGCGCTCGGCGAACCAGTCGCGCAGCGAGGGCGGCAGCGCCTCGCCCGAGACCAGCGCCTTGCCGAGGTGCGGCAGCGCGATGCCCATCTCGGCCGCCTTCTCCAGCAGGATGCGCAGGAAGCTCGGCGTGCCGATGTAGCCGGCCGGCCGCAGTTCGGCCATCGCCTGCACCTGCTGCTCGGTCTGCCCCGTGCCGCCCGCGAACACGGTGCAGCCCGCCGCCTGCGCACCGCTCTCCATCATGGAACCGGCGGGCACGAAGTGGTAGCTGAAGCAGTTGTGCACCAGCTCCCCCGGCCGGAACCCCGCCGCATGCACCGCGCGCGCCATGCGCCAGTAATCCGCGCGGCGCCCCTCGGGCTCGTAGAGCGTGCCCGGGCTCGCGAACACCCGCGGCATCGCCGGCCCGAACGCCAGCGCGCTGAACCCGCCGAACGGGCTCGACGCGCGCCCCGCCTGCTGCCGCTCCAGCAGCTCGTGCTTGCGCGTGACCGGCAGCGCGGCCAGCGCGCCGCGGCTGTCCACCGCCCGCGCATCCACCTGCGCCAGGATCTCCGCGAACGCCGCCGTCGCCGACCGCGCATGCGCCACCTGCGCCGGCAACGCCGCCATCAGCGCCGCCTCGCGCGCCTCCGGCGAACGGGTTTCGAGGGCGTCGTAGGAATCCATCATGCTCATGCTTTCATCCATGCGGTTGTGCATCCATGTCGTAACCATCAGCGGCGGAACCATGTACGTGTGCTCGCCACCCATATTTGCCTGTAGCTCATGGCCCATGAACAGGCGCAGCGCCACCTATCGAGAGGCCGCGGAGCAGGCCATGCCAGCAGACGCCGCGGAACGGGCTTTGCCCGGCCGCTGGCGTCGTCCCCCTTCCCGACGTGCGCAGCACGGCGAGAGAAGGGGGAAGGCGCGCAGCGCCACAGGGGGTAGTTCATCGGATCAGGCCAGCCAGCGCTTGCGCCGCTTGTAGCTCTTCGCATCCTTGAAATTCTTGCGCTCGCCCCCGCCCATGCCCAGGTAGAACTCCTTCACGTCCTCGTTGCTCGCGAGGTCGCGGGCCGCGCCGTCCATCACCACGCGGCCGTTCTCCAGGATGTAGCCGTAGTCGGCGTACTTCAGCGCCATGTGGGTGTTCTGCTCGGCCAACAGGAAGGTGACGCGTTCCTTGGCGTTCAGATCGCGCACGATGTGGAAGACCTCCTCCACGATCTGCGGCGCCAGGCCCATGGAGGGCTCGTCCAGCAGCACCATGCGCGGATTGGCCATGAGCGCGCGGCCGATGGCGCACATCTGCTGCTCGCCGCCCGAGGTGTAGGCCGCCTGGCTCGTGCGCCGCGTCTTCAGCCGCGGGAAATAGGCATACACCTTCTCCAGGTTCGCCGCGATCTCGCCGCGGTCGGTGCGCGTGTACGCGCCCGTCAGCAGGTTCTCCTCGATGCTCAGGTGCGCGAAGCAGTGCCGTCCCTCCATCACCTGCACCACGCCGCGGTCCACCAGCGCGGCGGGCGAGAGCTTTTCGATGCGCTCGCCGCGCAGCTCGATGCTGCCCTTGGTCACCTCGCCGCGCTCGCCCGCGAGCAGGTTGGACACCGCCCGCAGCGTCGTCGTCTTGCCCGCGCCGTTGCCGCCCAGCAGCGCGACCACCGCGCCCTCGGGCACCGACAGCGACACGCCCTTGAGCACGAGGATCACGTGGTGGTAGATCACCTCGATGCCGTTGACGACGAGCAGGGGAGCGGCATTGGCGGAGGATGGAGGGTCGGTGGTCATGGTCGTCCCTGACGTGGAATGAGGAGTTACTCAGCGGGCGGCATCGGGCGCACGGATAAAAGACAGGGCGCGGCCCAGGCCAGCAGACGCCGCGCAAGGGCCGCCCCGCCGCGCTGGCGTCGTCCCCCTTCCCGGACCGCGCAAGCGGGCCGAGAGAAGGGGGAAGCGGCGCAGCCGCTCAGGGGGTAGTTACCCGCAGCTTCTCGGCTTGATGTTCTTGTCCTTCGCATACTTCGCCGCGTACTCCTTCACCAGCGGATCGATGTGCGTCTTGTCGGCCTGGTACCAGTCGGACTGGATGTTCCACTTGCCGCCGTCCCACTGCACGATGCGCGCCCAGTCGGTGCCCATGTGGTTCTGGCAGGAGGTCTTCACGGGCCGCATGATCTCGCCGAAGCCCAGGGCCTTGAGCTTGTCGGCCGAGAGGTCCAGGTTCTCGAAGCCCCAGCGCACCTGCTCGGGCGTGAGCACCTTGCCCTTGCCGTACTTCTCCTGCGCGGCGCGGATCGCCTCCACCTGCAGCATCGAGATCATCATGCCGCGCGTGTGCGCCAGCGTGCCCACGCCCGCCGGCACGCCTGTGCCCTGGCCCTTGTCGTAGACGAACTTCTTCAGGTCGTCGTGCACCTTGTCCTTGGCCGCGCTGTTATGGATGGTGATGGCGTTGTAGCCCTTGGCGCCCGCGCCGATGTCCTTCACGTCGTGGTCGGAGCCGGCCCACCAGATGCCGTAGATCTTCTCGCGCGGGTAGCCGCTGGCCTGCGCCTCGCGGATGCCGGCGGGCGTCATCACGCCGGCCGACCAGAACAGCACGTAGTCGGGCTTCTGCTGGCGGATCTGCAGCCAGGTGGATTTCTGCTCCACGCCGGGCGGCGTGACGGGGAAGGTGCTGAGCGTGAAGCCGTCGGCCTCGGCGCGCTTTTGCAGCAGCGGGATCGGCTCCTTGCCGTAGGGGCTGTCGTGGTAGACCAGCGCGATCTTCTTGCCCTTGAGGCTGCCCTTCTCCTTCTTGGCGATGTCCTGCAGCATCACGTCGGCGGCGGTCCAGTAGGTGCCCAGCAGCGGGAAGTTCCACTCGAACACGGTGCCGTCGGCCGACTGCGAGAGGCCGTAGCCCGGGGTCTCGACGGGGATCTTGTCCACGAAGGCCTTGTCGGTCACCGCGAAGGTGATGCCGGTGGACTGCGTGTCGAAGCCGGAGGCACCGCCGCCCTTGCCCTTCAGGCGTTCGTAGCACTCCACGCCCTTGGCCGCGTCGTAGGCGGTCTCGCACTCCTCGAACGAGAGCTTCACGCCGTTCACGCCGCCGTCGCGCGCGTTCACGAGCTTGAGGTAGTCCTGCTTGCCGTCCGCCCATGGAATGCCGAGCGGCGCGAACTGCCCGGTGCGGTAGACGAGCAGCGGCACGAACTGCTCGCCCGCGGCCTGCGCCTGCGCCAGCGGCGCGGTGGCGAGCGCGGAGAGGCCGGCCGCGAGGGCGGCGGCGATCGTGGCGATCTTCCTGGGTTGCATGGCATGTCTCCTTGGGGTGTGTGGCACTCGGGTGGTGCGTTGGGGAAAACGGTGAGTGGTAGGCGGCGACGCCGGTCAGTGCGGGAACGGCCAGATGCGCAGCTTCTGCCGCGCGGTGGACCACAGCCGCGCGAGGCCGTGCGGCTCGACGATGAGGAAGAACACGATCAGCGCGCCGAAGATCATGTGCTCCAGGTGCGTGGCCGTGCCGGTGGACAGCGGCAGCCCCAGCCAGTGGGGCACGTAGTTCAGCAGCAGCGGCAGCAGCACGATGAAGGCCGCGCCGAAGAAGCTGCCGGCGATGGAGCCCAGCCCGCCGATGATCACCATGAACAGCAGCTGGAACGAGCGGTCGATGCCGAAGGCCGCGGGTTCCCACGAGCCCAGGTGGACGAAGCCCCAGAGGCCGCCGGCCACGCCGACGATGAAGCTGCTCACCGCGAACGCGCTGAGCTTGGCGTACACCGGGCGGATGCCGATCACGGCCGCGGCCACGTCCATGTCGCGCATGGCCATCCACTCGCGGCCCACGGCGCCGCGCACCAGGTTCTTGGCCAGCAGCGCGAACACCGCGACGAACCCCAGGCACAGCAGGTATTTCTGCACCGGCGTCTCGATGCCGAAGCCGAGGATCTGCAGGTTGCCGACGCTCACCGAGCCCGACGACGAATCGTTGGTGACCCACTTCACGCGGTTGGTGAACCAGTCGGTGAAGAACTGCGCGGCGAGCGTCGCCACCGCCAGGTAGAGCCCGCGGATGCGCAGGCTCGGGATGCCGAACAGCACGCCGAACACCGTGGCGCAGAGCCCGCCGCCCAGCAGCGCGAGCAGCAGCGGCATGCCCTCGATGCGCACCTGCAGGTTGTAGGCCGCGTAGGCGCCCACGGCCATGAAGGCGCCGGTGCCGAGCGAGATCTGCCCGCAGTAGCCCACGAGGATGTTGAGCCCGATCGCCGCGAGCGACAGGATCAGGAACGGCACCGCGACGGCGCGGAAGAAGTAGTCGCTGCCCACGAGCGGCACGCCGACGAAGGCCACCGCCAGCAGGGCAAGCAGGGCCCAGCGGTCCTGAGCGACGGGGAACAGCGCCAGGTCGGCCTGGTAGCTGGTCTTGAACTGGCCGTTTTCACGGTAGAACATGGTGCCTGGCTCCTTCTACCGGTTACACGCGGTCGATGATTTTGTCCCCGAACAGCCCTTGCGGCCGGATGAGGAGGAAGCCCAGCGCGAGCACGTAGGCGAACCAGTTCTCGATGCCGCCGCCGAGGAAGGGCCCGAGGTAGATCTCGGACACCTTCTCGCCCACCCCGATCAGCAGGCCACCGACGATGGCGCCGGGCACCGAGGTGAGCCCGCCGAGGATCACCACCGGAAAGGCCTTGAGCGCCACGAGCGAGATGGAGAACTGCACGCCCAGCTTGCTGCCCCAGATGATCCCGGCCACGAGCGCCACGATGCCACCCACCGACCACACGATCACCCAGATGCGCGAGAGCGGGATGCCGATGGACTGCGCGGCCTGGTGGTCGTCGGCCACGGCGCGCAGCGCGCGGCCGGTGCGCGTCTTCTGGAAGAAGAGCGAGAGCAGCGCCACGAGCGCGGCGGCCACCACGGCGGCGTAGAGGTCCTCCTTGGAGAGCAGCAGGCCGCCCTCGAAGACGTTCTCCAGCACGATCATCGGGTCCTTGGGCATGCCCACGTCGATCTTGTAGGTGCTGCTGCCGAAGATGAGCTGGCCGGCGCCGTCGAGGAAATAGGTGATGCCCAGCGTGGCCATCAGCAGCGCGATCGGCTCCTGGTTCACGAGGTGGCGCAGCGCCAGGCGCTCCACCAGCCAGGCCACGCCCACCATGCACGCCACCGCCGCGCAGAAGGCCAGCACGTTCGCGAGCAGCAGGCTGTCGAAGCCCAGCCAGCGCGGCAGCCATTCGGCGAAGCGCGCCATCGCGAGCGCCGCGAACAGCACCATCGCGCCCTGCGCGAAATTGAACACGCCCGAGGCCTTGAAGATCAGCACGAACCCCAGCGCCACGAGCGCGTAGAGCATGCCGGCCATCAGGCCGCCGAACACCGTTTCGAGAAAGAAACCCATGGCGTATGCCTCCGATGTCCTGCGTGTCTAGTGGCCTGCGCCGAGATAGGCGCGGATGACGTCTTCGTTCTCGCGCACCGATTGCGGCGTGCCGTCGCCGATCTTCTTGCCGTAGTCGAGCACCACGACGCGGTCGGAGATGTCCATCACCACGCCCATGTCGTGCTCGATCAGCACGATGGTGGTGCCGAATTCGTCGTTCACGTCGAGGATGAAGCGGCACATGTCCTGCTTTTCCTCCACGTTCATGCCGGCCATGGGCTCGTCGAGCAGCAGCACCTGCGGCTCCATGGCGAGCGCCCGGCCCAGGTCCACGCGCTTCTGCAGCCCGTAGGGCAACTGGCCCACGGGCGCCTTGCGCCAGGCCTGGATCTCCAGGAAGTCGATGATGCGCTCGACCACCTCGCGGTGGCGGATCTCCTCGGCCACCGCCGGGCCGATGCGCAGCGCCTGCATCAGCAGGTTGCTTCTGATCTTCAGGTTGCGGCCCGACATGATGTTGTCGAGCACGCTCATGCCCTTGAAGAGCGCCAGGTTCTGGAAGGTGCGCGCCACGCCCATCTCGGCCACCTGGCGGCTGTTCATGTGGGCGAAGGTCTTGCCCCGGAAGGTGATGGAGCCTTCCTGCGGCGCATAGACGCCGTTGATGCAGTTGAGCATCGAGCTCTTGCCGGCGCCGTTCGGGCCGATGATGGAGCGGATCTCGTGCTCGCGCACGTCGAACGAGATGTCGGTGAGCGCCTTCACCCCGCCGAAGCGCAGGCTGATGTTGCGCACGTCGAGGATCACGTCGCCGGTCTTCTTGTGGGGGGTCGTCGTCATGGCGTTGTCCCGGTGTCCTTTGCGCGGCGGCGGCTGCGGGCGTGCGGCCTCATGCGGCCTGCCGCACCGGCGGGAAGGTCTTCGCGTCCTCGATGCGCAGCGTGGCGCTCACGCGGCCCGTGCGCCCGTCCTCGAACTTCACCTGCGTTTCGATGAACTGCTCGGTGCGGCCCGCGTAGAGCGCATCGACCAGCACGCCGTACTTGTCGGCGATGAAGCCGCGGCGGACCTTGTTGGTGCGCGTGAGTTCGCCATCGTCGGCGTCCAGTTCCTTGTGCAGCACCAGGAAGCGGGCGACCTGGCTGCCCGCGAGCAGGCCGTCGGCCGCGAGGTCGGCGTTCACCTTCTCCACGCAGTCGCGGATCAGCGCCAGCACTTCGGGCTTGGCGGCGAGGTCGGTGTAGCCCGCGTACGGCAGGTTCTGCCGCTCGGCCCAGTTGCCCACTGCCTCGAAATCGATGTTGATCAGCGCGCAGACCTTGTCGCGGCCGTTGCCGAGCGCCACGGCCTCCTTGATGTGCGGGAAGAACTTGAGCTTGTTCTCCACGTACTTGGGGGCGAACATCGCGCCGTCGTGCGCGCCGCCCGCGAGGCGGCCCACGTCCTTCACGCGGTCGATGATCTTGAGCTGGCCGCTCGCGTCGAGAAAGCCCGCATCGCTCGTGCGGTACCAGCCGTCCGGCGTGAGCACCTCGGCCGTCGCCTCGGGGTTCTTGTAGTAGCCGCGCAGCAGGCCCGCGGACTTCACCAGGATCTCGCCGTTGTCGTCCACCCTGATCTCCACGCCCCGGATCGGCACGCCCACGGTGTCGGCATGCACCGCGTCGTCGGGCTGCAGGCAGACGAACACCGCCGTCTCGGT
>Ga0308159_1003050_pt1 | contig 17862 bp, 13 predicted proteins | sample PhyCR1_FD_201040 | JGI IMG/M metagenome (GOLD analysis project Ga0308159, IMG submission 201040) | Phyllosphere microbial communities from UC Gill Tract Community Farm, Albany, California, United States - DLSLC.R1 | ecosystem: Host-associated > Plants > Phyllosphere > Unclassified | place: USA... | reverse complement strand
TGGACATGGCGCCCAGCATGGAAGGCGATCTCGAACCCGTCATCCGCCTGCTGGCCGAGAACCGCTGGCCCTGGCGCCTGCACGCGACCTACGACGAGACGATCGGCCGCGCGCTCGACGTCTACGAGAAGGTCAACGCCGACATCCCCTTCGCAGGCATCAACTGGTTCTTCGACCACGCCGAGACGATCAGCGACCGCAACATCGATCGCATCGCCGCGCTGGGCGGCGGCATCGCGGTGCAGCACCGCATGGCCTATCAGGGCGAGGACTTCGTCAAGCGCTACGGCGCGAAGGCCGCCGAACGCACCCCGCCGATCGCGCGGATGATCGCGGCGGGCATCCCCGTGGGCGGCGGCACCGACGCCACCCGCGTCGCCAGCTACAACCCGTGGGTCTCGCTCTCGTGGCTGGTGACGGGGCGCACCGTGGGCGGCCTCTCGCTCTATCGCGGCGACAACCGCGTGAGCCGCGAAAAGGCACTGCGGATGTGGACGCACGAGAACACCTGGTTCTCCAGCGAAGTGGGCAAGAAGGGCCAGATCATGGCCGGGCAGCTTGCCGACCTGGCACTGCTTTCGGACGACTACTTCGCGGTGCCGGACAACGAGATCGTCCACATCCGCTCGATCCTGACGATGCTGGGCGGCAAGGTGGTCCACGGCGACGGCGACTTCCGCCCGCTCGCCCCCGAACTGCCGCGCCCGATGCCGGACTGGTCGCCGGTCGCCACGTTCGGCGGCTATTACCAGACCCCCGAAGCCAAGCAGAAGCTCGCCTCGGCCTGCGGCTGCGCCAGCTCCTGCGGCGTCCACGGCCACGACCACGCCTCGGCGCTGGGCGCCAACGTGCCGGCGGCGGACGTGCAGACCTTCTGGGGTGCGCTCGGCTGCGGCTGCTGGGCGGTGTGACCACGCCCGTCACCCCGTCATCCCGGACTTGATCCGGGACCGTGGGCAATCCTTCAGGAGATAGCCCGCGCTGAAGCGCCCGAACGCGAGGTCGCTTCTAAAGATTTGCCCACGGTCCCGGATCAAGTCCGGGATGACGGATGCTGCCTAACGGATGCTGTCTAACGGATGCTGCCTACCCGCCCCTGCTACCCAGTGCCGCCTAACAAACGCCGCCCACCCAATGCCGACCATCGCATGCTGCTCATCGCATGCCGTCCACCGAACTCTGCCCAAACCTAGGAGACCTTCGATGAAGCATCTTGCCCTCGTCCTCGCCGCCACGCTGACGGCCGCCGCGCCTGCCATGGCCGCCCCCACCGCCGGCTACGCGGTCGCTCCGCAGTACGACACCACCCACGTCTACGTGCCGCAGGATCAGTTCGACACGTTCGTCGCCAGCTTCACCGCGACCTTCGGCGGCACCACCAGCAAGCAGGGCGAATTCCAGGTCACGCCGACCCCCAGCCTCACCAAGTCGCAGCTGGTGCTGACCCCTTCGGGCACGGTGTCGGTGTTCGGCTTCAAGACGCCGATCCCCTACCCCTTCGGCGACGAGCGCACCGGCTACCTGGTGACCGACCTTGATGCGGCGGTGAAATCCGCCGTGGCCCACGGCGCGGTGCGCCGGCTGGACACGTTCCCCGACCCCATCGGCCGCGATTCCGTGGTGCAGTGGCCGGGCGGGGTGAACATGCAGCTTTACTGGCACACGGCGAAGCCCAACTACGCCCCGCTCGCCTCGGTGCCTGAAAACCGCGTCTACCTCACCGCCGACGCCGCCCCCGCCTTCCTCAAGGGATGGACCGGGTTCGCCCATGCGAAGGTACTGTCCGACGACAAGGCCGCCTCCGGTGCCGAGATCGGCGAGCCCGGCAAGACCATCCGCCGCGTCTCGCTCGAGAGCGGCTATGGCAGGATGGTAGTCTTCGTCTCCGATGGCCAGCTGCCCTGGCCCTATGGCCGCGACATGACCGGATACGGCGTCAGCGACCTCGCCGCGACGCTGGCAAGGGCCAGTGCCGCAGGGGTCGAAACGCTGGTCGCGCCTTTCGAGGCCGACAAGCGCCAGACCGCGATCGTGCGCTTCCCCGGCGGCTACATCGCCGAAATCCATCAGGGCGCATAAGCCGTGGCCAGCACTCTCCCACCCGATCGCGCGCCGACCCTGGTGGGGGCGGTGCTGGACTTCACGCCGACCGGCCTGCTCGCCCGCGGTCTGCTGGTGAGCGCCTACCTCGTGGGCGGCGTCGGCAAGCTGGGCGACTGGCCCGCCGCGCTGGCGGAGCAGGCACACTTCGGCCTGAACCCGCCCGCCGTCTGGGCGGCGCTGACGATCGCGGTGGAACTGATCGGCCCGCTGCTGATTCTGAGCAACCGCCTGGTCTGGCTGGGTGCGGGCATGCTGGGCCTGTTCACCTTCGCTGCCGCCATCGTCGCCAACGCCTTCTGGGCGATGCCCGAAGGGCCGGAGCGCTTCGCCGCGATGAACGCCTTCTTCGAACACATGGGCCTCGTCGGCGGCTTCATCCTCGTCGCCGTGCTCGCCCACCGGGGGACGCGCAGTGGCTAACTCCCGTGCGCCCGCCGTCGCTCTGGTACTCGCTCTGGCACTCACTCTGGCCCCGGCGCTTTGCCTTCCCGCCGCCGCCCACGCCCAGGCGACGGAGGCCTGGCAGGCCCCGACCCTCACCATCACCCGCTACGACGAGGACTGGTCGGACCTTGCCGACGCCGCGGAACGTGCGGATCACTGGACCGGCCCGTTCAAGTACATTCCCCTTGGTGACGATGCGTGGCTTTCCACCGGCATCGAACTGCGCGCCCGCAACGAGAACTACGAAAACAACCTGTGGGGCGGCGCCGAGGCGCCCGGCGACGGCTACGTGTGGCTACGCGCCATGCCTTACGCCGACCTCCACCTCGGCCATGTGCGCGCCTTCGTCCAGCCGATCGCCGCGACCTCGATCGGCGTTTCGCCATCGGCGGGGCCGGTGGACGAAACCGGCGTGGACCTGCTCCAGGGGTTCGTCGAGGCCGACCTCGGCTCCGTCACGGTGCGCGCCGGGCGCCAGATGCTGTCGCTGGGCACCGAACGGCTGATCGGCACGCGCTACGGCCCCAACGTGCCCCTCGCCTTCGACGGCATGCGCGCCGACGTCGCTGCGGGAGCGGTTCGGGTCAGCCTGCTCGCGGTGCGTCCGGTGCAGCCCGGCACCGGCAGTTTCGACGACCGGACTTCTCGCGACAAGGCCCTTTGGGGCGCTTACGCGGCGTTGCCCGGGCTCGACCTCTACTACCTCGGCTACCGCAACGACAAAGCCCGCTGGGGAACCCGCGAAGGCGGCGAAACCCGGCACAGCCTGGGCGCGCGATGGCACGGGAACCGGGCCGGCTGGCACTGGAACGTCGAGGGCGTCTACCAGTTCGGCCGCTTCGAAGGCGGCGCGATCTCGGCCTGGACGCTGGGTTCCGAATTGGGCCACAGCTTCGCCGACGCACCGCTCGCCCCCGACGTCACGCTGCGCGCGAACGTGGTCAGCGGCGACCGGAACCGCGAAGACAAGCGCCTCGGCACGTTCAATGCGCTGTTCCCCAAGGGCAAGTACTTCGGCGAACTCTCGCCCGTGGGGCCTTACAACATGATCAACCTCAACCCTTCGGTGGGGCTGCAACTGGCGCCCGGCATTTCCGCCAGCCTCGCGGCGGCCGCCTTCTGGCGCTATTCGCGCAGCGACGGCGTCTACGACATTCCCGGCAACCTCATTCGCGATGCAGGCGGCACCCGCGCCCGGTTCATCGGCAAGGAGGTGGAGGCGGGCCTCGCCTGGCAGGCCACCGCCGAACTCGAACTGTCCGCCTCGGTCTCGGCCTTCGCGCCGGGCGCCTTCATCCGCCGGACGGGGCCCGCGAGGACCATCCACATGCTCGGCCTGGAAAGCAATTTCCGGTTCTGAGGCCGCCCGTCCTTTCGAAATCATCGAACGGACCGAAGGACATTATGCGGATAACCCGGCCCTTAACCGCCCGTTAGACCGCCCTTATCACATCAGGAGAAACCGTCATGACCACCCCCGCCGCCCCGCCATCCTCGCCGTCATCCTCGCCGTCATCGTCCCTGCCGCGACTACTGCTGCTGCTGTCGGCGACGACCGGGCTCGTCGATGCCGCATCGGTGCTGGGTCTGGGCAAGGTGTTCACCGCCAACATGACCGGCAACGTGGTGTTCCTCGGCTTCGCGGCGGCCGGGACGCCCGGGTTCAAGGTCATTCCCTCGGTGCTGGCGCTGCTGGCCTTCATGGCCGGTGCATGGGGAGCCGGGCACCTCGCCAGGGCCCATGCCGGACGTGCGCTCGGCCGCTGGCTGCTGTGGGCCGCCGTGGCGGAAGCCGCCCTGCTGTGGATCGCCGCGGTCATCGCGCTGGACATCGACGTCGCCGCGCAGGCCCCCAGGGCGGGCGTCATGGGCGTGATCGGCCTCACCGGCTTCGCGATGGGCCTGCGCAACGCGACCGTGCGCCAGCTCAAGGTGCCGGACCTGACCACGACCGTCCTTACCCTGACCATCACCGGCATCGCCGCCGACCAGACCGGCCGCACCATGCCCAACTTCGCGCGCCGCTTCGGCGCCGTTGCGTCGATCTTCGCGGGCGCGGCGGTGGGCGCCTTGCTGCTGATGCACGGCGGCCTCGCGATACCGCTGGCGCTGGCCGGCGCGATCGTGCTGGGCGCGACGCTGCTGTTCCTCCGCGACCCCGCCGCCGCCGCCCCGCACACCCCCTGAGCGCTGCATGCGGGGGGCAAACCAATGGTTGGCTTGTCGCCCGCGCGCCGTCATGCGATGCGCCCGCCATGCGTCCAGATCGAGCCGAGGCTCGCCCCTTCCTTCGCCGGCTCCGGCCCCTCGTCCTGTCGGGCGCGATCCTTTGCGCCGCACTGGCGGCTGCGGCTCCGGCGCAGGAAGTGCCGGGCTACAGCCGCCGCCACTGGTCGCTGGCCGTCGGCGCGCCGCCCGACATCCGCGCCATCGCACGCACTCCCGACGGGTTCCTCTGGCTGGGCTCCGGCGCGGGTCTCTACCGTTTCGACGGCCTGACCTTCGAGCATGTCGAACCCGAGGACTTCGACGATTTCCGCTCTCGCCAGGTGACGGCGCTCGCCGCCGCGAAGGACGGCAGCTTGTGGGTGGGCTACGCGTTCGGCGGGATCGCCCACCTGCAGGGCGGCAAGCTGCGCGGCGCCAACCCGGAAAAGAAACCGCGCGGGCGCGTCACCGACATCGCCGCCGCGCCGGATGGCAGCCTGTGGGTTTCCGTCTGGAGCGGCTTCGGCTCGCAGTTGCGCCATCTGGTGAACGGCCGCTGGGACGTGATCGACGTCGACGGCCCGCTCCAGCGGATGCATCTGGCCCGCGACGGGGCCGTGTGGATCGCCTCCTATCCCCATATCCTCCGCCTGGCGCCGGGCGGCCGGACGCTGACCGTGGTGCCGGGTCCGGTGAACCTGGGGCCGGCCTTCCGCGAGGATCGCGCCGGCAAGCTCTGGTTCTATTCGAGCGACGGCCTGCAGCGCCTGACGCCCGCCGGCTCCACCTCTGCCGGGATCAAATTCGGGCCGATGATCGGCGGCAGCGAAGGCAGCCGGGAACTGCTGTTCGACGAGGACGGCCTGCTGTGGCTTTCCGGCGACGGCGCCGGCCTCGAAACCGTACCCGGTGACGCCCTGCGCATGGACCGGGCGCGCACCTACCCCATTCGGGTATCGACGCTGCTGGGTGATCGCGAAGGCATCGTGTGGGCAGGCGCCGCAGACGGCCTGCACCGCTTCGTGCGCAGTTTCGTGGTCCGCTACGAAGCCATACGCGGCGTGCGCACCGGCTTTGCGACCGGCCCGGACGGCTCGCTCTACGTCGGCGCAGATGAGGGGCTGTTCCGCATAACCGACGGCGAGGCGCAGCTCGTTCTGCGATCCGATCTCGTCAACGACGTCTGCACCGTGCCCGGCAAAGGGGCCTACGTCTTCACCACGCAGAACGAATATATGGTGCGTGGTTCCACCGCGACGCGGGTGATCGGCCCGCGCGAGCAGTTCCACGAAGTCGGCAGCGGCTGCACCGCCAATGCCCAGGGACAGCTGTGGCAGACGGTGTCGGGCGTCGGCGTGTACCGCCTTTCGGGTGCCCGCTGGATCAAGGACGACAGCCTTCCGCCCGTGACCAATTTCGTCGCCACCGCGCCGGACACCTTCGTCGTCTCGCAGCCTCTGCGGCTCGTCGCGCGGGTGCATGACGGCAAGACCACGCCGATCTGGAAGGAGGGCGCCGGCGGCGTCGGCTTCGTGCGCATGCTCAGGCAGATGGACGGCGAGACCTGGATCGGGGGTGAAGCCGGCCTCGCCCGGTACGACGGGCGCACCGTGCGCCAGCTCAGTGCCAGGACCTACCCGTGGCTTGCTGGCGTGATGGGCATCGTCAGGCAGGGCGCGTACTACTGGCTGATCTCGTCGGGGGGCATCGTGCGGGTGAAAGTCGCCGACTTCGACCGGGCCTTCGCAAAGCCCGGAATTGCCTTCCCGCTCACCCGGTTCGACGAGAACGGCGGCATTCGCGCGCGTACCGAAGCCTATGTCGCCAACGACGTCGCGGTCGACGGGCAAGGCCGCCTCTGGTTCGTGACCGGCACCGGCATCGTCCAGGTCGATCCATCGCGGATCGGCCCCTCTCGCCGCGACATGCCGGTCCGCATCACCGGCGTCGAAGTGGACGGCCATGCCTATTCGCCGAATGACGCCCGCCTGCCCGCAGGCACCACGCGGGTCAGCCTGTCCTACGTCGGGCTCGCGCTCGCCAATGCCGAGGGCAACCGCTACCGCTACAGGCTGGACGGGCTGGACGAGAACTGGATCGAGGCGGGGGGGCGACGCCGGGTGGACTACGCGGGCCTCGGCCCCGGGACCTACCGCTTTCGCGTCACCGCCGCCACCGCCGATGGCCCCTGGGCCAAGCGCGGCGCCGAGCTCGCCTTCGTGATCGCCCCCTACTTCTGGCAGACCGCTTGGTTCAGGCTCGCCGTTTTGGCGGCGGTGGTTCTTGCCGGCGCCGCCATATTCCGCTGGCGCGTGCGGCTTGCCCTGCAGGCGCTCGCCGACCGCATCGAGGAGCGCGTCGCCGAGCGCGAGCGTATCGCGCGCGACCTTCACGACACCTTGCTGCAGGGCTTCCAGGGACTGATGCTGCGGTTCCAGACCGTGCTCCACCTGACCTCGCCCGGCAGCCCCGCGCGCGATGCCATCGAGGAAGCGCTGGAGCGCGCCGACGACGTCCTGCTCCATGGCCGCGAACGCGTGCGCGGCCTGCGCGAAGATGCCGAACCCAAATCCATCGCCGAAGTGCTGCGCGCCCGCGCCGGACGGGTGATCGGCGACGCGCTGGCCTGGGAGATCACCGTGAACGGATCCGAACAGCTTGTCGGAGCGCCGGTCGCGGAGGAACTCGAACTCGCGGTCGGGGAAGCGATGGCCAATGCGGTCAAGCATTCCGGGGCGGCGAAGGTGCGCGTGGAAATCCACCACCACCGCGACCGCCTGGCCATCCGCATCGTCGACGACGGCATCGGCCTTCCGGACGAAGTGCGGGCGGCTGGCGGGCGGGCCGGCCATTTCGGCCTGGCAGGCATGCGCGAGCGGATCGAGCGGCTGGGCGGTTCCTTCGGCATCGCCAACGCCGCCGGACACGGAACCTCGATCCGGCTCAGCGTGCCGGCAAAGGTGGCCTATCGCTGAACGTCACAGTTCGATCAGGCCGTTGCGCACGGCGATGGCGACCGCGTGGGTGCGGTCCATCGCTCCCAGCCGGGCGAAGATCGCCTTCATGTAGCCTTTCACCGTGTCTTCCGAAAGCGTCAGCCGGGCCGCGATCTGCTTGTTGGAATTGCCTGCCGCGGCCAGCCCCAGGACGTCGCTCTCGCGCGCGGTGAGCCGCTTGGCCTCGCGGTCGTCCGCGCCGAACACCTGCCTGTCGAAATGCGTGCCGCCGCGGTGGATCGACCGGATCGCATCCAGCAACTCGGTCCGCAGGCTGTTCTTGAGAAGATAGCCGGATGCGCCGGCCTTGATGGCCAGCGTGGCGCGGCCATCGCCGGAATAGGTCGTCAGCACCAGGATGCGCGCTTCGGGAAACTCGTCCAGGATACGCGCCATCGCCTGCACCCCGTCGACGTTCGGCATCTGCAGGTCGAGCAGTATCACGTCGGGCCGCAATTCGCGATAGACGCGCACCGCCGCCTCCCCGTCCTCGCCGGATCCGACCAGTTGCAGGTCGGGCTGGGTCGCGAAGACCGCGCTGATCCCATCACGCAGCAAGGGATGGTCGTCGATCACCGCGATGCGGATCGGGGCCTGCGGGTCGCTGGTTTCCATGGCGCTCATCTAGGCCTGCGTGGTGACCGAAGGCAATTCCCCCCGAAAGGGGGGATTGCCGGTTATGTGCACTTTGGACCATTCCTGCCGGCACAAGCAGGAGCGACGCGATGCAACTTTCAACGAGCCAGACCACCCGCGGCAAAGTGCTGATCGTGAACGACGATCGCGAATCGAATGCCCGGCTGCGCGCCCGGCTTCACGCCGAGGGCTATGCTACCGAGACATTCGCCTGGGCCGGTGCCCTGCTGGATACCGCGCTGCCCGAGGCGCCCTGCTGCATCATCGCGGAAGTGCGCATGCCCGCGATCGACGGCCTCGAACTCATCGAGCGCCTGAAACTGCGGGGCGAACCGATCCCCGTCATCTTCGTGACCGACCACGCCGACGTGTCGCTGTCCGTCCGCGCCATCAAGGCGGGGGCGGTGGACTTCCTCCCCCACCCCGTCGACGAGCACGACCTGCTCGGCGCGATCGATCATGCACTGGCGATCGACCTTCGCCGGCGCACCGCCGCGCGCGCCAGGCATGCGGTCGTCAAGTGCTTCGACACTCTCACCCCCCGCGAGCGACAGGTGATGGAAGGCGTCGTCCGCGGCCTGATGAACAAGCAGATCGCGTGGGAACTGGGCATCAGCGAGATCACCGTGAAACTCCACCGATCCAGTCTGATGCGCAAGATGGACCTGCGTTCCGTGCCCGATCTGGTGCGCGCCTCGCAGGTGCTGCCGGCGATCCAGGGGCATCTTCAGGCCGGCTAGGCGATGAGGGCAGGCGGGCCCGCGGCTTCGCCTGCTCGCATCGCCCTCCGGCCCCGCGAGCCTAAGCGCGAAGTTCGGCCGAGCGCGGACGCGTCATCGGCGCTCCTCTTTGCGCAGGATCACCTTGTCCAGTTGCTCGCCCGTGGCCGTGAAGGCCGTGTAGGTCAACGCCGCCGAGCTTACGTCGATGACCTGATAAGCCTGTGTCCGCGAGGCAGACTTTTTCGCCCACGGCAGGCTGGCGACGTCGTACATCTTGGGCCCCGCGACCGACACGGCGTAAGTCGAGCCGGCATCGTCGGCGGACGGCCCATCCGGCCCGATAGCGCCGCGAGCATAGCCATGGTCGTGGCCCTGCAGCACGAGATCGACCTTGTACTTGTCGATCAGCGGCTTGAGCGCGGCGCGCACCTTGGGATTGTCGCGGCCCGGCTCGCTGGAGAACAGCGGGAAGTGCAGGAACAGCACGGTCCAGCGGCTGGGGTTGTGCGCCAGCAGGCCATCGAGCCACTTGATGATCGACTTGCGAGCCTTCTCGTCCCGATCGACCTGCATGGAATCGATCGAGATCAGCCGCAGGCCCTGATAGTCGGTGTACCAGTTGGTTTCGGCAGACGCGGGCACGTCCGCCGGGCCGTTGAGCGGCAGGGTGAACTGGCGGCGCCATTGCCCGTTGATCGAGGAGCCTGCACGGGCCTGCTCGTCCTTGACGTATTCGTGGTTGCCAGGCGTCGGCATCTGAGGCGTCTGGGCATAGAGGAAGCCGCCGGAAGCGAACCATTCGCCCCATTCGGCATCGCTGTCGTGACGGTTGATGAGGTCGCCCGCGTGGATCACGAAGGCGGCGTCGCCCGCGTGCCGGAACGCCATGCGCAAGGTGCGCGAGGCTTCCGACAGGATGTTGTTCTGCATGTCGCCCATATAGATGAAGCGGAACGGCGCATTCGCCTTCGCGGCGGTGCGGAATTGCAGCCACTCCGACCAGTGCGTGCCGTCGCCGACACGGTAGGCGTAGACCGTGTCTGGCTCCAGCCCCTTCAGCACCGCCGAGTGATAGGCGGCGCGGAACGCGGGGTCTTCTCGCACCGCAAGCGTCGCGTCATCGGTCACGGCGGGAACCGTCATCGGCGCCTTGACGTAGTCCGGGCCGCTGGTCGCCCGGGCATATTGCACCTGACCCGCAAGGCCGGGGGCCGAACGCCAGGTGACGGCCATCTCGCTCGCCGGATCGGCGGTGAGGTTGAGGACGATGCGTTCAGGGATCACCGCCGCCGGGGCGAGCGGTACGGCGGCCACGGCAGGGGCGTCCGCCGCCCCCGCCGAAGCGGGAAACGATGCGGCGCCGAGCAGCAGGCCGAGGGCGAGCTTGTGGTACTTGGATGTCATGCGGGTTCGCCTCAGAAGATCAGGTTGAAGCCGAGCGTCATGCTGCGCCCGTTCTTGATGTAGGCGCGGCTGGCGCCCTGCCCGGTCGATACGGTCTGCCAGTACGTATGGGCGTCGAAGAGGTTCTGGACCTGGAACTGGATCGAGGACTTTTTCATGAACGTCTTGCGGAACGTCAGGTCGACGAAGCTATAGGCCTGCTCGTAGGGGTTGTTGCCGAAGTCGTTGATGCCGCCCAGGAACTTGCTCTGGTAGTTCCACGCGCCGTAGATTTCCCAGCCCTTGCGTTCCCAGAAAAGCTGGAGGTTGGCGATCGTCTCGGGCGTTTCCATCAGCGGCAGGGTGTAGCCCTCGGGGTGCCAGGACAGGCCGGTGATCGCCTTGGAGCGCTGCAGCGTCAGGTTGCCACCCACGCCCAGCGAACCCAGGATGCCGGGCAGCCAGTGCAACTGCTGCTGGGCGCTGAATTCGACGCCGTAGACTTCGGCCGACTTGCCGTTGTTGGGCATCGAGATGGCGACGCCGGTGGGGTCGACGTTCTCGCCCAGCGTCCCGTCGCGGATGTTGCTCGACGAGGAGCGGAACAGGAAGTTGGTGATCCGCTTGTAATAGAGCGCCACCGAATAGGCCCCGGTGTTCCCCGCGTAATGCTCCAGAGACATGTCGAAGTTGACCGAACGCATCGGCTTGAGGTTCGGATTGCCCTGCTCGATGCCCAGCAGCACCCAGTCTGCGGTGGGGTTCTGTTCGCCGTCACCATCGGGGTCGCTGTCGTAGCTGTATTCGCGCGAGGAACTCATGCGGGCGATGTCGGGGCGGGCGAAGCTCGTCCACACCGCGCCGCGCAGCTTGGTCTTGTCGTCCAGTTCGTAATTGACGTGGATCGAGGGCAGGACGTTGGTGAAGCTGGAGTGATCGGTGGTGTAGCGCGCGCCCTGGACCTGGTCGAGGTTGTAGGCCTCGATGGTGTTGCGCGTCGTCTCCACGCGCACGCCGGTGATGACGGTGGCGCGGCCGAAGCGCGCGGTCGCCATCGCGTAGCCCGAGATGACCCGTTCGTTGAAGCGGAAGCTGTCCTCGTCGGAGATCTCGGCGTTCGACGGATCGACCGCAAAGCCGTCGAACACGCTGCTCTCGCCGTTCTCGGCGCGCTGCAGTTCGGCCAGCATCTTGGCGTTGTCGATCGTCGTGCCCAGTTGGTACAGGCCGCTGTAGGCGCCGCCGAACAGGCTGGTCACGTTCTTGCCGTAAAAGTCCGAGAAGTCGGCCAGGGTGCCGTCGGCGTCCAGCTCCAGGAACGAGCCCGAATATGTCCGGCGCCTGGAATCGTAGAACTTGCCGCCGGTCTTGATCGATTCCAGCCAGGCGATATCGGGCTTCCACTGCAGGTTGGCCTGCGCCTGCCACAGCTTCTCGCTGCTGCCGCCCACTTCGCCTTCAAGGCTGCTGAAGGCATATTGCGACGGGTCCTGCACCGCTTCCAAGCCGGCGTCGTTGAGCAGCCACTTGGGATAGCGCGCATCGCCCGAACTGCTGAACAGCACGCCGGTATTGCCCAGCCAGCCGTACTTGTCGCTGCGGAATTCCATCGTGTAGCCGTCGTCGAGGTTATCCTCGGACTGCGAGTAGGAGACGTCATAGTCGATCGTCACCGTGCCCAGCCGCGATACGCCGCCGATGTTGGCCGAAGCCAGGTTGCCGCTTTCGTTGGTCGCTTCCCAGAAGCGGCGCAGGCGAAAGCCCTGCGGGTCCCACGTGCCCGAACCGCCGTTGAGGCTGTAGAACGATTTGGCCGAGCGGTCGGCGTCGGTGATCACGCCGTCACCGTCGCGGTCGACGATCTGGGCGGTGGTGTAGCTGTAGATGCGGCCGAGGTCGTCGTCGTAACCGACCACGCTGTCGTCCGGCTGTCCCAGCGAGGTGTCGCTGGTGTCCACCTGCGACAGGCGGGTGGAATTCTTGCTCGTATCGTTGCGGAAGTTGAGGCGGTTGAGAAACTCCTTCTTCTGGTACTTGGCATATTGCCCGCGGAAGTGGAGATCGTGGTTGTCGGAGCGATAGTCGACGCTGGTGTTGCCGCCCCAGCGCTTCACGTCGGTTTCGCCGAAGCCCAGGTCCATGCCGCGCATCACGAAGCGGTTCGGGTCCCAGCCCAGCGTCTCGCTGTCGTCGTACCAGGTGTCGGGCTGGTTATCGCCGTCGACGCCGTTCTGCTCGAACTGCGACTTGCGGCGGCTCCAGTTGGCCGAGACGTAGATGCCGAAGTGCTCGTTGAACTGGCGCGACATCGCGCCCGAAATCTGGCCCGACTTGCGGTGATCGTACTTGTCCAGCATCCCGCCCTCGGCCGAAAGGCGAAAGTAGGTCGGGTCCTGGTCGAAGGCAGTCGGGGTCGAGATGTCGACCGAGCCGCCCAGCGCGTCGCCGTCGCGGTCGGGGGTGAGGGTCTTGTAGACGGTGATCTGCTTGATGCCGTCGGGCGGCAGGACCGAAAGGCGCACGCCGCGGTAGAAGTTGTTGTCGCGCGATCCGGCGCCGCCCAGACGCACGCCGTTGATCGAGTAATTGTTCAGTTCGGTAGAAAGGCCGCGCACGGTGATGCGATCGCCCTCGCCGGTGGTGGCACTGCGCACCGCGTTGACGCCGGGCAGGCGGGCAAGCGCTTCGGACACGTTGTTGGCGGGCAGCTTGCCCATGTCGTCGGCCATGATGGTGTCGGACACGGTGTCGTTGCGGCGCTTGGTGTCGAGCGACTTCTGCACCGCTTCGACGTAGCCGGTGACGACGATCTCGCCATCGGCGGGCTCGGTCGGTTGCGGTTCGGCGCGGGCGACCTTGCGCGTTTCAGTGCGCGGGCTGCGATCCGCCATGGCGGCAGGCTTCACCCTCGCCGCCAGCGGCTTGACGATGATCGTGCCGCCCCGGCGCAGGGTGTCGACATTGGCACCGCCCACCAGCTGTGCCAGCGCGCGCTCGGCCGACATCGTGCCGGACACCGACTGGCTGCGGCGACCGCGCAGTGCATCGGGCGAGGCGGCGACGGGCATTCCGGTGACGCGCGAATATTCCTGCAATGCGCGGGCGAGGTCCTGCGCGGGAATGGCGAAAGCGAAGCTGCGCGCAGTGGCGGCCTGGGCATGAGGCGAAGTGGCGACACTGCCGGCAATCGTCGCGAGCGCGATCGCCAGAGCCGATGCGGCAGGTTTGGTCAGACGAAACATTGTTGAAAAAGAACCCCCAGTTCAGAAACCATTCCCGGGGCAGACGGATTTTGGTTCCAAAACCCGACAAATATTTGTTTTTACATTTCCGTGACTTATCGATGAAGTTTTGATGACTTCCAATAGCAGCCCCCTCCCCGTCGTTTCGCGGCGGAGAGGATTTCAGGTGCGACTACCGCGAAATCACGTAGTGCCCGCCGTCATCGTGCCAGCGCAAATCGTGGATCGCCGCCACCGCGTCGAGCACCGCCGCCGGATGGTCGACCTGGAACCGCCCGGTCACGAGCAGTTCCCCCAGCGCCGGGTCGGCCAGCGCGATGGGTTTGGGCGAGCTGCGGTTGAGGCTCTGCACCAGCTGCCACACGGGCGTATCGTTGGCCTCGTACCATCCTTCGGTCCAGCCGGGCCGCTGACCGTCGACACCGCGCAGGCTGCGTACCCGGTCGCCCGAGACTTCGAGCCCGCTGCCCGCCGGCAGGCGCCATTGCCGCCCCGCGCCCGCATCCACGCTGACGAGTCCGCGATAGACCCGCACGAGCTGGGTGTCGTGGTCGATCCGGTCGACGTCGAACGCCGTGCCCAGCACCGAGACGCTGGTGCCGCCGGTCTCGACCGAGAACCCGCGCAGCCGTTCGTGGGCCACGTCGAAGAACGCCTCGCCCGCCTCGATCACGACATGGCGCGACCAAGGCGTGACACGCACCGCGATCCGCGTTGCGCCGTTCATCCTGATCTTCGAGCCATCGGACAGCGCGACCGTGCGGGTGACGCCGCGCGGCGTGGAGAACGCCGCCTGCTCCAGAAACAGGTGCGGCGCGGCGAGGATCGCGAACACGATGCCCAGCACCGCCGCGCCCGTCGCCGCGATCCGCCGCCACCTCGCGCCTCGCCAGCAGGGCCTCTGGTCGTCGTTGCTGGCGGCGGGCGCTTCCCCGTCTGCCTTGAGCGCGGCATCGAAACCGTCCGACTGCCAGATCGCGCTGAACCGCGCATAGGCGTCGACGTGGCGCGGGTCCTTCAGTATCCAGCGGTCGAACTCGGCCGCCAAATCGGCATCCTGCAGCGGACGGCTCATCCGGTCGATCCAGCGCGCCGCCTGCCAGTCGATATCGTGGAATTCGTTGCCCATCAGTCCTGCCCCACCAGATCGACCCCGGCCTGATCGAGCGCCCGGCGCAAGTCGATCATTCCGCGCGTGATGTGCTTCTCGACCGCCTTCGCGCTGATCGCGAGGTCTTCACCGATGGCCCGGCAGCTTTCCTGGTTCAGGCGGCGGCGGATCAGCACCTCGCGGCGCAGGGCGGGCATACGCCGCAGGCAGCGGTTGAATACCTCGACCGCGCGGCGCGAATCCAGTATCCGGTCGATCGAAGGTTCGTCGCTGCTCCATTCCGCGTCGATTTCGTCGGAGAGCCGGCGCTCGCGGCGATGCATGTCGATCAGCAGATTGTCGGCAACCCGAAACGCCAGGGCGAAGACGCTGCCGATCTGCTGGGTATTGCTCAGCTCGACCAGCCGCGTCACGGTCTCCTGGGCGATGTCGTCGGCGATGTCATGCCGCCCGCTGCGGCCCCGTACATAGCGTTGCACGGCGGTCAGAACCGAGTCCCAACCGTCTGCCCCCGCGCTGCCGCCCGGCGGGTCGTCCGAATTCCTGATCGACGAAAGCACGCAACCCCCCAAGGCCCGAAAGCCGCGCTGGGTAATCATCTGCCATGACATATTCGCGTAACGCGTCTTTTTTACGCGGCGCACCTTTCGAAAATCGAATCCACGCGGCTGTCCCCAATCTGTAAGACAGCGCGGCTAGGCGGCTCCCTGTAATCGTGGAGCATGCATTGAGTTGGCTGCGTGACATAGACCGCTGGTTCATGGCGGAAGTGCTGCCGCACGCAGCCGCCTACCGGGCGAGAGCGGCGCATTTCTGCGGACGCAACGATGCCGACGATCTGGTGCAGGAAGCCTATGCCCGCGTCCTGAAGACCCCCGATTTCCGCACCATCCTGGCCCCCCGCGCCTTCGTCCTGACCATCGTTCACAACCTTGCGCTCGAGAGGCTGCGGCGCGCCGACGTGGTGCGGATCGAACTCCTGGCGTCGCTGGACATGCTGGATATCGCCGATCCGGCGCCGGATGCATTCGCCGTCGCATCCGGCCGGGCGGACCTGCAACGGCTGCTGAAACTGATCGATTCCCTGCCGCCGCAGTGCGCCCGCGTCGTCCACATGCGAAAGGTGCAGGGCATGCCGCCGACGATCATCGCACAAACACTTTCAATATCCGTCTCGACCGTGGAAAAGCATATCGCTAAGGGGCTTGCCCTCATCACGAAGGCTCGTTGTGACAGTGAAGCCCAGGTGGAGGAATTTTGTCCGGCCGTTCCGATACCCCGCACGATGACGCTGACCTGACCGAGCAGGCCGCCGGCTGGCTGGCCGCGCTCGACGCAGGGTCGGCGGACGTCGCGGCGTTCGAGGCCTGGCGCGATGCCGACGTCCGCCGCGCCGTCGCGTTCGCCGAAGTGGCCGGCACCTGGCGCGACATGGACGGGCTGCGCGTGACGCAGGACGAGATCCACCGCGAGACGCGGCGCCCGGGCGTGCCTGCGACCGGCGGGCCCGAACAGCCGGGCCGCCGCCACCTGCTGCGCGCGGCCGCCTCGATCGCGGCGGTGCTGACCGTCGGCGGCGGGTTCGCCTATCGCGCCAATGCCCGCGACAAGGCCGTCACCCGGATAGGCCAGCGCCAGAGCATCACCGCCGCGCCCGGCCTGTCGCTCGACCTCAACACCGACAGCTGCGTGTACTGGAAGGACGGCACGCCCGCACAGGTCTGGCTGGAACGCGGCGAAGTGGCGATCAGGCTGGCGGGGCGGCAGGGGCTCGACCTGGTGACGCCCGATGGCCGTTTTCAGCTTACGCCGGGCATCTACAACGCCCGCCTGCGCGGGACCGGATGCGAACTTGCCGTGCTGACGGGGCGCATCGCGGGAGGTTCGGACAAGCCGGTGGGGCCGGGCGAGGTCGCGCTGGCGAATGCGGGCCGGGTCGATGTGCATTCGCGCGACGGCGCCGACCTTTCGCGCGTCACCGCCTGGCAGCGCGGCACCCTGGTCCTCAACGGCGAGAGCCTCGACTATGCGCTGGCGGAGATGAACCGCTATCTGCCGGACAAGATCGTCATCGGCGACCCGGCACTGTCCCGCCTGCGCCTGGGCGGAACGTTTTCGACGACTGATCCGAACGAGTTCCTGCAGGCCTTGCGCAGTTCTCTGGGGGTGCGGGCCACGGCCGGCGCCAATGGCGGGACGGTCCTCACCCGCACCTGAAATTTATTTCACGGGCGAGTGGCGGTTTTTCCGCCTCCATCCATCCCTGCACCGACAATCGCATCCAAGCAGGGTTTTTTCCATGTTCAAGTTTCTGACGACGACCGCCATGGTGGCGGCCGCGATGCCGGCTGCCGCCTTTGCGCAGGGACAGGCGGTGCAGGTCCGCTTCGACATCAAGGCAGGCGACACCGCCACCGCGCTCAACCTGTTCGCGCGGCAGGCCGGCGTCCACGTCATCTTCCCCTATGATGCCGTGGCCGCCCGCCGCGTCGCGCCCCTGCGTGGCAGCTTCACCCGCGGCGAGGCGCTGCGACGGCTGATCGCGGGCCAGGGCCTGACGATCGCCGAGGAAACGTCCTCGATGATCTCGCTCAAGGCCGCGCCGACCGAGCCGCGCGATCCCGCCAGGGACACCGCCAGCACGGCCGGACAGGATATCGTCGTGCTCGGCCAGGGCCAGTCGCGACAGGTGCAGACGGTTTCGGCCAATGCGATGGAGAAGGCCACGCCCGGCTCCTCGCCGCTGCGCTCGCTGAGCCGGCTGCCGGGCGTCAACTTCGATTCCTCCGACGCCCACGGCACGTATGAGGCCGCGACGCAGCTTTCGATCCGCGGCTTCCTGACCGACCAGATGGGCTACACGCTCGACGGCGTTCCGCTTGGCAACATGCAGTACCGCAACAACAACGGTCTTTCGATCAACCGCGCGCTGCTGACCGAGAACAACGGCCCCGCCACGCTGTCGCAGGGCAGCGGCGCGCTGGGCACCGCATCGACGAGCAACATCGGCGGCACCC
>Ga0308159_1003049_pt1 | contig 17862 bp, 17 predicted proteins | sample PhyCR1_FD_201040 | JGI IMG/M metagenome (GOLD analysis project Ga0308159, IMG submission 201040) | Phyllosphere microbial communities from UC Gill Tract Community Farm, Albany, California, United States - DLSLC.R1 | ecosystem: Host-associated > Plants > Phyllosphere > Unclassified | place: USA... | reverse complement strand
TTGCCGGGCCTGGACACGAAGAATCCGGCGACGTAAGGCTCTCCATACAGGGCACCGATCGCGGCGGTTTCGCCGAACTGGTAGATCGTCAGTTTCTCGGAAGTCGCGATCGCGCGCTCGTCGGGTTTCAGGTGGCGCATGTAACGCTCTGCCTGGTCCAGCCGCTCCAGGCTGATGGCCAGCTTCCGGGCGTCGTCCTGCGTGCCTTGGGAATAGACCACGAAATGGTCGCTGGAGGCGCGCCACCAGTTTTCGGCGGCGCGCGCCTCCAGCGGCAGGGCCGCGCAGGCCAGCGCCGCAAATAGCCAGAACTTAGACGGTTTCAATTTGGTCCCCCCGAACCATGGATCGGGGATAGCTAGTACCGGCAGCACCGGGAAATCAAGCGGTTACATTGCGTTCATACGAACGAATAGGGATCGATGTCGATGTTCACCCGCACGCCGCGCGGGAATTCGAGCGGGTCCAGCCATTCGCGCAAGGTCTTCTGCAATTCCGCCGAGCGCCGGGCGTTGATCAGCAGGCGGAAGCGATGACGTCCGCGCAGCAGCGAGAGCGGGGCAGGGGCCGGGCCCAGCACCAGCATATCGGGCAGGTTCGGCGCGGTGCCGCCGATGGCGCGGGCGGCGGAGAGGGCTTCGGCCTGGTCTTCCGAGCTGACGATGATCGCCGCCCAACGCCCGAACGGCGGCGCGCCGGCATCGCGGCGGGCCTCGGTCTCGGCGGCGTAGAAGGCGTCGCGGTCGCCGTTGGCGAGGGCCTGGATCACCGAGGCTTCGGGATGGCGGGTCTGGATCAGCACCTCGCCCGGCTTGGCCCCGCGCCCCGCACGCCCGGCGACCTGGGCGACCTGCTGGTAGGTACGTTCGGCCGCGCGCAGATCTCCGCCTTCAAGGCCGAGGTCCGCGTCGACCACGCCCACCAGCGTCAGTTCGGGGAAGTGATAGCCCTTCGTCACCAGCTGCGTGCCGATGATCACGTCGATCGCGCGCCCTTCCGCCATCGCGACGAAATCGCCGATGGCCTGCGGATTGTTCATGGTGTCCGAAGTGACGAGCGCGGTGCGGGCTTCGGGGAGGATTTCCGCCACTTCGTCGGCGATGCGCTCCACCCCGGGGCCGCAGGCGACGAGGCAGTCGCCGGTGCCGCATTCGGGGCAGGCTTCGGGTACGGGCACTTCGTGGCCGCAGTGGTGGCAGGCAAGCCGCTTGCTGAAGCGGTGCTCGACCAGCCAGGCGGTGCAGTTGGGGCACTGGAAGCGGAACCCGCAGTGGCGGCACAGCGTCAGCGGGGCATAACCGCGCCGGTTGAGGAACAGCAGCGACTGTTCGCCCTTGGCCAGCCGGTCCTTCATCGCCTCCACCAGCCGGGGCGCCAGCCAGCGGCCGCGCTCGGGCACTTCATGGCGAAGGTCGAGGATGCCGATGTCGGGTAGCTGCGCCCCGCCGTAGCGGCCCGCGAGGTCGATCTTGCGATAGACCCCGGCCTCGGCGAGCTGCATCGATTCGAGCGCCGGGGTGGCGCTGGCGAGGACCACCGGGATCTGCTCGAACTTGGCCCGCATCACCGCCACGTCGCGGGCGTTGTAGCGCACCCCGTCGTCCTGCTTGAACGAGATTTCGTGCGCTTCGTCGACGACGATGAGGCCTAGGTTCGCGTAAGGCAGGAACAGGGCGGAACGCGCCCCCACGACGACCTGCGCCGAGCCCTGGACCACCGCGCGCCATGCCCGCCGCCGCTCGCTCGACTTGAGCGAGGAGTGCCACAGCACGGGCGTCACGCCGAAGCGATGCTCGAAGCGGCGCAGGAAGTTCTCGGTCAGGGCGATCTCGGGCAGCAGCACCAGGACCTGCCGGCCCTGTCCCTGCTCATCGGGCCGCAGCGCCTCGGCCACGCCCTCGAAATAGCATTCGGTCTTGCCAGAGCCGGTGACGCCGTCGAGCAGGAAGGGCGCGAACTTGCGCGCGCCCACCGCCGCCACGAAGATGTCGGCGGCGACGCGCTGTTCGTCGTTGAGGCTGGGCACCGCGAATTCGGGCCGGGCCCGGGGATAGGGCCGGTCGAGGTCGACCACCACCGGCTCCAGCAGGCCCGCACCGACCATCCCGCGCAGCACGCCTTCGGAGACGCTGGCAAGTTCGGCCAGTTCGCGAATCGAGGCCTGCTCGTGCTGCAGCGCGTCGAGCGCGGCGGCGCGCTGGGGCGTCAGGCGCGCGGGCTCCGCGCCGGTCAGGCGGTACTCCGTGGTCGTCCCGCCGCCGCGCAGCGCCGCCATGCTGCCCAGCGCCATGCGGGCGACCGAGGACAGCGATGCGCAGTAATAGTCCGCCGTCCACTCGATCAGCCGCCGCAACCGTTCGGGCAGCGGCGGGGCGGGCATGACCTCCAGCAAAGGTCGCAGTTTCGATTCAGGCACTTCCGGCCCGCCCAGGCGTTCAGGCTCCCAGACGATGCCCAATACCTGGCGCGGTCCGAGCGGCGCGACGACGATCGATCCGAATTCTATCGTCATCCCCTCCGGCACGCGATAGTCGAGGACGCCGAGGGCGGCGTTGAAGACGAGGAGTCGGACACGTTTCATCTGGTGCCATATAGGCATTGGCGGATTGGCCCGTGAAGGAGTTGAAGATGCGCAATTGGGGATCGGCCGTGGATGGAATGTCGGAAAGTGCTGTCGGCGGGCTCGTGAGCCTCGCTGTGAGCCGCCGGACGGTGGTGGCCGGACTGCTGGCCACGGGCGTGCTGCTGTCGCTCCCGGGCTGCGCGACGATGGGCCGGCCGAGCACGACGGACGTGATCCAGCGCCTGCTCATGCTGTCCAGCCAGCGCGCCTTCGCGCGGCTTACCCAGCCAGACGGTTTCTGGGACAGCGCCGTGGCGCGCATCGACATGCCGGTCCTGTTCGGCAAGTCGGGAGGAGTTGCCGCCAAGATCCTGCAATCACAGATTTTTCGTGAAAAGCTTCAGCACCGGCTCAACATCATCGCCGAGGACGGCGCCCGCGCCGCCGCGCCGCTGGTCGAGCGCGCGGTGCGCGGCCTGACCGTCAGCGATGCGCTGGCGCTGCTGCGCGGCGGCAACACCGCGGCGACCACGTTCCTGCGCCAGTCGATGGGGCCCTCACTGGTCAATGCGATGATCCCCGAACTCGGCCGCGCGATGACCTTGGCGGAGGACCCGATCCTGTCGCAGGCGCTCAAGGCGCTCACCGGCGTCAACGTGACCGACGCCGCCCACGCCCTGGCGCTGGGAGCCGACAACGCCATCTGGTACGAGATCGGCGCGCAGGAAGGCGAAATCCGCGCCAACCCGCAGTCCACCAACGACCCGGTGCTGATCGCGGCGCTCAAGCTGCTCTGAAACTCGCGTCGCCGTCATCCCGGGTCGAGCCCGGGATGACGGGAGGTGGCGACTAGCCGCGCCGCCGTGCTTTCCCTATAGGGGCCGCCAGAATCGCGGCCCCATAGGATAACGCAACCATGAAGTTCTTCGTCGACACCGCCGAAATCGCCGACATCAAGGAGCTCGCCGATACCGGCCTGCTCGACGGCGTGACCACCAACCCCTCGCTCATCGCCAAGTCCGGCCGCGATTTCATGGAAGTGACGCGCGAGATCTGCGGCATCGTCGATGGCCCGGTCAGCGCCGAGGTCGTCGCGCTCGACCATGCCGGCATGATGCGCGAGGCCGAAATCCTGCGCAAGATCGCCGACAACGTGTGCATCAAGGTGCCGCTCACCATCGACGGTCTCAAGACCTGCAAGGCGCTCACCGGCGAGGGCACCATGGTCAACGTGACGCTGTGCTTCTCGGCCAACCAGGCGCTGCTGGCCGCCAAGGCGGGCGCGACGTTCATCTCGCCCTTCATCGGCCGCCACGACGACAACGGCTTCGACGGCATCGACCTGATCGAGGACATTCGCCTGATCTACGACAACTACGCCTACGAGACGCAGATCCTCGCCGCCTCGATCCGCCACGGCGTCCACGTCCTGCAGTGCGCCAAGATCGGCGCCGACGTGATGACCGCGCCGCCGGCCGTCATCAAGAACTTGTTCAAGCACGTCCTCACCGACAAGGGCATCGAAGGCTTCATGGCCGACTGGGCGAAGACCGGCCAGACGATCTGAATATGACGTCATCCCGGACTTGATCCGGGACCGTGGGCTGTCTTTAGGCGCTCCCTCGCGTTGGAGCGCCCCGGCGAGAGCTATCGCCTGAAGACGGCCCACGGTCCCGGCCTTCGCCGGGATGACGTCATTAGCACATCTCGCATTTGAGCCCGCTCCGCCGATGCGCTAGGCGGGTGGCATGTCCGACGAATCTCCCGCCGACCGCTTCAAGTCCGTCCTCACCGGCGCATCGCGTGCCATCGCGCGCGATCAGGAGGTCGAGGTCAACTGGACCGCCGACGCGGCCAGTTCCACCGGCACCACCTTCCGCGTGCCGATGCCCGGCCGCAGCCTGCCCCGCGCCGCCGCGATGCAGGCGCGCGGCTATGCCGACAGCTTCGCGCTCAAGCTGCGCCACCACGACGACAAGCTGCACATGCGCAAGGCCCCGGCGGAGCCCTCCGCCCGCGCCGCCTACGACGCGGTCGAGGCGGTGCGCTACGAGGCGCTGGGCGCCAACGCCTATGCCGGCATGGCCGAGAACCTCGACGCGGCGCTGATGGCGCGCATCACTTCGGACCCGATCTCGCGCGCGGAAACGCCTGACGCGGTGCCGGTCCCCGCCGCCCTCGCGCTCCTGCTGCGCGAGCGGCTGACCGGCCAGCCGATCCCCGACATCGCCGTGCCCGGCGTCGACATGGTCCGCAACTGGATCGAGAAGAAGGCCGGCAAGGACTTCGACGCGCTGGCCAGCTCCATCGAGGACCAGCGGGCGTTCCAGTCGCTTTCGCTCGACATGCTCCAGCATCTCGAACTGACCCGCGCCGAGGAGATGCCGCAGGACCCCACCGAAGCCGACGACATGGACGGCGACGAGGAGACCGAGGAACAGGAAGACGGCGGCGAGCAGGGCCAGGAGCCGCAGCCCGCCGAAATGGCCGCTGAACCCTCGCAGGGCGAGGACGAGGGCGAAAGCGAATCGCAGGGCGAGAACTCCGACGACATGGAGGAGGGCGAGGAGGGCCAGGACGGCGAGGAGGGCATGCTCCCCGTGCGCCCCAACCGCCCCTGGACCGACATTCCCGAGAGCTTCGACTACAAGGTCTTCACCGAGGCCTTCGACGAAGTGGTAAGCGCGTCGGACCTGTGCGACGAGGAGGAACTCACCCGCCTGCGCGCCTATCTCGACGCGCAGCTCAAGGGCCTGCAGGGTGTGGTGACGCGCCTTGCCAACCGGCTCCAGCGCCGGCTGATGGCGCAGCAGAACCGTTCGTGGGACTTCGACCAGGAGGAAGGCCTGATCGACGCCGCCCGGCTGGCACGCATCGTCGTCTCGCCCGGGCAGTCGCTCTCCTACAAGGTGGAGCGGGACATCGAGTTCAAGGACACGGTCGTCACGCTGCTGCTCGACAATTCGGGGTCGATGCGTGGGCGCCCGATCTCGATCGCGGCGATCAGCGCCGACGTGCTGGCGCGCACGCTGGAGCGCTGCGGCGTCAAGGTCGAGATCCTGGGCTTCACCACCCGCGCCTGGAAGGGCGGGCAGGGGCGTGAGGCATGGCTGGCCAACGGCAAGCCCGCGCACCCGGGCCGCCTCAACGACCTGCGCCACATCATCTACAAGAAGGCCGACGAACCCTGGCGCCGGGCCAAGAAGAACCTCGGCCTGATGATGCGCGAGGGCCTGCTGAAGGAGAACATCGACGGCGAGGCGCTGCTCTGGGCGCACAGCCGCATGCTCGCCCGGCAGGAAGACCGCCGCATCCTGATGGTCATCTCCGACGGCGCGCCGGTCGACGATTCGACCCTTTCGGTGAATTCCGCCGGCTACCTCGAAGCCCACCTGCGCCGCGTGATCGAATGGATCGAGGCGAAGAGCCCGGTCCAACTGGTGGCCATCGGCATCGGCCACGACGTGACCCGGTACTACCGCCGCGCGGTGACGATCATGGATGCCGAGCAGCTCGGCGGCACGATGATCGAGCAGCTGGCCGGGTTGTTCGAGGAGGAGTGAACTCCCCACCACAGCCCAACCGTCATCCCGGACTTGATCCGGGACCGTGGGCGTTCTTTAGGCGCAGCCTCGCGCTGGAGCGCCTCAGCGAGAGCTATCGCCTCAAGGATTGCCCAAGGTCCCGGATCAAGTCCGGGATGACGGTTGGGCGGGCCCGGCGGCGTGGTGTGTCCTTCAAGCATTGACCTCGCGCCGGACCGCCGCCAAACGCCAGACCATGACCGACGCATCCAACCTCACGCTGTTCAACAGCCTGACCCGCCAGCTTGAGCCGTTCCGGCCCGTCCACCCCGGCGAAGCGCGCGTCTACAGCTGCGGGCCGACGGTCTACAACTATCCCCATATCGGCAACATGCGCGCCTATGTCTTTGCCGACGTGCTGGGGCGGACGCTGAGCCACAAGGGCTACAGGCTCACCCACGTCATCAACATCACCGACGTCGGCCATCTGACCGACGATGCCGATGCCGGCGAGGACAAGATGGAGAAGATGGCGAAGGCTCAGGCGCAGTCGATCTGGGACATCGCCGCGCATTACACGCAGGCTTACTGGGCCGACATCGCCGCGCTGAACATTCGCCAGCCGGCCAAGTGGTCGATCGCCACAGACTACGTTCCGCAAATGATAGAATTTGCCGAGAAGATCGCGCCAACGCATTGCTATGAGTTGGAAAGTGGCCTCTATTTCGACGTCTCCACCGTTTCCGATTACGGCCGCCTCGCGCGGGCTGTGACCGATGAGGGCGAGGGGCGCATCGAGGCGGTCGAAGGCAAGCGCAACGCCGCCGACTTCGCGATCTGGCGCAAGACGCCTGCGGGCGAGACGCGGCAGATGGAGTGGGATTCGCCTTGGGGCAAGGGCGCGCCCGGGTGGCACCTCGAATGCTCGGTGATGAGCGGCGACCTGCTAGGCTTTCCGTTCGACATCCACACCGGCGGCATCGACCACCGCGAGATCCACCACCCCAACGAGATCGCCCAGAACCAGGCTTTCTGCTGCACGAATGGCCTCGACGTGCCCGCAAATTCCGGCGCCAAGGTGTGGATGCACAACAATTTTCTGGTCGAACGATCGGGCAAGATGAGCAAGTCGTCGGGCGAGTTCCTGCGGCTGCAACTGCTGATCGATCGCGGCTACCACCCGCTCGGCTACCGGATGATGTGCCTCCAGGCGCATTACCGCAGCGAGCTGGAGTTCAGCTGGGAAGGGCTGGCCGCCGCGCTGGTAAGGCTCAAGCGGATGATCATCGTCACCGAGCGCCTTGCCGACGTGCCGGCCGACGCCTCGGCGGTCCATCCGAAACTCGCGCCCATGCTCGAAACTTTCGAGAAGGCGATCGGCGAGGATTTGAACACCGCCATCGCGCTGACCGCGCTGGAAGACGTGCTGGCGGCGAAGAAGGTCGATCCTTCCGCCAAGCGTGCGGTGGTGGAGGCGATGGACGCGGTGCTGGGGCTCGACCTGTTCGGCACGTCGCGCGCGGACCTGCGCCTGCGGCCCAAGGCGGCGGCGATCACCGAGGACGAGATCGAGGAAGTGCTCGCCCGCCGCAGGCAGGCCCGCGCCGAGAAGGATTTCGCCGCCTCCGACGCCCTGCGCGACGAGCTTGCCGGCAAGGGCGTCGAGGTGATGGACGGCGATGCGCTGGGCTGGGAATGGAAGCTGGGCTGAGCAAAACGCAACGCCGCGTGCCAAACCCGGCCTTGTAACTGCGGGTCAGGCCGCCGAAGTTCGCGGGCTCGTTGCCCCTGATTTCGGAAAAAAAGACCTGCCATGACCGTAGCCGTTCTCAACGCCGCCTTGCGTCCCTTGCTCGAAGGCAATCTGCCCGATGGGGTGGAGCCGCTGTGGTTTGCCGACCAGGATGAGCTTCTCGCGCTGGCGCCGCGAGCGGAAGTGGCGTGGCTCGACATGATCAAGCCTGACGCCGCCGCCGAGGCGATCGCGCTGATGGGCGGGCTCAAATGGTACAACGCCATGTCCTCGGGCGTGGACTGGCTGCCGCTGGACATCCTGCGGGAACGCGGTACGGCGCTGACCAACGGCGCGGGCATCCATGCGCAGTCGGTGTCCGAATATGCGCTGATGGGCATGCTGACGATGGCCAAGGGCTGGCGCGAGGTGGTGCGGGCGCAGGATCGCCACGAATGGCTGGCGCAGCCTCCGGGTAAGCGCGAACTGCTCGATGCCGAAGTGCTGGTGATCGGCGCGGGCGAGATCGGCTCGCGGATCGCCGGCATGCTGCGCGTGTTCGGCGCCAACGTCACCAGCGCGCGGCGGCGGCCCGGTCCGGGCGACCTGGGGCAGGACGAGTGGCAGGGCGCGCTCGGCCGGTTCGACTGGGTGATCCTGATCGTGCCATCGACGCCCGAGACCACCGGCATGTTCGGCGCGGCCCAGTTCGCCGCGATGAAGCAGGGCGCGGTGCTGCTCAATTTCGCGCGCGGCACGGTGATCGACCAGGACGCGCTGCTGGCGGCGATCGACAGCGGGTACCTGGGCGGCGCCTTCCTCGACGTGACCACGCCCGAGCCGCTGCCCTCGGACCATCCGCTGTGGTCGCGGGAGAACGTGCATATCTCGATGCATCTGGCGGGCCGGGCGCAGGATGCGCTGCTGGAGCGCGCGACGGCGCGGTTCGTGGGCAATCTGGAGCGCTATTGCCGGGGCGAGCCGCTGGAGCACCGGGTCGACCTGGCGCAGGGCTATTGAGTCGGGGCGGGGCGCGACTTGCCTCGCCCTATTAGTTTTGTCAGGAGGCTATTGAATTCATCAGGGCAGGGCGCCCGGTAAATCGCGTATCAGGCGCCCAGTATGACCGGCCGCATCATCAGGCCGGCAATGGAATGTGGGGACTGCGGATCATGGCTGAGAGCGACAGGCGCAAGGCATCTGACCTTTTCATCGAGTGCCTCGAACAGGAAGGCGTCGAATATATCTTCGGCGTGCCGGGCGAGGAAAACCTCGATTTCCTCGATTCGCTCTCGCGCTCGCGGCAGATCAAGCTGATCCTGACCCGGCATGAGCAGGGCGCGGGCTTCATGGCCGCGACTTACGGGCGCCATACCGGCAAGGCGGGCGTGTGCCTTTCCACGCTGGGCCCGGGCGCGACGAACTTCGTGACGGCGGCGGCCTATGCGACGCTGGGCGGCATGCCGATGCTGATGATCACCGGCCAGAAGCCGATCAAGAAGTCGAAGCAGGGCCGCTTCCAGATCCTCGACGTGGTGTCGATGATGCAGCCGATCACCAAGTACGCGCACCAGATGGCGTCCTCGGACAACATCCCCAGCCGCGTGCGCGAGGCGTTCCGCATCGCCGAGGAGGAGAAGCCCGGCGCCACGCACATCGAGCTGCCCGAGGACATCGCCGACGAGCATACCGAATCGCGCCCCGTGCCCCGCTCCACCGTGCGCCGGCCGACCGCTGACGTTAAGTCGATCGTCCAGGCCGTCGACGCGCTGCAGCGGGCCAAGCGGCCGCTGCTGGTGATCGGCGCCGGCGCCAACCGCAAGATGACCAGCAAGATGCTCGGCGAATTCGTCGAGAAGACCGGCATCCCGTTCCTCACCACGCAGCTGGGCAAGGGCGTGATCGACGAGCGCCACGCCGGGTTCCTGGGCTGCGCGGCGCTGTCGGCGGGGGATTTCGTGCACCGCGCGATCGAGAGCGCCGACTGCATCGTCAACATCGGCCACGACGTGATCGAGAAGCCGCCGTTCTTCATGCACAACGACGGCACCCACGATGACCGCATCGTCATCCACGTATCGACCAAGACCGCCGAGGTGGACCCGGTCTACTTCCCGCATATCGAGGTGATCGGCGACATCGCCAATGCGATGTGGCAGCTCAAGGAGGCGATCACGCCTTCCCCGGACTGGAACTTCGAGGCGATGCTGCGCTACCGCCAGGCGGAGGTGGAGCATACCGCCCGGCTGGCCGCCGACGAACGCTTTCCGATCTTCCCGCCTCACGCCGTCGAGCAGGTGCGCGATGCGCTGCCCGACGATGCGATCATCTGCCTCGACAACGGCATCTACAAGATCTGGTTCGCGCGCGGCTACAGCGCGCGCGGGCGCAACACGGTGCTGCTGGACAATGCGCTGGCGACGATGGGGGCAGGGTTGCCCTCGGCGATCGCCAGCGCGATGGTCTATCCGGACCGCAAGGTGCTGGCCGTGTGCGGCGACGGCGGATTCATGATGAACAGCCAGGAACTGGAGACGGCGGTGCGCCTCGGCCTCGACCTGACGGTGCTGATCCTGAACGACAATGCCTATGGCATGATCCGCTGGAAGCAGGCCAACATGGGCTTCGCCGATTTCGGGCTGTCCTATGGCAACCCGGACTTCGTGCTCTACGCCCAGTCCTACGGCGCCAACGGCTACCGGGTGGAGAGCGCCGCGCACCTGAAGGAACTGCTCGCCCACTGCCGCGACACGCCGGGCGTGCACATCATCGACTGCCCGGTCGACTATTCCGAAAACGACCGGATCCTCAACACCGAGATCAAGGATCTGTCGAAGGCGCTTTAGGAGCGGTTCCATGCTCCGTCGCCCCCGCGCAGGCGGGGGTCCCGCTTGTTATCGAGATATCCCGGCCCGCGAGAGGTAAGCGGGGCCCCCGCCTGCGCGGGGGCGACGGGATGGGTTGGGAAACCGCCAGCAGGCGCTCGGCAGGCGCTCAGCAGTCCTCCAGCAGCAGCAGGTCCGCCTCCACCGTCATGCGCACGGTGGGGGCTTGCCTGTGTTCGACCGAGACGATCGCGGCATCGGCGACGAGGTGGCCGGAGACCGTGAACTCGTGCTCGGGCAGGGCGGCGATGTAGGCCTCGCCGACGGCGGCCGCGTCCGTGCCGTCGAAGGCGAGGGTGATGCGGTGGCGGGCGCCGGTGAAGGTGGCGCTCGACCACGGCGTTTCGGCGTGGGCGAGAATCTCCGCGCCGGTTCCGCCGAGTTGCAGCACTTCGGAAAGCAGCCGCAGCCAGGGGCCGCGCCGTCCGGTTTCGCGCCGGCCTGCTTGCGGGAAATTGGGGTCAAAGCGCATGGCGGCCTCCATCGCGCACGCCCGCGAGGTAGGCGTCCATGAAGCGCTCCACCCGCACCGAGGTCTGCTGGCGCGGCTCGCGCCCGTTGCGCAGGTCGGCCACGAAGCGCGGGTCGCGGGCGGCGAGGCGCCCGAACTTGGTCCATGGCATCTGGGTTTCGCGCAGGAAACGTTCGATCTGGCGCAGGAGCATCCAGGGAGGTCCTTTCTGTAGGGTTGACCGCTTGTTCCATTTATGTTCCCTTCGAAATCCTACTTGTCTAGGAAATTTCCTACGCGTATGGATTACAATATGGAAATCGATCCTGCCCGCCGTCGCCTTCTGGAACTCGCCGATGAACGGCGTGTAAGCCTGACGCGCCTGTCGCAGATGCTGGGCAAGAACCCCAGCTATCTCCAGCAGTTCGTGCGCAAGGGCAGCCCCCGCAAGCTGGAGGAGCAGGACCGGGGAATGCTCGCCCGTTTCTTCGACGTGGACGAAGCGGAACTGGGCAAGATAAAGGAAAAATCCTTCGCCAAAACGGATCAGTTCGCCAAGGCGGACTGGATCGACGTCCCCCGCCTCGCGGTCGGCGCTTCAGCGGGGCCGGGCGCCGATGCGGAGGGCGAACTGGTGTTCGACACGATTCGCTTCTCGTGGCGCTGGCTGCGTTCGATGGGGCTGCAGCCGGGGCAGCTTTCCACCATCGTCGTCTCGGGCGATTCGATGGAGCCCACCTTGCGCGACGGCGACGAGATTCTCGTCGACCGTGCGCTGCGCCCGCGCCGTGACGGCATCCACGTCGTGCGCCTGGGCGGCGGCCTGCTGGTCAAGCGGCTCGACACCGGGCGGCCGGGCAAGATCGTGCTGCTCAGCGACAACCCCGCCTATCCGCCGCTCGCCTGCGATCCGCAGGAGCTGGAAGTGATCGGCCGGGTGGTGTGGAAGGGCGGCAGAATCTAGGGCCGATATCTAGGGCCGATATCCAGGGCTGATCCGGGCCGGCGGTTGCATTCGCCGCGCGTCGCGGCCATTTTCCGGCGCATGACCGACAATACCGACCAACAGACGATGCGCGTGGGCATCATTCCCGTCACGCCGCTGCAGCAGAACTGCTCGCTGCTGTGGTGCACGAAGACGATGCGCGGCGCGCTCGTCGATCCCGGCGGCGACCTGCCCAAGCTCAGGCAGGCGATCGCGAAGACCGGGGTGACGATCGAGAAGATCCTCGTCACCCACGGCCACCTCGACCACTGCGGCCAGGCCGGCGTGCTGGCGATGGAACTCGGCGTGCCGATCGAGGGCCCGCAGGAGGAAGACCGCTTCTGGATCGCGCAGCTCGACGACGACGGCCCGCGCTGGAACATGGAGGCGCATACCTTCGAGCCCGACCGCTGGCTGGAGGACGGCGACAAGGTGACGGTGGGCGAGCTGGAACTCGACGTCGTGCACTGCCCCGGCCACACGCCGGGCCACGTAGTGTTCCACCACGCGCCCAGCCGCTTCGCGATGGTGGGCGACGTGTTGTTCCAGGGCGGCATCGGCCGCTGGGATTTCCCGCGCGGCAACCTCGACGATCTCGTCGATTCGATCACCCGCAAGCTCTGGCCGCTGGGCGACGACGTGACCTTCGTGCCGGGTCACGGCCCGGTCAGCACCTTCGGGCAGGAGCGGCGGACGAATCCCTACGTCGGCGACCATGCGCTGGAGGACGGCCGCCCGGCGAAGGGGTTGTACCGGTAAGGCGCCCCCGCCATGCCCCGGTTGTCCCCCTTTCGTCATCCCGGACTTGATCCGGGACCGTGGGCGTCACTTCAGGCGACAGCTCTCGCTGGGCCACTGCAACGCGGCGTTTCAGCGCGAGGCGGGTGGGCCCTTGCCCAAGGTCCCGGATCAAGTCCGGGATGACGAGGGCTGGGCCTTATATATACGCCCCCTAGAATCGCCCCAGCGCGATCAGCACGGCCATTACCGACAGGCCCAGCAGCACCAGCACCGTCACGATGAAGCCCGCCGCGCGCAGCGGCGACTTCTTCGCCTTGTCCATGCCGAACGCATGGCCCACGCGGGCAAGAAGATAGAGCGCGCCGACGATCGCCAGCCATCTGCCGCCCTTGCCGGCCAGTTCGATCGCCGCGATCAGGATCAGCACGAAGGGCGTGTTTTCCACGTAGTTCGAATGCGCGCGCATGCGCTGCAGGAGAATCGGGTTGCCGCCATCGCCGTGCCACACTTTATTGCCAAAGCGGACCTTGCCGGTGCGCAGCGCCAGCCAGAAGTTGAGCACCGCGGCGGCGGCCGCCAGGCTGAGGGTGGTCTGAAGAATCATGCAATCGTACTCCGGGGACGGCGCGGGGTTTGCCGGGGGATGCGCCGGGCGTTCATGATACAGGGAGTAACGGGTTGCAACTCGCCTGAAATGAGGTATAGGCGCGCCTTCGCAAGCCGCCGCGTCCTTCAACGGTCATCGGCGGCATTTTTGACATACACGTATTCCAGGAACAGGTGCCGAAATGGCTGTCCCTAAAAGAAAAACCTCTCCGTCCCGCCGGGGCATGCGTCGTAGCCACGATGCGCTCACGGTCGCGGCTTTCCACGAGTGCTCGAACTGTGGCGAGCTGAAGCGCCCGCACAACCTGTGCGGCGCCTGCGGTCACTACAACGGTCGTGAGATCGTCGCGGTCGAAGTCTGATAGGCATTTGGGTCTTCACGGGCCCAACGTGTCTGCAAGAATTCTGACGAATTTCGGAGAGAGCCCATGAGTTTGCCGCGTATCGCCATTGATGCGATGGGCGGTGACGAGGGTGTGCGCGTCATGATCGATGGCGCGGCGCTCGCGCGCCGTCGGCACGATCGTTTCAAGTTCCTGCTCGTGGGTGACGAGACGCGGATCAAGGCCGCGCTCGAAAGTCACCCCAACCTGCGGGCCAGCTCCGAGATCCTTCACACCGAAGGCGTCATCAGCGGCGAGGACAAGCCGAGTCAGGCCTTGCGGCGTGCCAAGGGTACGTCGATGGGCCGCGCCATCGAGGCGGTGAAGCTCGGCAATGCCGGCGCGGCCGTCAGTGCCGGCAATACCGGCGCGTTGATGGCGATCGCCAAGCTCTCGCTGCGCACGATGCCCGGCATCGACCGTCCCGCGCTGGCAGCCCTGCTGCCGACGCTGGGCGACAGCGACGTCGTCATGCTCGACCTCGGCGCCAATACCGAGTGCGACAGCCGTAACCTGGTCCAGTTCGCGGTCATGGGCGCTGCCTATGCCCGCGTGGCGACCGGGCGCGAACAGCCGCGCGTGCGGCTGCTCAATATCGGCAGCGAGGAAATCAAGGGCACCGACGAGGTCCGTGATGCCGCCGCGATTTTGCGGGCCGCCGCGCGCGACCTGTCGATGTCGTTCGACGGCTTCACCGAGGCGGACAAGATCTGCCGCGGCGAAGTGGACGTGGTCGTCACCGACGGTTTCTCGGGCAATGTCGCGCTCAAGGCGGTCGAAGGCACGGCGCGATTCGTCGCCGACCTGCTGAAGCGCGGCTTTTCCAGTTCGCTGCGATCGAAGATCGGATTCCTGATCTCGAAACCCGCGACCGAGCTGCTCAAGCACCATCTCGATCCCAACAATCACAATGGCGCGGTCTTCCTTGGCCTCAACGGCATTGTCGTGAAAAGCCACGGCAGCGCGAACGCCGCCGGCGTGGCCAATGCCGTGGCCGTCACCGCCCGGCTGCTGGAGGCAAACGTGACCGAGCGCATCACCGCCGACCTTGCCCGCCTGGGAGGGTCGACCCTGCGCAAGCCCACCAGCGCCATGGGCGTACAGGAAGAAAGCGCCTGATGCTCCGCTCGGTCCTGATCGGAACCGGCTCCGCGCTCCCGCGCCAGGCCGTCAGCAATGCCGAACTCGCCACGCGGGTCGACACCACCGACGAGTGGATCGTCGAGCGTACCGGCATCACCAACCGCCACATCGCCGCGCCGGACGAGACCACCGCCAGCCTCGCCGCCGACGCGGGCCGCAAGGCGATCGAGGCAGCCGGTATCGATGCCGCATCGATCGACCTCATCGTGCTCGCCACGGCGACGCCCGACCAGACTTTCCCCGCCAGCGCCACGCTCGTGCAGAGCGCCCTGGGGTGCCGCGCCGGTGGCATCGCCTTCGACGTCGCCGCCGTCTGCTCGGGCTTCCTCTACGCGCTGGGCGTGGCCGATTCGATGCTGCGCACGGGCATGGCCCGCCGCGCGCTGGTGATCGGCTCGGAAACCTTCAGCCGCATCCTCGACTGGGAGGACCGCACCACCTGCGTCCTGTTCGGAGATGGCGCCGGAGCGGTTGTTCTTGAAGCGCAGGAGCAGTCGGAGGGTGAAAACCCCCGGGGCATCCTCGCCACACGCCTCCACGCCGATGGCGCGCACAACCAGCTGCTCTACGTCGATGGCGGTCCCTCGACCACCGGGACGGTCGGCAAGCTGCGCATGAAGGGCCGCGAGGTGTTCCGCCACGCCGTCATCAACCTGGCCGAAGTCCTCCGGGAAGTGCTTGATGAATCAGGACTTTCCACCGACGATATCGACTGGCTGGTGCCGCATCAGGCCAATGCGCGCATCCTCGATGCGACCGCGCGCAAGCTGAACCTGCCGGTCGAGAAGGTCGTCATGACGGTGGACCGCCATGCCAACACCTCGGCGGCATCGGTGCCCCTGGCGCTGGACCAGGCGGTGCGCGATGGCCGCATCAAGACCGGCGATCTGGTCGTTCTGGAGGCCATGGGCGGCGGATTCACGTGGGGCGCGAGCCTTATCCGCGTCTAAGCGTTGCGTGCATTAGTCCAATTACGTTCAATATTGGACTCAGCATTGCTTTCTTCCTGTTTTTTCATATTATCGAGACATCAGCGCACGAAGGGGATGCGGGCTTGATGCGCTCAACAGATACTTTGACCAGGGCAGAAATCGCCGAAGCCATCCATAGCAAGCTGGGTATATCCCGGACGGAGTCGCTTGCCATGGTGGAGGCGATCCTCCAGCAGATGTGCGCGGCACTCAGCAGCGGCGAGAACGTGAAGATCTCCGGCTTCGGGACCTTCCTCCTGCGCGACAAGGGCGAGCGGGTCGGCCGCAACCCCAAGACGGGCGTGGAAGTTCCCATCACCCCCAGGCGCGTCATGACGTTCCGGGCGAGCCAGATGCTGAAGGACCGTATCGCCCAGGAATGAAGGGGAAACCCTTTCGAAAAAGGCAGGTATGAGTATTTCGGACAATCCCCCGGCCGGCCACGGCCCCGTTGCCGGCCCCGTCTTCGACGACGGAAAAGACCCTCAGGCGCTGCGTACCATCGGCGAAGTGGGCAAGGCCCTGGGCCTTCGTCCGCATGTCCTGCGCTACTGGGAAGAACAGTTCCCCGCGCTCAGCCCGATCAAGCGCAGCGGTTCGCGCCGCTATTACCGGCCCGAGGACGTGGCCCTGATCATCGAGATCGACCGCCTCGTCCACCGCGAGGGATATACGCTGCGCGGCGCGGCGAAGGTGATCGACGACAAGTTGTTGCAGTCGACTGCAAGTATTTCCGAAGTGGCGCCGCCGTCTGCCGCAGAAACGGCGGACGACGAGTTCCTGCGCAGACTGGCCGCGATCCGCGCCGGCCTTGCGGCGGGACTGGCCGCGGCCTGAGAGGTGGAGCCGGGCTGGCTTGTCCGCGCGGCGTCAGCCTGAACTTGGTTCAGGGCCTATGGGGCCGAAAGCCCGGTTTCATGATCAGCGAACCAACAGCGTGATGGGTACTGAACCAAGTTCAGGATGACGGTGGGGGCTCCCGCTTTTCCCGGCGCGGCCTCGCCATGGGCAAGGAAGCGGGATCCCCGCCTTCGCGGGGACGACGGATTGGGGGCGGAGTGGCTTCCTGAACTTGGTTCGGGACCCTTGGGGCCGATATCCCTGTTTCATGATCCGCAAACCAACTGCTTGGGGGCGTGGGCCGGTGCTGCGAACAACATCACCGTCGCCCTCGCGAATGCGGGGGCCCCGCTTTTCTTCGCGCGGGGGATGCAATGCCACCCGCTATTTGTACTCGATCAGCCGCATCTTGCGGGCGCGCAGGTTGCTCCACCAGAAGCCTAGCTGGCCGAAGCAGTGCGGCACCTTGCCCAGCACGATATGCGTCGCGTAGACCGCGCCCGAGCGGCGGTAGACGCGCCACCACAGCATCGGCCAGAGCAGCCAGAACGGCGGCAGGCCCCAGAGCAGGTTGCTGACCACGTGTTTGATCAGGCGCGGGTCCTCGGCGCCGCGGCGGTGCCAGGCCTCGGCGCCGGCGAAGCCGCTGCGGCGGTTTCGCTGCCACCATTGCCACCAGGTGGTCATGGCCACGTCGTGCAGGGTCATCTCGTCCGGGAGCCGGATGATCTTCCAGCCAAGACGACGCATCCGGTGGCACAGGTCGTCGTCCTCGGCAGCGATCAGGCCGGCGTCGTAACCGTCCACCGCCAGCATCGCCTCCACCCGGACGAGCGCATCACCGCCGCAGCAGTCGGTGGGGCCGGCGAGGCCGTCCCACTCCATGTCGCAGACGCGGTTGAAGAGGGTCTTGTCGGGATAACGTTCGCGGCGGCGGCCGAACACCACGGCGGTGTGCGGTTCCCTTGCGATCCCCAGCAGCGCGGCGCCCAGCCAGCGCGGGTCGAGTTCGCAGTCACCGTCGATGAACTGGACGAA
>Ga0308159_1003048_pt1 | contig 17871 bp, 20 predicted proteins | sample PhyCR1_FD_201040 | JGI IMG/M metagenome (GOLD analysis project Ga0308159, IMG submission 201040) | Phyllosphere microbial communities from UC Gill Tract Community Farm, Albany, California, United States - DLSLC.R1 | ecosystem: Host-associated > Plants > Phyllosphere > Unclassified | place: USA... | reverse complement strand
GCTGTACGGCACCATCGGCATCCTGGCCGCGCTGCGCCACAAGCAGGCGACGGGGCAGGGGCAGCAGATCGATATCGGCATGCTGGACACCCACGTGGCGTGGCTGGCCAACCAGGGCATGAACTACCTGGCGACCGGCGAGAACCCGCCGCGCCTGGGCAACCAGCACCCCAATATCGTGCCGTACCAGGTGTTCCCGACCGCCGACGGCTACATGGTGCTCTCCATCGGCAATGACCCGACCTTCGAGCGCTTTTGCAAGAATTTTGCGCTGGAGCAACTGCTCGCCGATGAGCGCTACGCCACCAATGCGGCCCGCGTCGGCAACCGCGCGCTGGTGACGGAGACGCTGACCGCCGTCACCAAGACCAAGACCACCGATGAGTGGATTTCCCAGCTAGAGGCGCTGAAGATCGGCTGCGGCCCGATCAACACGCTGGATCGCGTGTTCTCAGACCCGCATGTGCAGGCGCGCAACATGCTGGTGAAGATGCAGCATGCCTCTGGCGAGGAAGTCACCGTCGTCGCCAACCCGGTGAAGCTCTCCGCCACGCCGCCGGATTACCGCTCGGCGGCGCCGATGCTGGGGCAGCATACGGATGAAGTGCTGGCCTCCATCGGCTTCGATGCGATGGCCATCGCGCAGCTCAAGGACAGCAAGATTGTCTGAACCACGGATTGGCGCCCTGCGCGCCGCGCTGCCCTTCGGCCCGGTGGATCTCCGCTGGACCGAGTGGGGGCCGGCGGATGGGGCGCCGGTCGTGTGTGTCCATGGCCTGACGCGCACCGGGCGGGATTTCGATGTCCTCGCCCGCGCCCTGGCCGAGGATGGCCGCCGCGTGATCTGCCCGGATATCCCCGGGCGCGGCCTCTCCTCCTGGCTGCCGGACGGCAACCTCTACGCAGTGCCGACCTATATCGGCGTGCTGGCACCGCTGCTGGCGGGGCTGGGGCGGTTCGACTGGGTCGGGACATCGATGGGCGGGCTGATCGGCATGGGGCTGGCCAGCCTGCCGAACCATCAGATGGGCCGGCTGGTGCTGAACGATGTCGGCGCCGAGATTCCTGGCAGCGCGCTGGCGGTGATCGGCGCCTATGTCGGCACGCGGCACGAATTCGTCGACGTCGCGGCGCTGGAGGCGCATCTGCGCGTCATCCATGCCGGGTTCGGCGACCTTTCCCCGGCCGAGTGGCGGCATCTGGCCGAAAGCTCCGCCCGCATGACGCCGCAGGGGCGGGTGGTGCAGCATTACGACCCCGCCATCGCGGTGCCGTTGCAGGCGGCGCCGCCGGGCGATGCCACGCTGTGGCCGCTGTGGGATGCGCTGAACCTGCCCACGTTGCTGCTGCGCGGTGCCCACAGTCCGCTGCTGACCGAGGCGACTGCCAACCGCATGGCTGGCAAGCCGGGCGTCAGCCTGCTGACCATTCCCGGCTGCGGCCATGCGCCTGCCCTGATGGACCCGGCGCAAACCGGCGCGATCCGCGGCTTCCTGCGCAGCTAGGGTGGGGTCGCCGTACCCCAGGCCGCTCTCGCCTGGCGGAAACCCGGACCGGTAGCGATGCGTTCGGCTTCCGATACGGCTTGGCGAGGATGTTGCCAGGCCTGAGGAAGGATTTTCTGATGCAGTCACTCTCCCGCCGGGCCAGCCTGTTCCTGCCGTTCGGCCTCGCCGCCACCCTTGCTGCTTGTGCCAGCGACACCATGCCGACCACGCCGCCGGATCCGACGGGCCGTGCCGACCCGCAGATGCGGGCGCTGCTGGAGAGCCTGGCGCAGCTCGGCGGCAAGCCGATCGAGACGCTGACGCCGGCGGAAGCGCGCCGCCAGCCGGGCATGGCCGATGCGGTGAAGGCGCGGCAGCGTGCGCTGAACCTGCGGACCGACCCGCGTGAGATCGCCCAGGTGCGCGACCTGCAGATCCCCGGTGCCGGCGCCTTCCCGCTGCAGGCGCGCCTGTACAACCCGGCCCCGACACCGCCGCGTGGCCAGCCGATCCAGCGCCTGCCGCTGATCGTGTATTACCATGGCGGCGGCTTCGTGATTGCCGACCTGGACACCTACGACGCCTCCGCCCGCACGCTGGCGGCGGATACCGGCGCGATGGTGCTGGCGGTGCATTACCGCCAGGGGCCGGAGAACAAGTTCCCCACCGCGCATGACGACGCCTACGCCGCCTATGTGTGGGCACTGCAGAATTCCGGCCAGCTGAATATCGACCTCTCCCGCGTCGCCGTGGTGGGTGAGAGCGCCGGTGGCAACCTGGCGATCAACGTCGCCATGATGGCGCGTGAGGCGCGGCAGCCGCTGCCGGTGGCGATGGGCCTGATCTACCCGGTGGCCGGCACCGACATGACCACGCAGTCCTACCGCGATAACGCGATGGCGAAGCCGCTGAACGCGGCGATGATGCGCTGGTTCGTGCAGCACTACACCAATGGCCCGGCCGACCTGCGCGACCCGCGCCTGAACGTTGCCGAAGGTGCCGAACTGCGTGGCCTGCCGAAGGCCATCATCGTGACGGCGGAGATCGACCCGCTGCGCAGCGAAGGCCAGTTGCTGGCGCAGAAGCTGCAGGCGGCCGGCGTGCAGGTCTCGGCGGAAGACTTCCCCGGCGTGACGCATGAATTCTTCGGTGCCGACCCGGCGGTGCTCTCCAAGGCCGGCGATGCCCAGCGCTTCGTCGCCGGCGAGCTGCGGACGGCTTTCCTGGCCCCTGCCGCCGCTGTGGTGGCGCCGCAGCAGCGCGGCCGCCGCGCGCCGCGCGGCTGACCGTCCTAGTCTAAGCCATGACTGGATGCCTTCGGGCATCCGAATTTCGGGCGATGCAGCACCGCTGCATCGCCCGATGCGTTTCCAAGCCAGGAGCGCGGGCTGCCTCAGGCGCTGGCGACGGTGAAGCGGGCGCGCAGGTGCTTCGGTGCCTCGATCTCGTTCAGGATCGCCACGGCCATGTCCTTCACGCTGATGCCGGCGGGCTTCTCACCATCCATCAGCGGGTTTTCGCCGCCGGTGCGGTAGCGGCCGCTGCGCTCGCCGGCAGCCAGGAAGACCGGCGGCGACAGGAAGGTCCATTCTAGCTCCTGCTCGCCACGCATCTCGTCCAGCGCCTGCCGCGCCGCGTGCGCGCCTTCGTAGATGTCCTTCGGAAATTCGGGCGTGTCGATCAGCTGCTTGCCCGGTGCCACGTACAGGCTGCCGGCGCCGCCCACCACCAGGATGCGCTTCACGCCAGACTGCTTCGTGCCTTGCATGATGGCGCGATGGCCCGTGGTGAACAGCGCGCCGATATTCGCCACAGTCCAGCCGGGGTTGAAGGCGCTGACCACCGCGTCGGTACCCGCGACGGCGGCGGCCACCTGCGCGGAGTCTTGCACATCGGCGTGCACCACGCTCAGCCGCTCCCGCGCCGCATACTTCGCGGGGTCACGCGCCAGGGCGACGACGTGATGGCCACGCGCCAGGGCTTCTTCGAGCACAGCCGTACCGACGAAGCCGGTACCGCCGATCAGGGCGATCTTCATGGGGACATACTCCTGTTGTCCGGTCACCATGAAGCTGCTCCCTGGCCAAGGGACGGACAATCAGGCAATCTTCGGACGGATCGTCCTGAAAAGCTGAACAGTCGCCCCATGCCTGACCTTGATGCGGACAAGCTGCGCAGTTTCCTGGCGGTGATGGAGGCTGGCGGCTTTACCGCCGCCGCGCGGCGCCTGGGCGTGGGCAAATCCCGCATCAGCGCCGATGTGGCGGCACTGGAGGCCCGGCTGGGCACCACACTCCTGCGCCGGACCACCCGCCAGGTTCTGCCGACCGAAGCCGGGGAAGCCCTGGCGCGCGATGCCGCCCAGCCTCTGCGGGAATTGCAGGAAGCGCTGGACCGCGCCGCCTGCACGCAGCGCGGCTTGACCGGCACGCTGCGGCTGACCGCGCCCGCCGACTATTCCAACGCTGTGCTGGCGCCGCTGCTCGCCGCTTTTTCCCGCCGCCATCCCGGCTTGCGGCTGGATCTGGTGTCGACGGATGCGGTGCTGGACCTGGTGGGGGAAGGGTTCGACCTGGCCATCCGCATGGGCGAGCTACGCGACTCCAACCTGAAGCAGCGAGGCCTGGGACGCTTCGGTCAGGTGGCGGTGGCCGCCCCCGCCTTGATGGAGAGCCGTGCGGAGGTCCTCATCCCGGCCGATCTCGAACCCTGGCCCTGCGTCGCCCTGACCGGCCTGAGCAATGCGCTGCACTGGATCTTTGCACCGGAGGCGGGCGGGGCGGCCGTGCCGGTGCGCCTTTCGCCATCTCACCGGGCCAGTACGGCCCAGGTGGTGCTGCAATGGGCGCGGGCCGGGCTGGGCGCAGCGGTCCTGCCGGACTTCATGGTCGCGTCCGACCTGGCCAGTGGTCGGTTGCGGCGCATCCTGCCCGGGTGGCGCCTGCCGCATGCCGGCATCTACGTGGTCTATCCGGCCATGCGGCATCCGCCAGCCAAGGTGACGGCGATGATCGACTTCCTCGCGGATGCCATTCCAGGCACGCTGGTGGAGGAGGCGTAAGCTCGGCACCGGGGGGGGCGGCGCCGCCTAGCGCCAGTGCGGCGGTATCCAGACCCAGCCGCCACGCTCCATGGCCCAGTGGCCATGTTCCCAGGCGGCGCCCATCACCGGGCGCAGCACCCAACGGCCTTCGTTCCAGCTATAGCCATTGCCGTTCCAGAGCCAGTGCCCAGGCTGCCAGGCATAGCGCTCTGCCTGCGGCGGCGGCGCGATGCGGATCTCCTCCCGCAGCGGCGGCACCGGCGGGTAGGCCGCCACCACCGGCGGCGGTGGCACGCAGGCGCTGAGGCCCAACAAGGCCAATCCGGCCAGGGCAGCGAGGCGGCGGCGTTGCATGGTGGGTGACATGGCGGCGGTGTCCCTTGGTTCCAGCCAAGGGGAAAACGGCGCAGCCCCGGCCAGCGTCACATGGCCAAAGGATGAACTCGCCTTAGCCCGGGCAGGCTGGCGGGTCCGGCGTGTGCAGCACGGCCACGCCTGCCCAGGGAGACTTATGGCGGAGAGGCAGCAGGCCGGCCCAGAGCCTCACAGCCCGGCCCGGCCGCTGAACGCCCGCCGGGCTCAGCGGTCCTTCAGCACCCGGGCGGCATCCACGGCGAAGTAGCTCAGCACGCCATCGGCGCCGGCGCGCTTGAAGGCCATCAGGCTCTCCATCATCGCCTTCTCGCGGTCCAGCCAGCCATTCTGCACAGCGGCCATGATCATCGCGTACTCGCCACTGACCTGATAGGCGTAGGTCGGCACGGCGAAGCGGTCCTTCACCCGGCGGACGATGTCCAGATACGGCATGCCGGGCTTCACCATCACCATGTCCGCACCCTCGGCCAGGTCCAGCGCCACTTCGCGCATCGCCTCGTCCGAGTTGGCCGGGTCCATCTGGTAGGTCTTCTTGTCGCCCTTCAGCGTGCCGCCGGAGCCCACCGCATCGCGGAACGGACCGTAGAAGGCGGAAGCGTACTTGGCGGCGTAGGACATGATGCGGGTATGGACCAGCCCGGCGCCATCCAGCGTGGCGCGGATGGCGGCGACGCGGCCATCCATCATGTCGGACGGTGCCACGACGTCGATGCCCGCCTGGGACTGCACCAGGGCCTGGGCGGTCAGCACCTCCAGCGACTCGTCGTTGGCAACGTAGCCATCGCGGATAACGCCGTCATGGCCGTGGTCAGTGTAGGGGTCCAGCGCGACGTCGCCGATCAGCCCCAACTCCGGGAACTCGCGCTTCAGCAGGCGGGCGGCGCGGCACATCAGGTTGTCGGGGTTCCTGGCCTCCGTCCCCTCGGCGTCCTTCTTCTCGGCGGGCGTCATCGGGAACAGCGCGATGGCGGGCACGCCCAGCTCCACCGCCGGGGCCACATGGGCTAGCAGCCGGTCCAGCGTCACGCGCTGCACGCCGGGCATGGAGCCGACATCGGAGACGATGCCGCTGCCTTCCATGATGAAGATCGGCCAGATGAGGTCGTCCACCGACAACCGGTTCTCCGCCACCAGCCGGCGGGTCCAGGCATCGTGCCGGTTGCGGCGCATGCGGATGGCGGGGAAGGCGCCCAAGGCAAAATTCATGGGCGGCGTCGGAGAGGTCATCTGGGTCACACGCTCCACTTCTGGTGGCGGGCAGGAAAAGCCGGGACTTCCTTAGCCCTAGTTCCCCATCATGCAACAGCCACGGACGGCGGATTGGCCCCGGGCGGCACATGCCCGGTTTGCACGCAAGGGGTAGTGGTTGCGGTTTCACCCTGGCCCGAGCCGTGGTAACGAACGCGGCATGAATCCGGCCGAGACCCCCATCGCCCTCGGCGCCGACCATGCCGGCGTCGCCCTGAAGGACAGCCTGCGCGCCGCGCTGGAGGCCGCCGGGCATCCGGTGCGCGACTTCGGCACCCATGGCGACGGCAGCGTCGACTACCCCGATTTCGCGCATCAGGTGGCGCGGGCGGTGACGGATGGCCAGGCCATCTTCGGCGTCCTGGTCTGCGGCAGCGGCATCGGCATGTCCATCGCCGCCAACCGGCATCCGGAGATCCGCGCCGTGGTGGTGCACAACACCACTGAGGCGCGCCTGACCCGCGCCCACAACAACGCCAACATCGCCTGCTTCGGCGCCCGGACCGTGGGTGCCGAGGTGGTGCTGGACAGTCTCTCCGCTTTCCTGTCCACGCCGTATGAGGGCGGGCGCCACGAGCGCCGCGTTTCCAAGATCAATCCGGGCCAGGAGGCCTGAGCCGATGACCTACCAGAATGTCAGCCGCTTCTTCTCTGCCCCCCTGGCCGAGTCGGACCCGGAGATCTTTGCGTCCATCGGCAAGGAGCTGGTGCGCCAGCAGGACGGCATCGAGCTGATCGCCAGCGAGAACATCGTCTCCCGCGCCGTGCTGGAGGCGCAGGGTTCTGTTCTCACCAACAAGTACGCCGAGGGCTATCCCGGCCGCCGCTACTACGGCGGCTGCGAGTTCGTCGATATTGCCGAGACGCTGGCGATCGAGCGCGCCAAGAAGCTGTTCGATGTCGGTTTCGCCAACGTGCAGCCGCATAGCGGCGCGCAGGCCAACCAGGCCGTCTTCTTCGCGCTGATGCAGCCGGGCGATACCTTCATGGGTCTCGACCTCGCGGCAGGTGGCCACCTGACGCATGGTTCGCCCGCCAACCAGTCCGGCAAGTGGTTCAAGGTGGCGCCCTACACGGTGCGCCAGGACGACCAGACGATCGATATGGAGGAAGTCGCCCGCATCGCGCGCGATTCCCGCCCGAAGGTCATCGTCGCCGGTGGTTCCGCCTATTCCCGCGCCTGGGATTTCGCCCGCTTCCGCGAGATCGCGGACGAGGTGGGTGCCTATTTCATGGTGGACATGGCGCATTTCGCCGGCCTCGTGGCCGGTGGCGCGCATGACAGCCCGATCCCGCACGCCCATGTCGTGACGACCACGACCCACAAGACCCTTCGCGGTCCGCGTGGTGGCATGATCCTCACCAATGACGAGGCGCTGGCGAAGAAGTTCAACTCCGCGGTGTTCCCTGGCCTGCAGGGCGGCCCGCTGATGCACGTCATCGCCGGCAAGGCCGTGGCCTTCGCCGAGGCGCTGCGCCCCGAGTTCAAGGCTTACGCCAGGCAGGTCGTCGCCAATGCCAAGGCGCTGGCGGAGGAGCTGAAGGCGCAGGGCGCCGGCATCGTCACCGGCGGCACGGACAACCACCTGATGCTGGTGGACCTGCGCCCGGTGAAGCTGACCGGCAAGGGCGCCGAGGCCGCGCTGGGCCGCGCCCACCTGACCTGCAACAAGAACGCCGTGCCGTTCGACCCGGAGAAGCCGGCGATCACTTCCGGCATCCGTCTTGGCACCCCCGCCGGCACCACGCGCGGCTTCGGCGAGGCCGAGTTCCGCGAGATCGGCCAGTTGATCGGCAAGGTGCTCAAGGGCCTGGCCAACGCCAACGCGCCGGAAGCCAACGAGCTGGTGGAGAAGGAAGTGGGCCAGAAGGTCCTCGAGCTCTGCACCCGCTTCCCGATCTACAAGGCCTGAGGCGGTAGGGAAGGGGGCGGGACATGCGCTGTCCGTTCTGCGGCAGCGACGACACCCAGGTGAAGGACAGCCGCCCGGCCGATGACGGCGCGGCGATCCGGCGCCGCCGTTCCTGCCCCTCCTGCGGCGCCCGCTTCACCACGTTCGAGCGTGTGACGCTGCGCGAACTGACGGTAGTGAAGTCCGACAACCGCCGCGTGCCGTTCGACCGGGAGAAGCTGGCGCGCTCCATCCGCATCGCCCTGCGGAAGCGCCCGGTGGATGAGGACCGGATCGAGCGCATCGTCAACGGTATCCAGCGCCGCCTGGAAGCCGAGGGCGAGAGCGAGATCACCAGCCGCGCGATCGGCGAGACCGTGATGGAGACGTTGAAGGAGCTGGACCCCGTGGCCTATGTCCGCTTCGCCTCCGTCTACCGCAATTTCCGCGAGGCCAAGGACTTCCAGGCGTTCCTGGGCTCCCTGACCAAATCGACAGACGCCGACAACGGCTGAAGGCACTCTCGTGAAGATCGTTCCCAAGGCGGCGCCGATGCCGCGCGTGGCCGGCGCCCTGTCCGCCATCGTGCCGAGCCAGAGCTTTGCCATCCGTGAGGCCGAGCTGACGGACCGTCCGGCCCTCGCCACCCTGGCCGCCGCCGCCTTTGCCCAGGGCGTGGCCGTGCTGCTGCCGCCCGAACTGCGCGTGCGGGCGAACGTGGCGCGCTTTAGCTGCTTCTTCGGCGCCACCCCCGGCCCGCTGCTGCTGGCCGAGGCCGATGGCGTGCCCGTCGGCTGCGCCATGGCGTCCCTGCCCACCGAGTCCGACCCACCGGCCCGCCTGCTGGGCCTGTGGGTCGCCCCGGGCGCGGCGGGGCGTGGGATCGGTTCCGCCCTGCTGGCCGGGATGGAGGATCATCTTTCCGGCCTGGGCGTGCAGGCGCTGCGGGTGCGGGTGCCCAGCGGCCAGCTGCGCGCGCTCGGCCTGTTCCGCCGCCGTGGCTACCTGTTCCAGGATGCCGGGCTGCGGACGGAGCCGGTGCTGGAAGCCCTGCTGCGCCACAGCGTGCTGTCGAAGCGCCTGGCCGCGCCCGTGACCGTCGCCGCCTGAGATGAGCGGGGAGGCGTCCCGGCGGGCGGAGGACGAAGCGCACATGCGCGCCGCCCTGCTTCTGGCGGGGCGCGGCCTGGGCAATACCTGGCCCAATCCTTCGGTCGGCTGCGTCATCGTGAAGGACGGGGTGGTGGTCGGCCGTGGCTGGACCGCCCCCGGCGGCCGCCCGCATGCGGAGACGGAAGCGCTGGGCCGCGCCGGCCGCGCCGCCTATGGCGCTACCGCCTACGTGACGCTGGAGCCCTGCTGCCACTGGGGCCGCACGCCGCCCTGCACCGGCGCGTTGATCGCGGCCGGGGTTGCCCGCGTCGTGGTGGCGTTGCGGGACCCCGACCCGCGCGTGGATGGCCAGGGGCTGGACCAGTTGCGCGCCGCCGGCATCGAGGTGACGGAAGGCGTGCTGCGGGACGAGGCGCGGGTGGTGACCGCCGGCTTCATCAAGCGCGTGGCCGACGGCCTGCCGCTGGTGACGCTGAAGCTGGCCAGCACGCTGGATGGACGCATCGCTACCCGCACGGGCGAAAGCCGCTGGATCACTGGCCCCGCCGCCCGCCGCGCCGTGCACGCCATGCGGGCGCGGCACGATGCCGTGCTGGTCGGCAGTGGCACTTTGCTGGCCGATGACCCGGATTTGACCTGCCGGCTGGAGGGCGCCGCCAAGATCCCGACCGTGCGCGTGGTGGCCGATGCGCGGCTGCGCACCCCGCCCACTGCCCGGCTGTTCGCCAGCACCGCACCCGCCTGGGTCGCCACCCGCCCCGGGCATCCGGCGCAGGCGCTGGAGGCCCTGCAGGACCGTGGCGCCGAGATCATCGAGGTTCCCGCTGCCGAGACAGGCGCCGGGTTGGATGCCGGTGCGCTGATGCGGGCGCTGGCGGTGCGGGGCCTGACGCGCGTGATGGTGGAGGGCGGCGCTGCGCTGGCAGCAGCTCTGTTACGCGCCGGGCTGGTGGACCGGCTCGCCTGGTTCCATGCTCCGGCGGTGATGGGCGCGGATGGCCGTCCGGCGGCCGACGTGCTGCCATTGGATGTGCTGGCCGCCATGCCCAGATTTCGCCGTGTCTCGGCCGTCTCCCTTGGCCCGGACCTGCTCAGTGAGTTCGAGGCCGCCTGAATGTTCACCGGAATCATCACCGCCATCGGCGTCGTCGCCGCCATCGATCCGATCGGGGAGGGGCAGGACATGCGCCTTGCCATCGACACGCCGGAAGGCTGGCTGACGGGGGCCGAGATCGGCGCCTCCATTGCCTGTTCGGGCTGTTGCCTGACGGTGGTGACGCTGGAGACCAACCGCTTCACGGTGGAGGTCTCGGCCGAATCCCTCTCCAAGACCACGCTTGGCGGCTGGAAGCTCGGCAGCCGCATCAACATGGAGCGCGCCCTGAAAATGGGCGACGAGATGGGCGGCCATGTCGTCTCCGGCCATGTGGACGGGCTGGCGGAAGTATTGTCCGAGACGCCGGAGAACGGCTCCACTCGCTGGCTGTTCCAGTTGCCGCAGGGGCTGGCGCGATTCGTGGCGCCGAAGGGCTCGGTCACCATCAACGGCGTCTCCCTCACGGTGAACGAGGTGGAGGGCGCTACTTTCGGGGTGAACATCATCCCGCACACCAGCACCGTCACCACCTTCGATGAGCTGAAGCCCGGGCAGCGGGTGAATATCGAGATCGACATGCTGGCGCGCTACGTCGCCCGCCTGCAGGAGTTCAACGCATGAATATGACCACCCAGCAGACCTCCCTGCACCAGTTTCTCAGCCCGACCGAGGAGCTGCTGGAGGAAGCGCGGCGTGGCCGCATGTTCATCCTGGTGGATGACGAGGACCGGGAGAATGAGGGCGACCTCGTCATCCCCGCCCAGTTCGCCACGCCGGACGCCATCAACTTCATGGCCCGCTTCGCGCGCGGCCTGATCTGCCTGGCGATGACCAAGGTGCGCGTCGAGCAGCTCGGCCTGCCGCTGATGGCGCAGGCCAACGGCACGCGCCACCAGACCGCCTTCACGGTCTCCATCGAGGCGCGGGAAGGCGTCACCACCGGCATCTCCGCCGCCGACCGTGCCCGCACCGTGGCCGTGGCCATCAATGGCGAGACGAAGCGGGAGGATATCGTGACCCCCGGCCACGTCTTCCCGCTGGTGGCGCGGGAAGGCGGCACGCTGGTGCGCGCCGGCCATACCGAGGCCGCGGTGGATTTCGCCCGCATGGCCGGGCTGAACCCTTCCGGCGTGATCTGCGAAATCATGAACGACGACGGCACCATGGCCCGCCTGCCGGACCTGGTGGCCTTCGCGCAACATCACGGCCTGAAGCTCGGCACCATTGCCGACCTCATTGCCCACCGCCGCCGCACGGAGCGGCTGGTCAAGCGCGTCGAGGAAGGCAAGCTGCCGGATGCCGCCGGCAATGGCGACTGGCGCGTGGTGGTTTACGCCAACACGCTGGAATACGGCGAGCATATCGCCCTGGTGAAGGGCGACCTTTCCCGCCCCGACCCGGTGCTGGTGCGCATGCATGCGGTGAACATCCTTTCCGACCTCGTCGGCATCGCCGGGCCGCATGATGTGCAGCGCTCGATGGCCGAGATCTCGGCCGCCGGGCGTGGCGTCATCGTCATGATCCGCGATGTGAAGCCGACCTCGATTTCCGAGCGCGTGCGCGCCGGGCGGGACCGCGCTGCACCGCCCGAGCTGCGGGACTACGGCATCGGCGCACAGATCCTGGCCGACCTGGGCGTGAAGGACATGATCCTGCTCTCCAACCACCCCAAGGCCATCGTGGGCCTGGAGGGCTATGGCCTGACCGTGGCCGAGACCCGCCGTATCGATGAGGAAGGCGCAGAATGAGCACGATTGATGCCCCGGAGCGCGCCACCCCCGCCGTGCCCGGCCCCGCACCGCGCATCCTGCTGATCCAGGCGCCGTATTACGACGGCGTCGTCTCCGGCATGCGCCGGGGTGCGGAGCGCGTGCTGGCCGAGGCCGGCGCCGAGCTGGAGGTGGTGGATGTCGCCGGGGCGTTCGAGCTGCCGGCGGCGCTGCGGCTGGCGCTGAAGAAGGGCGGCTGGGATGGTTACTTGCTGCACGGCTGCGTGGTGAAGGGCGAGACCGACCACTACCAGTTCATCTGCGAGGCCGTGTGCCAGGGCGTGATGGATATCAGCAGCGAGACCGGCGTGCCGCTGGGCTTCGGCCTGCTGACGGTGGAGAGCCTGGACCAGGCCGAGGCCCGCAGCGCCGACGACCGCCACAATAAAGGCGCCGAGGCTGCCATCGCGCTGTTGACCCAGGTGGCGCTGGCCCGCAATTGGGGCGTCCGATGAACACGACCCCGCCCACCGAGCAGAAGAACAAGTCCCGCCCCGCACCGCAGCAGGGCCGGCCGCGCACCGGCGCGCGCGTCGCCGCCATCCAGGCCCTGTTCCAGAGCGAGCAGGCAGGCGAGAGCGCCGAGGCCGTGATCGACCAGTTCGTCCGCTTCCGCCTCGGCCCCGATGCCGGCGGGTTCGAGGACGGGCGGGTGGAGCTGGTGGACGTACCGCTGTTCACCCATATCGTCCGTGGCGTGGCCAAGCAGGGCGAGACGCTGGATGCCATCATCGGCAGCCACCTGGCGGGTGACTGGACCGTGGCGCGGCTGGACCCGGTGCTGCGTGCGCTGATGCGTTCCGCCGCCTTCGAGTTCTCCTCCTCCGGCGAGCCGCCGGCGCGGGTGGTCATCAACGAGTACATGGACATCGCCCACGGCTTCTTCGGGGGCGAGGAGCCGCGCTTCGCCAACGGCGTGCTGGATGCGCTGGCCCGCCACCTGCGCGGCGCCGAATTCAACCAGCCGCGCTGAGTTCCGCCATGTCCCAGGGCCTGCCGCCGGAGTTCGCGCTGATCGCGCGGCACTTCCTGCCTTTGGCGGGGCCGGGGGCGCTGGGGCTGGGCGACGATGCTGCGCTTCTGGACCCGCCGCCGGGCAAGCAGATCGTCATCGCCGCCGATGCCATGGTGGCCGGTGTCCACTTCCTGCCGAATGACCCGCCGGAGACGATCGGCCGCAAGCTGCTGCGCTGCAATCTCTCCGACCTTGCCGCCATGGGTGCGGCGCCGCTGACCTACCTGCTGACCGCCAGCCTGCCGCGCGGCCTGCCGGCCGATTGGATCGAGCGCTTCTCCGCCGGCCTGGCCGCCGATCAGGCCGAGTTCGGCCTGCAGGTGCTGGGCGGCGACACCACCTCCACCCCCGGGCCCGTCAGCCTTTCCCTGACCATCCTTGGCCAGGTGGTGCCCGGCCAGGCGCTGCGGCGCGTCGGCGCCATGCCCGGGCACGATGTGTGGGTCTCCGGCAGCATCGGCGACGGCACGCTGGGGCTGGCCGTGTTGCAGGGCGAGCTGCCTGCCGATGATGCCGGCTTCCTGGTCGATCGTTACCGCCTGCCACGCCCCCGGCTGGGACTCGGGCAGGCGCTGGTCGGGCTTGCCACGGCGGCGATGGATGTGTCGGACGGGCTGGTGCAGGACCTTGGCCATCTGTGCCGGGCCGGTGGCTGCGCGGCGGAAATCCGTGCGGCGGACGTGCCACTCTCCGCCGCCACCCAGGCCCTGCTGGCCGCGGATTCGGCACTGCTGCCGCGGATTCTGACCGGCGGCGACGACTACGAATTGCTGTTTGCTGCACCGCCCGAAGCAGCGGCCGAGATTGCCGCCCGCGCCGCCGCCCAAGGCGTCGCAGCAACCCGGATCGGCCGATTTCTGGCGGGCGAGCCGGGCGTGACGGTGCTGGACAACGCCGGCCGGCCCATGGAGTTGGCGCGGGGTGGCTGGAGCCATTTTTAAAGTGGCACGCACGGTCACGACGTAGAGCGCTTTCTTAACCACTCCTGGCGCTTCTTTGGCCCGCACACAGTTCGAGCGGGATCATCCACGCCATGCAGAGTCTTACGATCCGGGCCAAGCTACTGCTGGCCTTTACCCTTCTCCTCCTCGGTACGACCGGCCTCGGCCTGTTCTCCATCCAACGCCTGGCTGGTGTGAATGCGGTGGTCCGGGACCTTGCCACCAACTGGCTGCCTTCCGGGCAGGTTCTGGGCGACGTCGCCGTCAACCTCGAGATGCTGCGGCTCAACCAGTACAGGCTGATGGTGACCGAGCGCGAGGACATCCCCCGCCAGATCACGGCGCTGGAAGCTGCGACCTCCCGCGTGCGGGATGCCATCCGCCGCTATGAGCCGATGGTCGGGCCGGGTGAGGAGCGCCGACTGGCGACCGCGATGACGACTGCGATCGACAGCTACGTGGCGTCGACCACCGCTGGTACCGCCGCCATGCGCCAGGGCAACCAGGACCTCTCGGCGCAGGTCGCCAGCGAGAGCTTACGCATCATGGAGGGCGCCCGCGCCGCCGTGCAGACCCTGCGGGAATTCCAGACCTCCGGTGGCACTGTCGCCTCCCAGGCCGGCCAGAACCTCGGCGAGGTGGCGAGCTGGCTGATCGGCGTCGTCATGGCGGTGATGGTGGCGCTATGCGTCGCCGTTGGCATTGCGCTGGTGCGGGGCATTTCGGTGCCGGTGACGCGGCTGACCCAGACCATGACCCGGCTGGCCGACCACGACACCTCGGTGGAGATTCCCTTCGTCAAGCGTGCCGACGAGATCGGCGGCATGGCCAAGGCGGTGCTGGTGTTCAAGGAGAACATGCTGCGCGCAGACAGCCTGGCCGCCGCCCAGCAGGACGAGCAGGCCCATAAGGAGAAGCGCTCCGCCGCGCTGGTGACCCTGGTGCGCGATTTCGAGCGCGATGTCGGCGACACGGTCGGCATCCTCTCCTCTGCCTCGACGGAGCTGGAGGCGACGGCGCGGTCCATGTCCGCCACTGCGGGCCAGACCAATAACCAGGCCAGCGAAGTGACCGCCAGCGCCAACGAGGCCAGCGGCGGCGTGCAGACCGTGGCCAGCGCGGCCGAGGAACTGAGTGCCTCGATCGGCGAGATCAGCCGTCAGGTCAGCCAGGCCACCGGAGTCGCCGCCCGCGCGGTGGAGAATGCCCGGCAGACGGACATGACGGTGCGCGCCCTGTCCGAAGGCGCCACGCGGATCGGGCAAGTGGTGGAGCTGATCAGCAACATCGCCGGCCAGACCAACCTGCTGGCTTTGAACGCGACGATCGAGGCGGCACGGGCGGGCGAGGCCGGCAAGGGCTTCGCCGTGGTGGCCAGCGAGGTGAAGAATCTCGCCGCGCAGACCAGCAAGGCGACGGAGGAGATCGGCAGCCAGATCACCCAGATCCAGGCGGCGACGCGGGATGCCGTGGCGGCCATCCAGGGTATCGCCACCACCATCGATGAAGTGAACAGCATCACCGGCAGCATCGCGGCGGCGGTGGAAGAGCAGGGGGCGGCGACCAACGAGATCGCCCGCACCGTGCAGCAGACCGCGCGGGCGACCGAGGCGGTGACCCACACCATCGCCGCCGTCAGCGCCGGGGCCAGCGACACCGGGGCGGCTGCGGGCCAGGTGCTCTCCGCCGCGTCCGAGCTGTCCCGCCAGTCCGAGGGGCTGACGGGCATGGTTGGCACCTTCGTCAGCAAGGTGCGGGCCGCCTGAAGGCAGCCGGCTGAAAAGGACAGGGCCGGAAGCCTGTTGCCCGTGCGGCAACCTGCTTCCGGCCCTGGCCGTCGTTTAGAATTGGGCGGTTAGCGGCCCGGCCCGGTGCCCGGCCCCTGGTTGTCGGCGCCGAAGCCGTTGGCGCCGACGCGGCCGATATTACCGAACAGCGCCTGCAGCAGGGTACGGTCGGTGCCCGGCACCGGGGTGGTGCGGTCCACCACCGCCACGTCGCGCATGTCCTGCGGGCCGAGCTCACGGATGTTGCGGATCATGCCGCGGTCATCGAACTGGATGGCCACCACGCGCTGGGAGGACACGCCAGGGGTCTGGCCCGGGCGGATGCGGGTGATGGAGCTGATGTAGAACCATTCCTGGTCATCGAAGGTGCCGGTGGCGCTGGGCGGGCCCAGCAGTGCCTCGACATCCGACTTGCCCTGCACGCCGGGGCTGAGCTGGGCCACCAGGTCCGGGTCCGCCCGGTTGCCGCGCGGTACGGCCGGGGCTTCGAAGAGCGAGCAGCCCGTCAGCAACAGGCCGAGGGCAAGCAGGCCCGCGCGCGCCGGGTGCCGGCGCGCCCTCGGGGCTTGGGTGGTGTCGCTGCTGGCCATATGCGCGCCGATCCTCATGGGTTGGTTCATCCGCCGCGCCGTCGCGATTGACCGGGGACGGGTTGCAGTCCATCTGCTCGGTCGATTGCCACCGCCCCGCATCGGGGTCAACCGGCGCCTGCTTTCTGGCGGCCGGGCAGAGGGAGCCGCGCCGCCCATGGCCCTGTTTGGCCTGTTCCGCCGCAAGCCGCATGAACGCGCTGGCTATGAGCTGTATGGTGCGGCCGTCGCGGCCGCGCGCCAACCGTATTTCTTCGCGCAACTGGGCGTGCCGGATACGCTGGACGGGCGGTTCGACCTCGTCGGGCTGCATGTCGCGTTGTTGATCCGCCGCCTGCACCGGGATGCCGACCCACGCGGCGCTGCCCTGGCCCAGGCGGTGTTCGACGCCATGTTCGCTGACATGGACACCAATCTGCGGGAAATGGGCGTCAGCGACATGTCCATCGCCAAGCGGGTGAAGCGGATGTGGGAGGCGTTCCACGGCCGCGCCCAGGCTTACGAGGCGCCGTTGGATGCCGCCGACCGCGATGCGCTGGCCGTCGCGCTGGCCCGCAATGTCTGGCGCGGCGCCGTGGAGGCCGGGTCACCGGCAGCGCTGCGTCTGGCCGATATCGTCATGAATATGGATGCGGCCCTGGCCGCCCAACCTGTGGCCACGCTGCTGCGCGGCCAGGTTCACTTTCCGGAGGTCGCGGCATGAGCGACGCAGCACCCGAATTTTCCCGCCCCTTCCCCTGGGGCACCATCGGCAAGCAGGAGCGGCGGGAGGAGGTGCAGGCCACCGCGAAGGAATGCACCGCCCTGGCCGCCCGCTTCGGCATTCTGGCGATCGAGGCACTCTCGGCCAGCCTGCGGCTTCGGCAGGAATCCGGTGGCGCCGTGCGCGTGCGCGGCCGGCTTGCGGCCACCGTGGTACAGCCCTGCGTGGTGACGCTGGAGCCGGTGCGCCAGACGGTGGACGAGGTGGTCGACCTGCGCTTCCTGCCGCCGGGCGCGGAGATGGACGAGGACCCGGAAGGCCCGGACGAGATCCCGACCGAGAACGACGTGCTGGAGCTGGGAGAAGCGCTGGCGGAACAGCTTTCCCTGGCGCTGGACCCGTATCCACGCGCCCCTGGCGCCGCTTTGGAGGAAGGCTTCTCGATCGGCGACGACGAACCCGCCCCCGAGTCGCCTGCGCCACGCCTGAACCCTTTCGACGTGTTGAAGGGCCTGAAGCGGGATAACTGACGCCAGGGCCACCGCCCACGCTTGTTGGCGAAGCGGTGATCGCACCAAAGGCTGGAAAGCCCTGGCCACGAAGGCTATGCACAGCGCCATGCGCCGCAGAGATGCCTGTCTGTTATTCCTGGCCGCCGCCATGCCGCTACCGGCACTGGCTGCTGGCCCGACCGGGCTGCAGCCCGTCCAACCGAGCTGGGAGGCGCTGTTGCGTCTGTCCGCCCGGCTGCGGCTGCTGGACCAGGACGGATTGAACCCCGGCCACTACGCCATCCCCGAGGATGCGCGCGC
>Ga0308159_1003047_pt1 | contig 17872 bp, 16 predicted proteins | sample PhyCR1_FD_201040 | JGI IMG/M metagenome (GOLD analysis project Ga0308159, IMG submission 201040) | Phyllosphere microbial communities from UC Gill Tract Community Farm, Albany, California, United States - DLSLC.R1 | ecosystem: Host-associated > Plants > Phyllosphere > Unclassified | place: USA... | reverse complement strand
GGTAATGGTGCTGCCCGCGTTGGGATCCTGCGGCGCATCGCCCTCGTTGACGGTGTCATTGTTGCTGGTCAGCTCGAAGTTGTCGCGCGCCATGCTGAGCGGAATAAGGTCACTCATCGGCAGATCGAAGGCGATGACGGTGGCGAGATTGCCCGGATTGTTAAAGGTGGTGCGCAGAGAGAAGAAAGCGTCGCTGGCGTTGCGCGACCTGCGCAGATTGGAGTAGCTCTCGCGTTCGTCGAGCGTATTGGCCTGTTGCAGCATCTCGGCACGGCGAGCCTGCAATCCGGCGTAGAAATAGTTCTCTTTCAGCCGCGAATCCTGCTGCTGCAGGGCTTGCGTCGTTATCAGCATCAGGCTGTTGTCTTGCCCATTCAGATAATACATCGAGTAGGGCTGGTTTTTCGCGCCCCACTGGTCGTCGAGGAAATCCGAAATCTTCAGGGTCAGGTCAAGCGTGGCGGCATCGTGCGTGCCGTAAATCAGGGCATCGGTCTTTTGGCGTGGCTTGTTGATAAAGAACATGTCCTGACGCAGTTTGACTTCCTGCACATTGGCAGGGATTTGCGCCAGCGGTTGACCGTTGAAGTTGTCGTAAATCTGATAGGTAAGATAACGGTAATGATCGATGCGTTTTTGCAGACGATCGGCAGTGTATTGCAACGTGCGCAGCTTGTCGTTGAGATAGGCATTGGTGTAGTTGTAGCCATAGAGACCAAGCCCCATTGCCAGCAGCAAAATGAAGATCCAGAAAAATCGCGTAATATTGGTCGACGTTAGCGATAAATATTTACTTGGCATGGTGGTGAGGCTTTTCCTTGTTTAGCGCGTCACGGCGCGGGCGCTGGCAGTCACCAGCAGCAGCAATACTGCAACGCAGCCCAATGCAAACGACAAATCACTGAGTTGTGCAATGAATCCGACCAGTGCCGGACCCGCAAGAATACCGGCATAGCCGAGTGTGGTCACGGAGGCAATCGCCAGATTGGCGGGCATGGCGGTTTGATTTCCGGCCGCGCTGAACATGATGGGCACCAGATTTGCCGCGCCCATGCCGACCATAACAAAACCGATAGCCACCGCATAGAGGTTGTCTATGCCTACGGCCAGCAGCAATCCGAGCGAGGCGGCGAGACTGCCAACCAGCAGCACTTTGAAGCGGCCAAAATAGTTGACGGTTCTGTCACCGGTGAGACGGCCAATCGTCATCGCCACCGCAAACAGGGTATAACCGAGCCCGGCGTGATCCGGATTGACGCCTCGTGCTTCGGTCAGGAACAGCGCGCTCCAGTCGAGCATTGCACCTTCCGATAAAAACATCACGAAACACAGCAACCCAAGAAAGATAACCCAGCCGCGCGGCATGACCAGCATGGGCTCGCCGCTTTTGCGCCGCGTATCCTGCCAGAAATCCTTGCTTATCCGCAGCAGCGACACAAGCACCAGGGCGATTACCACCAGACTGGCTATCAGGGGCGACAGATTCAGCGTCAGCATGCCGCTGACTGCCAACGCGCCAAGAATACAGCCGATACTGAAAAAGCCGTGGAAGCCCGACATCATCGCGCGGCCGCTGGCTTTTTCGACCACTACGGCGTGGACATTCATGGCCACGTCAACCATGCCAATCGACATGCCGAATACCAGCAGCGCCAGCGCCATGCCGATCGGCGTGTTCATCAGGGTCAGCAGCGGTAGATCCAGACACAGGATAACCGTCGCCAGAATAATCACCGGTTTACAGCCGAATCTGCCGGTGAGATAGCCGGTCAGCGGCATGGAGAAGGTCGAGCCTGCGCCGAGACACAACAGCAGCAAACCCAACGTACCGGCGCTGATATCGAGACGTAGCTTGACGAATGGCACCAGCGGCGCCCAGGCGGACATGGCAAAACCCGAGAGCAGGAAGATTATCCGCGTTGCCATTTGCTGCGGGCGGCCGGGCCGGGTTTCGGTACTTGCTTCGGAGACTATCGATTCTGCGGGCATGTGGTCGTCAATCCTTTTTTATAATTCTATGAAATCCATTTGCAGGATATAACGAATACTTATCGATAAAGGGTTAGCTTTCAATAAAAAAAGCCAGTTTTGGTTAAAACTGGCCGCGTATTCTAACAGAAAGGTCAATCGAAGGTTATTTCCTGTCGTCCTAATCTGCCGGTGGCGTGTGGTCTTCTTCATCGGGCAGGCGGGGCGCGCTGCTTTGACGATACGGCGCGGTGAAATCGGCCCCTTCGACTTTTCGCTTGTCCTGCCATAATCCCATGCGCGCACGCAGCGAGCCTTCAAGCTGGGCGATAGCCTGACGTGCCGCCTCCGACTCGGTATTCAGCTCGAGCACGAAATTCATCAGCTGCCAGGCAATGTATTTGTTCTTTTTGGTGCCGATGCCGTGCATCCACGCCATGCCCAGCGTGTAGGCGGCTTCGAAACGTTCGGGATGGTTGATGTCACCGAGTATGGCGGGCAAGGCAACCTCGACGGCATGGCGCTTGTCGTCTTCGGGACCCAGATCCAGCGCACAGCTGGCGCGGAAATAGTCGGCGGAAGGATGTCCGGCCTCGGCGGCGCGCTGATACCACTGCATGGCCTGCTCATACTCCACTTCGCCGCCCAGCCCTTCGCGCAGCGCATTGGCACAGCTGAACATCGCCGGTACCAGCCCGGAACGCGCGGCACTCAGCACACAGTCCAGCGCGTTGCTCTCGTTTTGCAGTGATTCGGGGACATCCTGATGCCAGGCATTGCGATAGAAGAAGAACAGCTCGTAGCTGTGCAAGGCGCTGCCGCGACGGGCCATTTCAGTCATCAGGAAATGTGTGGCGTCGAGATCTTCGTTAATTGCCATATCGTGTGCCAGCACCAGCAAATCCTTGCCGACGCTCTCGACTCTGTGCTGCTGTTTCATCAGCGACCACGCGCGGTCCATCAGCCCTTCGCTCAGGGAGGGGTCGTGCGGCAGGCCATAAAGTCCGTATTGCACGGCGGCCGCGGCGAAGGCGGTCAGCAGCGGATCGTCGGCGCGGTTGATGGCGCGGATCAGCAACGAAGTCAGCACCGGCAGGCCTTCCTGCTCCTCACTCGCCAGCACGGCGCGTGAAATAAAGAGTGCGGCAAAGCGGCCGGGCATTGCCTCGGAAGAGACGGCAAACAGTTGGGCATACACGTCAAGACCGGCCTTGTCGTTGTCCTGCCAGTAGGCGACGCAGGTGCCGGCAAGATTCAGCAGGGCAATGCGCGTTGCGGGTTCAAGGGGTTGGGCGAGCAGGGCGTCAAGCCGTTGCTGCAACTGTTCGGCGCGGGGCGAGTCGCGGTCGGCAATTTCCCCGGCCAGCGCGTCGAGAAGGGCATGGGCGCGGAACTGGTTGCGTTCTTCCTCGGTAAACTCGGCACAGAGCGGTCCGTCGATAATCTGATTTTGCTGTTCGTCACCGCCGCCCCAGTAGCTTGAGTGAAACTGCAAATAAGACTCCATGCTGCCCACATCGCTGTGACGCACGGACATCGCCATACGCAGCCAGTAATCCAGCGGCTCTTCGTCAGGACGTCGGGTTTGTTGCAGCGCCGCAGGCAGTTGCTGCGGCCAGTGAGTCGCCGGACTCACGCCCAATGCGTAAAGGTAGGCCGCGCCTTCCTGCCACACGGCGCTGTTTTGAATATTGAACTGCTCGTGCAGCGGCTTGGGCTGCTCACCGGCAAACAGGGCGCGTAACCAGTAAGGTTCGCCGAAGCCGCCACCGAGATTCATCATGTGTCGGAATGCGTGAGTAGGACGGGGATGGCAGGCGATGGCATTGAGGAACGCGAGCACGGCGTAGTCGCAGCACAGTTGCGCGCCGAGCCACTGGCTGTCTTCTACTTCATGTTCAGGCCCGTTGCCACGCCGGATAACCCAGGCCTGCTCATGCCAGAACATGCCCAGCAAACAGTGGACGTGGTAGCTGGTAGGGCATTGCTGCACCCAGCTGCCCAGAATTTCCAGCCGTTGCAACGGGCCATCGTCCTTGGCGAACAGGGTATCGGGATGCATGATCAGACCATAGGCATTATCTGCCTCGCTCTGATTTTGCCAACCGCGCATCTGTGACAACAGCCACTCGTCGAGTTTGAGAAAACGGCGGGTTGCCAACAGCATTTGGGCCTTGGCGATGTTGTCTGGGTTGTCCGGTTGTTGCATGCGATTCCTTTGACCTGATCGATAGTCGAAATGTGCCAGTGTAGCGACCCTCGAAGCTCGCCACAGCGGGATTGCTCTTATAGTAACGGAATCTGCCGCCACCTTCTTGCCTAACTGTGGGGAGAGTAGGCAGAGATAACACAAATTAATGTCTGCGCTTTACCTAGTGACTATTAACAAAACCCTGTTCATTGCAGGTGATTATTTGCAGCGTTATTGCCGGAAATACAGAGAACAGATCTTTAATTAGGAGGGTGAAATAATCAGGCGTTGGGTGAATTATCACCAATAATAAGCGGCGTTAATGAGAGACGATTTTTTCAGGCATTAAAGCAGAGAATGGGAAGCAAAAAAAAACCGGCCAAAAGGCCGGCTGTTGATTCCGAAAACAGGGGATAATGAAGGTAATAAATAACAAATAATGATGATAGCAGGAGAGATTATAGGGTATTTAACGATTATTGATTTATCATTGAGTGCGTTTTCTCTATTTATCAACTCTATGAAAAATAATGTTTTTTTCAATGCTTGTCACAAAGTGCCTTATTATCTGTGCTTACAATACCGCTTTTTAGTTAGGTGTGTTAACTTTTTGTTACATCTATTTATAATTATGAAACATTATCGCGAATTCAGTATCATTTTCTTTCTGGATTAATAAATTCCATATCCCGAGAATAGGGCTGCTTGTCGGGCATAACAAATTTTAAACATTCGTAAATTTTTAATCCAGTGGCTGCGGCTCGACATCTTAATGAGGATAGACAAATGAAACTTCGCGTTCTTTCACTTCTGGTTCCCGCGTTAATGCTGGCAGGAACCGCAAGTGCGGCAGAGATCTATAATAAAGATGGCAATAAATTAGACCTGCTGGGGAAAATCGACGCCGAGCACTATTTTTCAAATGACGATGGCGTCGATGGCGATCAGTCTTATTTGCGTTTCGGTTTTGACGGCCAGACTCAGATAAGCGACCAGCTGACCGGCTATGGTCAGTGGGAATATCAGGCCGCCCTGAATACCTCCGAAGCCGAAGGCACCGCCGACAGCTATACCCGTGTAGGTTTTGCCGGTCTTAAGTTTGGCAACAGCGGTTCACTGGATTATGGCCGCAACTATGGCGTGATGTATGACATCGGCTCATGGACCGACGTCCTGCCCGAGTTTGGCGGCGATACCTATGGCGCCGACAACTTTATGGCCCAGCGCGGCAACGGCATGCTGACCTACCGCAACAACGATTTCTTCGGGCTGATCGACGGCTTGAGCTTTGCGTTGCAGTATCAGGGTAAAAACGACAATCCGGGCGGTGAAGCATCCGGTCGTTCCGTACAGGCGGAAAACGGTGACGGTTATGGCCTGTCCGCCACCTATGCGCTGGGCTGGGGCATCAGTGCCGCTGCGGCCTACAGCAGCTCTGACCGTACCAATGCCCAGAACCAGCTGGAATACGGACGCGGCGACAAGGCGCAGGCCGTCAGCGGGGGTCTGAAATATGACGCCAACAATGTTTATCTGGCCGCCATGTACACCCATACCGAAAACATGACCCGCATCGGTTCTTCCGATGACGATATCGACGGGTTCGCCAACAAGGCCGACAACTTCGAAGCCGTAGCACAGTATCAGTTCGACAGCGGCCTGCGTCCTTCACTGGCCTACCTGCAATCTCGCGGTAAAGACATTGAGCGTTATGGCGATCAGGACATTGAAAAATACATCGATGTCGGAGCGACCTACTACTTCAACAAAAATATGTCGACCTTCGTGGATTACAAAATCAACCTGATGGACGACAGCGATTTCACCCGCGCGGCCGGTATTTCTACCGACGACATCGTGGCGCTGGGTCTGGTCTACCAGTTCTAGACCGTCTTTCAGACACCGATTTCAGACACAGAACAGAAAAACGCGGCCTTGGCTGCGTTTTTTTGTGGGCGCTTGCTAGGATGAAAGAACAACTTTTCAAGAGGACACAGGATGAATCAGCCTTCAGAAACTTTCGTTAAAAAACCGCTTCCTCCTTTCACGCGCGAGAGCGCGATTGAAAAAGTGCGACTGGCCGAAGATGCCTGGAACAGCCGCGACCCGCTACGCGTCAGTCAGGTCTATTCCGCCGATACCCGCTGGCGTAATCGCAGCGAGTTCGTTACAGGGCAGGAGGGCGTCATCGCTTTTCTTCAGCGCAAGTGGGCAAAAGAGCTGGATTATCGCCTTATCAAGGAGCTTTGGGCCTTCGACGGAGCGCGTATCGCCGTACGCTTTGCCTATGAGTGGCACGACGATTCCGGCAACTGGTTCCGCAGTTTCGGCAATGAAAACTGGGCATTCAATGCGCAGGGCCTGATGTTTGCGCGCCATGCCTGTATCAACGACTTGCCGATTCCGGAAGCCGACCGCGCATTCCATTGGCCGCTGGGGCGTCGACCCGACGATCATCCGGGCCTCGGCGAATTGGGTTTCTAGTCAGGCAGATTTTTGCTGCATGAGATGCAGTGGCGGCGCGACATCGAGTTTGATGTCCGGATTTTGGCGGAATTCGTAAGGCGTGATGTTAAAGCGCTTGCGGAACATATAGGTAAAGTGTGACTGCGAGCCGAAGCCAAAATCCATCGCAATATCAAAAATCGACGAGTCACTGCTGCTCAACTGATACACCGCGCTTGCCAGACGGCGTTCGCGAATGTATTTGCCAAGGGAGATGCCGGTCGACTCCTTGAAAAGTTTTTGCATATGCCAAAGCGAGTAGCCGGAATATTCCGCCAGCTCCTCAAGATGGATAACTCTTCCCAAATGGCCTTCAATCCATTTGCTGAGTGCGTTGACGACAGTAAGGTGGATGTCTTGTGCCATAGCCTGTCAGTAATTAGTTTCGATAAGTTGATTATACACAAATTCACCGTGAAGGCGGACACGGCGAGTCAGTTGCATGGCGAGGTGTCAGACAAAGCAGACGTTTACCGTTGAAGGCGGCGTGTTTTTTACCCCCACGGACCGCTGCCGCGCATGTTCAATGCGATGACCAGCAAGCAGACGGCGAGGAAAAACAGCGCAACAATAAATAGCCTTTTCATAGAGGTAGGGGTTTTCAATCGAGTGTAGAGAATTTGAAAAAGGTACAAAATTTCGCGGCATAAATCCAGTCGCCCGCCGCGAAATCCTGCTGTTTTTACCGTTATTTACCCGCCTTGCCTACAGCGCGCCTTTTTCCTTGAGCTTCACGGCCTTGCTGCTTGAGGCAACGGTCGTTGGCGGCGTTTCCGGTACCAGCGCATCCGGCGCAATATTCATGTGATTCAATACCTGACCCATGATATCGCCGAAGATAGGCCCCGCAACCGATCCCCCGAAGTGACGACCCGCCTGCGGGTTGTTGACCATGACCACCAGCGCGACGCGGGGATTACTGGCGGGCGCAACGCCTGCCGTATAGTTGATGTAACCGCCGTCGTACTTGCCGCTCGGCCCCATTTTTTCGGCCGTACCGGTTTTAATCGCCAGTCGATAACCCGGCACGGCGGCGCTCAGACCACTGCCGCCCGGCAAGGCATCGCTTTCCATCATATGGACGACGGTTTCCACCACGTTTTTATCCATCACGCGGGTGCCCATCACAGGCGGCGTTACCTTGGTAATCGAAAGCGGACGATAAATCCCGAACGAGCCGATGGTGGCGTATTCGCGGGCGATTTGCAGCGGCGTAACGCGCAGACCGTAGCCAAAGGCAAAGGTGGCCCGTTCGATGTCGGCCCAGCGCTCACGATGCAGCGGGAAATAGCCCGAGCTTTCGCCGCCTATGCCAAGGTCGGTAGGTTTGCCCAGTCCGAAGGCATGGTATTGATCCACCAGCACCTGCGCAGGCATGGCAAGCGCGATGTGCGACACGCCGATGTCACTGGACTTTTGCAGCACGCCCGTGATGGTCAGCGCCGATTCATGGCCGACGTCGCGGATCAGGTGGCCGTTTACCGTATAGGGGCGGGTGTCCAGCACCGTGTCAGGACGGATAATACGGTGTCCCAGACCGGACATGACGACCAGCGGTTTTACCGTCGAACCCGGCTCGAAGCTGTCGCTGATGGCGACGTTACGCATGTCTTTCGGCTTCACACCCGCATAATTGTTTGGGTTGAAGGAAGGGTAGGAGGCCATGCCGAGCACTTCGCCGGTATTCACATCGACCATCACCGCCGCGCCCGAATCCGCCTGGTTCAGCATCACGCCTTTTCGCAGCGCGGCATACACCACATACTGGATATAGCTGTCGATGCTCAGATTGACTGTGGGTGGCTGCTGCGGCGGTACGTCTTTCAAAATGCCGACGACATTACCGTGGCCGTCCTGACGATATTCGCGCATACCGGGCTTGCCTTCGAGCAGGGTATTGAAACCGCGCTCGATGCCGGTGAGTCCTTCATTGTCGGTTCCGACCACGCCGACCAGATTGGCCGAAGCCTCGCTCATCGGGTAGTAGCGGCTGTCGTCGTGCTGGAGAATGATGCCGCCGAGGTGCAGTTCGCCGATGTCCTTGGCGATGCCCTGTTCAATTTTTCTGCCGAGGAACACGAAGCGACGTTTAGGATCGCTTGTGATAATTTGCTGCAACTGCGACAGTGGCATGTCGAGTGCCGACGCCAGATATTGCCATTTCGGGCTATTGAGATCGCTGTGCAGCTGTTCTATACGGAATGGGTCGGCAATAACGTCTTTGGACGCCACGCTCAGTGCAAGAGGATGACCGTTGCGGTCGACAATGGTGCCGCGATCGGCGGGAATGATTTGGGTGCGCAGGGAGCGCTGGTCTGCCTGCCGCTCAAGCATGGGCCGATTCAGCAGCTGCAAATAGCCGACTCGGCCCAGCAGCAGCGCCATGCAGACGACAATCCCTAAGCAAATCAACGCAAAACGCTTGGAATAAAAATGAGGTTGGGCGCTGTTTTTCTTGGGATTTGGCATCGATTACTTCGCAAAGTCATTAAAATATTTTATCTTCTGCGGCTATCTTATAATAAGCAGTCGCAGTGATATGTTTATTTCAATTGCGCTTTGTAAGTAAATAAGAACAGGTTACTCGTGAGACAGCCACTCGTCTGCTTCATCAAACATTTCTTCAAGCATTTGATTAAGCTGTGACTTTTCCTGCTTGCTGACGCCGTGTGTGCTGAGGCCGTTGGCCTGCATGGCTTTCACCTTTATTTCTGCGTCTGGAAACATACGATGAACCCGCTTGGTGAGTTCCCGGGTAATCTTTTCACCGGCGTCGGGAATACCCGCCACGTTTCTTTTGTCGTAACTCAGTTCAACCCGCATAGCCGCTCTCTTTTGTTTCTCGATATTGGTTTTCGCCTTTCGCACTGCTGTGCCTTCAAAGGCAACCCAGAGCACTGCGATTTGGCTGGATAAATATACAGTTAATCAGGCGGCGGGCCAAGCAATTATTCTGCGCTTTTTTCAGGGCAGCGCGGGTAGAATCAGGAGGGATCGTGTTTGATAAAACGACCGATCAGACGCCGCAGCCCCATCACCATCAAACCCAGCGCCGAGCCATACAGCCCAAGCTGAATAACCGAACCCGCAAAGCCCAGTTCGGGCGGCATTTCCCCCGACACATTGCCGTCGGTAAATCTATGTTCTTCCGGAAACGCCAGAAAATAGACGAACGACAGACTGCCGATGCCGAGAAGAAAACTGCACAGCAGCCAATAGAGCTTTTTCAGCCCCTTTGCGCGCACTGCAATACTGGTGGCTGTCCCGAACAGGACAACAACAAAAATAATGGCCAGGATAAGTACTACGACATCCTGCTTCATCGGCTGGGTCTCCCTTGAATCTTTCACTGTCTGCACATTGCCAGTGGGATACTAATCGTCTGAACCCGTGGAGGCAATCGTTAAACAGGAGAACTCTTATTGTTACAGCGATTTAATGGCGATAGGGTAGATACTTAATGACGAAAAGGAGAGCACCATGGGATTTTGGAGAATACTGTTTACCATCATTTTACCTCCGCTGGGTGTTTTACTCGGCAAAGGATTTGGCTGGGCATTTATTATTAATATCATTCTGACTATTTGCGGCTATTTTCCCGGACTTATTCACGGCTTTTGGGTTCAAACCAAAAAGTCCTGATAAAAAAAGCCCCTCAGGCATCCATGCCGAGGGGCTTTCTTCATCTTATCAAGGGTCTGTAACACAGGCTTCTTGCAGCGCCTGCATTCACACACTTCTGTTTGCTTAATATACCGTCTTGATGAATTCCAGCAGATCGCCGTTTAGCTTATCCTGATGCGTCAGCGCGAAACCGTGCGGTGCGCCTTCATAGGTTTTCAGCTGTGAGTTCTTGATAAGTTGCGCCGCCAGTTTACCGGTCGCTTCAAACGGGACAACCTGGTCTTCCGTGCCGTGAATGATGAGCGTAGGGACGTCGACTTTCGCCAGATCGCCGCGAAAATCGGTTTCGGAGAACGCCGTTACACAATCGATAGTGCCTTTCAGCGAAGCCAGCAACGCCACATTCAGAGTCTGCGTCAATGCGCCATCGGACACGCTGAGGCCTTTGTTGAGCCCATAGAACGGCGTCGCGAAATCTTTGATGAACTGGGCGCGGTCTTTGCGCAATCCATCGCGAATACCTTCAAAGACAGAGGGATCCACGCCTTCGGGATGATCGGCCGTCTTGATGAAGATAGGGGTCACAGCCCCCAGCAAGACCAGGCTGCTGACGCGATCGGTGCCGTAATTGCCGATATAGCGTGCCACGTCGCCGCCGCCCATCGAGAAGCCTACCAGCATGACATCGTGCAGATCCAGATGCTCAATCAAGCCGTTGATATCGGAAGCAAAAGTGTCGTAGTTGTAGCCTTCCCACGGCTGGTCCGAGCGCCCGAATCCGCGGCGGTCAAAGGCTATTACGCGGTAGCCGCGCTCTGCCAGAAAGTTAAGCTGACTGTCCCACATGTCAGCATCCAGCGGCCAGCCGTGGCTGAACAGAATCGGTTTGCCCGTGCCCCAATCCTTATAATAGATGTTGGTACCGTCTTGTGTTTTGAATAAGCTCATGAGGTTCCCTTATTTATATTCGGTTGTGGACCACGCTGTGGATCCGGATGTCTCTGTCGTCTGGCAATAACACTAGCCTGTGTGAACAAATAAAGATAAGGCAAGATTTTGGATAACTTGTTAAACAAATTTATCAATAGCCGCCTCATCGTCCGGGTATCACCTGGCCAGAGATAAATTATAGACGCCTCTGTAAAGACTGATAAAAATCCCTGTGCTTTCGGAAAAATTCCTGCTGTGAAGTCGTGAGACATAGAAACAACCCGCCCGAAAATAGTGGACTTCATTTCGATTTCCCGGCTTTTGAACCACAGCCGCCTGATTAGCCCCCGCATAGAGATGAAATAAATATCCCATATTAAAAAAGTAACCATTATCTTCTGATTTTTCGGCGTCTTACCGTGTCTCTTTGCCCGACGGGAAACCGCAGGTGCTGGCGAAATAGCCCATTATTTCCTATACCTTGATCCTGTCGCAGAATATTTTTTTCATCTCCTCGGAGGGAAGGGTTTTGTCATCTTCAGAACAGCCAGCAGATCGCTCGCAGGAATTATCACCGATTTTTATTCTCTTTCTCGTGTCGGTGGCGGGGATGACGGATGCCTCTTTTTATCTTCACAGCAAAGATCTCCTCGGCGTGTACGTCACCGGCGATACCTCGAAAATGGCGCAGTTTTTACAGAAAGGCGATGTGCAAAAAGTACTGCCGCTGCTTGGCATTATTGCCACCTTTCTGGCCAGCACGACCCTGGCCGCGTGGCTGGGCAATCGACTCGGACGCTATCGCGCACCGCTGCTGCTGTTTGTCGTTGCGCTGTTTATTCTTGCGACCTGGCCTGCCAGCGCACCCGATTACCCTTATGGCGTCGTGCTGTCGCTGGTCGTCGCGATGGGCGTGCTGAACCAGACCTGCAGCAACGAGCCGGGCGTGACGTTTATCACCGGTACGCTGGTCAAACTCGGGCGAGGGTTGGCGGGCGGCGATTTCCGCGAAAGTTTTCCGCTGGCGCTGCGTTGGCTGGTGTGGTTTGCGGCCGCCTTTGTCGGAGCCTTTCTCAATCAGCACGCCGCGCCCTATGCGCTGCCGATTATTGCCATCTGGTGTCTGCTGCTGGCGCTGACCAGCCTGTTTACGCAACGCGTTATCCCGCAGCACGCCGCTTCATCCGACTAACTATTCATCTAACTACCTCGTTACACGAATAACATGGAGAAGAATTATGTCAGATTCGACATCCACCCGATTTTCAAACACCGGACCCGGCACGGCGACCGGCCCGACCTTGCCCGCGGCTGCCAGAAACATCGCGCCCGATCCCATTGATGTCGGGGGCGTAGAGCAGGGCAAAATCACCTTCGAAAACTGGAAAGGGGACGCCGATCGCCCTGAACCCGAGCCACCGGCGATTCTGCCGCCCGGAAAACGACTCGGCGTGGCGATAATAGGTCTTGGCCGCCTGACGCTGAATCAAATCCTGCCTGCGTTCCGCCAGAGCTTATACGCAAAACCCGTCGCGCTGGTGTCGGATCGTCCGGAAAAAGCCCGCGAAGTGGCAAAACAGTATGGGATCGATGAATCGGCCCTCTACCGTTATGACGACATCGAACGCATGGCGGAAAACAAAGAGATTGACGCCGTCTATGTTGTCACGCCAAACGGTCGCCATCGCGACCACGTGCTGGCGGCGGCAAAAGCGGGTAAACACGTGCTGTGTGAAAAGCCGATGGCCAATAATTCCGCCGAAGCGCGTGAAATGATTGATGCCTGCAGGCAGGCGGGCGTGAAACTGATGATTGCCTATCGCTGCCAGTACGAACTTTTCAACGTCGAGGCGGCGCGACTGACGCAGTCCGGCGAGTTGGGACGTCCGCGAATCATTCATGCCACCAATACCCAGGTACAGGGACCCGGCGAACAGTGGCGAATGCGCGCAGCGCTTGCGGGTGGCGGTGCGCTGCCCGATATCGGCCTCTATTGCCTGAACGGCGTGCGCACCATGCTGGGCGAGGATCCGGTTGAAGTTTACGCGCAGATTATCAATCCCGAGGGCGACGCGCGCTATGCGGAAGTCGAAGAGACGATTTCCTATACCCTGCGCTTTCCTTCCGGCGTGATAGCCAACTGTGTGACCAGTTACGGCGCGCATGAGTGCAAAGACATGGAGATTCGTCTCGAAAAAGGCTGGGTATCTCTGGAAAACGCCTTTGCCTATGCCGGGCAGCGTCTGTATGTCGCCGAGCGGCACGGCAGCGGTGAGCAGGTCAACGAGATCCGCATCTCGCCGAAAGATCAGTTTACGCTGGAGATCGATCACTTTGCCGACAGCGTATTAAACAACAAGATTTCGCATACGCCCGGTGAAGAAGGGTTGCAGGATCACCTGCTGATGGAGGCGATTTACCGCTCCGCACGGGAAGGTCTGCCGGTCAAGATAGACCACGACTCTGTGCACAAACCGATTCCGGCCAGCCAGCGCTAGAGTTTTTGCTGCTTAATTTCGAGCCCGCCGCGTGCGGGTTTTTTTGTGTCCACAGGATTCAGACGGCATCTCGTCAGTGGCTATCGCGTTAAAAAGTACGACTTCTAGAGCCTCGAAAAGGGCAGCGGTGAAATTCCGGCTGCAATAAAACTGTCACCTCGCGGTGCTAGCGTAAAACGACTACAGGCTAATAGTTTGATAATAAGGGAAAGTTGATGAAAATTCGGTTAACGCTCATTGCGATGACTTTGTTGATGGCACAACAGGCGCAGGCACTCTCATTACCTCAGGCGGCTACGCTTGCAAACGGGACCTCGGCGGCGGCAGAAAGCCAGCCTTTCGACGCGCTTGAGACCCAGATAGTGCAGGCAGAAATTGCCTCGCTGAAAGGGGATGCGGCATCATTGCAGCGTGAACAGCTGGAAAAGGCAAAGCAGACGGATAAGCAGGCCGATCGCGCCTGGTTGAAGGCCAGCGGCTATGATTTCCAGACCAAAGCCAATCAGCAGGCGGGCATCGCGCTGCTCTCGGGCTTCAGTACGCTGCCGGATTCCGTCTTGAAAGCCAATATGCAAACCGTAACGGATATCAATCGGGATGCGACGCAGGGAACGCGACAAAAAGCGCTGGCCGATGCCGAAGGGCAAAGCTATCTCTATTTTCTGGCTGACGCCCTGGGGCCGCGTCTTGGCAAGGCTTTCCTGAGCGCCTATGACAAAGGCGAAATCGGCAAGGCTGCCGCGCTTATCAAGGCCAGCGAAGTCAGCACCAGTGCGGCGAAAAAACACTTCAACTATTCACGTCCGTTTCTGATTAAAGGCAACAGCATTCATCTGGTGCCCGACGATACCGTTGTAAAAGACAATCAGCCGTATACCGCCGACGGCGGCTCTTTCCCGAGTGGCCACACCAATACCGGTTATACCGATGCGCTGCTGCTGGCGCAGATGATCCCCGAGCGTTATGACGCGCTGGTGGAGCGCGGGGCGCGTTACGGCTATTCACGCATCGTGCTGGGTGTGCATTATCCGCTGGATATCATGGGTTCGCGGATGCTTGCCCAGCGCAACGTGGCGCATTATTTGAATGACCCGCGCTATCAGGCACTGTTCAAAGAGGCCAGCGACCAACTGCGCGCTGCGCTTGAGAAAGAGTGCGGGACATCGCTTGCCGAGTGTGCAAAATCCGCCGGAAAAGATGACCCTTATCGCGCTGCGAACATAGAGGATTTCTACCGGTTCGCCATGAACTACAACCTGCCGAAACAGCCGGAAAAAGCTGAACGCATTACCGTTCCCGAAGGGGCGGAAGTGTTGCTGCAGACCGCGCTGCCTGACCTGTCTGCCGCGAAGCGCCGTCAGTTGATGATAAACAGCGCCGGGCCGGCCGGTTATCCCCTGTCGGGTTCCACCCCGGAGCAGGCTTTCTGGCAACGCCTCGACCTGCCTGCAGCATTCGCGATGGCGAAACATAACCGCTGATAAAAAAGTTCGGGAAAAAATAAAAAAGACCGCCAGGGGTGCGGTCTTTTTTTATTTCTTAATAAAGTAAGTTTCATGGTTTTATTCGGAAAAACGTACATCTGTTACTTTCAATTTTGCGAGGCCAACAGGGCTGCTGTCATTCGATAACATCGTTTTTTAATATATCCCTTTCTCATAGATTCCTAGCATAAGCATGGCTCGAGTTATTTTAAGGCCAAAATGAACTTACAGGAGTAGGTCAAAAAACCTTTATAAAATAATAACTCGGTAGGCAAGGAGAAATAATAGGCAAGCAGTGTTGACGGTTGCTCACACTGCGCTTATGCTAGGTTGATGGAGACAGATGAAAAGTCATCCGAATAAACATATTCAGTCAGCATTGGACTATGCAGTAAAACAAGGCTGGATCATCGTAAAAGCTGGAAAATCTTCCCACACTTTTTGCAAAATTAGATGTGGTATTTCTGGGCATACCGAGCACATGAAAAGTATTTGGTCTACGCCCCGCAATCCTGAGAATTTCGCCAGACAAATAAGGCAAAAGATCGATGACTGTTTTTCTTCGCCCAAGAATTAAATATTTATAATTTATTCGCAGGAAATTAATTTATTTCCTTTCCCATTACAACCCGCCAGAGAGCAACGGATGAAATGCTACAATTTCACATTGACGATATCAGGTATCAACCTGGATACAGAAGGGCATGAAGACGCCTTGTTCGAGGCCGGGTGTGATGATGCCATGCTCAGCTATTATGGCAAGGCACTCTATTTAGAATTCGAACGAGAAGCGGTATCTCTAAACGACGCTATTGCTACAGCCATAAGAGATATTGAAAGAGCAGGCATTGGCGCGCGAGTGGAATCTGTTGATTCTACCCTGGTCGGCTTAAGTGATATTGCCGAGTTATCAGACTTGTCGCGGCAGGCCATCACCATGTTAAAAGACGGATCACGCGGGCGGGGTGATTTTCCAAATCCAATACAGCGTATTACAGGGCAATCGCCGCTATGGGATTGGGCAGAGGTAGCACAATGGCTTGAAAGCTGTGGACGAATTGCCGCTGAATCCGGGTTGGTTGCCAACGCCAAAGAGCTGAATATCTGGAATCTTGCTCTGCGCATAAGAGCCTCCAGTGAGAAGGAGAAAATCACGCAGCGCGTGCATTTACTAGAGCATCCCGAGGAAAAACGATGTCAGAGAGCTTAACGCAAGGTGTCACTCTCCACACACCCCCCATTCTGCATCTCTTATGCGGGAAAATCGCTTCCGGCAAGTCTACGCTGGCGGCGCAGCTGGGTACGCAGGCGAGCACAGTGGTAATTAACGAAGACCGCTGGCTGGCGCAGTTGTACGGCGATGAAATGCAGTCCGTGGCCGATTATGTGCGCTGTGCCGAAAAGCTTAGAAATGCCATGAAACCGCATCTCGTTACCCTGTTGACGGCGGGAGTGTCGATTGTGCTGGATTTCCCGGCGAATACGCTTGCGAATCGCGAATGGATGATGAGCATCATCAACGCCACGGGGGTCGACAATCGGCTGCATTATCTCAACGTGCCCGACGACGTCTGCAAAGCACGACTTCGCGCCAGAAATCAGGTCGGCGAGCACGATTTTTCGGCAACCGATGCCCAGTTTGATCTCATCACCGGCTATTTTGTCGAGCCGCAGGAAGCAGAAGGTTTCACGCTGGTTGTACACGAATAAGTCGATTGAACCGCTAACGACATCAAACGGATAGAATTTTTTTAACTCATACGGGTGTCTTAAGCGACAAAAATATTCTTAATCCTCTCTCATTACGTGGATTTGCATGTGGTTTCATCCATGCGTAACCCCCTATGAATACCCTTTTATTTTCAATGAGGTGAGGGCGCACCTTCGCCTGCACTCGCGGCAGAAATGTCGCGCCGCCTTTTTTGCACGACCTACCTGCCTTACACCTCTTTGCCCTCTTCCTGCCGCATTTCCCCTTGGCGGGTGGCCTTCACAAAATCTGTATGTCGTGCTTATACTGTATAAATAACCAGTATAACATGGAGGCCCCTTATGAACCTTTCACGCCCGGCGATTTCGCCCATTGAGCTTACGATTCCTCTTTTTCAAGATAGAGTGCCTGCGGGCTTTCCCAGTCCAGCGCAGGACTATATTGAAAAAGGTATAGATTTAAACAAGTTATGTATATCTCATCCTGCCGCCACCTACTTTGTCATGGCAACCGGCCTGTCGATGATGGACGCCGGGATCTATGAAGGGTCGATGCTGGTGGTAGACCGCAGCCTGCAGGCGAAACACGGCGACATCGTGATAGCCTCGATTGCGGGCGAATACACCGTCAAACGGCTATGCACTCATCCCGTCGTCAAACTCGAACCGATGAATCCCAACTTCCCTCCGATACTCCTTCACGATGGCGGCGATGAGCTTGAACTTTTTGGCGTCGTCACCTTCAGCATCAATGGATTCCAGTAATGTTTGCCCTGGCGGATGTGAACTCCTTTTACGCCAGCTGCGAGACTGTTTTCCGGCCGGATTTGAAGGGGCGCCCGGTTGTGGTGCTTTCCAATAACGATGGCTGTGTCATTGCGCGCAATAAAGAGGCCAAGGAGGCGGGCATCAAGATGGGTGCGCCCTTTTTTAAGGTACGCGCTGAATGCGAGCAGCATCAC